>Ga0163109_10000677_pt1 | contig 27079 bp, 45 predicted proteins | sample CRUFie1St13metaG_FD_108704 | JGI IMG/M metagenome (GOLD analysis project Ga0163109, IMG submission 108704) | Marine microbial communities from the Costa Rica Dome - CRUD Field 142mm St13 metaG | ecosystem: Environmental > Aquatic > Marine > Oceanic > Photic zone | place: Costa Rica: the Eastern...
CCAATTCCTCCACCTACTCTTGGGAAGAAGTCAAACTCTAAGAACTTTTCTAGTTCTGCTTCAACTCTTTCTTTACCAAATAGTTTGTAAAGTAATTGACTGTATTCTCCATCTGTAATAGTATGGAATGTATCTCTCATCATATCTACATCTGTGCTACGTTCAGCACTACCTATTGTTTCCATACCACCTAGTATTACATCAATCTTTTTACTATGGATACCATCTTCGTATCTACTCATGTTCCAAAACGGACTTGTAAATTCTGGGAAGTCGGTAATCATTGCAGTATCAAATTCATTATACATTTTACCTTCTTCTTCAGCAGTCATTTCATAGTCTTCGGCTAGTCCATAATGCTTTTGCCATTCTCTGTATGTTTTTTCTGTTGGCGAGTTAAAACCTAAATACAAACAAAGTTCATATTCCATTGTTTTAAGATCATTAATATCGCCTGGCATTTCAAATTCAAACATTGGGAAGATTATATCGTGTCTACCTGGTATAGCATTTGGCTCTTGTCTATAACTTGTGCTGACACAAAAAAAGCCCTTACTATCGGGCTTGCTTAATAATTCATGTTCTAACCACATCTGACCTGTTTGTGGTAGTGGCCAAACTTCGCCTGCATAATTGTATGTTGCTACGTTAAATGGATCTTCACATGCCGCCAGTATTGACAATCTATTCTGAGTATGTACTTCATCGAACCCTTTGTCTAAAAAAAAGGACCTTAAAAGGCCCACTGTGTTTGTAAATTTCTTTGGATCTATTAGTTGAGTCATCTTTTTTCCTTTTCAAATTTTAGCCTAAAAAAAAATTGCTATTTTTATAGCTCTTTTTCTTCAGTTCAACCTAAAAAAATTTGCTCAAAAAAAATGAGCGTTTATTTTTCCATCTTTTTATTTATGCCTGATGCACAGAAGTCCGTTGATTACGTCCATGTGCTACACCATCGGCTCCATAACTAGCCGCGAATCCTTCTGGCTTTAGTTTAGGTTCTACACCAGTCATGCCTAATACATAACCTGCGGCTTCTTTAGCCACACAACTGCTACCATGCTGAGGATCTATATTGATGTCCAAGTGTATCTCACAATCAAATTCATCTATCAATGGTGCTAATTGGATATATGCTTCGCACACTTTCATTGCTTCGTTCATAAGACGCATGCGTGGTTTATCTTGTTTCATATCATAATCGATTTCAAGGCTTTGATTACTAAACAAACGGCAACCATTGTTGCCATTTTTATGCACTATTACAACTGTGGCAAACCTTGCATACCATATATTGTTTTTAATCAATCGTACACTATCACAACCAAAATAAATTTTGGTACGATTATCTAATGTTGTTAGTAAATCTACTAGTTGTTCAACTTGCTCAAGGCTGAACATTGTCACCACCTGCCAGTTCTTGCTCTAATACAATGCTTCGGCAGAGGTCGTTAAACCAAAGATCAACAATCGCTTCAGGTGAAGGTCCTGAATATCCTGCTTCTCCCAGCAATCCTACAAAATCTTCATTCCAATCTAATTCAAAATAACCACGTTGTGGATTGTCTTTATCAAAGTGTACTTCTACTACTTTGACCCAAGGACCTTTAGCTTCTTCTTTAGTTTCTATTTTTTTACTTTTATTAAAAATATTTTTGAGTTTGTCTAACATAGCTTTCTCTACAATATTTAGTTTGGTGCTGGCATTGTGAATAATGCTCTAACTTCATCATTTGGATTCACAGGTTTACGTGCAAATACGCACCATTTATACGCAAACATTGTATTTTTGTTTGTACAAAATTCTCTAAAACTTGTACCTGTTGTGTATACATCATCTACAACCAACCACGGATGATCTCCTTTGGTTACATATGGCTCAAGTGCATGTTGTAAAGGCAAACCTCCTCTGGGTATTCCTACTACTTTGCTAAATGGTTCTGTTTGATAGTCCATTATCATAGTGGCAAAGCAATCCCATTCTTGTGGCTTGATAGCATCACATTCAATTTTCCATTTTAGGGGCAATCCTGCATGTGATATAAAATCTACTTTTTGAAAAAGATCCGGAGCACCTGACGTTTCGTTAGGTATACCATAATCCAATGCATTTTTATTCCAACTTGTAAATTTCATTACCAACCTGCCTTTCTAATTGCATCTTGGTCAATAGGTTTTTTCATTGCTTTCTCATGTTGTTCGTTTTTATATTCATTATCATATCTAGGTTCCCCAGGCATTCCCGAATAAGCTGATATGGAGCCTTGGGGTGAATCTCCAACCTTTCTCCATACAGATGTTTGCAACTTCTTGAACATTGAGATTATACTCTTCGGATCTACCACCCAAGGGCATAAGATATACAGGGCACTCGATACCTGCTTCACGATACTCATCAACAGCCCGACCAGCTTCATCGATATCTGTACGATCAGCAACAACAAATTTAAGATAAAGATCGCTACCCTGTACAGTGTTGTACTGACTAGCAATTGTAGGCTTAATAGCAGTAGACCAAGGTTCTCCGCTAACGGATAACTTAGGACTACAACTCCATGTGACTTCAAAACGTTGTTGATCGTTGAGATAATTGTAGAAATCGTCATGTAACTTTTGTGTAGTGTTTGTTTCAAATGTAACATTTTTCAAATCCTGCATGCGTGGATGCTCAAATAATTCTATATACAATCGTTGCCACGCCAACAAAGGTTCACCGCCAGTCATTATTAAGTGTATGTCCTGACCGTTATCTTGTGTCCACTTTCCATTGGGAGTGAGACTTAATAAATGTTCTACTACTTCTTCAACTTCAGCTTGTCTGTTAAAGTGTTTAAATTCTGGATATATGCTTGCATAAGTATCACAGCCTGTGTGTATAATTGGCAAGTCCTCAAATCTATTTGTTGTTTCGTTTACACGTTTTTCCAATAATCCTTTTACTTCATCATTATATCTGATGCCTGCTTTTTGTTTTTCATCTCGCATCATTTCACCTCTGGGCAAGCCAAAGTTCATGCAACGAAAGTTACAGCCAAAAGTACGTAAGAATACACTAGGTACTCCAACAAATTTGCCCTCACCTTGTACACTATAAAATGCTTCGCTATATCTCAGTTTCATACAAAAAACCTATCTATCAATGCTATTACAAAATGATATGTGAAGAATGAAAATACACAGAACAGTACAAACTTTAAAAATTTATTCATCCCATCGTCACTCATTTTCTCCCAATCAGGTCTGTTATCTGGTCTTCCAAACATTACATTTCCTCCCATATACCTAACAGTTCAGCACCAATTAATAATAATCCTGCCGTTAATAAATTACCTGTGCATAAAGTTATACCTGCGATAATTCTAACTGCACTCTTTACCATGCTTATACGAAAGTGTTTAACACTCGGGTCTTTTGGTTCAGTCATTGTTTAACTCCGTTAACGGTTCTACAGATGAGGTATCATGCCAGTCGCCATCTTTGCTAAATCTTCTTGAAGTTGTTTCTTTTACAAACATACCATCACGTTTTCTATAAGTGATAAATTCTTGCTTAACAACACCTGTAGTATCTGCATCAAAAGCATTTACCATAGGACCTTCAAATTTCCTGTTCATCTTACCCTCCTTTTGTTTAACTGATTGTTTGTGGATATAACTTGTTCTATTATACTGTGATCCATGCAGTTTGTCAAGGCTTTCATGTCTTTTGGAAAACAATGTCCTTCATACCCAAGATGTCCTGAGTTGTTAGGCACAAGCATATGACTAGGACCAATATTAGTCATTTGTGCTAGTGTACTGCTCAATTCACTATAGTTCATATCTTTAGGACCATTTTGAAATATTTCATGGAAAAAAGCTACTTTGGTAGCTAACCATGCATTATGCGTATATTTAATCATACTAGCAGTTGTTCTGTTTGTAATTACAAATTTACAATTCAAATTATTAAAAGTATTTTTCCAAAAGGTCAAATGGTTTTCATCTTCTCCACCTAATATAAAATGTGTGCTGTTTTCAAAATCTTCTTTAGCATGTAATGCTCTTAAAAACTCAGGACTATAAGTTACATTACTAGGATAACTTTCTAGTAAATCTGGTGTTATAGTGCTTTTTATTAGTATTGGTTTATGCGTATCTAATTGCTCAATGACTTTTTTTACAATGCTATCATCGCAACTTCCGTCTTCATTTGAAGGAGTTGGTAAACAAAGTATGAATGCCTCACAAGTTGATCTTACATCAAAGACAGTTGTGCTTGTCCATTTAGGATCTACATCTACTATTCTATATAAGTGCTTTTGTAAAAATTGACTAACTGCACTACCAACATAGCCAACACCAATTACCGCTATCTTCATGAGTTATCAATTACTTTTTGCATTGCTAGTTGAGGCAAGTAACAGATGTACCCGTATACACACCAAAAAACAATATTATAAATTATTATTTCTAACCAATCCATAATTTTATCCTTGCAAAATTAGTTAGTTTGATTTTCTTCATAAGTCATCATCTCGTTGTGTAATTTCAAGTGATACTCGTAGTCGGAAGCCATCATTTCTAGTTCCATGCCCATATAGGCTAATGTACCTGCTAGATATAATATAATTAGCAAGCCTGCAATGCATGCTTCTATACCTAATATAATTTTTAGTATTTTCATAATTTTTTAATCCTCTTAATGTAAGAACCTTCAGGACTTTGTAATGCTTCTAACATTTCATCCCATTGTTCTGGAGTGATGCGTATACTCATTTCTTCATTTAATACACTGTTAAACTGTGAAATAAAAACCGCACCACTTTCTATTTCAACTCGTAAATCATCTTCTCTACCTTGGTCATCTAGTACTACAATCTCAAAAGTATCATGTTCATATTCAACTGTATACATTATTTAGGTTCCCAATGTTCAAGACATCTTGGTTCATACATACCCATGCTACCAACTTGTACTCTACTACCTGATGCTTTTATTCTATATGTTTTGGTTGCAGATTTTCCACATACTGTACATATTGCTTTAATTTTTTCTACACAATCTGCAAGTCCTAGTAGTTGACTTGTAGTTTCAAAAGGTACGCCTCTGCTATCTTGATCCAATCCAGCCGCAATTACATTAACACCATTACGCAACCACATTTCAACACTACTTATCGTATCTTTAGTTTCCATAAATTGTATCTCATCTAAACATACAGTATTAAAATTATATGGCATGATGTTGTAATTGTCTTCTATTTCACTGAATTCATTAAAACTTATACAAGGGTAACTCAATTGATTGTGTGTTACAATTGTATCTTCATTGTATCTATTGTCTTTAGCTGGTTTAACTACTAATACTTTTTTGCTTTGATGATCTAACCATAGCACTCGTTGTAGCAGTTTGCTGGTTTTCCCAGCATACATAGGTCCAGCATATACATCAAGTGTTCCCCTAGACATATACTTCGTGGTCCGATTCTACTGCTTCAACGCCACCATGTATTTGCCAGTTACAACCCCAACTGTCGAAACCACGTTCTTCTAACCATTCATTACGACTCATCCATTCGTCACTGTCCAGTTGTTCTTCGTAGTCTTCTGCTAGTTGTTCTTGTTCTTCTTCTGTAAAATGATTGCCATAGTGTATAAAGTCTTCGCTACAACCATCAAAGCAACTGTCCATTTCACATGCTTCAAAACTTTCAAAGTCCCAAATCTCAGGCTTTTCTTGTTTTCCTTCAATGTACAAACAACTTTGCAAATCTTGAGCTTCTTCAGCGTTCATAACTTTGATATAAAATGTTCCGTTACGCCACATGATTTCAGTGTTTAGCATTTGCCCAGTTTCTTCATTTTTGTACTGCTCTATTTCAAACAAACTCTTTTTGAAATATGCATTTACTTCATATGTTTTACCGACTTCAATTTTCATTTTATTCTCCTAAAATTTTTAACTTGAACTATCAAGACTAAATGCTTCCCATGCGTTTATGCAATCTATAAATCCTCTATACATTACATTATATTCACCTAGTTCATCTGCAAATTTTTGAACTTCTTCTATTTGCTCTGAAGTTAAATTATATATCTCTTCAACTCCATAATGTTCTATAATTTGATCATTTACACGACTGTAAATATCTTGTTCTATTTGTTCTTCATGTTTGTGTATTCTATTCCATTCAAATGCCAATTTATGCCTCCTTTTAGTGATAAAAACCTATTAAAATAGCAAATAATTGTGTAGCTATTAAACGTGGTGGTAATCTTGTTACATGATTGTTATTATGTATTAAACCTTCAAGCATTTCACGTAGCATGATGTTCCATTGGTCATGGGGTAACTCATGCAGTCTTTTGAATTCTGCCAAAGCCTTTTCCCATCTTTTAGTGTTATTTGATATAGAATCATAACTATGATCTATCCATTTTTCAAACACATCAAACCCGCGTTCTTTAAGCACTTGAACACAACCTAGTGAACCATTCATTACAAACGGCTGAAACATAATAAAGGGTTTATATGATTTTTCTGTAATAAAAGGATATCTTGTGTAGTCGCCAATTATTGTTTCGTTTGTTAATTGGAAATATGATTGATATCCGTGCTCTTTTGATATTACTTGAACAGGATTATCTATAGTTAAATCTAAGTCAGGTTCTCTGATATGCGGATATATTAATTCAGTACTAGCTTCAAGATTTTGATAAACTTTAATTAGATCTTTATCTGATAGTTTTAATATATCTATATTGGTTTTACGTTTAGGGTTATCATACCTTAGCTTGTCGTTGATATTTACTCCTAAACTAAACAAAGACTCTTTGTCTAAACCGTGATGAAAAATATATGCTGTAGCTAGCATTTTGTTGTGTCTAGGCACACGAGCATAGCATACTGATTTATATTTAGATGGCACATTATTAAATATATTTTTTATTTTGGTTCGAACATAGCGATTATTTTCAGATGATGTCCAAGCACATAAAAGATGCCAAGGTCCAAAAAATCCATATCCAGTTATTACATTGTAACCATGCTCGTTACATTCCTCTTTTACCATATGACCATATCTGCCATTACATTCAATGCCAGAGATCATAGTCATATTTTTTGCATCAAAGATATTAAATGCGGCTTTAAAATCTTCAAATGAATATACATGATGCAAAAGAGTTGTTTCAGGACTATGATCAAAAACCCAATGTACCAAACCTTTTCCTGAGTCTTCCCAAATTCTTTTTGGCATTGGAAAAGATACTCTAGAATTATTAGGATCAATGTATTTGAAATCTGATTTAAATTCTATTGTAAGGCTTTCATAAATATGTAAATAAATTACATATTTTTCTCCTGGAGGAATTTCATCTATGGTTTTAAAATTATAGTTATCTTCATATGCCTTAGGTATAAATTTATCAATCCAACGAAACTGCAAAATATCTATATTTGCTGTTTTATTTGTAACCCAACTATTATCTAGGGGTGGCAATCCGGCGTGTCTTTTTCCGTTATTGTCTTTGTAAATTAAAAACGTAATCATGATTAAATGCTATTATTTCTCTCTAGCTTGGACAAGGATTGTGAAAACTTTCGTCTACAACTATTTTATGATGTGCCGCCGCCTTAGGATTTTTTACTTTAATAACTTCCATATATGCTTCAGCTTCTTCTAGAGTTTTAAATCTTGCAACTACTACAGGATCTTGTACTCTTGGTTCATATTCAATTTCAAACATCATAATCTCCTACATTTTCCCAAGGGTAAACCAACCAAATATCTTCTTCTGACTTATTAACTTCATGTACATGGTAATCAACATTTCCAAAATCACTAGCAGAATTTTCTGTTAACACTGCAAATCTAACTTTGTGTTCGCGTTCTTCTAAATCCCAGTCAGTCCATATCCATTTAAATGTTGCACCAGTATCATTAATATCATCTACTACAAGAATATTACTATCTGTTGCATGTCGACTTAACCAAAAGTTTGTGTCTACTCTGTCGTCATTCCTAAAACTTACTTTCATTGCTTCGCAACGAATATCTAGCATGTTACTAATAATAGTAGCAGGAATATTACCACCTCTGGTAAGACCTACGATATAATCAGGACGCCAGTTGTCAGCATACATTTGTTTTACAATGTTTGTACACATATTTTCCGTGTCTGTCCAACTATAATAATGTTTTTTAATCACAAAAGTTCCTCCAAAATTTGCAGTTTGCTTGTTTTTGTCCTTCTTCAGGATCAGGATTGTAACACACAACTTCGTGTCTACTATTTTCCCAACAATCGCTTGTAACACCTCGCATTTCTGCAAACTTTACAAAACCATTATCTATACTCAATATAATCAGTCCTGGTACAATTAATGTAAAAATAACTATAGTCAAAAACGCAGGCCCAAAGCCTTCGTTATGGTAAGGTTCATTAGGATTGCTCATTCAACTTCACTCATCTTTCTAGCGATTTGTACGCCTTTATATAGTTCCATGTAAGCATCATAAGCCTCTTTTAGTTCAGGATACTTACGTTCTAATTTTTCATTTCTTGGAAGTAGTAACATATGATGTTTAATTTCATCAAGCTCTTGTAGTATATCTCTACCTTTTACAATCATATCAGTTTTTATATGAACCTGATTGTCTGTAGCTTCAATACTACCGCTGGTTTTCCAACCATCAACTCTATCTTTTTTACCCATTGTAAATTCATGTCCCATACTAGGTATACCTCCAAATAACATTATAACACACTGTTTAACTTTGTCAATAACTTTGAGCAAGACGCCATTTCAAGTATGCTAAACTTTCTATGGGTTCATATTTTGCTGGTTCTGTTGTTAAGTTTTCTACCATTGTACCAGGTTTTGGATCTACAAAGTGAGGCATGCTCCAACGTTCTTGGTCAATGTGTGAATTTACTACTCTGTGTTTGGTGCTTTTGAAATAATCGTTTGTCCATCTTTGCAGTAGGTCACCAATATTGCAAACTACTCCATCATCTGCATATGGAACCGGATGCCATGTACCATTAAGGTCTTGTACTTCTAGTCCTGGTACATCATTTATTTGCCACAGTAATGTAATAGTTCCATAATCACTGTGTTCTCCTATTCTCATTTGTTTATCTTCTAATGGTCCTGTATAAGCAGGATAGTGTATTACTCTTGTGGTACTGAAGTTTTCTTTATGACAACGTGTCAGTGGCATGTCTGGTCTGTGCAGTATTCTATCAAACATTGTCATTATTTTAAGTGTAAGTTTATCAGCAATGCTTACAGTTTGTAATGCAATGTCTTTAAAACCATCTACTTCGACGGGCCACAAATGTTCTGGCATTCTATCAGCATTGTAATTAAAACTTTCTTTCATGTCTTTTGGTGCAGTTGGGTCTACGTTTTCAGCACCCATAACACTGTAACCCAAATTTGTATCACCTTCGTATGGATACTTTAATTTTGTTTCTTGGTCAAGTTCAAAAAACTGTTTCATTTGTTGAAACCATTTTGTATATACTGCTTGGTCGGCGTAATCAAAATGATTTGTAAAAACTGCAAATCCTATGCTAGTGTAAGCATCTTCTATTTGTTGCAATGCTGATTCTGATTTTAAATCTATAATTGGTATCATGCGAAAGGATCCTTTAATGTAATTGTTTCTTCTCTATCAGGACCAGTAGAAATTAATACTATTTTAACTCCTACTAATTCCTCAATTCTGCTAATATATTTTTGAGCTAGCTCTGGCAAATTTTTATATTGTGTTATGCCAACTGTACTTGTGCGCCATCCAGACATTTCTTCATAAACAGGTTCTCCGTTGACAACATCTACACATATTCTAATAGAATTTAATTCGTCAAGCACATCCATTTTCATTAGTGCAATTCCTGTTACACCGTTAAGCATACAAGTTCTACGCACTTGTACTGCATCAAACCAACCGCAACGTCTGCCTCTGCCTGTTACAGTACCTACTTCGTTGCCTTTTTCTGCTAGGTGCCAGCCAATATCATCTGTTAGTTCAGTAAGCATTGGACCTTCGCCTACTCTAGTTGTGTATGCTTTTGTTATTCCAAGTACATTTGGTATCTTGTTATGTGCTACTCCGCTACCTAAACTAGCCATACCTGCTAGTGTATTTGAACTCGTAACATATGGATAAGTACCAAAGTCAACATCTAGCATTGATCCTTGTGCGCCTTCAAACAGTATATTTTTATCTGTTGCACTATTTAAATATTGTTCTACAGGCCCTACATACTGTAAAAATGCATCTTTTATTTCTAGTATTTTCTCAAATATCCAGTCTTCATTTACAGGATAGTTTCTTAGTTTATTATGATGCTTTAGTGCTACTTGTAGTCTTTCTCTAAGTATGTCTGTATCTCTGAGATCAGATGCTTTAATACTACGTCTACCAACCTTATCTTCATATGCAGGGCCAATGCCTCTGCCAGTTGTACCAATTTTTTTGTTAGCATCTGCTTCTCTGTCTATATCTAACTCTTTATGATACTGCATAATCAATGGTGTATTTTCAGCAATCATTAATCTACTGTTATCAATTTTAACACCATAGGATTTGGTAAGTTCTATTTCTTGTAATAATACCCAAGGATCTAGCACAACTCCATTACCAATAACTGCAATTTTATCTTCTCTTATTATTCCGCTAGGAAGTAAACTTAGTTTAAATGTTGTATCACCAATTACTAATGTGTGTCCTGCATTATGTCCGCCTTGAAAACGTACAATAATATCTGCTTGTTCAGCAAGTATGTCAACTACTTTACCTTTTCCTTCGTCGCCCCATTGGGTGCCTACAACAACTAGATTTGCCATGTTTTATACCTATGTGCTTTGAAGCATGAGTTTTGTCTTCCTGTAATAAATTCATTCAATGGACTTGGGTATTCAGCAAAGTCTGGAATAACATACTCCCATACAGTTTCACCTTGAGGTGTAACTTCAAACAATCTACCAAACGCACTTTCACAGATAAATGTGTTGCCATTCCATAAACGTTGAACACTGCCCATGTATGGACTAAAGAAAGCAGGAGGCATATCGTCTACATAGCTCCAAACCATTTCTTTAGTTGTTAAGTCAAACTCTACTATTCTACTGTGATGTACACTTGGTGGACGTATATTACCATTGCAAAATGCAATCAGTGTTCCTTTATCAGTAACAACAGGACAATGTTGTTGTGCTACATCGGGCCACTTCACAGACCAAACAACATCTTTACTATTCATGTTGACACCAATAATACCACTAGTATTTCTCAAACTCATATATACTATATTATCATGTAAATGAACACCATTAATCATGGGCCAATGAACATCAGGCATACCATTGTGTACGGGCCAGTCTTCAGGTTGTAAGTGTTCCCATGCACACCATTCCCATGTAATATCACCAGTAGCACGGTCAACTATTCTTACAATGTCGCTGACTTCACAACCCCAGTCATAATCAAATCGATATTCAGCCGCCGCTACATATAACAATGAACCATCAGGTAACCATTGTGCATCGTGATGTGCATATGGATCTTCATATTCCCAAACAATATTGCTTTTACGATCAGCTTCCATAAAATGTCCACCATGCCAAATATCCCAAGGTGGATAAAGGTCAACACTTTTATTATGACTACCATTATAACCCAAGTTACCATTTGGTAATATAACTGCATCACGTCCAGGTCTTACAGGCATGTTCCATTCGTGTACTAGCTCACCGCCATCATCAATAAGTGGTACACGCCCTCCTCCTGTTTGTGGTGCAAACAATGTGTAACCACCTGCTGTTTTTTGATCCCAATGTGTAAGTCCCAATTTCCTACGTTCGACAGTTGTCATACTAACTCGCTTTCATTTCTGATTCATGCCATTTACGCATTAAATACCAACCAATAGTTTGTATTGTCATAAAGAATGCAAACCCTAATCCTGTGGCTGTTAGTATCAATGCCATGACTAATGCTGTTTCTAAATTTGCTTGTGCATATATAATCTGCACTCCTAATCCACCTTCTTCGCTACCTGAGCCAATTATAAATTCTCCAACTATAGCACCAATAACACTAAGTCCTGCACTTATTTTCATACCTGCTATAATGTTTGGTATTGCACTAGGAAAACGTAATTTAAAAAAACTAGTAAATTTATTTGTTTTATGGTAATTAAATAGTTCTACAAGTGTCTTAGGTGTTGATTTAAGTCCTAGTAATGTGTTGTTTATAATAGGAAACAATGCTATTATTATACTAATAATTATAATACTTTTGATCTCAAAACCAAACCATAGTACAATTAGTGGTGCTACAGCCACAACAGGTACAGTTTGTAGTAATATCGCATATGGATATAAACTGCGTTCAAGTATTTTACTCAAACTCATTATAGTAGCGACAGCAATACCTATAACGGCGGCAATAATATAACCAGTAAAGGCGGCTGTAAATGTTTGTTTTAATCCTATCATAATAATATTAAAATCTTGTACAAATATTTGTGCGACAGCATATGGTGTTGGTAATAAAAATGCCATATCGTATATTAATGCACCAACATGCCAAGCACCTAAAAACAATGCAAGTATCAATATAGGTGGGATAATTTTTTTTATTTCCATGTTCTTAACTTTCCTGCAATGTAATTTACAACCTGATTAAACTTATCATCTGCTCTTATATCAGGTGTTCGTTGTTTGAATGGTATATCTACAATGTCTGTAATCATACCTGGACGCGGACTCATTATCACTACACGATTACTTAGGTAAACTGCTTCTGCAATGTTGTGTGTAACTAGTATTGCAGTAAACTTATCTCTGGTCCACATTTCATATAATTCTTCTTGCAGTACTTCTCTGGTTAATTCATCTACTGCACTCAGTGGTTCATCTAGCAATATGTACTCCGGATCTAGTACCAAACTTCTTGCTAGGCTTAATCTCATTTTCATACCTCCACTTAATTGATGAGGATATGAACGCTCAAAGCCTGTGAGTCCAACTTGTCTTAATGCTACGGCGGCTTTGGCTCTTTTGTTTGGAACATTTTCAAGTTCCATTAATAATTCTACATTACCTTGTACTGTACGCCAAGGTAGTAATGCACTGTCTTGAAATACAAATGCACCTTTGTTAGGTTTTTTTACTGAACCGGGGGATTCAACTAAGTCAGCTATTATTCTAAGCAAAGTAGATTTGCCACAGCCTGAAGGTCCAACTATAGAGATGAACTCGCCTGTGGCAATATCTAAATTTACTTCTGCTAATGCTTGAACTTGGTCAAAGTGTTTAGTAACTTTGCTAACTTCAATCATAGCTAATACCTATTATTCGCAGTTGCCAAGGAATGATAGATTGTAGGATGATGACGCATCAAAGTCTGCAGGCACCATATCAACTTCTTTCAACTGTCCTGAAAGCTCTTCCCATCTAGCACTGGTCATACAACCAAGTTTGCTATAGTCTGATGGTAAAAAGTCTGCTTTCATAAGTTCAATAGCATTCATATGAATGTCTCTTGTAACTTTTTTAGACTTTGAAAGAATTAGATCCGCAGTTGGATCTGGATTGTTTAAAGATTTAGCAAAAGCCGCTCTTAGTCTATCAACAACCTGTTGTACTAATTCTGGATTTTCGTCAATCATTTTTTGTGTAGTAAACAATACACTGTAAGGTCTATAACCCAAAGACTCTAGTGTAATTTGATCTGTTTCTACACCTTTGGCGGCAAGTCTAGCAGGTAGGAAAAGTGAATAGCCCTGTTGGAACATTTCTTTTTCTCTAGCAAACAAACCCAAGTCGCCTTTTAGTGGGAATTCATCAGCACTTACTCCGTACTCTTTCTTTACCCACTTCCAGTATGTTACACCCATTTTAACTGCAAAACGTCTACCATCTAAGTCTTTGACTGTTTTGATGCCTTGATCCGGATGAAATACTAGTGTATACGGAACGTGATCTAAGTTTGCAAATACTGCTACTAAACCAGCGCCTTTTGCATTGGCTGACATAACTGAGTCTGATCCTTGAAGACCAAATTCAACTGCACCAGCGGCTGTTTGGGCGGCTGTATTAACACCAGGTCCACCTGGCTTAACAATAATTTTTAGATCATGTTCGTCGTTATCTAACATTGCTTGCCAGAAAACACTTTGGTTACCTTGGGGGAACCAGTCCATAAGAAGTGTTACTTCTTTTGCTTGTACAGTAGTTGCGAATAGTAATGCTACTACACCCACTGCTAGTGATTTAAATAGTTTCATTTTTTTTATCTCCTCTTAGGTTTATAGGTGTTCTTTAACTAAAAAATGTTTCACCTTAATTGAAAAAGGGCCTAGTGGCCCTTTTTAATTCATGCTTTTTGTGCATATTCTTGTTGTAGTTTTACATTGTCAATAAATTCTTTCCTAACGTCTGGCTCATTTTTAAAAGCACCACGCAATACAGTTGTTTGTGTTAAACTACTTTTTGCTTTAATGCCTCTGTTCTCACAACAACCATGTGTTGCTTGAATATAAACACCTACATGTTCACTGCCTGTAATTTCTTGTATTTTATTTGCAATCATTACATTTAAGTCTTCTTGTAGTGTGCCTCTTCTTGCCACCCATTGTGCAATCCTTGAGTATTTACTTAATCCTAATAGTTTTGGTCCTGCAATAATACCAATGTATGCTACACCTTTAACTGTTTGATGATGATGCGAACATAAACTTGTAAGTTCACTACGTACAACCAGCATGCCTTCATAGCCACCTTCAATGTAGTTGGGAAATGCACTAGGGTTAGGCATTGGATCATAACGACCAGACATAATTTCATTAATGTACATCTTAGCCATACGCCTTGCAGTATCTTGACTGTTAGGATCTGTTTCTGTATCTATCACTAGGCTTTGTAAAACATTTTCAAAAGCTGGCATTGCCTCTTCAATGAGTTTTTGCTTTTCACCTTCTTCCATGTAATTGCTAATGTTATCATTAGCCCAAGCACGACCGCCATCAGCGATAATACGCTCTTTAATTTTTTGGGAAATTTTCATTTGAATGCTCCGAGTTATAGTGGTGTGTCACTTTTTTGTTATTGTGTCATACATTTTACTGCCACTAAAGAAATTGGCAGTCAATTGTGCTGACTCTGTATTTAGTTGATTGTGATAGTTCTTGTGATAAGTCATGTAATTTTTTAACTTTTCAATCAACTTGGACTTGTGCTTTGTGTAACAGTCAAAACTTTCAGTCCATTCACTTGGATACCTAAAGTCATCACTATACATTTCTGTATAACTCAAACGATCTGGCATCATAGGTATTGCTCCTACCAATGCACCTTCGTATGCACTGATACCTAGTGTCTCTTGCAAGTTTGCACTAAACACTACTTTAGCTTCTCCAAGTATATTATGATATTCATCTTTTGTCAACTCTTGTTCTTGACAAACTATAAATTCATATTCAGGTAATTCTTTTTGTAAGTCTTTGAATATGTCCAACTGTTTCTCTGGTGCTAGTCTATGAGGGAAAACAATGGTATCCTTTTTATCCATATTTTTATATGGTGCAAGAGTTTCTTGCATATACTCCATAGGCCAACCTGTAATAACAATGTTGTCATTTGCATCTTTTAATGTTTCAGCCGCACTCATGCCAAACATGCCCTTGTACTTTAACAAGTTTTCTGCAAACATATTTAGATGAAATTCTGTGGCAAAATAGTTGTGGTCGTAACACCAAAACATACTTTTCTCTGCATTACGCACCCATGCCGCATCACCAATTAATCGTCCCAGAAAATCCTGTGGATCATAACTGCCTGCATGCCACATGCCACCGACAGTAATATTTGTATTAAGTAGGCTTGCCATGTATTTGAGCTGAATAACAGTAGGATTCCAAGCATCTGTATAAAGAAAATAATCACCATCATGTACTTTACCTTCGCAAAATAGTGTGGCAATTTGTTGTAGTTGATTTGATTTGTATACATTTGTTCCTCCAAAATTGAGGAACGCACCCGGTGTAGTGGCATGTGGAACTTCTCCTCCACTGATAACAACTACTTCGTCATCAGTCTTGTTACGCATTTGTATTGGCAAATGCTTTTTCCATTGAGCAGTATACCTTGTGTCTACTGCTTCAAGGTCTACAATATAGACGGTCATGCCGCCTCCTTTTTAACAATCCATGGCTCTTGGAATATTCCTACATGGATTTTAAGTTTTTTAGGACTTCTATCAACATTTATCTTTACACTAATATCATACGTAAATGCAGTAGGACGTTGTGTAACTTCAATAGTAAAATGTTGTATCATTGAAGACTTACGCAAATCTTTAAGATAAGATTCGAAAAGTTTTTCAACTTGTTCTCCTCCAGTGGATTTAGTTTCTAAACGACCGTCAAAAGGTACAATGATCTTAATTAGGTCATGCTTTATATCGTTTATACTAATGCGGTTTTGTCGCATTTTAAGATACCTCATAATCAATAGTTGCTCCGTTTTCACCGTCTTCGCTTACGGTGAGGCTAATTTTTCTTCCGGGATATTTTTTGTTAATTTGTTGTGCAAGATCATCGCAAATCATTTCACAACTTTTATAGTCAAGTTCTAGTGTTCCATTTGCATATAATGACTCTAGCCAACGTTTAAATTGTATAAATTCAATATCTCTGTCGTCATGAAACACTTCAATAGCTACTTTAAAATGAAAAATATGTCTATGTATGTAGCCTAAAAAGCTGACATCATCAGCACCACCTGTAGCTAGTTTTGGATCATCTAATGCCGCTGGATATTTGTGTAGTCCTTCTTTGCGAAAAGTAACCCAAATCATACTACTAGTTTTTTTTAATGTTTTCATTTTTGCATCTTCCTGTCTTGATTTCCATAACATCCATTCATAGTAACGTTCTGGTTGTTCTGATGATTCTTCAAGCATCTTAACTATCTACTTTTATTTTACCTAGTTTCTTTTCTAATCTTTGCATGATTTGCAAAATTTCCCATAACTTCCAATCCATAGTTTTTGCTAATTCATAGAAGTTTTCCATAGACGCTTCGTCTTTTGTATCTTCAGCGACTGCTTCGTCTAATACACGAATCTTTTTAACCATTGCTTTCTCCTTTAAGTTTGGTTATCTCATCTTTAAGTTTTAGTTTGCGTTGTTTAAGATTTTTAAGTGTTCTTTCACTGTAAGTTTTATTATATAACCGCCTAATCTCTGTGTCAAGCATTCTGTGTTCTTTAGTAAGTTTTTTAATGCGGTTTTCCTTGGGGCTCATTTGTTACTCTCTTCCTTAAATCACTAGTACTAAATCTATGTTCACGTTTGTTAAAATATAATTCGATACCACGCTTTCGACAAATATCTTTACCAGTGAACTCTTTCTCCCTATACTCCTCACCAAGAACTCTTACTGTAATATGATACATGCTTAATATATCTTCTAAATCTTGTTCTGTTTGATAAGGAATTATTTCATCTACATACTTAACACCCGACAACTGTGCATAACGTTCTACTAAACTTTGTACAGGTGTATTTTTTGTAGTTGGTCTATCTATTGTAGGATCAGTTTGTAATCCACAAATTAGATAATCACAATGTTCTTTTGCTTCTCTGAGCATGGCTATATGTCCAGCATGTAGAAGATCAAATGTGCTACAAGTGAATCCTATTTTTTTATTACCGTTCATTTGAGTGCCAATACAAATAAAATTGCTATTAATAATACGTTTGTGAGAATCATTTGAATACAAAGTATCAAATGGTACCAAACCCATCTGTGTTTGTATAATGTATGAATATTTACTTTTGTGTCCACTACTGAATCATCGTCTTCTTTTGTTTCGACTTTGTGTTTCTTCCATCCTAATAATGTAGGTAAACTAAATTGCATTTTTTTCCTTGTATGTTATTCATTTGATTGTTGTATCACCTACGTATTCACTCCAGTCTGTATATACTCTACGTTTCTGTAGTTCATGTAAGCTATGACACCAAACACCTGGATTACTGTGTCCCCAAGTTGTGTCGTCTATTTTAAGGGTTGCGTTATAGTTAAATTGTTTTATGTATGGCAGTTTAACACTTATCATACTAATATACTTATCATGTTCATCCAAGCCCATTTCTAATACATCATTTGCATACTCTACACCAAAGTCCAGTGTACACCAATAATTAGCCGCCAACATGGCTTTAATCATATTAGACCAAGATGTAAATTCTTCTTGATTCTTGGGAGCAAAACTTTGACTAGTGCCAAAGTACAAGTGTTTGATGCCATGTTCTTCAGCACGTTGTTGTATTTCATTCGGAGGTTGAACACCAACTACAAACAGTGTTTGCTCATCTTTCATTGGTGTATTCTCAACTTCTGTACCAATAAAATAAATTACATCTTGACGTTCGTTTGTATTCAATCCCATTCTATGTATCCTCTACTGTAACCTTCAGGACGATTCAATGCATCACTAAATGCTTGTCTCCAATTTGATTCTCTATTATAACCTTTAGTCCATACATTGTCAAGTTCGATTTTTCCAGTTTGTATAGCTCTTGTAGCCCATTTCATTGCTTTATGAAATGTTTCTGCTCTTGGACTTGGCATTTTTATTGTTACATTATTCCATAGCCAATCTTCAAAAGGAAAATTATAATTTCTATGCGGAGCACTTGCTAGTATAACAAGTGCATTTGGATTTACTTTTATGTTTTTTATTTTTTCTTCGCCTTTGAGATCGACAATTACATCATATTTTTTATCAGGAATAGTTATAGTGTGTTGAGTTGTAAGTTTATCAAACCAATCTCGGTTTGCACTACCCCACACATCAATATTAAAATCATAATGCTTTTCAAGTAATGTTTGGTGAAATACTTTTGCTAAAAAACCACTGCCAATAATTAACATATTACCTGTATCTAATTTTTTTAGTTCATCTGCACAAACTAATTCCATATTTACTGCACAAGCTACTGGTTCAATTATATAATCTGGATGAGCTTCTGGAACCACACAATATGTTCCTTGTTCACAATTGTAAACATCTGCATATGCAGGTTCACCTCGTGTAGCAACATAGTCACCAATATTGCAATCGTCGATATCATTGCCTATTGCAATAACTTCACCTAAGCCTTCGTGTCCATGCATATGCTTAGGCAGTAGTGTAAAGTTGCCTGTCATCATATCAATATCACTACGACACACACCTGTCATAATTGCACGGACTCGTATTTCATTTCTTGTTAACATGGGCACCAAATATTCTTTTTCTTCAAAAGTATTTTTGCCTTCAGTGTACAATTGTCTTACAGGTTGCATAATATATCCTGAATCCACAAATCCATTTCTTGTTGTTGTTGCCAATATTTGTCATTGCTTTTTTCAAACAATGCTGTCTTTATCATTTCTTTGTATGCACTCTCAGGACATAGTCCTAGTTCAAAACTTTTAGTTTGTGTATGAACTGCTATATCATCTGTATCCAAACTGCGCCAATTTGTTTGTAGTTGAAAGTCTCCAAAGTCTATGTATGCAAAGTCATCTACATCATAAACACCATTGGGATCTACTTCTCCATAATCGCTGTCAATTAAATCTTCTAAGTTCCAACGTCTTTCTTTCTTTGTCCACTTTGGTGTACTATTACGCCAGTCTGGTTCAAACATTTGATACAAGCTCAACAAATGTGGCATCAAGTCTCTGCTTACACCACCAAATGCTAGTCCTTTGTTTGTAAACCAACTGCCAGGCTTTGGAACTCTATTATCGTTGATCCAATTGATTCTAGTTACACCTTTTTTAGGATCAGCCGCTTCTGCCATCTCTGCAATATTTTCTCTGTACTGATTGTTCTTGGTCATCATTATTCTTGTGTCATGATGATCTGTCAACAACTGACTCCACATTGCTGTATTTTCAACACCAGGCTTTTCAACAAATACAATGTCACTGTACATTGCACACAAGTCTGCTATTCCATAATGTGTATGATTTGGAGTAGTAATATGACAAGTGTCCCAATAACTTCCATTGTGACCACTGCCACTTTCTATTGCACTTGATACTGTTTTAAAGTTTGCATTAGGATCAGCTATATCAATAGTAGTAACCTGCCAGCCCATACCTTCATATATACTTTTGTATAGATTGCCAAATCCTGTGCCAACTATGAGTGCTTTATTCGAATAGTGCATTAAACTGTGCTGAACTGTTAATTGTTTTCTTTCCAACTGCACCACGGGTGCCAATTACTCTTAACCATAGTTTACGATGATTTTCAATAATAGTCAAGCTCTTTCCTTTATCGCTTTCAGCAAATACTTCCATTATCACATCTTTGACTTCTGTTTTATCAAAGTTATCATCTACCATCATATTTGGATATGCTCCACCATCAAATGCTTTGTTTGCTTCCTGCACACTCATAATGTGTTGCCATACATTGTGGTTCATCAACAAACAATAAGCAAAACTATCCCAACTTGTTTTTGTTTCGGTACCCATTCTACTTACATCACCTGGAGCATAATAACAAATATCATCTATACTTAAACCTTTACTCATTGGGCTACTTATATAGTCTGGATACATTTGTCTTACAACATCGTCGAATGGAACGTTACTACCTTTGTATGCTTTATCATCTGGACCTACATTCATCAAGTAACTCCATTTGCCACCATGATCCAATCTCCAGTTTGTGTAAAACTGCCCATTGGCTGTACACAAAAAAGGACTTGCACAATCATATGTAATATTAAAACTAGGATTATGATATTTTCTAACTGCACGTTGTACCGCAGTCAATACTACTGCCCATTCTAATTTACTGGTACCGAGGAAGTGCATAACATCATGCTTTCCCTCCTCAAGTAGTCCATCATGTCTAAGTTCAACTAGACGTTTTAGTGCTAGTTCAATATCACACATGTTTTGACCACCCATAGCCCAACCATTAAAGTGTGCGTCTGGATACTGTTTTGGATCACAAAACTTTTTCATTTGTGAATACCAATCATCTGCTTGTGCAAAGTTTTCACCTTGTAGCACATTTAAAAACTTACAATCGCCACTACGATTCTTAATAAAATATTCGTTATTGTATGCAGTGCCATCAACTGCTTCTTGATAACTGCTGATGTTACTAGCCTTAGCACCTTCAGGACTTCTGCTTACCCATGCTGGAATATCCAATATCATTCCATAGTCCATAAATGCGTCCATCCATTTGAGAACACCATCACGTTTTTTCTGTGCTAAATTACAGCCACTTCCTGATCTCCAGTCACCTTCCCATTTTCCTTTACCAATCTGAAAGCCTCCACTGTCACCTAATAGCCAACTGTATTGTCTATCACGTTCTCTGTATTGACTTTCTCTGTACATGTCTTTTTGCAAATCAAGACTGGCATGTCCTGCACTGTGTAGACTCCACTTGTAACGCCACATGCCTTCCTTTGCAAGCCAGTTGATACTTTCTACGCCATTTGTGAGGTGCGAGGGGATTCGCTGTAGTGGGATATAAGGTTCGCCACTACCTTTCTTGTTCTCATCTAATGGTTCTAAGCCTCGTCTTTGCCTACCCACAAACAGAGCATAGAAAGTACTAAGTGCTGGTAAAAAAGTTGCGTAGTCACTTTGTCTTGCAGTCAAGTCAGTTTCGTTTGTATAATCTATCATACTACTTTCCGTTTACTGCTGGTATCTTATCTGCCCATGGAAAACCATTTACAAGTTTTCTAAGTTCAGCACCTTCAAAGTTTTGCATTTCAAGATATCTTGCAAGTACTTTATTTTCAGGATCTAACTTGCTAAGTTCTTCAGCAAGATCATTAATCATATTATAATCCATTTGTGTTTTTATATGCTTGCCCATTTACTTGCTCTGTGCTGGAAGGATGTAATCATAACTTGCCATGCCACTATCTACTGTAATCATAGCCGCACCTGCATCACTAAACTTCATAGTAATGTCTCCTGGCAAACTAAGTATGCTTAATACCTGTGCTACGGGCCAGCTCCAACCTGTATTTAATGCACCTTGTACGTTTGCTTGGAATACAAAGTTACCAGCATGTGTACTGCTATCACCAAAAAAGAATTTGAGATCATTGCCTTCAGTTTTTGCAACAAATACAGTTTCTTCGCCGTTTGCTTGTGCTTGCATTTTAAATCTAGCAATACTTGCACTGTTAGGTTCCATTTCAATATCCCAATTTACTCCTTTGAACTTAACACTTTTTAGCTTTTCTTCAACTATTTCTTTGCTCATAAATCTATAGTCATTTTTAAAGTCGCCATTGGCATTTTCAAAATGCAAACCAAATGGAACAGTTTCGCCGTTGCGTTCTTGTTCATTAACAGTTATATTTGCATTTTCTTTATACTCATCAATATTAAGCAAAATGTTTAACTTACTTAGATTGGGCAAACCAAATGTGCCTGTTAGACCTGGAACTTGCTCTTTAAATTTTGCTTGTACAATAACAGTTCTGTCATCATCCATGGCTTCTAAACTAGTAGTGCCTTCTTCATTGACGACTTTTGCTTGATCAATAAAACCAAGTCCGTGTGTATGTTGTACAATATCTTTTAGATAATCTTTCATTTAGTTTTCCTTTTTTTCAGATATACTGTGTAGCTTCCTTGCGTACGAGTATTAAATCTATACTCCTTAACATAAGTATTTAGGTGGAACCAATTTTCAATCTCGTTACGTATTAGTCCTTGTCCACAAATAATTTCACAGCGTTTAATATTATCATAATAACAGTCTTGGAGGAATCTGTCAACCGCTTTCCATGCTTCATGTACATGTTTTTTATGTAAATCTAATTTAGGTCCCATTGCAAGCATCAAGTATTAAATTTATGTTACTTGTTATCTTGCTATTAAACTCTTCGTCAGTCATATTATATTTTAATCCTTCGCTTAGTCCTCGACTAAAACTTGCACCCATTGAGTTTTGCTTCAGTAGACTGCAAGCCTCTTGTGTACTGTAACCTCCACTGAGTGCTACAACACGTTCTACTGATTTATGATTGTTTAATGAATCATATAAACCTGCAACTGAAGGAAGTGTAAGTTTTAGAATGACTCTATAATTTATATTATCAAGATATCCTTGTAAACTTTCTAGTAATTTGGATTCAATTTCTTGTTTGTTGTCAATCGATATTGGTACTTCTGGCTCTACGATAGGCATTAGATTATAAGATTTAATTATTTCAGCATAATCGAACTGTTGAGCAATCACAGCATTAATCATAGTTTCGTCTTTTACTATGCTTCTCATTTTTGTGCCAGTACAACCTTTTTCAAATGCCCATTCACAGATGTCATGTACAGCAAAAAATTTAAGAGTACCGTTTTCTTCAACACCTTCATCTACTTTTACAAATGGCTCAATGCCTCTTGCTTTTAATTCATCTACCATTCCTCGTTGTACACTATCTTTGTACATAATAGCAGTATCAATCTGTCGAGTATCGTTATTCATACAACTTAACATTCTCATTCGAAAGTCATTGATTTTTTCCATTTTATCTTCTTCGGACCATTCTTGTCCATAAAGGTCTAGTACACCTCCTGCACTACCTCCACTATTATCCATAGCCGCTATAAAAGTCATTATATTCTCCTTATAAATTAGTAATTAGTGTAATGTTTTGCTATCAATTTTTCTACTTGAATCTACGACTGACTTCATAAGATTTTCAAATTCTTCTTCTTCTAATATAGCTCTGTACATTTTAGTAGCACTTGCCTGTATTACACCTGCTACAGCCAAGGGAGACAATCCTTGTTCAATCAGATCTATAATTAAATCTTGCATTCTAATAGTAGCTTCTACAAGTTGTTCGTCATCCATTTTTATTCTTTCTTTTGTTTTGCATTGAAATAGTAATCTAAATATTCTAGTTGTTCCTTAGCCACATATTGATCTCTATTTTCTTTAAACATATTATCAGTATAAGGAAGTTCTAAATTCTCCCAAACTTCACTGTCGCTTTCTCTGCAAACTACAACATTGGTTTCATGTCCATCGCCAGCATATATCTTTGTCATCGCAACACCTGTACTACTAGCATGTTGTAAAGCATTTGCTAGATCTTTTAGTGCATTTTTATTAGCAACTATCAATAGTTCTTTACCAGGTTCTTTGTGTTGATATATGTGTGCTACAGGAGGCTTTCTCATGCTTATACTTTACGTTATATTTTCTAGTTTGTCAACAGTTAATCCTCTGCATTGTTTAGCATCAATATACTGTGTTCTATTGTTCATTTTTAAAAACCCATGCCCAAATAGTATTGGATACTTTCTTGTACTAATTGGATCATGCAGTGTAACATCTATGTATTCACCATTGGCAATACCAAGTGTTACAAATGTTACATACTTGCCACGTTCGCTTTTGAACACTCTGCTGTTGGCTACTATACCACAAAAAGCGGCTTTACCACCTCTGCGTTTTAAAAATGTATTGGGCAAGAATTGACTGCTGGTCCAATAACCTTTGCGTTTGTATTCATCTACGGGATCGTACAAATCACATACGTTGCCCAATGCATTGTTTAACAATGCTTCTCTTTTGTATACCCAACGTCTATACGACCCTTGACAGTGTTTAAGTGCCGCCTCCCAAAACTTTTGTGGATTGTGTGCTTTCTCGTATGCTAAACTCCATATAAGTCTACCCAAGTTTATAGCATGAGCTCTACATATACCAAAGCCACTCAGCTGTCTTAGGTCTTCCATAATCTCATCACGTTTCGTATGGCTACCAATTAATTCATAAAACTGCATAACCTTTTCTTCATTGCGTTTGGCAAATGCTCTACGCCACATGTCAGCTTCATAGTAGTTACAACCTAGTATTTTGCTGATGCGTTTGATAGCATCATCTTCATATACAGTTGTTTCATCAAACTTGTCTTTACTCCAGTCATTGAAGAAACTGGCTTTGCGTCTACCTTGCATAGCCACAGGGCGTACCAGTGCAGTTGCAAATGTGCAATCGTCTCTGTTGGTTATGTGCAATGCTCTAAATAATCTACGCATTGCTGGTGACTCTGCTTGTGTAACACCCAATACATCACCACGTTGTAACAGTTGTGCAGTCTTTTCATCATACTGTGGATAGTCCATTGGGTGCTTGCCATTTATTTCCCACAGTTGGCTGAGTCCTCTGTTTGCAAGTATATCAATCTTAAAGTGTTCGAGGTCTTCTATTTCATACTTGTCCAGCAGTATTTGATTTTCACCATTGATAAGACTTTTGGGTACCTTTCTATCAAATATAAGTACACCACCACAGTGTTTGCTGATATAGTTTTTCTTGCCTTCCAGCTTTCTTGCTATGCGTTCTGCTTCGCCTTCTTGTCCAGGAATAACTTCTGTAAGTTTAAAGTTTCTACCCAACTTGTTGTGCGGTACACCAAGACGCTTGCATGCTTCACGCAATGCACTTTTTGGTTTATATGTTACAAAGTTCGATACTCTTGCACTTTGTCTGGGCCAGTTGTCATATACACGTTGCATTACCAACGGCTGAGCCCAATGTGGAAAGTCCAAGTCAATGTCTGGTAAGTCGTCCCGTTTTGGATTGATAAAACGTGCTAGTGGTATTTGTTGTTCAATTGGATCTACATCACCTATGCCCATAAGAAAACAAACAAGACTGCATCCTGCTGATCCTCTGGTTATGTGTGGAAAGTCTTTGGCTAGTTCTAGTATTTGGTGTACTCTTACAAAGTGTTTTACAAATCTATGCTTGAGTATTAGTTCTACTTCTTCTGCTAGCCTATCTGTGTATTCTTTTGTTGTTGGTATTTTCCTACAAAAACGTGATGTGAGTTGTTCTATCTGTTCTAGTTCTGTCATGCCTAAAAGGTCCTAATAAAGCCAAACGCATTAATTAAGTGCGTACTTTATTTATGTCAGTTCCAGTCGAACAAACTGTCAAACGTAGTTTTATCTTCAGCTTTTGCGAGATCCCATTTCATTACACCAAGTAAATTATCAATCTTCTTAGTAATAATTCCTTGTTCCATTTCTTCGCTATCAAATGGAAGTTCTTTATACCATTCGGGCAAACGAGTTTCATCTGTAGGATATCCAATACTAGTAAAGCCCATTGGATTATCTTTTAGTTTACAAACAATAGTCTTCATGCCATCCATAATTTCCATGCTGTATTTGTCACTGTTCATTCTACGCATTCTATTGTAGTTGATAGCCGCTCTAACATGTCCTGGCATATTTGCTTTGCCTTTGTAAATTTCATCACCTGTTTTTGGATCTATCATATATTCACTATTGTAATAGTGTGTAAGTTTGTTCACACGTTTTGGTGTGCCTTTTAGCCAGGCTGGCATATTTCTAAACTCACTTCTGAATTCAATAATACGTTCTATAATTGTTTCTTCACTGGCACCTGTTAGTGTTTTAAGTAGTAGTTCACTCAAGAAGTCTTGCATAAATGCTGGCGTGTCTGACCTTTTGAGGTCCAGGCCCATTGCTTTAATTTTACCTGGTTTATCATCTGTATCTTCTCTATGACCTTCATTGTCATACACCAATATAGCATAACGTTTCTTTGTAATGTATATACCAGCAGTTGCACTTACTTCTCTAGCCGCCGCAATAATTTTTCCTTGTTCTTTGTTAAGGACATTGTGTGCGGTTGCCATGTAATCTGGAAATGTTTCGTTGGCTTGTTCACATACAGTTTCATATAGTTCTGTAACTTTGTCTTTGTCCCATGCAAACTCGCCACTTTCTATCTGATCTTTGAATACAGGGTAAGCACTAAAATACACACTATCAGTATCTCCATAAATGATGCTCTCTCCCACATGGTCATATTTTCCAGTAAATAATTCATTGACTTTTGCTCCCATGTGTCTTGCGATAGTCCTGCCTGTAAGTGTTGTACTTTGTCCCATGCGTGGATCATTGAATCTACTTCCTGGATTCAACAACGCACCATACAAACTGTTCAAGTTAATTTTTTTCACTAGCTGACGTTTATCCCAATA
>Ga0163109_10000679_pt1 | contig 27072 bp, 21 predicted proteins | sample CRUFie1St13metaG_FD_108704 | JGI IMG/M metagenome (GOLD analysis project Ga0163109, IMG submission 108704) | Marine microbial communities from the Costa Rica Dome - CRUD Field 142mm St13 metaG | ecosystem: Environmental > Aquatic > Marine > Oceanic > Photic zone | place: Costa Rica: the Eastern...
CGGCACTGGCTGCCTGACGACGGGTGACTTGAACTTTGGATAGATCAGTAAAAGGAGTGATGCCTTGTGCAGCTCTAATGGCGTCGAAAACTGTGGGGAATAGGGTTGAGCTCGCAGAGCCTCCCGAAATTGATGTTGATGTTGATGTTCTAGACAAAGTATCGCCAGATTCCACAAGATTTGCAGATTTTGTGTTAGTCAATTCCTCCTCAAATTTCTGAACCCCGCCAAGTGTGTAATAACCGGGTCTTCTTATTTCACCTCCCACATAGACACGGATGGGTCGATATTGAATCGGGCGGATAAATAACTCGGGTTCGCGTACATAAGGACGGAATTGTTCTGTAAGGAATAACCGCAGCTCTTCGATAGTCAGCCCTTCAACGTAGAGGGCTCTAAGTCGTGGCAAATAAATTGTTCCATCTGGCCCGATCGTGAATCGACCACTTAGTTCTGGCAGATCCAATAGTTCAATTTCTAAACCATCACCTGGGCCAAGCATGTAGGCGTCGTAGGAGCTCTGAGCACGCTGTTCTAGAGGGAGGACTTGCTCCCGCGCATTAGTTATCCCTTCGATTTCAATTATCTGCTCTGCTTTTACCGCGCCTGGTGGAAGGACTATTAGGGTGCCTGCAGCAACTGCCGATAGAAAACGGGTTTTCAGCAACGCTGATTCTGTTCGGATCTAACGAACATATGTCATCTTTCTCCCAAGTGGTAGCTGATAGTAGCCAGGCGATGGATTGGGTTGGTGAAATGTGATTTGCCCCGTCACACTTGTCACGGCGAAGCAATCAAGTTTTGAGTCAGCTGCAGAATCTTAGAGGTATCGTCTAACCTCTTGCCGATCATACCCGTCGTTGGCAAGCGGTGGAGGCTGTGGCTCGAGCCCATTTCCTGCGATCTGGGGTTGAGGAGTTTCAGATGCTTTTGCTTGAGATGGCTTATCTCTACGCCAGGGGGGATTGGTGAAGTCACTGATGTAGTTGGCAAGGAGATGTACTCCTTTCTGGATCGTGGGGATCGCTCTTGCACTTTTCGGCCTGAGGGCACCGCCTCGGTTGTGCTTACTGCCGTACAACACGGCTTATTGAGTCAGGGGGCTCAGAAGCTTTTGTACGCCGGGCCAATGTTTCGCTATGAGCGCCCTCAGGCCGGTCGCCAGCGCCAGTTTCATCAGATCGGCGTTGAATTTCTTGGTGCGAGTAGTGCCCGTAGCGATGTTGAGGTGATCGTTTGGCCTTGGATTTGCTTGGTGACCTAGGGGTGTCCGGCCTGGAACTTCAGATCAACAGCCTGGGCACGCTGGAGGAACGCCAGAATTATCGTGAGCAGTTGATGAACTGGCTAGAGGCTCGAGTTGATCAGTTGGATGCTGATTCTCGGCAACGATTGACCACGAATCCTTTGCGCATACTCGACAGCAAGGTCGTCAAGACACAGGGACTGCTCGCAGATGCCCCCACATTGCTGGATGCTCTCAGCGAGGAGAGTTCACAGCGCTTTGAGGCAGTGCAGCATGGTTTGAGCCAGCTGGAAATTCCGTATCAGATCAATCCTCGGCTTGTGCGTGGCCTTGATTACTACGGCCACACGTCTTTCAAGATCACGAGTGATCATCTCGGTGCTCAGGCAACGGTCTGTGGAGGCGGTCGCTATGACGGTTTAGTGCAACAACAAGGAGGCTCTTCCACTCCTGCCGTGGGTTGGGCACTCGGGATGGAAAGACTGATGCTGGTGCTGGATGCCGCAGCATCAGCAGACTCTGATGGATTTGCTTCCAAGCTCACATCTCAAAAGTCTCTGGACCTCCATAGCGTGAATCGCGGCCAGCACGCTGAAGCTTTCTCTTTAGGGCTGGCTAGGCAATTACGAGCTGCTGGAGTGTGTGTAGAGCTTGATGGCTCTAGTGCTGCCTTCGGTAAGCAGTTCAAGCGCGCCGATCGAAGTGGTGCTGCCTGGGCTGCGGTAATCGGCGATGAGGAAGCCGAATCTGGTGAACTACTTCTGAAACCTTTGCTTGTGAAGGGCGAATAACTCAGAGTTGCACTTGATATCGATAAATAGAGAAAGAAAAAAATTGATCACTTAAGGTGAAATTAAATTACCGAGAGTCAGTTAAAATAGGTGTGGTAAGATAAAATATTGAAAACTTCCCACTATGCGAGTCGGGTTCGGAACAAATTCACAAAGGACATTTTACAAAATAAAGACAATAATATTAGCTCTTCCAAAAAGTATTAGAAATAACTTACAATTTGTCATGATAACAGGAGTTCTCAATGCGGCATTAGAGGTATATACAGTACTTTTGTTGTCTATATTTATTGAGAAAGCAACGACGCCAGATTTTATTAGTAACGATCCTGGCGTAGGGGCACAATTAGGGTTTCAGAATATATTATACAGCATTACTCTAAATAAATTAGGCTTGCTTGTAATAGCTACAACTATGCTATTGGCTGTAGTACGATTTTTGAATGTTAAATCTACGGCAACAGCAAGTCAAGCGGTAAGTTCTGAATTAAGTAGATTTTTCGTAAGAAGCACATTAAAATCAGAATTTAAAGATGTACAAAATATTAACCAATCAGAATTTATAGCACTTGCCGTATCAAAAAATTTATCACTTGTAAAATATATTGTATTTCCCCTGATACAACTTACTGTTTCCTCCTTCGCAGTACTAGCTTTTTTAATACTTCTATTGCAATCAAGCTCATCTGCAGAATTATTATCAATTGGATGTTTAACGCTACTTTTTACTGGAGCCACAATATATATAAGAAAGAAGGTTGCCAATTCAACACAAAATATTTCTAGATCTTTCGATGGAATCGTAAAAATACTCAATCAAATCATTCAAGGGTTCAGAGAAATTAAAGTAGCTGGGATGTCGGAATTTGTTAATCAACAATTTATTTCAGCAGACTCAAGGCTACGAAATGCTGAGATTACAACAAGGGTTTATACATTGTCACCAAAAATATTCATCGAAGCAGTAGTTGTAACAGCAGTAACTATTTTTATATGCCTAAAAAGTCCTAATACTGAACAAATAATAAGTATTTCATCATTAATAACCGTGTTACTAATTACTCAAAGAAGCCTTCCGCACATTCAGAATATTTCGTTTGGGATTTCAAGTGTCCGAGCAGGAAGATCCGTTCTTGATGATATATATGATCAAATTATAAGATTTTCAACCTCAGTACCTACTGAGAAAGATCAACCAGTATCTAGGAACAATAAACCTAACAGTTACGTGACAATAAAGACATGGTCTGATATATCATCAGGCCTCATATTTGACAACGTAAGCTTTACTTATCCGAAAAACCCAATAGTTTCGAACTTGTGTATGGAACTAAAGGAAGGTGATTGCTTGGCAATAATTGGAAAATCGGGATCAGGCAAAACAACAATTTTAGATCTTGCATCAGGTTTGCTGCAGCCCACTGATGGTTATATATCATTTAAAAGTTCAGAATCAAAGCTAGGACAAAATCCTAAAATATCATATGTTACTCAAAAGCCATTTATAATAGATGGAACGATAGCAGAGAATTTAAGATTATATTCAGATTTAAAAGAAATTCATTCAGATTCAGATCTGAAAAGAGTCTGCGAGCAAGCTGATTTGTTTTCAGAAACAACTCAATTTAAATTGAGCACTATTATAACCGAAAATGGTACAAACCTATCAGGAGGTCAACTGACTAGGCTGTCAATTGCAAGAGCACTAATTACAGATCCATCATTATTGTTATTGGATGAACCAACAGCTGCCCTTGATCCAGAAACAGAGCTCAATATAATTTACAATCTGAAATATTTCATGAAAAATAAAATATGTATTATCGCAACACACAGGCCAAAACCGCTAGAACTATGTAATAGATTCTTAAAATTAGAAAATGGCAAACCAATTTTGCTAAACAAAAGAGATGCGTTTGAATTACTTTCACCTGATTAAAAATCATGAACCAAAAAAACATTTATTCCAAAACTCCAGCATTGAGAAATTTTCTAGAATCTCAAAAACTATACGTACTTGATATTGGAGGAAGGGGAGGTCCAATTGAAGAGTTAAAGGGATTTTCACACATAGCAAATTTGATAATAGTCGAACCTGAACCAAGTGAGCGGATAGCATTACAGAAAAGTTCTTCTCTTCGCAAAGAATGGACAACTATTACCTATATGGATTCAATTTTAGCTGAAAAAAAAGGCAATTATACTCTAAACATCTGCGCTCAACCAGGATTGTCGTCGCTACTTAAACCAAATTTAGAAACTATCGACAAATATTATGAAAATAATTCGGATTGGCTAGTAATTGACTCGAAATCACTTCCGGGAGATACACTTCACTCACAACTGGTTAAATTAAATATTGAAAACAAGATAGATGTTATAAAATTAGATACTCAAGGAACAGAACTTACGATATTAAAATCATTAAGTAAGGAGTCACTTTCAAACATAAAGCTGCTTTATGTAGAATCTGAGATTCAAGAATTTTATCTAGGACAGCCTTTATTTGGAGACATACATCAATTCCTTTGTGAAAATGGTTTTGTATTGGTTGATCTTAAAAAAACTAAACTTCGAAGACATTCAAATTTAGATTTAGCATTTTCAAAACAAGAGTGTACATGGTTTCATCTCTGCTATAAAAATACTTCTTGTAATACGTCCGAAGACCTGAAAACTATAAGTTGCTTAATAGCCGCAGGCTATCTGGACTATGCAGCCACTCTTATCACGAAAACAACTCATCTTTCATCAGAAACTAAAAGTTGCTTACAAAATGATCTTCGGAGATTCTCCAGAAAACAGTTCCGCAAAAATAAGAAAAGAAAGATTAAAGCAATTATCAAGGAAATTCTGAGTACGATCTTTTCAAAGTCAACAAAGCCCTATACACAAGACAAATGGAGCGATCCAACGTTGTTATGAAACGGAGAATTAAGAATTATCTTTCACAAATTCGATTTAGCATTGCCAATCAATTGTACAAGTTTTACAACTATTGTGCATATAGACTCAAATCACTAATGTTTAATTATTATTTTGATCATATGGGGACTGATCAAAATATGCAATTTATAAAAGATCCGCTGTTCATTTCAGCTTATTCGAAAAGTATATCAGCAATTGGACAAGATTTAAACATAAAAATGAGAGTACATCAAGCAATTTGGGCGAGTGAACAGGGAATTAAACTAGATGGGACATTTATAGAACTTGGAACTGGGAAAGGCTTTATTTTTATATCCATTATGTCATACTTGTCTGCTAAATACGGCAATAATAATCTGCCAAGAGTGTATTTATTCGATACGTTCTTACCTAGTATTCCTAATCCAATTTCGGGATCTCAGAATGAAAATAACATGAGAAAAAAACCACGTAAGGGTATTGCTTATGCATCTTCACTTTCAGATACAAGACAAAAATTTATACAATGGCCATCTGTGAAATTAATTGAGGGCAAACTTCCGACTAGCATTTTAAATTATTTAGATGAAATTGGAGAAATAGCATTCTTACATGTTGACTTAAATCATTATTTAGCGGAAGTTGAAACACTAGCGTATATATGGGATCGAATGAAAAACGGATCTATAATAATATTAGATGATTATGCAAATAAATCAAGGGAAACTCAAATGCACGCACATAATAAATTTTTCCAAGAAAAAAAACACTCTATTTTAACGACCGCATCAGGACAGGGTATTGTAGTTGTTAACCGATAAAATAAAATTTTGAAACTATCTAACAAGGCAAATATAACATTAGGAATGTCTACTTTTAATGGACAGAAGTTTGTCGTGGAAGCAATATCAACGGTACTTAATCAAACATACAAAAACTTTAGTCTTATTATTCTGGATGATTGTTCTACTGATTGTACATTAGAAATAGTTCATAATAGATTTAGTGTAGATCCAAGAGTATCTATTTATAAAAATAAAGAGCGTATGGGGATGATTTATACATGGAATAAACTCATAAAGCTTGCGAAGCCTGAGACAGAGTACTTTGCTTGGTTAAGTGATCACGATCGGGTTAATCCGGACTGGCTAGAGCAGCTTTTAACTATATACAATACTACTGAAAATGTTTCATTAGTTTATGCGCATACAAATGCAATAGATTCAAAAGGAAAAATAATATTCAATTATTCAAAGTTTGAATACGCAGCTGACTCTAACAAAATTCTGGATAGAATTTATACTCTATTAACAAAAGATATCTTATATGGTAATATGATATATGGACTATTTAATTTTAAAATATTAAAAAAAATTGGAGGTTACCATAAAGTACTATTACCTGACACCCTAACTGTATGGTTGGTATTGTTGCAAGGGAGAATATGCTTTAACAGTTCTGCATCATGGTCAAGACGTTATTATGATAAGTACTCACTTCAAAGACAAAAACAATCCCTTGGAATACCACTAAATACAATTCAAGTCCTTCTGTACCCAGTTACAAATGCTGTTTACCTTTACAAAAAATCAATGGATCAGGTTTTTATTACTCGTATATTAGCAACATTTTGTTATCTTATAAGTGTTGGCAAAAAACAATTTGTCAGGAGCTGTTCCGCCTACTTAAAACAAATACTTTCGCAAAATTAATCAACATGAAAGTTCTTTTTATTGGTCGTAGCAAGAATCACTTTTCTTACTACTCGTCACTAATCCACACGCTTTTAAATGAAAATCATTCAGTATTATATGTATATGACCATCATTGGAGCCGCGGCGTAAATGATACTTATATTAATGAGTTTATAGAGTCACATCCCAAACTCAAGATAAAAGAATACAGATATAACTATCATGGGTTTCTATTTTACATAAAACGTTTGGTGCGTGAAATCCTTACATTAAATTGGTATGGATCTAACAATAATCAGTCATCTTATTACTATAATCGATGGATAAATGCAATACCAAAGCCCTTTAATATTTTCATCAAGAAAATACCAAAAATTCAGTGGCTTATCAAAAAAAATAGTACAGCAAGAATTCTTAAAACTATTGAATATAATTTACCTATTGATACTACAGCTCGTAATATAATAAATTTATTTTCCCCAGATGTAACTTTAGTTTCTCCTGGGAATATGAGACATTCTACAGAAATTGAGTTTTTGAGATACAGCAATAGGATATTAATACCTACTTACTGTCTTGTTTTATCATGGGACAATTTGACTACAAAAGGGATTTTTCATGAAAAGCCAAGATCATTAATTTGTTGGAATAAAGATCATTACAATGAAGCACTTAAATATCATAATTTTTCTAACAAAAATTTATTTGTTGCAGGCTCCCTATTCTTTGACAAGTGGCATCCACTGAATACAAAATCATTGTCAATAGATGAAATTAAAAATGAAATTATAAACTCAAACAATGAATATATATTGTGGCTGGGATCATCAGCTAATATTGCTAAAGATGAATCATTTATTGTAAATAAGTTTGCAAATTATATTTCGTTGAAATCGGAGGGTAAAATCAGAGTAGTATTTCGGGCTCACCCATCAAATTTAAATCCAAATAAGTCATTGAGTAATCTCGTGATTAAAGCTGATGAAAATCTTTCATTGCCTGATTCAAGGAATGCTAGAAACACATTTAGTCAACTTTTGAACGGTTCAATATGTACAATAGGAATCAATACATCTGCAATGATCGATAGTTTGATATTGCTTAAGCCATCAATTGCATTTTTGAGCGAAGGCTATAAGGGTACTCAGAAAAAATCACTACATTTTCAATCACTTGTAAAATATAACACAGTCTATGTAGCATCGTCATTAGAAGATGCCGTTAGCTACGCATTAAATAAAGCAAAAATATATTCATCAATAAAAAATATTAAAAAGTTTAGAGAAAATTTTGCCTTTCCAAAAGGTACTGAGGATACTGTCGGGGATATTATCGGGAAATATATAACAAAAAATAATAACGAAGATACACTACTGAAATAATTTATTTCTTTAAAGCAACTCTTACTCGTTTTAATTGCTGAAAAATCACAGGAGGTATACACTCCTTCAAAAATAGATAAGCAATGTCTCGAAAGTTTTTTCTTGTATGATACCAAATGTTTCACCAGGGTGCTCAACAAAGAGTGTAGATTCATTTTTGTGAATAGATCTTTTCATGTTTTGGGCGAACGTTGCTATAATAATATATAGTAATTAATTTTTTTCTCCTATCTTCTGGACAATTTAGCGGTTTGATTGACCATGATAAGAACAATGCGTTGTATTAAAAATAATAGTCCTATTGAATTTGGGCTTAATAGCTTTAATACACTTGACTACTTCACTATCCCACATTTCAAAATTTCCACAAAGAAATCCGCCCAATTATGATTAAGGTAAATCAATAAATTAACGCGCCTATCTAAATTTGTTTCTATATGTCTTGCGAAATCTGCATGTATTTTCAAATAACCACTTTTTTAATAAGATGCAAACCACCACCGATAAAGTGTGGATCGGGAAGCAAAGGTTCAGTTATTCCAGTAAGGATTTGTAAAAAATCGATAAACTCAAAAGAGTTTAGATAACGCAGAAATTGTTTACATGATGGTTTTTGAGCCTGATCACCTCGTCCCGAGGAAAATATTAACTCAGTAGACTTGACTGTATCATTAAAATTAGAATGTTTTGAAGTAAATTCAAACGATTGAATAACATCTTTTAGTATTTTATCATCAAAAAGATTATCAATTACGGCATGAGGAAAAGGAAAGGCCGTTTTGTAAGAAGAAGTGTGACTTAACAAGACATCGCTAATATTTTTTCAACATAAACAATAAATAAGTATTATTGCCGTAACATATAATCCTGTGATGTCGTCAATTAGCTGATACACATTGCAAACCTGCCAAAGTACGAAAGAGGGAGAAGCCCTCATGTGCTACGATGATATATATTCGTTTTATGCCTTGAATATAATAATTTGTGGTTCTTCCGGATATATCGGATCGAGGTTACATTTTCATCTCTCAAAAATTTTAACTGTTGAGGATAAATTGATCTGCTTTGGTAGAGACGGCTTTTATTTATCTGATCATATAGGTCTAAGTAAAGATAAAGTTCAAAGAATCACAAATTCGGGGCAAAAAAATATACTTATATATTCTGTGAGCACTCAAATCCCAGGATTGAATTCTTTTTCTTCATTTGGGAGTATTTATGAGGAAGTATCTACACTTCAATATATTTTAAATAATATATGCGAGTTGGTTCATCTTTCTTACATCTATCTAATATCATCTGCTGGTGCTTTCGCATATCAACAATCCCCTAGAACACCTGACTTTATTAGTGAAGAAACATCATTGAATATTTCGTCATCATACGCTTTAACGACTAAACTTAAAGAAGATTTATTCACACAAATTTCAGTCACATATTCAGTTCCAATGAGCATTCTTAGATTGTCGAATGTATTTGGCCCGCCTTTCATAAAAAATCGATCACAGGGTCTCATTAACAAGTTAATATCAAGTTCATTTTTGAGAAAAAGTGTACATATCAACGTTCCACTTACATTAAAGAAAAACGTACTCTTTATAGATGATTTTTGTACAATATTTACTAAATTATTGTGCTTGCATTTAAATGGAGTCGCTATTCCAAAACAATTACTAGTATGCTCGTCAAACGACATAACCATTAGCGAAATCATTCAAACTATTAATACGGCTTTAGACCATATTTCTAAATCCAGGCCATTAATTAATTATTCTATACCAGTAGATAATAAATATATGGACATACATCCAACATTCGATAACACATTATTATTGACTACCTTAAGCGATTTTTCCTTTACGCCTTTTTTGTCATCTATAGAAAAATCTATTAACGAGTATTTATTACAAGCCTCCAACAATAGAATAGAACAATGAAAAAAACAGTAAAGACCGAAAGTTTAAAAGTAATTCTACTCTTTGAACACTATCAACGTGAATATGAATTTGTCAATCAGCTTTCTAAAAGGATTAGAAAAGCAGGTTTTGACTGTTTAATTTATCATATTCACTTTGACTTCTATAAAATTATATTATCAGCACCTTATTGCTGCTCGATTATATATCCTTTTTACTATAAATCTACAGATACAAATATTCATAGGCTATTAAAACATTTAAGTGGCATTACGCACTTCAATCTCGCCTGGGAACAAACTAACTATCAAGCAAATAGCAAAAATAAAATACCACGTGATGATTTCTCACGTAACAATGTTACCCATTTTCTGTGGAACAAAATAAATTTTGAGTCATATAAAGAAGCATCCGCAGTACATTGCTGTCAATTAAATATTCCAAATTACAATTACATTACCCTAGGAATTCCTAAAGCTATCAACCCTAAACATGCTTTAAAGCTACTAAGCAAAAGATCAGGATATGGAATCTTTTTTGCAGATAATTTATCATGGATTTACTATTCACAACAAAAACTTCATGAGTTATACAAGACGGGCACTTTTACGCAAAATCATATTAATCAGCTCATCAATTATTCAAGAGAGTATCTATTAAAGTTGCTTTATGATTGTAAATCGAGCCCCGAAGTAGAATTACTGTTTCGGCTTCGCCCTAACGTGTCAATTAAACGCTTTTATGTAGTTGTAAACGAACTTGGATTTTCACCGAGTAATATTCCTGATAACTTCAGACTAATAACTAGTCTTACCTCAAATCAGTTTATTAAGTCATCAATCCCAATAGTAAGCAATAACTCAACTATTCTTCTTGATGCATATCATGCTCACTCACAATGCTATATGCTTAATTATTTAGATATGCCTTCTATTTTTAGTTACTCGTGGTCAAACAAGATTGATACTTGTTCGTCATTGTATGACGTTCTAGAGTTGTCAAAGATAAGTAAAAAGCGAAATAATTCTGTGAATCAAGATTATTCGTCTCCATTGTTAGCTATTTCAAAAATGTGCAATACAATAACGGAGAAGCCACGATATAAGATAAATTTATGGCGAAGAATAATAAATCGATCTATATACTATATTTTGGCTCTCCCCTACATTCTAAAATATATGTTTCTCTTTGCCAGGCCAAAACTAAAAAAACAAGTATCGACACATTTTTCTCGAGATCAAATTTACCATTTATATTCAAGAAAGTATAAAGAAGAATCACTTATGTCTGTTCCCATTGATAATTTATAACCGTTTCATTCTGGATATAATTTTAATTTGTCTAATTGATTTTTTAAATATAAATTAACCTCAAAACACATTTTTTATGACCCAAAACAATTCCGATAATAGATGTTTTGAACCCTTAGTTGTAACTCTATTACCGTTATTACTTTTATTTTGTGCTATTTTTGGGTTTGACCTTTCACGCTCTTCTCTAATAACAGTCCTTTTATTAATAATTAGTTCGTTGTCACCATTCCTAATATTGACCTTAGGTAATCAGTACTTTATTCCTTATAATTTGTTTGAATTATCTAGAGAAAGCCTTAGGCAAACTGATTTATCTAATAAATGCAAGCCGATTTTTCTTTTTTTGATTGTAATATTCGCTATTGAAGTTTCTATTTCAGGAAATCTTCCCCTTTTTTACTACATGGGAATTTTTTCGTCAAATATTGATTATGCATCATTTGGTATAAAGTCCTTACATGGGCTTTTTAATTCGGTCTGTTTTTTATACTTTATGCTCCAAGTAAATACCTATAATAAGCGAAATATACTAAATATTATATTCCCTCTTTTATTGTTCACCTTAACATTTGCACGTGGTTGGCTCTTTATTTGTATTGGCTATTGGTTTATTAATCGCTTGATCTCTCTGCGAAGTCTTATATTTCATAAATCAAGGATAGTTAATTACATTTTTATGATTTCAGGAATTATTCTTTCATGCTATATATTTGGAATAATTGGTCAATATAGAGTTTTCTTGTCTCTAGATGATCCATTCTGGTCAGCTCAGTTTTCATTACCATTTACTCAGAGCCTGCTCGAGTGGCCTTATGTATATCTTGTAGGATCCTCGGCCAATGCACTTAATATAATTGAATTTATTCAACCAATGCCTGAACTGTTGCCTGAATGGTTATTATCTAAGGTCTTACCTTCAGCATTGTCTTCTCTGATCGGTGGTATTAAATCTCCTGATGTCTATGATTATGAAAATCTTCGGATTCATGAACTTGTTACTACATCTTCTATTCACGCGGATATCTATCTTGTATCTGGTTACATTGGCTGTTTTATATTCTTCAGTATATTCTGGTATTTCCTTTCTTACTTTCTCAAAAAATCCTGCTATGATAAACGTTTTCTTATTTTGCTTCCATATATGATTTTGCAGGCATATTTATTCCCATTTTCAAATATTGTGTTAAACCTACCATTTATGCTACCCTATATTGCTACATTTATATTTTTAAAAAAATCTGATTTTTAATAGTATCTATAGCATTTTCCCTTATGGATATTAAATTTTCTATTTCTATTCGTTCATATAACGAGTTGGATGACAATATAAGACTTGTAAGATCTATTAATAAAGCCTACATCTATGCCACAGCCGATCAAAACATTCAATTAGAAGTGAATTGGTTCGATAACTCTGATAATTTAATTCAATCTGAGTTGAACAGCTTTTTGAAGAATACTTTATTAACCAAAATTGCTCTTAATTTTATACCTGGAAACAACAATGAATTTAGTTACTGGCGATCATCAGAGAAAGCCATAAAGTCTGCAAGTACTGAATATGTTCTTATACTATCGGGACATTGCTTGTTGCGTCAAAATTTTTTTACAGAGGTTACAAAGAAGCTGGATTCAATTACTGCCGATTGCATTATTGTTCCAACTGCGATTAACCCTTATCATTTTCCGGCAATTGAAGAGTATGTTTATATCTTACTTTTCAACAACAAGATCTTTCTTAATTATATTGATCAATTTCCAAATCGATACCTTGCATCTTATCCATTCAGCAATAGCAACGCGATATATAAAGTTGATTCTCTATATGCATATCCAATGCCTCATATTGAAGGGAATGAGGATACTGTATGGATGAAATCATATCCATGCACGTACTCAGTCTTGACTTCCTCAGCAGTTTTGCATAGTCACAAGCCGCAGAGACAATTAGCGTTACGTAGATTTCAAATAAAGAGTCGTTTGCGAAAAGAGACTTATCTTAAATTACTCCTAGATTATTTTCTCAAGCTTATCGCCTATATTTTGTTCTTACCTTGCTATTTGATTTCCTCTAATTTGAATGCTTTGTTTATACGTAATAAAAGGAAGACAAGAGATAATTAACTTTTTTCTTGCTCTACCTTGACCAATAGTTTATGGACAGTTTGCTTATTGTACACTATTTTGGCTCGCAGGCGGTTTCCAAAGTACAATTTTCGAAATTAATTTTTTTATGCGTTTAGATAATTCTTCACCCTACATTATTGCTGAAGTTGGCCAAAATCACCAAGGTTCGCTGCAAGAAGCGCTCAAATATGTTGTTACTTTTGGAGCGCTAGGTGCATCAGCTGTAAAATTTCAAATGAGAGATAATAAAGTTTTATTTGATAAATCAGTTTATGATATGTCTTATGAATCCGTTAATGCTTTTGCTGACACGTACGGTGCTCATCGAGAATTTCTTGAACTAGAGAACTCGGATTTCATCACACTTCGTAACCGATGTAAGGAATTAGGTGTTGATTTTATCGTAACTCCTTTTGATATCCCCAGTTTAAAAAGATGTGTTGAGCTTAAGGTTGATGCATTAAAAATTGCATCATTTGATCTCGGTAACCTTTCTCTTCTTAATGAATTAGCCCAAACTAAAATACCATTAATTATGAGTACTGGTGGCGGCTCCCTTGAGCATGTTAAGGCATCTGTTGAAATAATTACTAAACATCATAACTCTTTGGCTGTTCTTCATTGCGTCTCTTTATATCCTTGCCCTGTTGAAGCTGTCAATTTAGGTAATATCTCCACCTTACAGAAAACCTTCCCTGGCTTAAATATAGGCTTGTCAGATCATTTCAATGGTACGTTGACAGGCCCACTTGCATATACACTTGGAGCGCGTATTTTTGAAAAGCATGTAACTTTTGATCGTTCCCAGAAAGGTACTGATCATCCCTTCTCTCTTGAGCCTGAGGGGTTTAGAAAATTTGTTCGTGATATTAATAGAGTTGAGACTTTAATGAGCTCTGGTCATCATAGTAAACTTGGTAATGAATTTGTATTTCAGAAGTTAGGGAAGAGTATTATTTGTAAACGTGATCTCCCTGCAGGTCATGTTTTGAGTCACAGCGATCTAGATGGTAAAATTTGCAGACCTACTGTATTGCCAGTTCGTGAGACTTTAAATGTTATAGGTAAAAAGTTGACTGAACCTATGTCTGCTGGATCCTATATTTCTTTCGATTGCCTGCAAGATGCCTAAATACTTATCTATTAATTCAGATGTCTCCAAAATCAAAGCCGTGTTCTTTGATTTTGATGGTGTTTTTACTGATAACAAAGTATATCTTACTCAAGAAGGTTTGGAACTTGTTTCCTGCTCGAGATATGATGGTTATGGTTTAAAATTTTTACAATCAAAATCTATTACTCTTGCAGTAATATCTTCAGAACAAGTTTCAATAGCATCACTTAGATGCAAAAAACTTGGAATTCCATGTTTTCAGCCTATTGAGGATAAACTATCCTTCGCTATTGATTATTTAAATAGTTTTGGGCTTACTTTGGGACAACTTTGTTACATGGGAAATGATATTAATGATCTCGCTCTTCTACAGGCATGTGCATTGCCGGTAATACCCTCAGATTCACATATAAGTCTACTTGCCAAAGATTTTTATATTACGAAAAGTGGTGGAGGACATGGATGTGTCCGAGAGCTAGCAGATCACTTTTTACAATTTTCTTTATGAAATCAATAGCGCTTATTCCCGCTCGTAGTGGATCTCAACGGGTCAAGGATAAAAATATATATTTACTTGAAGGTCACCCTTTACTTGCTTATGCAATTCGTTCAGCTATAGACTCCAATATATTTAATGCAGTTCATGTATGTACTGATAGTGCTCTTTACTCTGATATTGCTACAAAATATGGCGCACTATGCCCTATTCTTCGACCTAATGAGACTGCGTCAAGTTCATCTCCAGATTCGTCGTGGATTCAGTGGTTTTTTTCAGTTCATCCAGAGTATAAAGAGTTTGACTTTGCAGCAATTCTTAGACCAACATCTCCCTTCAGAACTCCAGCTACTATTAATCGTGCCTTCAAAACTTTTTTGGAGTCTAGTTCGGATACTCTTAGAGCTGTGCGTCCAGTTACCGAACATCCCGGCAAAATGTGGATTGAACAATCTGGTTGTATAATACCCCTTATTCCCCTTTCTTTGGCAGGAGTTCCATTTCATAGTAATCAAACCTGTGAATTATTTCCTTGTTTCATTCAAGACGCAAGTCTTGAAATATTTACAATCAAAAATTTCCTTTCTACAAATTTAATAACTGGATCCAGTGTTCTGCCCTTTGTGAATCATGACTTTGAGGGATTTGATATCAACACACCAGCAGATATCAAAGAAATGCATCAGCTGATAGACGCTAAAATTGCTTTCCCATATCGTTTCTAATGGAACCATCAATTTATTGTGCATCTAGAAGTTGGGGTGCCGAATATGTTTTTTACATATCCCCTACTTTTTATACATTAAAATTTTTGTATGTTAAAGCCGGTACAAAAGGTGGACTTCAAAAGCATCACTTTAAGGATGAAGCTGGTCTTATAATAGATGGGAAATTGAAGGTACGTAAGGGGAAAACATTAGATAATCTATCCGAATATATCTTAAGTCCTGGCGCACTATTTTCTTTTTCACCTGGAATTATCCATCAAGAAGAAGCTCTTACAGACACGTACATACTCGAGGTTTCTTCACCTCATTTGAATGATAGAGTTCGTTATGATAATGACATTTCTAATACCTTACCAAATACATCACCGGGTGATGTTGTTTCTCTCATTGATGTCGATTTGATTCCTTCCCAACTTAAACAGCTTGGTTTTCTTGAGTTAGACTCATCTGATCTTCCTGTTCAGATTAGAAAACTAATTTCAATTCATCTTTAAGTAGTTGAGTAGTATCTCCTCATCGTCGGATCCCTCCTGTGCAGTTCTTGTTGCAATCTATAATGGTATTTTATACCTTGAAGATCAACTTACTAGCATAAAAGGCCAGCATTCTGTTAACATAACAGTTTTTCTTTCTGACGATGGATCTACAGACGACTCTCTAAAGTATTCAATAAATATATGCGATTATCTTTCATTGCCCTATATTGTAGTTCCTCAAGACTATCATCTATTTCCTAAGGGTGCATCTGGAAATTTTTATCGTCTGTTGACTCAGCCCAATTTATCTCACTATGATTACATAGCTCTTGCAGATCAAGATGATATATGGCATCCTTTGCACCTTTCTAGGGCTATATATATTTTAGCATCTGGTAAGTATGCTGGTTATTCATCTAGTGTTCAGTCCTTCTCCAATACATTACAATCAAGAAATATAATAAAAAAACATCAATCTCGCTCTCAATACAATTACATAGTTGAATCTCCTGGTCCTGGCTGTTCTTTCGTTTTACCTTATCCCTCTCTCCAATGTATTTCTAAACATATGTTGGAACGTGCTTATTTATTATCCAAAATAAAATATCATGACTGGAGTGTTTACGCATTATGCTCACATTTTTGTGGGTCATGGTTTATTGATAGTTTTTGTAGCGTTTACTATCGTCAACACTCTAACAATGTACTTGGCGACAACAGATCATTGCGTGCAAAGTGTAGAAGACTCTCCCTTCTTTTTGGTAATTTTTATATAGGTGAAATTCAGAAGCTTATCCTTTTACTTGATCTGGAAAAGCAGGTTTTATTTAAAAGTTTTTTCAAAAAAACGTTTTGTTCTCGTGTAAAGTTTGCGGCTTTTATTTTTGGCAATAGATCTATATATTCGCATAAATTTATTTCTTTTATTTCTCCTTTTTTCTTCAAGTTTTAATGAACACAATCGTAGTTTTCGGAGCTTCTGGTTATCTTGGACGAGCTTTATGCCTTTCTTTAAGCCAATTTTATCAAGTCTATGCGATAACTCGTGTTCCTGTTAGTCTTTCTGGTGTGATCAATATTGTTGCTGAAACCTTTTCGACACAGTCTGTTATCAATATAATTTCTTCTGTTGAACCTGATTGTGTTATTTCTTGTATTGGTTTGGCTCACCGTTCTGGAATCCATATTTCTAATTATCTTCATGTGAATTCCGAAATCAATCTAAACATATATTTAGTTTGTCAGAACTGCGGTGTCCAACAATTTATTTATATTAGTTCTGCATCTGTTTATGCTGATATTGCTGACCCTAGTCATTCCGTTGATTTTAGTGAGGAATCACCTCTTCGTGCAACAGAGCCTTATGGACTTAGTAAATTAATTGCGGAAACTAACTTATTGAAATTATCTACAAAAAAATCTTTTACACGCCTTTTAATTTTACGGCCACCAGCTATCTACGGGCATCGCTGCCCTGGTAGTTTTTCGACTTTGCGTAAATTTATTAACTATAAAGTACCTTTGCCGCAACCGTCTCCCTCTGCCTCGAGAAGTTTCTTGAGTGTTAGTAATTTTTCTCTTTATATTAAACATTTTATAGATACTCAACAGTGTGGTGTTTTTAATATTGCTGATCCAGACTTATTAACTCTTTTAGAGACTTTTCAGTTAGTTGCCACTAGCATGGCTAAACCAATACATTTTTTACCTATAAACTTATCACTTAAGCTCCTTGGTCTGAACAAGAAAGTCGAAAGTATGATGTCTAGTTTTATTCTAAATACTGATTCATCGTTAAAGTTACTTCCACCGCAGGCACTCTACCCTTCGAGGTTGGCAATTATTAATGCTTTCGCGAGTGAAGTAAAATGACTTGCCTTTTATTCCTTTTGGTTTAATATATTCGACTATTTTTCCACAAATTTTTAATACTTGTTTTCCCATTATCTCTTTATAAGTGATTTGTTGGCCTGATATCGTATCTTTATAGACAGTATATCCTGCTTTCTTTTTAGTTTTATTTTAGATAATTTTTTTATCCGTTTATTCTATTCACGCTCTATGCGCCTTGAATTTCTTTGCGATACTGTTACAACATTGTCATCTGGTAAGCTTCTTTATAATTTATATTAATTCAATTTGAATAAGTTCCATATTAGTCCTTTCTTAGAATATAATTTTAGGCTGTAATGAGACCGATTTATACATCCTTTTCTAGTTTAAAGGTCTTGCGTATTTTTCAAAAGAATTGCTTGTGTCGCTAAATATTTCATGTACTAAAGCGAGAGTCCTTTTTCTTCAGTTTGAGTCAGACTAATAACTTTATTACGCCTGCATATCGAACTCTTGTTTTTTGTTCTACCTAATTGTCATCAAAATCGAATGATCTTTTTATTTTTTCCAGTTTTGATGCTTCATTTAGCCATAGTTACCTGTTTTTATCAATTCATTTACGTTGTTTGACACATTAGATTGTCATGGAAAGTAAGCATTGTTTCAAGTGGTAAACTTAGAAGTCCTATAAGTCGATTCGTTTCAGCTCCTGTTGGGTTCAGTCTCTTTGAATGCCGTGAAGACTCATTTGTATTAGTGTTTGTAAATCTGATGTTTTAATTTCTGATGTTATTGCAAGAGATCATAATTAGCATTAATGTATTACCAGCTCAGAATTATGCATAATTTTTCTATCCCTTTGATAAATCCACTTTGTAGTGTTTGTTTACTTTGGCTTCTCAAAGATTTTTAGTAATGCTTCTCATTGTACTCTCAATTATTAGCTGTGCGTCGATCTGCTCATGGGCTTTTTTGAGATGGCTAATTCCTAGGCTTAGACAAAAACTTCTTGATCGGCCTAATTTCCGTAGTTCCCACCATCTGCCTACACCTCGTGGTGGTGGGATTGGGTTTGTTTTGGTAAGTTCAGTAGCAAGTGGAATCGGTTGGTTTTTTGGTCAGACATCAATCATTACATTTCTTCCTTTGATAGCTCTTCCGCTAGGAATAATAGGCCTTCTTGATGATAAATATAATCTTCCTTCATCCCTGCGCTTTGTTGTACAGCTGATGACTGCTTTCTTGTTGCTAGGAGTTAGTTCGATTGTTCATGGGATCGGATTTTCTATCGCAGTTGATAATTCAATTTTTCTCGTCGTATTCCCATTGCTGTTAATCGCTACTACTGCTGTCATTAATTTCATTAATTTTATGGATGGAATGGATGGACTTGTTGCAGGATCTATGGCTGTGGTTTTAGTTGGTCTAGCGATTCAACTTTCTGCTCCTTTTCCTCTTTGGGCTTTGGTAGGTGCTTTGCTGGGCTTTCTTTGGTGGAACTGGAGTCCCGCGAATGTATTTATGGGTGATATTGGCAGCACTTTTCTTGGGGCTGTATTTGCTGGTCTGGTCTTGCAAGGAGGAAGTTGGCCAGAGTCGTTAGGGTTTTTGTTGGTGGCCACTCCGTTATTAGGCGATGCTTCTACTTGTGTTATTCGCCGCTTTTTTGCTGGTCACAGCATTTTTCATGCTCACCGGTTGCATCTATTTCAGCGACTCCACCAATGCGGTTGGTCGCATGCCTATGTCTCGACAACTTATATCTCAGCCACCACCGTGTTGGTTTTTGCTTTGATTTTTGGTGGCTATATGTACGTTATTTTCATTGCTTTATTTGAATTGATAATTGGATTTCTACTAGATCAGTATGTCGCTGTGCCTTTTGCAATTGCATCACAAGATTAAGTGCTATTGTCTTTCAACTTTGAGTATCTAGCAAGTTTGTTTTATTAAAATTTGCGCTATCATTTATCCTCCCTGAAAATTCTTGTTTCGATTCAACTTAGGTATTTACTCGCTTACTACCCAGTAAAAGCTGATCCAGATTTCCGAGCACGCTAAGAATCGGTAATTGACCGCAAACTTCAGGCCAAGGCTTACTTGGAAGCATTTTGATTGTTCATACGTGCCATCAGTTCTTTGTGATCCCCTCGGTAATCATCAAACAGCACTGTCAGCTTGCAGAGGGTATTTTTAAATTCCCAGTTGATACCCATGGTGATGTGCGTAACCGCAGCCATGCATCAATTCGACTTGAAAGGATGCTTGTAAGGCAGCCCAATTTCCGTGGTGTGGACTTGTAATTCGCCTCGTCGCAAGTGCGCAAGTAGTTGTACACGCCTGGACTAACTTAAGCTTCATCTAGTTACTTCTCTTGTTGAGCAGCTAACTGATGCATAGCGATGAGATCATGCTGTCTTCGTTCTAAGTAATAACGAGGTGTCTTTTACTCAATGCACTGCCAATCTTCATTTTACTCGATGAATATTGATCTGTTGTAGTGTATTTTGGGATATTTATGAAATGGCTAACGTCTGTACCGAAGCAATTTGCCAAGAACTAACTTATGTGCCGCAATGTTGCATTTGTACAATTTCATTTAAATAATTATTTTATTCTTCTCACGCTACACATTCTGGGTTCAGTCTTCTTCAATAGGTTGTCATCGCGTCTGGCAAATCTAATCACCCTTTTGTCTCCGATCAATTGGCTGGCATTAATATAAGTAATAAGGGCACTGTTTTTTAGTTAGATGGATTCAAAGAGCCGCTTCCGGGCGTTATTGCCTTGAATCGTTTGCTTTTTTCAATTCGCTACATCTTACATAACCAACGAGAGTAATGGTTTAAAAGTCACTGAGCAGAAGGAATTGAATATTGCAGATGTATCGCTGATGCTCAGAGAGTAACTAGGAATCTATGGTTTCTTTGAGTTCATATTGGAAGACTTGACAGGTCGCGCTGGATATCTCTGTCATTGCAGGGAATTGAGTTCGCCTGTGGTGTTAGAGTGTAGGCCTTTGGATACGAAGTCAACTATATAATCTTATGCTAGATCAATACCATTTTTGATTACATCAAAATCAAAGCAGGCTTTAACTAAACTATTAGCTGGTGACTAAAACCAAATAAAAATCTGCTTGATTACTTTCATGTTGGCAAAAGAGAAGAAGCTGACTGGCTTGTGTCGACGGGCCAGATTTACATTGATCTCAATGTCACTATTGAGATTAGCTTTGAATTATCTATGTAGTTTGTCTTTATCGTCACAAGTCATGAAATTAATCTGACTTATAAACGATTTTATACCATTGGTGCAATTCGCTTTCATATCTTTGCTCTAAGAGGACTTGAGGCTTGATCAGGCTTTGTTGCAAAAAGGTCGCTGATGCCCTCGGCATTGCATAACTCGTTTCTCAGTTACGCTACAGGTGAGTTTTATATATTTTTTTTGAGGGATTTGATTACTCTGTTGTAGCTTATCATCTATTGGTATTTGATTTGATTGAGTCCAGCTTCAGGGTTAGCAGCTGATATTGTGCTTTTATTGCCATCGATGATTTTACCTCCCGCGGTGCTGTTATTCCGCCTAAAATGGTGGCATTATGGCATATGTAACTCGAAGGTTGCAGATAAAGTTTCAATAGTCACTTGCATTACACGCAATTACTATTGTGCCGAGGGTTGGTTATTTTCATTGTTCGATCCCTTGAAGCTTTAAATTTTTGTAATTTTGATCGAGGGGCTAAACTTGTGTATTCCGCCTGACGCTTAGTGCCTCAGCCCTTCGAAAAAGATTATTGCTGAGCTCTAGGCTCCTAATGGCTCAAACGATCATTTTTGGAGCTTCTTAAAAGTTTGTGCGTCGACCCCGCTCAATGATAATTTTTAACACTGCTTAAGCAGAAATATTTTTGACCCTCACCAGCGCCAAAAACCAGCTTTTGCGGCTCTCTCCCGTGCAGCGTCGACTGTTTCTGATCGCTGTCGATTCGCTGCTTATGCCACTGTCGGTCTGGCTCAGCTTCTGGTTGCGGCTGGCCCATCCGTTTCATGCCAGCTTTCACGCCGCCGGTGTGTGGTTGCTACAAGCGGTTTTGCTTATCGGCCTTCCGTTATATGCCTTCACAGGGCAATACACAGGCCTGACCCGCTACGTGGGTAGCCAGACCGTCTATCGCCTCGCTGCCCGCAATGGACTGCTGGTACTTCTTCTGGCTGGCACCAGCGTGATGATGCGCTTGCCTATGCCACCCCGCAGCAGCTGGATCCTGCTCTGGTTGTTGCTCACTGGGCTCACTGGAGCTGTGCGCTTTGCTCTGCGTGATCTACTGCTGTCTCTTCGTTCAGTGCCGCAAAAGCAGCAGTTGCGGGTCGCTATTTACGGCGCTGGTGAATCCGGTTGTCAGTTGGCTGCTTCCTTGCGACTAGCGGGTAACCATCAAATCGTCACCTTTCTCGATGACGCTCCGGCGCTCTGGAAGCGCACTATCAACGGTATCCCGATCCAGCCTCCCCAGGTTCTGAGCCAGATCCAGGACCAGCTCGATCAGGTGTTGCTGGCAATCCCCTCGCTGCCTCGCAGTGAACGCAGACAAATCGTTGCTGAGTTGCAACGCCAGGCGATCCCGGTGATGCAGATCCCCTCGGTTGATGATCTCACCTCCGGTCGGGCCCTCATCGATGCGCTCCGCCCTGTTGCCATTGAAGATCTGCTCGGCCGTGATCCCGTGCCGCCCGTGCCGGAGCTGCTCGGCCCTGGCCTGAGTGATGCTGTTGTGTGCGTCACCGGAGCTGGTGGCTCAATCGGTTCGGAACTCTGCCGCCAAATAATTCAGCTTGGCCCGAGGGCCTTGATCCTTCTCGAGATCAGTGAACCGTCGCTCTATGCCCTGGAGCAAGAGCTGCGACAGCTGTTGCCTGCCTCAGTGAGGTTGCTGCCGATACTCGGTAGCTCCGCCGATGCCGCTCTTGTGCAGTGGCTTTTTACGGAGCATGGCGTGCAGACCGTGTTCCATGCAGCCGCCTACAAACACGTGCCCCTCGTGGAAGCGAACCCTTTAGCAGGCCTCTCCAACAATGTGAGTTCTACCAGGGTGGTGTGCCAAGCAGCTATTGAAGTCGGTGTGAGCGAACTGGTGCTGATCTCCACCGATAAAGCAGTGCGTCCAACCAATGTGATGGGTGCCAGTAAGCGTCTAGCCGAGCTGGTGGTGCAAGCCTCAGCTCTTGAGGAGTTGCAGAGTGCCAAGGCTGCTGGCCAGCCCCGGACACGTTTAGCGATGGTGCGCTTTGGCAACGTGCTCGGTTCGTCTGGATCTGTGGTGCCCCTGTTCCGCAAACAGATCGCCGCTGGAGGACCGATCACCCTCACCCACCCGGAGATCATCCGCTATTTCATGACGATCCCGGAGGCGGCCGATCTGGTGCTTCAAGCTGCCACCCTCGCTAAAGGCGGTGATGTTTTCTTGCTGGATATGGGCGAACCGGTGCGCATCAAAGACCTGGCTGAGCAGATGGTGCGGCTCAGCGGTTTGTCACTTCTCGATGCGCGCAATCCCAACGGCGAAATTGAAATTGTTTGCACCGGCCTGCGCCCCGGCGAGAAGCTCTACGAAGAACTGCTGATCGATGCCGAATCAGAACCCACTAAACACCCTCTGATCTTCCGTGCTCAGGAGCGAGCTCTATCTCCAGAAGTTCTGTGGCCTCGGTTGGATGCGCTCGATGCCGCGATCGCTGCGCAAAATGTAGAGGGTGCACTGCTCTTGCTGGCGGAGCTGGTGCCTGAGTGGCAGCGGGGCGAAGTGTCTGATTGATTTTTTCAGAATTTTTCCTACGGCTCTTGCTACAACAGTTGGAGCTTTCCTGTAGACCAATACCTAGGGCCGTTTCGTCTCTATGAATCAGCGAAACCTTCCAGCGTCTGACGGCTTAGCCTCCAATTGAATGCCAGTTGCTTCAATTCGCTCTATTTGTTGCATTGGTGCTGGTTACGTGGACGGGGCGACCATGGCGATAATTGCCGACCGTTGCCCTGAAGTTCAAGTCACAGTCGTCGATATCAAACAGACCCGCATCGATGCCTGAAGCTATAATTTTCGATGATGTGGGCCAAAACAACAAATATAAAAGGTTGAGTTTTTGTTTGAGGTTTTGTGCAGGCAGTCGTTTGATTTGAATTTGCTTGCAAGATAAATGAAAGGGAAAAACTTTCTCAATGTCATCTATAAAGAAGCTTAAAGAGCCGTTGCGTCCCTGTCTCCCGTTCTAATTCGCACAACGGACTCAACTGGACTGATGAAGATTTTGCCGTCACCGATTTCACCGGTGCGGGCAGCATCCGCAATTGCAGTAATCACGTCGTTCACGCGCTCGGCTTCTACGACCACTTCGATCTTCAGCTTTTGCAGGAACTCAACAGTGAACTCTGAGCCTCGATAGCGCTCTACCTGACCTTTTTGCCGCCCGAAGCCGCGGACCTCGCTCACGGTCATGCCGACAATTCCGGCCTCAACCAGAGCGACTTTCACATCCTCCAATTTGAACGGACGGATAATGGCTTCGATTTTTTTCATGAGTACAGCGACTCCTCGTTTATCATTTTGCCGTTAAATCTAGCCGGCCGGGTAGTCCTTGTAACCGAATGAACTGCTTGGTTTTTTAGCCTTGCCGCAAGACTTAAGAGGCCAATTCCTTGACTGATCAACAGACCCAAACTCCTCTCTACGGGGAGCGTGCGATTACCGAGGCTGAATTGATCTGCTTCGACAACCCAAGGCCTGGGAGGCACTACGAGGTGTCGATTGACCTTCCGGAATTCACCTGCAAGTGTCCATTTTCCGGATACCCCGATTTCGCGGTGTTGCGGTTGATCTACCAACCCGGTCCGAGAGTGGTCGAGTTGAAAGCGATCAAGCTCTACGTAAACAGCTATCGCGATCGTTCGATTTCCCATGAGGAGGTCTCCAATCGCATCCTTGACGACCTGGTCGCGGCAACGGATCCGGTTTGGATGCAGCTGGAGGCCGATTTCAACCCCCGCGGCAACGTCCACACCGTGGTGCGGGTGAGCCATGGAACCCGTCAGCCCTGCTGAGATTTATTGTGGATTACGTGGTTGTTTCAGCGAATCGGCAAGTCACAATTTCCAAGGCTGTGCGGGAGGCTTTGGGATGAAGTGTCGTGACCTTGTGAGTTGGGATCTCGAGAGCTAATTATTGCGGCTCAGGGTTTGGCCGGCCATTGATCATGATTATTCATACTTTTGTATGATGGTCTGACGGAATGGGGCGGTTAGGCCTTTGAAGATGCACTTGCGAACGTGCGACGCTCTTCCTTGTTTTTGATCAGATCGACTCGGATGTGATCGACGTAAGCCTGCGCTGAAAGCCTGTAATTTCGGCCTGGTTTGTTGCATCACGCTGCCCTTGAGTTACCAGATCAACGCCACAGCTATGTTCTTCCAGGGCTTTGCGGTAGCTGAGCTAGCGTTAAGTGCACTGCTAGAAGGTGCGATTAGGTTCCTTGCAGATTACAGCCATATCGATATCGATGTCGGCCCATGCTGTGCCATGAGCCCATGACCTGAACATCACAATTGCACCAACATCCTCATAAACGACTAAGCGCCGCAAGAATCCCTGGAGGGCGTTTCGATCGATCTCTATTCCCCGCTTAATCGGCAGCTGCAGCGCCCGCTACAGCACCTTGTGCAAGCTCAGCGATTATGTGAGTGTTGTCCGAGCCATTGCTTAAATCTGCTTTACTTAGCAGCACATGGGTGAAGGTTCGATTAAGTTAGAAGTGAATCTAGTTTCAATAATCATGCCTACGGTGCATCATTTTGATGCGTACGACCCTGGTAATCGGCGACTTGAGTCCAAATGACGTACTGCCGACTTATGGACGGTCGGTTGATGATGAGCAGCGTTCCTGTCTGCCTGTGCTGCCGACGCAGGTTCCCGGGGTTCTCGTTGACATTTAGGTTGTGAATCAGTTGCGTGATGACGAACATTAAGCGCAGTCTCCCTCTCGATCTCTTTCACACCCAGGAAAGACGCTTTAGCTTTTCAGCAGCCCCCTATATAATTTGTAGTCGGAGAAGCTTTTGCATTCCACCAGTTTGATCGCATTGCGGCTTGCATTGCCTCGGGTCTACTCGCTCACTGTCGTGTTGGCCGCGGTGCGATCCCATGAGCCCGCCTGTTCCCACAGCTCCCGGGATGCTCAGCTCACCATGTGGACAATCTGGCCGTGCTTGGTCGAGTGACACCAGCAGCTGTGGCTTTTAGGCAGAACAGCTACTCCAGCAACTCGCTGCTGCGAACCAGGACCTTGTAGGCGTTAATGATCAGCTGTGCTTTTTTGGCGTTCATTCCACGCTGCTCCAGTTGTCCTGCCTGCAGCAGATGCAGGTAGTACTTATTACCGTTGCCCTTGATGATTTGATCGGGATGGGCTGGGCAGAACAGTTCTCGCTTCTTGGGGCACCGATTGCGGCGCGCGACTGGTTGCGTCGTCGTCAAGTGGGCAGATCCACTTTCAGAAAACTAGCTGAGGAAGCGAGGCGATAAATTCAGGAATTCGTTGGAAAGTTGGCCAGCAGTTTCGGCAGTTCCATTGCAAAAGCTGTGAGGTTGCGATTGCACAGCCCGCCAACGTGCAACTGACCTTGGTCGGCCACAGCCCAGATCTGCCGGGTTGAAACCAGGCTCATACCCCCTCCCAGCAGGAGTACGGCAAACCCGAGATAAACGAGTGGTACGCCTGGATCGCGCTTCAATAGCAAACCACTGGCTGGTAACACCGAAGCCACCCGCAATGGCAGACCGTTTACCTCTTCTGCGGGGCCACTAGGACGCAACCGGGTGATGACTTGGCCGTCTGTGTCGTAGACCAACACTGGACCCTTTTCATTGTCGAGGCTGAGGAAGACCGGCTGGCTGCCGTCCGGTCTGGTGGGCAACACCAGCCCCCAGACTTGTTCTCCCAGTTCCGGATAGGTCTGCAGAGGTAGTTGCAGTACAGGGCTGCGGCCGATCTGCACG
>Ga0163109_10000680_pt1 | contig 27054 bp, 24 predicted proteins | sample CRUFie1St13metaG_FD_108704 | JGI IMG/M metagenome (GOLD analysis project Ga0163109, IMG submission 108704) | Marine microbial communities from the Costa Rica Dome - CRUD Field 142mm St13 metaG | ecosystem: Environmental > Aquatic > Marine > Oceanic > Photic zone | place: Costa Rica: the Eastern...
AGAATAAAATACTCCTCCCAAGAAAGTTAGTGGCATAAAAATAAAATTAGAAAAAATTGCTATTTCATCCCAAGATTTAGCAGCTATTCCTACAATACAACCAAATGCTGAAAATGTCCAAGACACTATAAAAATTAAAGTTAAAGTTATTAAGATATCATTTATAACAAACCCAGTTAATATCCAACCTAATAAACAAACTACTATACCATTAATAAAGCCTCTAAAAGCTCCTCCAACTATATATCCAACTGCTAGTTCAAATCCAGATAAAGGTGTAATTAAAATATCATCAATAAATTTTAGAAATTTAGCTTGAACAATACTTGATGATGAGTTTTGATATGCGTGATTTATAACAGCCATCATAATTAATCCAGGAATGATAAAGTCCATGTAGCTAACTCCATTTATTTCACCAATTCTTGTACCTAAGGAGTGTCCAAATACAATAATGTATAATGAAGAAGATATTACGCTTGGAAAAATAGTTTGCTTGTAGAGATTTAAAAATCTCCAAACTTCTCTATTTATTAATGTTCTAAGACCAGTATTAAGCATCAATCGATTTACCAGTAAGTTTTAAAAAAACGTCTTCCAAAGTTGTTTTTTTTATATTGATTTTTTCTATAGAAGCATTTGATTGAGAAATAATTTTAATTAGCTTGGGAATATCACTCTCACCATCTTTGGAAATAATATTAAGATAATCATTTTCAAATGTATATTTCCAATCATCTAAAATATTGGATTCTTGCCAATTTTTAATTTTAATTTGAATTGAGTTTTCTCCTGAATTTTGTATAAGTTCAGTAGTACTGCCTTCAGTTATTATTTTACCACTATCAATAATTGCAATTTGTTTACATAAATGTTCAGCTTCTTCAATGTAGTGAGTGGTAAGTAATATAGTTTTGCCTTCAGAATTAATTCTATTTAAGTAATCCCACAACATATGTCTTAGTTCTAGATCGACACCAGCAGTAGGCTCATCTAAAATTATAATAGGAGGATCATGTACTAAAGCTTTTGCAATTTGTAAACGTCTTTTCATACCACCTGATAACTGTCGCGGTGTAGATTTTGATTTAGATTCTAGACCAAACTGTTTTAACATAATTTTTGATCTATCTCTAGCTTTAGAAGACTCAAAGCCATAATAACCTGCTTGAAAAGATAGCATTTCCTCTAAATTGAAAAAATGATCAAAATTAAATTCTTGTGGTGCGAGTCCTATTTTTTTTCTTGATTTTTTATAATCTTTTATTACATCATGACCCAAAACTGAAACCTGACCTGAAGATATATTTACCAAGCCTGTAACTATATTTATTGTAGTAGTTTTCCCTGCACCATTGGGTCCTAAAAGACCAAAAAATGAACCCTTGGGTATATTTAGATTAATTCCTTTTAATGCCTCAACATTATTATAATTTTTTTTTAAGTTTTTTATTTCAATTGCAAAATTAATTTTTGTACTCCATTTTTGTTACACATTCAATGTGCGGTGTGTTTGGGAACATGTCAACTGGTTTTATTTTAATAAGTTTATAATTATTATTACAAAGTTCCATTATATCTCTTACTTGTGTAGCCGGATTACAAGAGCAATAAATTATTGTTTTAGGTTTTAATTTAACAATATCTTTTATTGCATTTTTATGCATTCCTGCTCTAGGAGGATCAACTATTATGGTATCGGGTTTAGGTAAACCTATTAAATTGTCATTTTTTAGAATATCTTTTAAATCACCACAAAAGAAATGAATATTTTTAATATTATTTCTCAATGCATTTTTTTTTGCATCAACAACAGCAGTTTTTATTAGTTCAATTGCATATATCTTTTTCACGAAACGAGATAAAAAAATGGAAATAGTTCCTATGCCAGAATAAAGATCATATACAATTTCATTTCCAATAAAATTACATTGTTCTTTTATAACTTCATATAATTTTTCTGCTTGTAAAGTATTTGTTTGAAAAAAAGAATTTGCAGATATTTCAAATTCAAATTTTCCAATCATATCAATTATGTAATTATTTTTTGCAAGTTTAATTTCTTTTTCACCAAATGCTATGTCAGCTTTTCTTGAATTAATATTATTTACGATACTTGTAATTTCAGGAAACTTTTTTACTAATTTACTTGCTAAGGGTAATAAAACTTTTTTGTTTTCATAAGCTGTTACAAGATTTACCATAATTTGATTTGTTTTTATGCCAACTCTTAACATTAAATGCCTAATAAAACCTGTATGTTTCTTAATATCATATGGCTCAATATTTTGTTCTATACATTCATCTTTAACAAAGTTTAGAATTGCGTTAGCTGTTTTATGCTGCAGGTGGCAATTATTTATATTTAATATTTTATCATATCTTCCTGGAACGTGTAAACCTAAAGCAAAATTTTTGTTTTCGCCTAAGTCATTTTCTTTAAGTATCCATCTTTTATTTGAAAATGAAAATTCCATTTTATTTCTATAGTAATATTGTTCACCACATTCTAATATTGGCTCTACTTTAATATTAACAAATTTCCCCATTTTATTATAAAGTTCAAATACTTGTTGTCGTTTATAAAAAAGTTGTTTTTTATAATCAAGATTTTGAAAGGTGCATCCACCACAATCATTAAAATGTGAACAAGGAGGATTACTAAAATCAGGTGATTCATTAATAATATTTAATTTTCTTGCTTCAAAGTATGATTTTCTTTTTTTTGTTATTCTAGCAGTTACAATTTGACCTGGTATTGCGTTTTTAATAAAAACAATTTTATCATTTATTCTGGATAAACCCATGCCTCCGAATGCTAAAGATTCAACAAAAATTTCAAAGTCTTTTCCTTTTTTTAGATTTAAAATAGTGGTGTTCGTATTTTCTTTGTTCAAACTAAAATTTTAAAATACTTTTATGTTAGATTTAATTTGATCAATTATATTTTTCGCCTCTGACTCACTTTTAGCTTCTGAGTAAATTCTAAGTATTGGTTCGGTATTAGATTTTCTTATATGTACCCAACTATTATCCCATATAATTTTTAATCCATCTGTTAAATCTATTTTTTCATTTTCAAATTGTGTTTTTAAAAATTGTAGTGCATCATCCGGATTAATTTGATCTAAGTTAATTTTATCTTTAATTATAGAGTAGTTAGGGAGATCTTTTTTTGCTAAACTTAAATTTGTATTTTTTTTAGATAGCCAATCAAGCATCATAACAATACCAACAATAGCATCTCTTCCAAGGTGAGACTCTTTAAGTATAACGCCTCCATTACCTTCACCACCAAAAGATGAATTGTGTTCTTTCATCATTTCAACGACATTAATTTCACCAACCATAGATCTTTTTATTGGGTTATTGTATTTATAAGCCAAATTATCCAGTGCCATTGATGATGACAAATTTGTTACTAAAGTAGTTTTAAAACCATTTGATAAAAAATTATCGGTGGCAATAACAAGTGTATTTTCTTCTCCTAAGGGCTCACCATTTTCATCCACAATTGCTAATCTATCACCATCCGGATCAATAGCAATACCTAAATCTGCATTATTTTTTATTACACTCTTAGAAAGTAAGCCAAGATTTTCATTTTTTGGTTCAGGATCATGAGGAAACTTTCCATCAGGTTTACAAAATAATGGAATCACTTCACATTTTAATAAGTGTAGCAGATGTGGTACTGCAGAAGAAGCTGCTCCATTTACTGCATCAACAACAACTTTAAATGCTTTAAGTTTTATTCTATTTTGATCAATGAAAGATAAATTAACAGTATGATTTATGTGATCTTTAAAACCATCTTTAATATGTAAAATTTTGCCTGATTGAATTTTGGATACATTTTGTAAGTTATCAGCTTTAGAAAATAATTTTGTATTTTGTTTTTCATTTAAAAAACATCCATCTGAATTAATAAATTTCATCCCATTCCATTCAATTGGATTATGACTTGCAGTAATAACAATAGCTCCAGAAAAGTTATTTTTTGAAACTAAAAATTGCGCTGTAGGTGTAGGAATGATTCCATAGTTATGTACTTCTACACCAGCTGATGATATAGCTTTACAAGCTATGTCAGAAAAATGTTTGCCATGAGATCTTGTATCTCTTGCAACTAATATGGGACCTTCAACTTTTAATTGAGAAAATGCTAGAGCATGATCAAAAACAACTTTATCATTTAGTGTTTTATCTACAATGCCTCGAATTCCAGATATTTTTCTTATTAAATTCAATTTATTAAAAAAAATCCAGATTAAATAATCTGGATTTTGGATTTCATTTAAAATCTACGTTTGGGTTTTGATTTTGCTGCCAACCTCTTTGCGTCACTTGGTTTTAAATAATAAGTTCTAGATTTAACATCTTTCAAAATACCTGCTTTTTCATATTTTTTCTTGAACCTTCTAAGAGCTCTTTCAAAAGGTTCATTTTCACCAACTTTTACTGAAACCATATTCCAGTTTCTCCTTTCTATCCTAAATACATTCTTAATTTTTTACTTCGAGATCTATGTCTTAGTCTTCTAATAGCTTTTTCTTTGATTTGTCTTACTCGCTCTCTGGTTAAATCAAATTCTTCTCCTATTTCATTTAATGTCAAGGCGTATTCTCTGTCAATACCAAAATACATAATAATAACATCTCTTTCTCGTTGTTTTAATGTTTTTAATGATGCTTTTATTTCTTGTTTTAAGGATTCCATCATTAAATCTTTATCTGGTTCTATTTGATTATTATCAGGAATAACATCAAGTAGAGAATTGTTATCGTCATCAGTGAAGGGTGTATCTAAAGAATGATGACGTCTAGATATTCTGACAGCATCGGTTACTTCATTAGAATTCATATCTAACTGCTTAGCAAGTTCATCTTCTCTTGGTGATCTCTCAAATTCTTGTTCTAATCTTTGTGCAGCTTTATTAATTTTACTTATAGTTCCTACGCGATTGAGGGGAAGTCTTACTATTCTTGAATGTTCGGCTAAGGCCTGTAAAACAGATTGTCTTATCCACCATACAGCATAGGAAATAAATTTAAAACCTCTAGTTTCATCAAACCTTTCAGCAGCTTTTATTAGACCTAAGTTACCTTCATTTATCAAATCAGTAAGTGGTAAACCTTGACCTTGATAATCTTTTGCAACACTAACAACAAATCTTAAATTAGCTTCAGTTAATTCTTTGAGAGCTTTTCGATCACCGTTTTTTACTCTGATTGCTAACTCAACTTCACGATTTGGTTCAAGTGGGTCATATTTGCCAATTTCTTTTAGGTATCGACTAAGAGATCTATTTGCATCGCTTCCTATTTTTTGAATTTTCTTATCTAGTTTAGTTTTTTTCTTTTTTACAGTATCTGTTTTTTTAGTAGCTGTTTTTTTAGCGTCTGTTTTTTTCTTTTTTACAGTATCTGTTTTTTTAGCAGCTGGTTTTTTAGCAACTGGTTTTTCGGTTAAGCTGCTTTTAATTTTTTTAGCCATGAACACCTTTAAAGTTTAATAAAATTAAAAAAATAAAGCATTTAATCTAATACTTTTTTGTTATTAATACAACATTGAGAAATTTTAATATATTCTTCAACTGAAATGTTTTCAGGTCTTAAATGACCAAAAATTTTTATATTTTCTTCATTGAGATAATTTGAAATTGAATTTTTTAAAATTTTTCTTCTCTTTTGAAAAGCTAATTTTATTATGCTATAAAAAATAATTTTATTATGTTTTAAATTATTTTTCGGCATTATTGATATAAGTGAAGATTTTACTTTAGGTTTTGGAAAAAATAAATTATTTGATATATCAAAGTGTTTTTTTACAGATGCTTGTGCTTGTACCATAATAGATAATCTCCCATAGTTTTTATTACCTGGTTTAGCGATCATTCTATCAGCTACTTCTTTTTGAACCATAATTGTCATTTTTGTCCAATTTTCTGATTCCAAAAAAGAAAATATTATTGGAGTTGTTATGTAGTATGGCAAATTACCAATAATTTTATAACCTTTTTTAATAGAAGTATGTTTAAATCTTAAAATATCATCATTAATTAATTCTATATTTTCACTAAAATTTTCTTTTAAATGTGAAACTAAAATTGGATCAATTTCAACAGCAATAATTTTTTTCACTCTTTTTGATAAAGGATATGTTAGAGCACCTTTACCTGGACCAATTTCAAGTACTGTATCTCTTTTATCAGGATCAAAAACAGAAATGATTTTGTCTATTAAATTCTTATCATTGATAAAATTTTGACCCCAACGTTTTTTAATAGGAACTGATTTCAAGATTAATCATTTAATTTTGAAAAAAAATTCAAAGCAGTATTTGTAGTTTTTCTTGCAATTTCATCAAATGGTAGTTTTTTCCATTTTGAAATTTGTTCTACAACTAAACGTACATTCTTAGGTTCATTTCTTTTACCCCTATTAGGTTTTGGAGTTAAGTATGGTGAATCAGTTTCAACCATAATATTAGATAAATCGATTTTTTTGATGACATCTTTATAAGTTTCACCCGTAAATGTAATTAAACCTGTAAATGAAATCTTGTAACCTATTTCAATGATTTTTTTTGCAAAATCGTAATTTCCAGTAAAACAGTGAATTACTCCATAGTTAGATTTTGACTTTATTATTCCATCATAAATATCATTTTCAGATTCTCTACAATGAACTACTGTTGGAAGTTGGTATGCTTTAGCTAACTCTAATTGTTCTATATAATGTTTGATTTGAACCTTAGGATTTGAAAAATTATAATGATAATCTAATCCAATCTCACCTAAACCCACTGTCTTTTTATAATCTAAAAAATTTTCTATTTCTTTTAAATAATTATTTGGTGTAGAACCTGTTTCTGAAGGATGAATTCCAGCAGTCATGTAAACCGAAGAAAATTTTTGAGAAAGATTAAAACACTTTTCAGCAGTTTCTAAATTTACAGCTACACATATGATTTTTTTTACACCAGCATCAATCGCATTATTTATTACATCATTAATATCTTTATTGTATTTATCATAATAAATGTGGCAATGAGTATCAATAATCATATTAATATTCTTGGAAATGGAGATTTCCCATTACCTAACTTTTGGCCAACTTTAACTAGATTAGTTGAATAATTATTTATTTGTATTGACGTTGAACCAAGCATTTTTAAAATAACGGATGTTTTATTAGGCATAACAGGATTTAGTAATTGAGAACATATTCTTAATAAATCAGCTGATATATACATTGTAGTAGCAGCTTCACTTCTTTGAGAAGAATCTGATTTAATACTTTTCCATGGGGATTTAACTTCAAGATACTTATTTATTTTTCTCATTAAAATAAGAATTTTTTCAATACCATCAGGTATTTTCAGATTTTCAATATCTTTTATAACTAATTGAGGTGTGGTTTTTGCAAAGCCAATAAGCTCTAAATCAATTTCATTATAATTTCCTGGTTCAGGAATTCTACTATTAAAATGTTTATGAATCAAAATAGTGACTCTATTTACTAAATTCCCAAAATCATTAGCAAGATCTGAATTATATCTCTCAATAAATAAATCAATGGTAAAGGTTGAATCTTTACCAAGGACCATTTCTTTCATTAAAAAATATCTTAACGAATCAACACCATATTTATCTATGAGATTTAACGGATTAATTATATTACCTAAAGATTTAGACATTTTACTTTCTCCAGATAACCACCAACCATGAGCAAATATAGTTTTTGGTAAAGGTAAACCAATTGCTAATAACATTGTAGGCCAATAAACAGCGTGCGTAGTTAATATATCTTTTCCTATGAGGTGATAATTGGCAGGCCAAGTCTCTCTAAAAGATTCTTCATTATGATCCCAACCTATAGCAGTTATGTAATTAAGTAATGCATCAAACCAAACATACGTTACATAATTATTATCAAAGGGTAATTCAATGCCCCACTTCAACCTTGATTTTGGGCGACTGATACATAAATCATTAAGAGGTTTATTTAAAAAACCTAAAACTTCATTTTTCCTACCTTCAGGCTGGATGAATTCTGGATTATTTTTTATATACTTTATTAATTTTGATTGATATTTAGACATTTTAAAAAAATAGTTTTCTTCAACTAATTTTTTTACTTCTCTAAATTCACCTTCTTCCGCTTCTTTTTGAGTTATAAAACGTTCTTCTGATACTGAGTACATTCCCTCATATTTGTCTTTATAAATTTCACCATCATCAAACAATTGTTGTAAAATTTTTTTTACTTTATCAATATGTCTTTTTTCAGTTGTTCTTATAAAATCATCATAATCAATATGTAATTTTTCCCAAAGTTTTTTAAACTCGATAACATATTCATCTACGTGTACTTTTGGTTCGATTTGCCTTTTTGCAGCAGCTTCTTGAACCTTTTGGCCGTGTTCATCTGTTCCAGTTAAAAAAAATACATCTTCATTCATTGTTTTGTAATATCTAGATATCACATCTGCAAGAATAGTAGTATATGCAGTTCCTAAATGAGGTTTGTCATTAACGTAATAAAGAGGAGTAGTTATATAAAATTTTGACATATGTTTTATATTAAATAAAAGACTTTTGTGATTGATTTAAAAGGTTATTTTTTATTTCAATACTTAAAGTTTTCAAAGCTAGAGGAAAATAAACGTTTTGTTTAATTATCATATTTGTCTTTTCAATAGAAGATATGCAATTAGACCAAACTGCATTTGGGTATCTTTTTAAAATCTGTTCATAAGTTTCAATATTTTTCTTAATATGAAGATTTTTTTTTGTTGAACAACTTTTCAAAATTTGTAAATCTCTTAAAACAATGATAAATAATTTCATATAATCAAACCAATTTAGTTTATCAATATTCAACTTGTCAAAGTAAATATGGTTTTGACTTGTTGAATTACAATTCAAAATATAGTCAAATAGTTTATTAATTTTTTTATTAAAATCATTTATTTTTTTTAAGTTCTTTTTAATAAGATTAAAATCTCCATCAAATATTTTATTAAGTAGTTTAAGATCATTATCATTAATCATTTTTGCATCTAAATGAGTTCTTATTTTTTGAAATGATAATTTATTAAAATAAAAGTTTTGGCACCTTGATTTGATAGTTTTTAAAATTTTGTTATATTCATTTGTAACTAATATGAATATTGTTTTGGCTGGAGGTTCCTCAAGAATTTTCAATAACGAATTAGCTGATTCAGGTCCAGGTATACAAAGTTTTTCTGCTTCAAAAATTAAAATGATTTTCCATCCTTTTTCAATTGATGTATTGTAAAGTTCTTTTTTAAGAAAACGAATTGAATTAATTAAGATTGTATTAGCATTTTGAAGATTAAAATCTGAATATGGATCTGTAATCTTTGCTTTTTTTATTTTAATTAATTCATCAATGTCTTTTGTACTTAAAGCCTTCTCAGGTTGATCTTTTTTAGAAAGTATTTTTTTCCTTGGGAATGGAATTATAAAATGTATATTTGGATGTTGCATTGACTTTAATTGAATACAGCTATGGCACCTTCCACATGATAAATAGTTTGATCTATTTGTGCAATTAAGCGAGGAAGCCAATTCTATGGCATGCCCCTGTTTACCAATACCTTTTTTCCCATATAATAATATAGAATGTGGTATTTTATCTTTTTTATAATAATTTTCTATTAAGGAAAAGAAGCTATTATTATGTATTAGATTATTATAAAACATCTATTTTTTTATAAGCCATTTTTCTGGGTTCAATTTGGTATTATTACCCCATATTTCAAAGTGAAACTTATTAAATTCCTGCTTATTGTTAGCTACATATCCTAAAATACTGTACTGTTGAACATATTCGTTTTCAGTATATTGAATTTTTTCAATATTTGCATAAACTGAAAAATATCCAGATCCATGGTCAATGATTATTAAATTACCATAACCTCTCAAATAAGTAATAGTTGTTACCATTCCATCTAAAACTGCTTCAACTGGTGTGCCTGGACTTGCTTCAATATCAATCCCAGAACTTTCTGTTACTGTATTGAGTTCTTTATTTGTTTGTTTCCCAAAATGACTAATAATTTTTCCATCTACAGGCCAAGGCATTTTCCCTTTTAATGAAATGAAATTACCATTTGTTGGTTTTTGCTTATTTGATCTGATTTTTGCAAGCTCATCTTCTCTGCGTTTCATTTCTTTTTCGTCTTTTTGCAACTTAGAAACTAAATTTTCAATTTCTTTGACAAGTTTTTGCTTTTGAGCTAATTTTTTTTCTAGATTTGATTTTTCTTTTTTTATTTTAGATAAATAAATTTCTTTTTTCTTTTTATCGGATTCAAGTTTTTCTGATTCATTTTGGTGTTCATTTCTGAGCATTTTTTTTTTATTTAAAGCTTTTTCATAATTTTCTCTTTCGAAATTTAAGTCATTGAGGGTAGTTTCAATTTCATTTATCATTTTCTTTTCAAATTCAGAAATTACTTTTAAATACTTTGTTCTATAAATAATCTCATTCCAATTTTTTGAACTTAGGATAGTTTCTGTTAAAGATGGTATGCCATTTTTATAAATGTGCACAACTCTTTTTGTCATTTGTTTCCTTAAGTTTGAAACATGTTTTTCTTTTTTTGAAATGTTTGATTTAGTTATTTGTATTAATTCTCCAGTATAACGCTCTTCTTTTTTTAATGATTTTATTAATTTTTCTGTTAAAATCATTTTATTTTCTAAGTTTATAAGTAATTCAGTTGTTGAAATAGCATCTTTTGTTTTTTTATTTATTTTTTTTTCAACATCAATGATGTCTTTTCTAAGTTTATTAAGTTCTTTATTTTGATTAATTATATCTTTTCGAATATCTTCTGATTTTTTTTCTGCAATTATTATAGAAAAAAACAAGAAAGAAATAGCAAAAAAATTAAGACATTTTTTCATAGTTAATAATTTTTATAGGATTTAGGTAGAAATTTTTCTAAAACGCTTTTTAATTCTTTATCATAATCGATAATATCAATGATTTCTTGATACATTTTTGCCTTATCAAGCATTAATCCAATTTCATTGGCATGTGATTTTAGAAAAATTTTAGTATTTTTATCATTACCTATTTCCGAATCAATATTCAAAATACTTTGGTGAAAAATTTTGAGATTATGATTGAGCTCGTCATTATAATTTTTTGTTGAAAATATATCTTTTGAAATGAAAAAATATAACTTTGCTTTTCTAAGATTGTAATTTTCTTTGATATCTTCAGATTTATTCTTCCGATTATCCCAACCTCTATTAAATGATGATTCTTTTCCGTTAATAGCAATACTTTCAGCTAACTTGTAATATTTTTCTCCACCAAATAAATCATAGGTATCTAGATCACCAGCAATAATCATTAATGCAAAATAATCAATTAATGATCTTAATGATTCAAATTGGTTATTATAAAAAAAACTTTGTCCGGGATTGTAAGAAAATTCAGCACCTTTGGTAAAAAATTGTTGATCAACATTATTTGTTGCTAGAATTTGGGAACTAAATACTTTTTCATTCCCCTTATCTGTTATGCCCTCAAACACAAACAAAATTTCTATACTGAAATTGATATCCATTGCATCTGATGCAAACTCAGTATTTTTTAGATAATTTTCTAAATTGCTTTCAAAATTATCTAATTCATTATTTATAGACTGTTGAAGTCTATCATCATTAATTGTAATTTTAACATCAACAAATTGAGATTTTAAATTTGTAATTAGGATTAAAAATAATGTAATAATTTTTATAATTAACATTTGATTATTGCCTTGGTATTATTTTTTTAATAACCCATATCCATATCTCCACCACCTGAACTTCTAAAGTTTTGATTGCGATTTCTTTTTTTGTCTTCCTGCATTTTACCAAAATTATATTTTAAATTAATAGCAAAAGTTCTACCACCTCTGGATGAATAAACATCATTAAATTGTGTTACACTATCACTGATAGGTTCGGACAAAAACATTTGAAACCCTCCTTTGTCAAAAATATTGTTTATACTAGAAGAAAGAGATAGCCGATTATTAAAAAATGATTTTGAAATACCTGTATTTGCCCATAAAGTACCCTTACTACCAAACAAAGTTCCTCCAGGAGTTTTTGTTTTCATATAGTAAAAACCGAATTCAAAACCAAAAATATTGATATACTCTTCTGGTAAATTAATTCTCATATATGCAGTTAATCTTTCATTTTTTCCATTTAGTTGAAAATCGTTCGAAGAATCATTAAGTTCGTTAATATTATAACTTCCTCCAATTGTTTGTCCTATTATCATCATAAAAACTTCAGCACCTAAGTTCTTTGCTTTGTCTGCATTTATAAAAGTGACTATATTCGAACCTAATTCATCATCGTCATACCATTCTATTGAGTTGGTTACATCTCTGTAATATAAACTCGATGAGAAGAATCCCATTGGCATAGGACTTCTAAAATTAATTTCGTACTGAGTTGAAAATTCTGGCTCAAGATCAGGCTTCCCAATGAATATAAAACTGTCATTATATACATTTCTTGGAAAAGGTCTTAATTGTCCCCAAGAACCGTGGGATCCTCCTGCAGGCCTCTCAATACGTTTACTAACTCCAAACTGTAAACTTTTTTTATTAGAAAAATTGTATGTTAGGTTAAAGTTTGGGAAAAAATTCATTTCATTTACCATCGTAGTTCCATCACCATCTCTCCTTAATAGTTTTACGTATGTCGAGGTTTGGAATTCATCTTCGTTATTGAGAGTTGTATCACGTATTTCAAATTTAATTTCTTTATTGATAAATTCAATACGTAAACTAGGTTTTAAACTAAATTTATCATTTAATTTGATCTGATATTCACCAAAAAAGCCATTAATATTCCTTTTCATAGAAAAATTATTAGCACCACTCAATCCCGATAATTCAAAATCCATTAATTCAGATGAATTTATAAATCTACCATCATAGCCAAATTCAAATATATTTCTATCATTAAGAGGATATTTAAAATTGAAATCTGCTTCAAAATTATTCTCATTTTCTTCAATATCTGTTATATATGAATCGAGTGTCTCATATTCATTATCAATACTTTTATGATTTGAAAAACTAAAATAAATTTCTTTATCAGAGTTTTCGTATGATTTAATTATTTCAAAAAAACTTTCTAAATGATAATTACCGTCTCGTTCTCCCTCTGTTGAATTTTTATCATAATTAATATTTGAAATTCCATCTTGAATATAAGATTGTAGTATGGTTTTTTCTCCAGCTTTTGTTCTGAAAGATAATTCTCCATTTAAATTCAAATACTTTGTAACACTATAATCTGTACCAATTTTATATGAATTTGAACTACGAAGACCATTATTTTCAAAAGTATAATTATATCCATCGCTCTCGTAATGCTTATTATCATTTAAAGAAAAACAATTATTTGTAAGGCAAGCATCATTATATACTTCTCTGAAACCTTCTTGGGTTTTTGCTCTGTTGTTAAAGGAAATTGATCCGTAATTATTGAATTTGGCTGTTCTATAATTAGCATAAAATGTTGTTCCGTTCATATCATCAAAACTATTAAAACTATTGTGTTTTCCATTCACTTTAAAGCTTCCATTTAAACCTTCAAATCTACCTTTTTTTAGCACAATATTTATGATGCCAGCCATTCCCTCTGGATCATATTTTGCAGATGGAGATGTTATAATTTCAACTTTATCTATTAAAGATGCTGGTATGTTATCAACTTCACCACCTGATCTATTTGGTCTTCCATTAATTAAAATTTTAACATTTGGATTTCCTCTTAATGAAACTTCACCATCTTGATCGACTGTAACCATAGGTACTTTGTTTAAAACATCTTCAGCTGTCCCACTACCTGCAACAATATCGTCAGATGAATTATATATCATTTTATCTGTTTCAAATTCAAAGATAGGTTTTTTATCAATAATTATAACCTCATCCATTTCTAACAATGTTTGCTCAAGCTTGATCACACCTAAATCCCATTTTATCTTTCCCCTTGGACGTATAACTATTTTTTCGATTATTTTTGTATTATAACCCATAAATTCAAATTTAACGATATAATTGCCAGGGTATATATCTTTAATAATAAATTGTCCAAAACTGTCAGTAACATTGCCTGTTATGATTTCATTGGTTTGTTTATTTATAACGGAGATGGATACATATTCAATAGGTTTATTTGATAAAGAGTCAATCACAGAACCAAAAATTTTGCCCATAGCTTGGTTGTGTTTGTGATCATGCCCACCGTGCGCTAATAAAAAAGAATTTATGAATATAAGTACTAAAATTTTTATTTTCATTATGGTTCCTATAAAATTGTGAAATCATTATACTTATTATGCATAAGTTTTAACATTATTGCATTTTGAGCGTGCATCCTATTTTCTGCTTGGTCAAATATTATTGAATTTTTCGAATCACAAACTTCATCAGTAACTTCTACACCTCGCTCTGCTGGTAAACAATGCATGAATAAAACATCCTCTAAGGCTAAATCAATCATATTTTTATTTACTTGAAAAGGTTCAAAAATTCTTCTACGTTCAAGTGCTTCTTCTTTCTGACCCATTGAAGCCCATACATCAGTATAAATAACATCTGCATCCTTAACTCCAAATTCAGGATCATTGGTAATTGATATTTTAGATAAGCCACTCATTAATGCTTGATCAAGAAGTTTTTGATCGGGTTCAAATCCTTTTGGGCAAGCACACACAAACTCGATTGGAATTATGGATGCTAATTCAAACCACGAATGAACAATGTTATTACCATCACCTACATATGTTACTTTTAAATCATCAAGTGTTTTACGATGTTCTAAAATTGTAAATATATCAGCAACAATTTGACATGGATGATTAAAATCTGTTAGTCCATTGATAACTGGAACAGACGAATTTTCAGCTAATTCTAATATATGTTTGTGATCAAAAAGTCTAGCCATAATAATATCATTAAATCTACTTAAGACATTTGCAATATCAGAAACAGATTCACGTTTTCCAATACCAATATCATTTGGACCTAAATAAAGAGCATGTCCACCTAATTTATAAAAACCAGTTTCAAATGAAACCCTTGTTCTTGCAGATGGTTTAGCAAAAATCATTGACATTGTTTTGTTTTTAAACGGCAAATAGTTTTCATCAGAATAAAATTTATTTTTTATCCACGAGGCTATATCAAAAATTTCATTTATTTGATTTTTGGATAAATCATTAACGTGTAAAAAATTTTTTATCATTTTTCCCTTTCTATAAAATATATCTTCTTAAATCTTCATCACCTATAATTCCATCTAAAGTCTTTTTGACAAAAGATTTTGTTATATTAATTTTTTTATTTTTTAATGTAGGTGCTTCAAACATCAAATCTTCGAGTAATGTACTCATTACAGTATGAAGTCTTCGTGCTCCTATATTTTCCATCTTTTCATTAATTTCATATGCAATTTTGGAAATTTCATTAATTGCACCACTATCAAAGGATAATTTTATATCCTCACTCTTCATTAAGGCTTGGTATTGTTTAATAAGTGCGTTCTTTGGTTTTGTTAAAATTTTGATAAAATCTTTTTTAGTTAAATTTGACATTTCTTGTCTTATTGGAAATCTACCTTGTAATTCAGGAATTAAATCAGATGGTTTGCTTACATGGAATGCACCAGCAGCAATAAATAGCATATGATGAGTATGAACTTGTCCATATTTCGTACTTACTGTACTACCTTCAATGATAGGCAGAATATCTCTCTGAACGCCTTCTCTTGATACATCTGGTCCACTACCATTAGAGCCTCCAGCTATTTTATCAATTTCATCAATGAAAATAATGCCTTCATTCTCAGCTCTAGTCAAACCGTCTTTTATTACCTCATCCATATCAATTAATTTTTCTGCTTCTTCTTGAATTAAAATATCTCTAGCATCTTTTACTTTTATTTTCTGTGATTTTGTTTTTTTGGGTACAAGGCCACTAATCATATCTTGAATATTGTTAGTTAAGTCATCCATGCCCAAAGGACCCATTACTTGCATCATAGGGATTGGGTTTTGTTTAGCTTCTATTGTAATAAACTTTTCTTCAAAATCACCATTATATAATTTTTTTCTCATTTTATCTTTAGTACGATCATTTCTATCAACAGTTTCTTTTTGTTCATCTATTTTGTCGTTAATTGGAAATAGTAGATCTAAAATTTTTTCTTGGGTAATTTCATAAGCTTTACCCTTGACTTCAGCTTCTTTTTCACTTTTAATTTGTTTAATTACTACCTCGATCAAATCACGAATCATAGATTCTACATCTCTACCCACGTATCCTACTTCTGTAAATTTTGATGCTTCAACTTTTACAAAAGGAGCACCAGAAAGGGTAGCTAGTCTACGAGAAATTTCAGTTTTTCCAACGCCAGTACTACCAATTAAAATGATATTATTTGGCATAATTTCTTCCTTTATTGGCGAATCAGTTTGTTGACGTCTCCATCGATTTCTTAACGCAATTGCTACAGACTTTTTTGCTTCTGTTTGTCCAATAATATATTTGTCAAGTTCTTTAACAATTTTTTTAGGTGTTAAATTTGTCATTTGATCTCCAATATATTTATTTTACTGTTTGTATATATACATATTTCACTTGTTATATATAAAGATTGACTAACAACTTTTTTTGGATTTTTAATTCCTGTCATTAAAAAAGCTTGCGCTGCAGCAGTAGCATATCCTGAACCACTACCTATAGAAATAATTTGTCCATCAGGTTCAATTACATCACCTGATCCAGATAAGATATAAGAATTTTTAATATCCATAATTGCTAATAAAGCATCAAGATCTTTTAATACTTTGTCTGTTCTCCAATCTTTAGCCATCTCAACGACCGCTTTTTGAAGATTATTATGTGATTCATCTAATTTTCCCTCAAATCTTTCAAATAATGACATCGCATCAGCTGCTGCACCAGCAAAACCTGCCAGAACCTTTCCATTTGCAAACTCCCGAACTTTTACAGCTTTTGATTTCATTTGCATGTCACCTAACGTCACTTGCCCATCTCCACCTAAAGCTACTTTTTTCCCAATTCTAACTCCAAGTATTGTTGTAGATTTAAATTTAGTATTTAACATTATAACTCCTTACGTAATCGACCAATAGGTATTTTAAGGGATTCTCTATATTTTGTAACAGTTCTTCTTGCAATTTTAAATCCTTTTTGATTCAAAATTGCAGAAAGTTTTTCATCTCCGTAGGGATTTTTTTTATCTTCATTTTCAATTATAGTTTTTAATATTTCTTTAACTGTTTTATTAGAAACTAGTTCCCCAGAATCTGTTTTAATTCCTTCTGAAAAAAAATATTTCAGTTCATATATACCAAATGAGAGTTGAACATATTTACCATTAGTCATTCTGCTTATTGTTGATATGTCCATATTTATATCATTTGCAATGTCTTTTAGTATCATTGGTTTTAACTTTTTACCATCTCTAAAGAAGCTTTTTTGTCTTTTGATTATTGCATCTATAATCAAATATAAAGTTTGATGACGCTTTTTTAGAGCATCAATAAACCAATATGCAGATTCAATCTTATTTTTAACGAATTTTTTAACTTCTTTTTCTTTTTGGTTCTCAAGCATTTTTTTATAATCTATACTTATTTTCAATTCAGGTAAAAAGTTATCATTAATATTAATATTAAAATTATTACTTGAATTATCAATTATAATATCAGGAATTATATTATGATTATTCAATGTATTTGATCCTAATCCAGGTTTAGGATTTAATGATGATATTGTGTCCATAGCATTCTTTAGATCAATTTCAGAACAATTAATATTTGAAATTATTTCTTTATATTTATGATTTGCAAAATCATCAAAATGATTTTTAATAATTTCCCAAACTATTGGATCAATTTCTTTTTTTTCTATTTGAGATAATAAACATTCTCTGAGATTCCTTGAACCTATTCCAGGTGGATCCAATTTTTGTATCTTTTTTAAAACTTTTGTAACTATCAATTCACTAATATCTAATCTATCAGCTATTAATATTGTTTCTATGGTTAAATAGCCATCACCATCAATATTACCTATTAACTCCTCGGCAATTGTAAGTTCTTGACTTGATAAATTAAGATCTTTTAATTGTTCTTTTATCTGATCATGAAAATCAAGTTCATCTTTTATGGGCATATCATTAATACTTGATTGTTTTTTATTTAAATTATCAGAGTAAGAGTTGTCAAAATTATCTAGAGAAGCTTGATCCCATTCAAATTTATCATCATTTTCTTCATCAGATTGATTTTCATTTAAATAAGATTCATTGTCAGATAATTCTAATGCAGGGTTTTTTTCTAATTCTTCAAGTATCCTTTGTTCAAGATTAGCCGAGTTTAATTGAAATAAGTTAGCTTGTAAAATTTGTTGAGGTGTTAAAGTTTGATTTAAATTTTGTTCTTGTTTTAGTCTCTTCATTATGGAATGTCCATTTTGAATTTTTCACCAAGGTATAAACGTCTAGCTTCTCTATCATTTATCAATTCTTTAGCTGATCCATCTTTGAGTATGGAACCTTCGAAAAGCAAATAAGATCTATCTGTAATTGATAAAGTTTCTCTTACATTATGATCAGTGATAAGAACACCTATTCCTCTATTTTTAAGACTTACAACAATTTTTTGAATATCTTCTACAGCAATTGGATCAACTCCAGCAAAAGGTTCGTCAAGTAATATAAAATCAGGATTCATAACTAAAGATCTTGCAATTTCTGTTCTTCTTCTTTCTCCACCTGATAAAGTGTATGCAATACTATTTCGTATATGACCAATAGAGAATTCATCAAGAAGTTCTTCTAATTTTTCAAGTTGTTGTTTTTTTGATAAATTTGTAAGCTCAAGAACTAGTTTTAAATTATTTTCAACGGTTAATTTTGTAAAAACGGATGGTTCTTGAGACAAATAACCTAATCCATACAAAGCTCTTTTATACATTGGTAATTTTGTTATATTTTTTTCATCTAAAAAAATATTACCTTTGTTTGGTTTTATCATACCTGTTATCATATAAAAAGTAGTTGTTTTTCCAGCACCATTTGGACCTAATAAACCAATAATTTCACCTCTGTTGACTTCAAGTGAAACACCGCTTACGACGCAACGTTTATTATATGTTTTTATTATTTTTTGTACTTTTAATTTATTAAAATTATTCATCATTTAATTCTATAAGTAACACCACTGGGTTTTAATATTTTCCAATTTGATAAATCCGTATCAGATTCAAAACCTAATCCATATAATGTATCATTCTTTTCTGTTGTAAATCTAATAGAATCGTTAGAAATAACTTTGTTATAATTTCTATCCCAATAAATAGAATTTGTTGATAAGACAAATCCGCTATCAGAGACAACTTTTACATTTCCAAATGCGTTAAAACTATTATCTATTTCATTTATAAACGCAGAGTCAGAATTTAGTTCTGAAGTTTTAATCCCTAGTTCATTATAAAATGTTGCAGTAACATTATTTTTTAATTTAGTATCTTCAGATTCATTTTTGATAAGTAAATCTGATGTTGTTTCAAGTGATAGTTTATTTTTTTTATAAATTGTAATTTTAGGATTTGTAATAAAATTATCTGGGTAGTCTTGAATACTTTTAGTGTTTAAATTTTTTGTATTATTGTAGCAAGACAAGAATAAGAAGAATATAATAAAAAAAAGTATTTTATTTATCATAGCAATATATTTTTTTAATCATATTGTCCATTATTTTTTCTAATCTATTTTGTTTATCTAAAATTAATTCTACGACTTCAAGTAGAACACCTTCACCACCAGATTTTGATGTAATATAATCTGAAATATTTTTAATTTTTGAATGAGCATTAGGTACAGTTATAGATAATCCAGATTCAATAATAGGAGGAATATCAATTAATCCATCTCCAATGTAACATACATTTTCTTTTTTTAATTTGTAATGGCTTATAATTTCTTTGTAAGCAGTTATTTTATCAAGAACGCCTTGTATACAAAATAGAATTTTAAGTTCTTTAGCACGAATAGATGTAGATTCTGAATATCTACCTGATAAAAAAGCTACAGGTATATTCGCTAATCTTGCTAGAGCTACCCCTGCTCCATCATCGACATGAAAATTTTTAATTTCATTTTTATTATTATCAATATAAATTTTACCATTAGTTAATACTCCATCAACATCAGTTATTATAAGTTTAATTTTGTTTGCTTTACTAATTAGACTCATTGCTAAAAACTATAGATGCTTTTACAAAACTTTCAAACAATGGATGAGGTTCAACTATTCTACTTTTTAATTCTGGATGAAATTGAACAGCTAAAAACCAGGGATGTTTTTTTAATTCAATTATTTCAATTAAATCCAAGTCTGGATTTACTCCGCTAAAAACTACTCCATTTTTTTTAAATTCTTTCTTGAATAGATTATTTACTTCATATCTGTGTCTATGTCGTTCTTTTACTTTATATTTAGAATAAGCACTTTGTGCCAAAGTATTTGATTTCAATTTGCAAGAGTATGAACCCAGTCTCATTGATGCACCTTTAAGTCTTAATCCTTTTTGATCGTTCATCAAATCAACAACTGGATACTTTGTTTTTGAATTAAATTCCGAACTATTAGAATTTTTTAAATTACATAGATGTCTTGCAATATCTATTATAGCGCATTGTAAACCAAGGCAAATGCCAAAAAATGGTATTAAATTTTCACGAGCATATTTTGAACATAAAATTTTTCCTTCAATTCCTCTATCACCAAAACCCCCAGGTATCAGTATCCCATCGATTTTTTTAAATAATAGTTGAAAATTTGTTTTAGCGTCGATTTTTTCTGTATCAATCCATGTTATGATAATTTTAGCTTTATTTTTAACACCTGCATGAACAAATGCCTCCAATATACTTTTGTATGAATCTTGAAGACTATTGTATTTACCACATATTGCAATGTTTAATGAATGAGATGGTTTTTTAAAACTAGACATAAAATTGGTCAAATAATTAATATCTTTTTGATTATTATCAGTCTTCAGATTTAGCTTTTTCATCACGGCTGTATCAAAATTTTGGTTATGTAAAACTAATGGGATTTCATAAATGGTGGCAACATCAGGAGATTCAAATACCATATTAGATTCAACATTACAAAATAATGCTATTTTCTTTTTTAATTTTAAACTTAAATGATTAGAGTTTTCAGTTCTGCAAACTATTATATCAGGATCAAGACCAGATTCCCTAAGTCTCATTACACTATGTTGCGTTGGTTTTGTTTTCATTTCTCCACTTGCATTAATATAAGGAAGAAGGGTTGTGTGTATTATTAAACAATTTTTTTTACCAACTTCTAATCTTAATTGTCTTATTGCTTCAACAAAAGGTTGACTTTCAATATCACCTACTGTTCCACCGACCTCTGATATAATTATGTCAAATTTTTTATTTGGATTTACGCTTCTAATTCTTCTTTTAATTTCATTTGTGATATGTGGAATGACTTGTATAGTTTCACCTAGAAAATTACCTTTTCTTTCTTCGTTTAAAACGTTCCAATAAACAGTACCTGCTGATGTTGTATTTAAACTTGACATATTTTCATTTATAAATCGTTCATAATGTCCTAAGTCAAGATCTGTTTCTGATCCATCATCTAAAACAAATACTTCACCATGTTGAAAAGGGTTCATGGTTCCAGGATCAATATTAAGATATGGATCTAATTTTTGAATGGTAACTTTATATTTGTTTGATTTAAGTAAAAAACCCAGCGATGATGCCACTATACCTTTACCTAAACCGGACAGTACACCACCTAATACAAAAATATATTTAACTGGATTTTTTCTTTTCACTTAGTACGTATGATTTTAGGAACTTTGATGTAGTTTTCATCTTTTTTAGGAGAGTTTTTTAAACTTTGTTCTAATTTCAAAGAGTTTTTAACGATATCATTTCTCATCACATTCTTTTGATATGGTATTATGTTTGTTAAAGGTTTAATATCTTTTGTATTTATTTCGTCAAGTTTTGAAATGTAAGAAATAATGTTGGTCATTTGTTTAGAAAATAAATTACAATCAGAATCGTCCAGTTTTAACCTAGCTAGGTCAGCAATTTTTCTCACAACATTTTTTGATATTTTATTTGATTTTGTCATTAATCTTAATTCTTAAATTTATCAATATTTTATAACTTATTTTATAAAAATAATTTATTTACTTTTACTAAAATAAATAATCAAATTAACTTTAAATTAAATGAGCAGCATAAAAAATCTTTTAAATCAAAATAAAAATCATAATCGTATTTTCAAGATAGCAGGTGAATTAGGCCATTCCTTGGGCATAAAAACTTTTTTGGTTGGGGGGTATATTCGAGATCTTTTGATGAACAAAACTGCAAATGATATTGATATTGTTGTTGAAAAAAATGGTATAAGTTTCGCAAAAAAATTATCAAAAATATTAAAATCAGAAGGATTTTTTGCATTTGAAAAATTTGGCACTGCTCAACTCAGTTTTAACAATTTAAAAATAGAAATTTCAACTGCAAGATCAGAAACATATCTAAAGAACTCAAGGAAGCCATTAGTTGTTTTTAGCGATATTAATGATGACTTGTCTAGAAGAGATTTTACAGTAAATTCAATAGCAGTTTCAATTTTACCTGAAAGTTATGGTCAAATTTTTGATCCATTTAGTGGTATTAAAGATATAAATGATAAAAAACTAATTACCCCGCTTGATCCTGATAAAACTTATAAAGATGATCCCTTGAGAATGTTAAGAGCTATAAGATTTGCAGCACAATTAAATTTTGAAATTGATACAAAATCTTTTGAAAATATTACAATTAATAGAAAAAGATTAAAGATAATATCTAATGAAAGAATTACAGAAGAGTTGATAAAGTTGCTTAGCACTAACAAACCAAGTATTGGATTTTATTTAATGCAAAAATCTAAATTGCTAGAATACGTTTTTCCTGAGATGTTGGATTTACCAGGGATAGAAATTGTAAATGGTATGGGTCATAAAGATGTATTTATTCATACATTACAAGTTGTAGATAATGCTGCGAAGTTAACAAATAAAATGGAAATAAGATTTGCAGCTTTGGTACATGACATTGCTAAACCAATTACTAAAAGATTTAATAAGACTAAGGGATGGACATATCACGGTCATGAAGAAGTTGGAAAAAGAATGATTTCGTATATTGCAAAGCGAATGAAGCTACCAAATGAATTAAAAAAATATCTTCAAATTTTAACTAAATTACATTTAAGACCAATTGCTTTAGCTAAAAAAGAGATCACTGATAGTGCTGTTAGACGGTTGATTTTTGAAGCTGGCAACTTTATTGATGATCTTATGATACTGTGTAGAGCTGATATCACCACAAAAAATCCTAACAAAGTAAAAAAATATATTAAAAATTTTGATAAAGTAGAAGAATTAATAAGAAATGTAAAGTTAAAAGATGAAATGAAAAAATTTCAATCACCTGTTAGAGGCGAAGTGATAATGAAAGATTTAAATCTTGAACCAGGCCCTATAGTTGGGCAAATTAAGATAGCCATTGAAGAAGCCATATTGGATGGTATTGTAAAAAATGAATATGATGATGCATACAAATATATGATAAAAATTAAAGATAAATATTTAGATAATTAACTTAAATTTACAAAATGAAAAAAACAAAAATAATAGCTACAATTGGACCTTCAAGCGATAATTTAATAAATCTAAAAAAAATGATATTATCTGGAATGAATATTGCCAGAATAAATATGTCTCATCAATATGATTTATATGATTTAAAAAAACTTATTACTAAAATTAGAAAATTGTCAGAAGAATTGGATCATTCTGTGGCTATATTATTTGACCTATGCGGACCAAAGATTAGAGTTAGTTTTGAAAATAAACTTCAAAATATAAAAGTAAAAAAAAATCAGGAATTTACTTTAGGAAACGGTAAAGTAGATATTCCTATAAATTTACCCCTAAAATTTAAAAATATAAAGCCTGGTGCATTGGTGAAAATAGATGATGGTTACTTATCATTCAAAGTTGAGGGCACCAAAGATAACATACTTAAAATCAAATCACAGACTAACGGTGAAATAATTAATGGTAAAGGAATAAATTTGCCAGGTATTGATTTGGATTTAGATACTGTTACTAAAAAAGATATTGATGATGTAAAGTTAGCTTTAGAATTAAAAATTGATTGGTTAGCAATGTCATTTGTCAGATCTGAAAAAGATATATTAAAGTTGAGTAAAATTTTTCAAAAATATGATCATCAAATACCAGTTATTGCAAAAATAGAAAAACCTGAAGCTATTCAAAATTTAAAAAAAATTGCACAAGCGTTCGATGGCATTTTGGTTGCTAGAGGTGATCTTGGTGTTGAGATGCCAATTAACCAATTGCCCTTATTGCAAAAAGAAATTGTAAATAAATGTTTACAAAATAAAAAACCTGTTATCATTGCTACTCAAATGTTGGAATCGATGATTAATAACGTTAATCCAACTAGAGCTGAAGTAAATGATATCGCAAATGCAATTTATGATGGTGTTGATGCTGTAATGTTATCAGCTGAAACAGCAGTTGGTAAATATCCAACAGAATCAGTAGAAATGATGAGCTCTATTGCTTACACTGTAGAGGCTGATTTAGATCCATTAAATTTTAGTAGATATATACCTGATAAGGTAAGAAAAAGTGATAGGAGATCGTCGATTTGTCATGCAGCTATGAATATTTCAAATGATCTGGATATTAAGGCTATCATTGTAATGACTGAATCGGGAAGTACTGCAATCAAAATGGCACAATATAGACCAAATTCTAATATATATGCATTATGTCCTTATCCAGATACTTGTAGAATGTTATCATTAATTTGGGGTGTTACATCAATTAAAGTAAAACAATATACTTCTACAGATGAAATGATTTCAAATTATATATCAATTATGAAAGATAAAAAATATATTAATAAAGGGGACAAGGTTATAATCACTGCAGGTGTACCAATTGGAATTTCAGGTACTACTAATATGATTAAAATTCATGTAGTTGATTAATCATAAAATTAATTCTACTAGTTGAATTACATCAAGAATATCTAAGTTTAAATCTTCATTAATATCTAAAATTAAAAACTCAAAATTTGTAGCAGTTTGATTTCCAATGACAAATTCAACCATCATTATAACATCAATGATGTTTAGAGTACCATCTAAATTGATATCTCCATATAAATCTATGTTTTCAGTATTTTGAAGTTGATAAACTCTAACATAATCTACTTCATATCTTTGTGGAAAAAGATTATTTTCTGTTTCGCAACTCATAAAATGACTACCAATAGCAAGATTTAGTATAATATAAAATTCTTGATCATAAGGCCATTGTTGCCAACCTGAGTTATTATTGTAATATGAGCCTATCCAGTTTCCATCAATGAAAAATTTTAATTCACTTTCAGTCCATTCTATTTCATATTCATGAAATTCAGAAGTTGCTGTAGGTATGTATGCATCGTAGGATGTAGGAGGAATTCCACCGTTCCAGTTGTAAGTGTTGTTGTGAACAGTTGATTCTGGATGATTTTCTAAATTATCACAACCATAATGTTCCATAATATCAATTTCACCACTATTGGGCCAACCTCCATATGTTGAATTAGTTGGCATCATCCAAAATGCAGGCCAAGTACCATCAGCAGACGGAACTTTAATTCTAGCTTTAATTTTTCCATAAACCCAATCACCTTGATTAACAGTTTTCATTCTTGCTGATGTATAATTATAGCCATTATAATTTTCGTAAAGAGCTTGTATAACTAGATTTCCATCTTCGATGAAAGCATTTTCTGATCTGGATGTATAATATTGATGTTCTCCATTTCCCCATCCCCAGTTTCCATTTCCTACTTCAAATGTCCATTTGTTTAAATCGATCTCATTACCATTGAATTCATCGCTCCACACAAGTATGTATTCTTCAGGACCTGAATCACACTCAGTACAACTATTAAAACATACTTTATCTAAAACTTGATTGTTATTTGATACAGTTAATTGTCTATCATTCCAGCTTCCTGTAGCACAAAAACCACTAATGCTCTCCCAAGAGTTGCCACAATTATCCCAATTATCACAAAATCCATTTCTAAACTTATAAGTATATGTTCCAGGCATTAACTCAAGGGTAACCTCCCAAACATCATCTCCATCTGTATCGCTCATTAAATGACCTGTTGGACCTTCAAGAAGTGGATCGTTACCAACAATATACACACCATCTTCGCTTGTACTTACATTTTGCATATCAACAGCAAAAGTGGTAGAATAACCATTGAATGAACTACATGTATTTTGACAGGTTCCAGCACAGTAGTTTTGCATAACATCATTATTATTAATTGAGAAGCCGTAGTTTGCCCATTCATCATTTGGCGAAAAATCACATTCAGATCCTATTGGAGCATTAAAATTTGTTGAATTATTCCATATATCATTCCACCAATTAGGAACAGATGTGTCAACACCTAAGATAACATATTCATAATTACCATTCGGTAATGACATAGAACCGGTCCATAGATTGCTTGATTGAGATAATTCTAAGCCCCAACCAGTCCAACCGTCAAATGAGCCAGTAACCCACATAGCTCCAAATTCATTTTCAGTTTCAATTGAAAAATTAACGGTCGATCCAATTGAAAAGGCTGAGAAAATTATTAATAATATGATTTTTTTAAGCATGAAATATCCAAATTATAATACGAAAAAAGGAGGCCAATACAGCCTCCTTTTTCCAAAAAAACACAATTACTTACTTAATTAACAACACTTTTTGAGTACTAATATTCGAATTTACATCTGTTTGGATTAGATATAATCCACTAGG
>Ga0163109_10000682_pt1 | contig 27032 bp, 21 predicted proteins | sample CRUFie1St13metaG_FD_108704 | JGI IMG/M metagenome (GOLD analysis project Ga0163109, IMG submission 108704) | Marine microbial communities from the Costa Rica Dome - CRUD Field 142mm St13 metaG | ecosystem: Environmental > Aquatic > Marine > Oceanic > Photic zone | place: Costa Rica: the Eastern...
AACTCCTGGCCCCTGTTTCTACCTTATGTACTCCTGTATGCGGCCATTATCGGTGCCTGCGCAGGCTCTACCGGCGGCGGCATGAAGGTGATTCGGATTCTGTTAATTTTTAAACAGGGTTTTCGGGAGGTACAGCGACTCATCCATCCTAGAGCCATCATCCCTATCAAACTCGGCAAAAAAGTCATGCCCGATCGCATCGTTGAGTCGGTGTGGGGGTTTTTTGCCGTTTATGTCATGGCCTTCATGGTGATGCTTCTGGCACTGCTTGCCACTGGCCTTGACATAATTACCGCGTTCAGTGCGGTAGGCGCCTGCATTAATAATCTAGGGCCGGGTCTGTCTGATGTAGCACAGACCTACGGCGCACTTCCGGGCGCAGCCAAATGGATTCTCTGCCTGGCCATGCTGCTGGGCCGGCTCGAAGTGTTTACCCTGCTGGTTTTGTTTACGCCGATGTTCTGGAAAAGATAACGCGGCACAAATCGCGTAAATCCGAGGGGGCATCAGCGTAGCCTGAGGCTCCCCTGCTAACCCGCTGACAGCAAGACGTGTTAAGGAGGGCTTTTAGACTCGTAAAATTCGGAGTTGTCCGGACGCCTTCGAAAGCGTTTGTATTCCCACTGATACTGAGGCAAGGCTCGATTGACTACAGACTCAACCGAGCGGTTAAGCCCTGCTAAAGATTCCTCAAGATCGGCGCTGTAAATTGCCTCATCGGCTGGCTCGAACACAGCAACAAAACCCTTGCCATACGGAAGGCGCTCAGCAAAACCACAGAACACCTGGGCGCCAGTGCGCTGAATCAGCTTACTGACCAGCGTCATGGTTAAAGCAGGCTCTCCGTAAAAATCCGCAAACGCGCCGCCCGTATCCGCGGGCACCTGATCAGGCAGAATGCCAACGATTTCTCCCCGTTTGAGCGCGCTCAATAATTGGGCGACGCCCTTGCGGTTGGTCGGTGCCAGATTCACGCCGTTACGCGAACGAACGGTTCTCAGTAAGTTGTCCAGACCGGCATTCTCGGGTGGCTGGTACATAAAGTTGGCAGGTCTGCCTTCGCAGGCAAAAAACCCGAAGATCTCCCAGTTGCTCAGGTGGGGTGCCAGCAAAATGACACCGCACGGGCCAGCCACCGCTGCATCAAATGCTGATAGCCCCTCACTGTCCTGAACCAGTTTCAGGGTTGCCGGTAGCGGCGCAATCCAGGCTTTTCCCATTTCCAGAGCAGTGGCAGCAGTATGCACCAGGCTCTCCCTCACCAGCCGGTCAACCTCCGTCTCCGAACGTCCCGGAAAACAGGTTGTCAGGTTCTTACGGGTTGTCTTCCTCATCCGGTTAGGCAGCAGAAAGAGCAGGCCTCCCCACAGTCGGGCAAGCGCGTGCAAAGCTCGCAGTGGCAGCCATGAACACACGGCCAGCAGAGCCCGCAATAACATATAAGTCAGTGATTGGATCGCTGTTCACCTGCCGTATTTTGTGAGCCAGAGAGTCTGTATTGAAGCCTCTCCTGCATTATATCAGCAGGCTCCCGGGAGTAGCAGACTCCGCAGTCATAGACGCAGTGTCAAACCGCTTGACCCGCGCCCTGAAAAATCTTGTCCGCTAGATTAGTTCAGGAGAATCAAGGATAATCGGCTTCCCGTAAACTCTCGAAAAATCAAGTACATCGTGGAAACCAACAACGACTTGTCAACCTTTCAGGGGTTGATCATGGCGCTTCAGCAATTCTGGGCCGAAAAGGGTTGCGTCGTTTTGCAGCCTCTGGATCTCGAAGTAGGCGCCGGCACCTTTCACCCTGCAACTTTTCTCAGGGCCATCGGGCCGGAGAGCTGGAACACTGCCTACGTGCAGCCATGCCGGAGACCGACGGACGGCCGCTACGGCGAAAATCCCAACCGGCTGCAGCATTACTATCAGTTTCAGGTCATCCTGAAACCATCTCCCAAAGACATTCAAGAGCTGTATCTTGATTCGCTTCGCAGTCTGGGCATTGATATGTCGGTGCACGACATACGCTTTGTAGAAGACAACTGGGAATCGCCGACATTAGGGGCATGGGGTCTAGGCTGGGAGGTCTGGCTCAACGGCATGGAAGTCACCCAGTTCACCTACTTCCAGCAGGTCGGCGGGCTCGAGTGTCACCCGGTCAGCGGTGAAATCACCTATGGGATAGAGCGAATAGCGATGTATCTGCAGGGAGTGGACAGCATCTATGACATTGTCTGGGCCCATGGCCCAGACGGCGACGTGACTTACGGTGACGTCTTTAAGCAAAACGAAGTCGAAATGTCGGACTATAATTTTGAGCAGGCAGATACGGCAATGCTGTTCCAGAGCTTTAATGAATGCGAGGCGCAGTGCCAATTTTTACTAGAGAAACAGCTTGCGCTGCCCGCTTATGAACAGGTGCTCAAGGCGTCACATACTTTCAATCTACTCGATGCCCGAAAGGCCGTGTCTGTGACGGAACGCCAGCGCTTTATTCTGCGGGTACGCAGCCTCGCCCGCGGTGTCGCCGAGGAGTACTTCGCCAGTCGTAAGCGCCTGGGATTTCCGCTCGCGCCGGATGCGCTGAGAGCCGAATATCTGGATGCATCCTGACCATGAATACTCGTGATCTGCTGATAGAGATAGGGACCGAAGAGCTCCCGCCGAAAGCACTGGCAAATCTGTCCGCTGCTCTGGAACTCTCTCTGACCGAACAGCTGCAAGCCTTGCAGCTTTCATTCGGCAATGTGCAACGGTTTGCCTCTCCGCGCAGACTCGCGGTGCTGATAGAAGCGCTTGATGAAGCGCAACAAGACCTGGAGAAAACCCGATTAGGACCAGCCGTCCAAGCGGCTTTCGATGACGCTGGCGCACCAACCCCGGCGGCGCTGGGATTCGCAAAATCCTGTGGCGTTCAAGTCGAACAATTGTCACGGACGGAAAAAGATGGCGCGGAAAAGCTGAGCTTTTCGGTTAACGAAAAGGGGCGTGCAACTCAGGCGCTGATACCGACGCTGATCGAGACGGCCCTGAACAGGCTTCCTATCCCCAAGCCAATGCGCTGGGGCGCTTCAAGAATCGAATTCGTCCGACCGTTGCATTGGGCCGTTGTTCTGTTTGGAGAGGAAACCATAGAGACGGAAATTCTCGGCGTCCGTTCCGGCCATTGCTCCCGGGGTCATCGGTTCCATAACAATCAAGAACTGCCACTGGGTCGGCCCTCCGAGTATGAAGGCGTTCTCAAGGAGCAGGGACGGGTAATTGCCAGTTTCGATAAACGCCGTGACCTGATCCAGGAACAGGTTGAGCAACAAGCTCGGGTGCTCGGGGCAGTAGCCATCATCGATGAGGCGCTGCTTGACGAAGTTACCAGTCTGGTTGAACTCCCTGTTGCCCTTACCGGCAGTTTTGACGAGGCATTTCTGGCGGTTCCGCAAGAAGCCCTTATTCTCGCGATGAAAGCACATCAGAAATGTTTTCATCTGGCGGATGCGGAAGGTCGACTTCTGCCCAAATTCGTGGCGATCAGCAACATTGAAAGCAAAGACCCACAGCAAGTCATTACCGGTAATGAGCGGGTAATCAGGCCGCGACTGGCTGACGCCCAGTTCTTTTTCGATACCGATCGAGAAAAGCCATTAATTGCCAGAAAAGAAAGTCTGGGAAGCCTGGTTTTTCAAGACAAATTAGGGACGATGCTAGACAAGTGTGAGAGGATGAGTCAGCTGAGCCGACAAATTGCCGAACAGGTCTCCGTCAATCCGGCACATTGTGCGCGCGCGGCAGAGCTGTCCAAGTGTGACCTGTTGACCAGCATGGTAGGTGAGTTTGCGGACCTGCAGGGGGTTATGGGCTCGTATTATGCGGCCAATGATGGAGAGGCGGCTGAAGTCGCGCAGGCAATCCACGAGCAGTACCAACCCCGGTTCGCCGGCGATGACTTGCCGGCATCTGAGACAGGGGCCATTTTGGCCATTGCCGATAAACTCGACACGATGGTGGGTTTGTTCGGAATCGGGCAACCACCTACCGGCTCCAAAGATCCTTTCGCTCTGCGGCGCTCTGCCATCGGGATTCTCAGAATACTCGTAGAAAAGCCGCTTGAGCTAGATCTCAAGTGGCTCATACAGGCGTCTGTGGAGAGCTTTCCGGATCACCTGTTGCCAGCAGACACTAGCGATAAGGTTTTCGGATTTATCCTGGAGCGGTTCAGGGCCTGGTATTTGGATGAAGGAATCAGCAGCGAGGAGTTTCAATCCGTATTCGCTCTTCGACCAAGCCGGCCGCTCGACTTTCATCGTCGAATTCAGGCTGTCCATGCCTTTGCTCTGATGCCTGAGGCTCAGTCACTCGCTGCAGCAAACAAGCGCGTTGCAAATATTCTTTCCAAGCACGATACGGGTGCTGTCAAGCCGGCGCTGAGCGAGAGCCTGTTGCAAGAAAATGCTGAGAAAGCTCTGTATGCTAAGATCCTCGAAAAAGAATTAGAGGTAGCACCTTACATTAAAAAGGGTAATTACCATAAAGGTCTGACCCTACTGGCTGAGCTCGAGCCGGTAGTTGACGGCTTTTTTGATAAAGTTCTGGTCATGGCGGAAGACCAAGCCGTCAGGGACAATCGTCTAGCATTACTGGCAAGACTGCAGTCACTGTTTCTGAAACTAGCCGACATTTCCTATCTGTCCAAATCTTGACTGCACGCCGAGGTTTTCGATCATGACATGCATCGTGCTTGACCGAGATGGAGTGATTAACGAAGACTCGGACGATTACATCAAATCAGCCGAAGAGTGGGCGCCCATTGACGGGAGTCTGGAGGCCATCGCCACACTGACGGCCAGCGGATATCGGGTAGCGATCGCCACCAATCAGTCGGGGCTCGCTCGCGGTCTTTTTGATGAATATGCTCTTGCAAATATCCATCAGAAACTTTGCGCCTCAGTTGAGGATGAAGGCGGTTTTATAGAAGGTATTTTCTTCTGCCCGCATGGGCCTGACGAATCTTGTTCGTGCCGCAAGCCTGGCACCGGATTGCTGACGCGAATCGAGCAGGAGCTTGGGGTGAGTCTGGCGGGTAGGGCTTTTGTGGGTGACAGCCTGACAGACCTCCAGGCCGCTCAGTCGTATAACATGAGAGCTGTTCTGGTGAGAACCGGGAAGGGGGCAAAGACCGAGAGGCAACTCCAATCGCTGGCGGATCATAAGGTTGAGATCTTTGACTGCCTTGCTGAATTTGTCAGTGCGGAGACCTCTGCAAAGCATGCTTAGGCGAGTGATCCTGACGCTTCGTTCCGGTTTGTTTTATCTCGGGTACGTGCTGATCACGGTGGCGCTGTCGACGAGTTTTATTCTGCTTTTCCCACTGCTGAAGACCAGCGGTAGACATTCCATTGCGGCAGCTTGGTGTCGGTCCATACTCAGGTGGCTCAAGTTGAGCTGTGGCATAAGCTATTCCGTTGAGGGGGCCGAACATCTTAACCGCTGGCCTGCCGTCTATCTGGCTAATCATCAGAGTAGTTTTGAAGCCATCCTTTTTTACCAGTTAATCTACCCGGTCTCACCTATTCTAAAAAGAGAGCTGCTGCAAATCCCTTTTTGGGGTTGGGCCTTGCGGTTATTGAAACCTGTCGCGATTGACAGGAGCAAACCGAGAGAAGCCGCTCGCTCTCTCATGGCTCAGGGGGAGGCCATGCTTAAAGGGGGAAACTCGATCATCATATTCCCCGAGGGCTCTCGCTCCGAACCAGGGGTTGTCGGCACATACTCTCGAGGCGGCACCGCACTGGCTGCTGCTGCACAAGTGCCTATCGTGCCTATTGTTCACAATTCGGGCTACGCGTGGCCTTCCCGTCGCTTCATCAAGGTGCCGGGCGTTGTCTCGATAAAGATTGGTGATCCGATCCACGTAACAGACCGATCAGTTAAAAACCTGACATATGATGTAGAGCAGTGGGCCCGGGCTAACTTTCAGGCCCGAGACTCGCGCTAGATATCCAGATTCTCCGCTGTAAGTGCATTATCCTCGATGAACTCTCTGCGAGGATCAACCTGATCGCCCATCAGAGTGTTGAACAGCTGGTCGGCACCGATGGCGTCATCGATCGTGACCTGCAACATACGCCGGGTCTCGGGATTCATCGTCGTTTCCCACAGTTGATCTGGGTTCATTTCACCCAGACCCTTATATCGCTGTAAATAATGGCCCTTCATCGCGTCCCCGGTGAGCCACTCAATGGCGTCCCCAAAACTGCAGACCGCCTGAGTGCGTTCGCCACGCTTAATGTAGGCGCCCTCTTCCAATAACCCGTTCAAAGTCTTACCAAGGCCAATAAGCAGTTTGTATTCACCGGAATTGAAAAAGTCCGCCTGGAAGACAAAAGAGCTCTCTAGGCCATGTAAGTTCAGTACGGCCTCTGGCAGAAATTGACGCCTCTCAGTGTCTTCATGCACCCGAAAGGTATAGTTAGCGCTCACTCCAGGATGCCGCACTGACAGTTGTTGACTCACGCCTCTCATCCAGTCTTCCAGCCGGGACGAGTCCTTTAGGTCATTTTCTGTAAAAGGATCGCTGTAGATCATCGCCTCTAACACCTCAGTGGGGTAGATTCGAGATAATCGACTGATCATGAAGTAGGTTTCATTATACTGGTTGACCAGAGATTCCAGCGAGTCGTCCGCTATGCCGGGCGCATCTGGATTAACATGCAGGCTTGCGCCCTCAAGCGCAATCTGAGTCTGATAGTTCGCCAGCTCTCCGTCGTCCTTGAGATACTGCTCTTGTTTGCCCTTCCGAATTTTATAAAGCGGCGGCTGAGCGATATAAATATGTCCACGCTCGACCAGGTCACGCATTTGACGGAAGAAAAAAGTGAGCAGCAGCGTACGAATATGAGAACCATCGACATCGGCGTCCGTCATGATGATGATGCTGTGATACCGAAGGTTTTCCGGAGAGAATTCCTCATTGCCAATGCCACATCCCAGCGCCTTTATCAATGTGCCAATTTCTGCTGAACTGAGCATTTTGTCGAATCGAGCTTTCTCAACATTGAGTATTTTACCTTTCAAAGGAAGAACGGCCTGATTCTTACGGTTTCTGCCCTGTTTCGCGGAACCGCCTGCTGAGTCACCCTCAACAATATAGATTTCAGATAAGGCCGGGTCCTTTTCTTGGCAATCGGCCAGCTTACCGGGCAAGCCGGCGACATCCAGAGCCCCTTTACGCCGAGTCATTTCGCGAGCCTTGCGTGCGGCTTCACGCGCACGCGCTGCATCGATCATTTTATTAACTATGAGCTTGGCGTCCTGCGGGTTCTCTAGCAGATAGTCATTAAAGTGAGAGGCCATTTCCTGCTCGACAACCGTCTTAACCTCTGAGGATACAAGCTTGTCTTTAGTCTGTGATGAGAATTTCGGATCCGGAACCTTAACGGAAATGATTGCGGTGAGCCCTTCTCTGGCGTCGTCACCGCTAGTAACCACTTCCTTACCTTTCTTCTGGGCAAGTTCTTTATCTATATAGCTTTTCAGCACGCGGGTCAATGCGCCTCGAAAACCCGCCAGATGTGTGCCACCATCTCTTTGGGGGATATTGTTCGTATAAGGGAAAATATTCTCCTGATATGAATCGTTCCATTGCAAGGCAACCTCAACGTTGATGCTGTCGTCTTCCCGCTCAGAAGTAAAGTGGAACAACTTGTTCACCGGCGCTTTGTTGGTATTCAGATAATCGACGAACGCTCGCAACCCGCCCTCATACTTGTAGAGTTCCGATTTGCCGGAACGCTCATCCCTCAGGTTGATGGCAACACCAGCATTAAGAAACGCTAATTCCCGAAGCTTTTTAGCCAATATGTCATAGTGGAATTCAATGTTGGTGAAGGTTTCGGCCGCCGGCTTGAAATGCACCTCGGTGCCGCTACTTTGCGTTTCGCCGACTACGACCAGGGGCGCCCGAGGCGTACCGTGCGCGTAGTGCTGCTCGAATACCTCGCCCTCCCGGCGAATGGTGAGCTTAAGCTCCTCGGACAATGCGTTAACAACAGACACACCAACCCCGTGCAGACCACCCGACACTTTATAACTATTGTCGTCGAACTTCCCGCCGGCATGCAGCACGGTCATGATTACTTCAGCAGCCGAGACCCCTTCCTTATGCATTTCCGTTGGGATCCCACGGCCGTTATCAGACACAGTGACTGTTTCTCCGACATGGATGGCGACTTCGATGGTATCACAGTGTCCTGCCAAGGCTTCGTCGATCGAGTTATCCACCAACTCGAAGACCATATGATGCAACCCGGTACCATCATCGGTGTCTCCGATGTACATACCCGGCCGCTTTCGCACTGCATCAAGGCCTTTGAGCACCTTAATACTGTCAGAGTTATAGTCCGGCGTGTTTTCTTCGCTCATGGCGACGCTCCGTAAACATGACTTGTGTGCCTGCAAACACCGGTTCAGCCCAAACCCCCGCCATACGGGTGTTAAAAGCCGGCCTGCAGAGAGGAGATTGTACCACGTTCCACGTGAAACCTAGCGATTTCTGCGTTGTGGAATGCATTAAGATCAATCGCTTTGGCCTCCACGGAGGTCACAAATAACTGGGACCCCAGCGTGAGTAAGTGGTTCATTACCAGCACTCGGTTCTGGCTATCGAGCTCTGACGGTAAGTCGTCCACCAGATACAGACAACGTCGCCCAACAGCAGCAGACAACAGCTCACCTTGAGCGACCTTCAACGCACAAACCAGCAATTTCTCCTGACCACGGGATAAGCTTTCGGTGGCTTTTCTGCGGCCTATTTTCACCTCAAGGTCTGCGCGATGGGGCCCTGCCTGGGTTGAACCGTACCTGATATCGAGCTCGCGGTTCGCGACAAGCCATTCATCAAGTGAGCTTTCGTCCGGCCAGCCGCGCTTATACTGGACGCTGAGGTCGGTATGAACACCTGCTAACGCGCTGTAGACCCGCCCAAACAGCGGCAGAAGCTCTGCTAGATAGGCGGCCCGCGCCTTATCCACGGCGTGGGCAGCAACGCTTAGCTCAACGTCCCAAGCCGTGAGCTCGTCACTCTTGGAAAAGCCTGATTTGAGAAGACTGTTTCTGTTTGCTAGGCATTTCGCAGTCCGGCGCCAGTTGTCCAGAAAAGTCGGTTCCACGTGGAACGCCCCCCAATCCAGAAATCTACGTCGGATCTTGGGCCCGCCTTCCAGCAGATCAAAGGCTCCGGAATCAATGATCAGCATGGGTAGCGCTCTAGCCACCTGGTCCCAATTTCTCTGGCTCACCCCGTTGAGCCTCAGCTGAGCTTTTTTATTTCTTGACTTAGACAGCCCGAGCTTTGCGGCCTCGACGGTACTGACAAAAACCGTGGCCTCCGGCGCGCCCTCTTTAATGAGAGGGTCCACCAGGGCGCTCCGAAATGATTTTCCCGAGGACAACAAATAGAGCGCTTCCAGAAGACTCGTTTTTCCGCTTCCGTTTCTACCGTAGATGAGATTCACGCCACGGCTGGGTGACAAACTCACTTCAGAGAAATTCCTGAAATTGTTGATCTGTAGCTGATCAATAGTTGGCATAGTCAAGGAGCGTAGATCGCAACAGACCAGGCCGCGCACGTGATACCAGTTGAGTAAGCGACCGGCAACAAGCCGGCCGATTCAACTTGCACCGCCGAGCTGGCTCAAAGTCTCATCGGCATAACGACATAAACCGCGTCACCGCCTTCTTCGGCTTCAAGCAGCGCGCTGCTGTTTGGATCAGAGAGCGTGATCCGGGCCCGTTTGCTGCTCAGGGTTGATAGAACATCAATCAGGTAAGACACATTAAAGCCCATCTCCAAAGACTCTCCGCTATACTCCACAGCGACCGCTTCCTCCGCCTCTTCCTGGTCCGGGTTGTTTGCCAGTATTCTCATTTCGTCCTCTGCCAGCATCACTCGAACACCCCGATACTTTTCGTTAGAGAGAATGGAAGCTCGGGCGAAGGCCTGCCGCAATTCCTGACAATCCCCGATGACGGCTTTGTTGCCGCCTTTCGGCAGCACCCGGTTATAATCGGGGAACTTCCCGTCGACCAGTTTAGAGGTAAATGTAAATTCTGGCACTTTGGCTCTTATATGATTTTGGCCGAACGTCAACGTGATGTCTCCGCCCTCCTCGTTCAGTAAACGCGATAGCTCAACCACCCCTTTGCGAGGCAGTATTTGCTGTTGCGTATCCTCCAGAGCAGACTCCAAACTAACTGTCTCCATCGCCAGTCTATGGCCGTCTGTAGCCACCAGCCGAAGGTAGTCTTTACCAACCTCAAACAACATCCCATTAAGATAGTAACGCACGTCCTGCTGCGCCATGGCGAAGCTGGTGTTGTCCAACAGTTGCCTAAGTTTCGACTGATCGATACTGAGAGAGAAGGTATCAGGCTCTTCCTCCACGTTAGGGAATTCGGATGCCGCCAACGTGGTCAGCGAGAACCGGCTCCTCCCGGATTTCAGAACTAGCTTTTTATCCGTTAAGGCGATATCTATCGTCGCGCCCTCTGACAGTGATTTGCAGATATCGAGAAGCTTGCGAGCGGGAACAGTGACCTCTCCGGACTGGAAGGCCTGGACAACCTCCGTCTTGCCCACCAGTTCAACCTCTAAGTCGGTGCCAGTCAGGTAAAGCTCCTTCTCTCTCAGAACTAACAATACATTGGCAAGTACCGGGAGGGTCTGGCGACGCTCAACAACCCCACTCACAAGTTGAAGTGGTTTGAGAAGTGCGTCACGGCTTATCTGAAATTGCATTTCCTAATTAATCCTTTTTTCAGTGTTTTACTAGGTCGAAAGTGAACGAAGAAGGTTATTGTAGTCTTCCTTAATATCCATGGAGCTATGCCGAAGTTTGTTGATCTGTTTACAGGCGTGCAGGACCGTTGTGTGGTCTCGCCCACCAAAAGCGTCGCCAATTTCCGGTAGACTGTGGTTTGTCAGCTCTTTCGACAGTGACATGGCGACTTGCCTGGGTCTTGCGACAGAGCGATTACGCCTTTTTGACAACATGTCGGCCATTTTGATTTTATAATACTCAGCAACTGATCGCTGTATGTTGTCAATTGTCACCAGCTTGTCTTGCAGGGCAAACAGATCTCTTAGCGCTTCCTTGATCAGCTCAAGATCGATGGCAGCCCCCTTGAAGCTGGCATGCGCAATGACTCGCTTCAACGCGCCTTCCAGCTCTCGTACGTTGGACCTAAGTCGCTGTGCAATAAACAGGGCCGCGTCATAGGGCAACTCAATACCAGACTGCGCCCCCTTATTGATCAGAATGGCCGCCCGGGTCTCGAGCTCAGGGGGCTCAACCGCTACGGTTAACCCCCAGCCAAAACGGGATTTGAGCCTTTCTTCGAGGCCATTGATCTCTTTGTGGAAACGGTCACACGTAAGGATTATTTGCTGACCTCCCTCTAACAAGGCGTTAAAGGTATGGAAGAACTCTTCCTGCGACCGCTCTTTGCCAGCAAAAAATTGGATATCATCAATGAGCAAGGCATCGACTGAACGATAAAACCGCTTGAACTCACTAATCGCATTCATCTGTAGAGCAGTGACCATAGTGGCCACGAACGTTTCCGAATGAAGGTAAACCACTTTAGCGTCGGGCTTTTTGCTAACCAGGTAATTGCCAATCGCATGCATCAGGTGGGTTTTACCCAGACCTACTCCGCCGTAGATAAATAGCGGGTTATAGGCAAAGCCGGGGTTTTCAGCAACCTGCATGGCCGCCGCGCGAGCAAGCTGATTAGACTTGCCCACAATAAAACTATCGAAAGTGTTATCCGGCTTAAGCGAACCCCGGTGCATCAGCTTACCGTCTATGATTGTATCCACTCTGGACCCGCCCATACCGTGTGGCCCGGCCGGAATGCCGGACTCTGGGCGGCTGCCGCGCGCATCGCGGATCGGCGGGCTTGAGACCCTGACGGACACTGGCACCGATGTCGCAGCGACGGCACCATGCGGGTTGCTAACCTGCAGATGCACCTTGAGATGCTCGCCTAACTGTTCCTCCAGAAGATCCGAGATTCGCGCCAGATATTTATTCTTTACCCAATCCAGGATGAACCTGTTAGGCGCATAGAGGTGCAGGTTTGTCTCCTTCAACTCAGCCCTGAGGGGCCTTATCCAGGTGCCGAATTGCTGCGGGGGTAACTCTTCTTTTAGACGTTCACTACATCTCTGCCAATGCTCAACTACCACGACTTTTTCCACTTGTCAGTTTTCGTTTTTTAGGCTTCGAATCATAACCACGAACAAAGGACTTATCCACTGACAGCAGCGCCGAAAAACATTTTTTTGAAGTGGTTTTTTATTTATATTTTTCAGCTATTTATAGTTTTTCCCCCTGTTTTTCCCGACTGAAAATTCCTTAAATTTTTGAATTGTGCGCCCAGCCTGTGTATAAATATCCTGTGTATAACTTGTGATTAAATTATGGATGGCCCAATCGCTCACAAAGACCGATTCTTAACGGCGATAAAACACACTGCCCGGGCACACTTGACAGAGCAATTCTCTAATGTCTGCGTTGCAAGTCTGAACTAAAACCACTAGAATTCGCGATCTTTTTCGAACCCGTTTTGGTTCGCGAGCAAAACAGACGGACAACTCACTATGAAGCGAACATATCAGCCAAGCGTTCTCAAGCGAGCTCGCACTCACGGATTCCGCGCGCGGATGTCTACCAAGGGTGGCCGACTGGTGCTCAAGAGACGTCGTGCAAAAGGCCGGACGCAGCTGTCGGCCTGAGCACCCCGACGCTAAATAGCATTCAGGTGTAAGGCCTTGTGGCAAATCACAGCTTTCCCAAAGCTTCGCGCCTGCTTAATGCTGGCGACTACAGCGCTGTCTTCAATCAGACCCGTTTCAAGGTTTCCTGTCGCTACTTCCTGATATTAGCCAGATTCAATAGCGATACAAATACCAGGCTCGGTTTGATAGTTGCAAAAAAACACATCCCGACAGCCGTCCAAAGAAACCGGGTGAAAAGGCTTATCAGAACGTCATTCAGATCCCTTAGTCCGTTTCCCCGTCATTTAGATTTGGTTGTACTGGTCAGAAAAGGCGCTGATAAAATCCACAACCGAAAAGCCTTTGCTCTACTCAACACGCTCTGGTCTGATGTTGCGCTAAAATGCCAAAATTCAAAATCGCGAACCGACTAAGGGTAGCCTGAGAACATTATACTGCAATGACTACTAAGCTTCTGATCGGCATGATCGACATCTACCAACGATTTTTCAGCCTATTGCTTGGGAGTAATTGCCGCTTTTATCCCACCTGTTCGCACTTTCTCAGAGAAGCAATTCAACTACATGGCCCTGTTAAAGGCACGATGTTGGGCATTAGCAGGCTGAGTAAATGCCACCCATGGCATGAAGGCGGAGTGGACCCTGTACCTGACCCCCGCACGTCAAACGGACTCTGAGAGCTGACCTATGGATTTCACGCGCTTTTCACTCTACTCAGCCCTCGCTATCGTCACCTATCTGATGCTGCTTGCGTGGCAGGAAGACTATCCACCAACCATTGATAACTCTGACTCTACCGTGGTCATGACGCCAAACTCGACCGCAAACGCAGAAGTACCCGCAGATGTACCCAGTTCCTTGCCAGCCACAGCGCCGAGTACGGTCAATACCAGTGGCAATCTGCCAGGAGTTGCTACCGGTGGAACCGTAAGAGTCGCTACCGACACGCTGGAGCTCAGTATCAGCTTGGATGGCGGGGATATTACTTACCTCGCGCTGCCCCAGTTCCTCAAACAACTAGAAGTTCCAAGTGACCCCTTTGATCTACTTCAGACACAGCCAGGACGCAGTTACGTTGCCCAGAGCGGGCTGATCGGACCAGACGGGATCGACAGCGGTAGCAGAGCAAGCTACCGAAGCCGATTGTCCAGTTACGTGATGCAAGAAACGGACGAACAGCTCACTGTAGATTTGGTTAGCGAAACCGGTGAGGTAAGCGTGACCAAACGGTATCGCTTTACGCGCGGAAGCTACCTGATTGAGGTCAGCTTTCTCATTTCTAATCAGAGTGCCGATAATTTCCAGGCCAATGCTTTTGGGCAGATCAAACGGGACGTTTTTGACGATCCTAGCGCCGTCGGCGGGTTTGGTCGCACTTACCTCGGCTTTGTTGCCACCTCTGAAGATGACCCCTACATCCGAATTGATTTTGATGAGGTGGATGACGGCGCCGAAACCTTTGACACCCAAGGTGGCTGGATCGGATTCAGTCAGCATTATTTCATCTCTGCCTGGATTCCGGAGGCAAGCCATACCAACCGATATACCACGAGGAAAAATGATGTGGGCCAGTATTTCGGTGAGTTCACGGGCAGTGCAATAGTCGTTGCTCCCGGTGAGTCGGCCGAATACAGAATGAGTTTTTACGCTGGCCCGAAAGACCAGTATGTCCTCGCAGAAATCTCACCTAATCTGGACCTGACTATTGATTATGGATTTTTATGGTTCCTTGCTGCGCCTATCTACTGGCTGTTACGTCAAATCGATTCCTTTATCAATAATTATGGATTCTCGATCATTGCACTGACACTGGTCGTCAAAGCTCTGTTCTACAAACTGACGGAGACCCAATACCGGTCCATGGCCGGAATGCGCCGCGTGATGCCTAAAATGGAGTCGCTGAAAGAAACCTATGGCGACGATCGAATGAAATTGCAGCAGGCCACAATGGAGCTGTATAAAAAAGAAAAGATCAACCCTTTTGGTGGGTGTCTGCCGATGGTGGTTCAGATGCCGGTTTTTATAGCACTTTACTGGGTCTTACTGGAAAGCGTGGAACTCCGTCACGCAGCTTTCGGATTGTGGCTGCAGGATCTATCTGTGCGGGATCCCTACTTTATCCTGCCTCTGCTGATGGCGGCGACCATGTACCTGCAAACAAGCCTCAGTCCGACACCGGCCGACCCCATACAAGCCAGAGTCATGAAAATCATGCCCCTCATGATGGGGGTTTTATTTCTCTGGTTCCCAGCAGGTCTTGTACTCTACTGGTTAACAAACGGACTGTTGGGCATTCTTCAACAATGGTATATAACCAGAAAACTGGATGCTACCCACGACGGCAAAAAGGCGGCTTGAGGGGTAATCCCGAACAGCACACTAACGCTGGTAGCAGACCGGCATCCTTTGCCAGTGAACGCCTTACTTGATTGCATGATTAAACCGGAAGCAGACACCATTTGTGCCATTGCCACTGCCACAGGGCGTGGCGGCATCGGTGTCGTCCGGCTGTCCGGGCCCAAAGCGCTGGCCATCGGCCAACTGATTACCGGGCATACCTTACCACCTAGGATGGCGACCTTTGTCGACATGATGAACAACAGCTGCGAGCTAATCGACAGCGGCATCGCACTTTATTTCAAAGCCCCCCGCTCCTTCACGGGCGAAGATGTCGTGGAGCTTCAGGGTCACGGCGGCCCGCAAGTACTCAGGTCTCTGCTTGAACAGTGTATCGCCAAAGGCGCTAGTTTAGCGGCACCGGGCGAGTTTACTGAACGGGCGTTCCTTAACGGTAAGATTGATCTCCTACAGGCTGAAGCCATAGCTGATCTCATAGATGCAAGTTCAGCCCAAGCGGCCCGTTCAGCCATGAGAACGCTTAAAGGAGTCTTTTCGGAAAAAATCCATCTTCTGGTTGAAGACATCACCAGGATCCGGGTCAATGTTGAAGCCGCTATCGATTTCAGTGATGAAGACATCGATATAATGACAGACACCGGCGTGGCCGACGCGATACAGACCGCGAGGCAGCATCTGACCGATGTGTTTCAGGCGGCCCATCAGGGACTCGTGATCAAAGACGGTATTACCGTTGTTCTTGTCGGCGCACCCAATGCCGGCAAGTCGAGTCTGTTGAACGTGCTGTCCGGTACCGACACTGCCATCGTGACGGATATCCCAGGTACTACTCGTGATGTCATCCGTCAGGAAATTGATCTTAATGGTATACCCGTCCATATCATCGACACCGCCGGCATGCGTTATAGCGAGGACGTTGTTGAGCAAGAAGGCGTCAAACGGGCTGTATCTGCGCTCGATGAAGCGGATCTGATCCTGCTGGTGGCGGACAGCGTTGTGCATTCTGATCAGGAGCCCGGCCCGATTTTACAACCACTCTTCACCGGAAAGTACGGTAACACAGCCATTGAAGCGGCCACCCTTCCCACCGAGCTTTCCAAGTTACTCACCCGGTTATGCGTGGTATTCAGCAAGATCGATTTGACTGAGTGCAGCGAGCCAGGTGTTTCATCCACACGCTACCAAGACCATGCGCTCAAGATATTCCGACTGTCAGCTAAAACGGGCGCAGGTCTCGATGATCTGAGGGACCACCTCACCGAGCTAGCCGGGTACCAGAGCACGGGAGAGGGGAATTTCAGCGCCAGGGAGCGACACCTTGCAGCCTTATCGAATGCTCAGGAATCCCTTGAAAGCGCCGTTTCAGGAGTTTGTGAGTGTTTACCTCTAGAGCTCATTGCAGAAGATTTACGCCGGGCTCAGACCTTTCTAGGTGCAATTACCGGTGAAGTGAGCAGCGATGATCTTCTTGGAGAAATCTTCTCTAACTTCTGCATTGGTAAATAGAGTCGCTAGGACCCCGGCCCCGCCTTGTCAGTCAAGAAGCAATGTCAACTTCCTGTGCACAACCCTGTTTAGCATTGGGTACGTTTTGTGGATGAATCGCCGGTAAACAGTTGGACTCCTTCGGGAGTCCAGACGCCCACAATTGATGCATAGGGTATACCGCTTTGATACCGCGGTTTTACACCCCCTTATCAAAGGGTTAAGGATATGATGTTAATCCCTTTTTTGGGACTTTCAACAGATATTCAGCCCCCCTATAACAACAACATTAATACTTTATTCTACCTATATTTTATATTTATTAGTTAGATAACTAACGGGGTAGAGATATGAGTGATGAATTGTGTTGCCGCGCTGACAGGCCTATCAATTACCCGAGATCGCTATATACTTCTTCCCTTTGAAAACCAGCAGATGAGCTTGACTATGCGCTACGCACTTGAATACGACGTCATAGTGGTGGGCGGTGGGCATGCCGGAACTGAAGCAGCCCTTGCCTCTGCCCGTGCTGGGGCCAATACGCTGCTGGTTACCCACAGTATTGAAACGCTCGGTCAGATGTCTTGTAATCCGGCCATAGGAGGCATAGGCAAGAGCCATCTTGTCAAAGAGATTGACGCGCTCGGAGGTGCAATGGCGCGGGCGACGGACCGAGCCGGCATCCAGTTCCGAGTCCTCAACGCCAGCAAAGGGCCTGCCGTTCGAGCCACTCGCGCTCAGGCAGATCGTGTGCTGTACAAGGCAGCCATTCGGGAAATACTCGAAGCGCAGCAAAACCTGTCAATCTTTCAGTCTGCTGTTGATGACCTTTTGCTGTCGGACGAGTCGGTCTGTGGTGTCCGAACTCAGATGGGCCTGGAGATTGTCAGCAAGAAAGTTGTACTCACCACTGGTACCTTTCTGGGCGGCAAGATTCATATCGGCCTGGAGCAAAGCAGCGGCGGTAGAGCTGGCGATCCACCCTCTGTTGCGCTAGCAGAGCGTCTTCGACAGCTCCCTTTCAGGGTAGAGCGTCTGAAAACTGGAACTCCGCCGAGAATTGATTCCAGGAGTGTGGATTTTTCAGTCATGGAAATTCAGCATGGCGACAGTCCGACGCCGGTCATGTCATTCCTGGGGAGACGGGCAGAACACCCGGAACAGATACCGTGCTACATCACCAGCACCAATGTTGCCTGTCATGAAACCATCCGCAGTGGGCTCGACCGCTCGCCGATGTATACGGGAGTGATTGAAGCAACCGGACCTCGCTACTGCCCCTCGATTGAAGACAAGGTGATGCGATTCTCTGATAAGGACAGCCACCAGATTTTTGTTGAGCCGGAGGGGCTAAAAACCAACGAACTTTATCCCAACGGGATCTCTACCAGTCTTCCTTTTGATGTACAGATTGAAATGGTCCGGCAGATCAGAGGGTTTGAAAAAGCACACATCACACGCCCCGGCTATGCGATTGAATATGATTTTTTTGATCCCAGAGATCTGAACTATTCTCTTGAGACACATTTTGTGGAGGGGCTCTACTTTGCCGGTCAGATCAACGGCACAACCGGATATGAGGAAGCGGCGGCGCAGGGTCTACTGGCCGGACTGAATGCAGCGCTCGCGGTGCAGGGGAAGGCGTCGTGGTGCCCTCGCAGAGATCAAGCCTACCTCGGTGTATTAGTTGATGACCTCATCACTCTGGGAACCAACGAGCCTTACCGCATGTTTACCAGTCGCGCAGAATACAGACTGACGCTGAGGGAAGACAATGCCGATTCCCGACTTACTCCTACAGGCAGGGAGCTTGGTCTGGTTGATGAAGAACGTTGGGCGTTTTACCAGCAAAAAGCCAGTGCAGTTGCCGCTGAACTAAAGTATCTGAATGAACAGATCATTCGCAAGGACTCCAGCGCCGCGGCAAAGCTGAATACTTTTCTGGAGAAGCCTATTGCTCGTGAATATCGACTGTCTGAATTGCTTACGAGACCTCAGTTGAATTATGACACCCTGCTTGAAATTCTCGGGAGCTCAGTGGCCGGATCAGACTCAGAAGAAGACAGCCCGGAGCGCCGGGTAGCGGCACAGGCTCGCCTTCAGGCTGAGATTAAAATCAAATATCAGGGGTATATTGACCGACAGTCTGAAGAAATCTCCCGACTGAAAAGACAAGAAAACATGACCATTCCTGCTGATTTCGACTACTCAATAGTTCAGGGTCTCTCCACAGAACTGAAGCAGAAACTGGAAGCGGCAAGGCCGGACAATATTGGCAGGGCGTCGCGCTTACCGGGCATGACGCCGGCTGCGATTTCTCTGTTGTTGGTCTATCTCAAGAAATACGGCGCGACAACTCGAAAAGCGAGCTAAGCCCTTGGCGCCACCAACCCGCATTACATCATCACGTCAGCCGGCCCGGTTATCAGTGCTTTATGTTTTTGCATGATCAGCTTTCAGACGGGTTAAAACAGATCGGATTGCCTATTACCGCCCGGCAGAGTGAACAGCTCGACGCTTACCTGGATCTGATTCAGAAATGGAATCAAACCTACAATCTCGTGGCTGATTGCAGGACTGAACCACTACTTATCAGGCATCTGTTTGATTGTCTGTCGGCTCTGCCGCTTGTCGCAATCCCCGCCGGTTCGTATGTGCTGGATGTGGGGTCGGGTGCAGGACTGCCGGGAATACCCTGGGCAATCTTTCATCCAGACTCATCATTCACTTTGCTGGACAGCAATGGCAAGAAAACTCGGTTTCTGTTTCAGGTAAAAGTGGCGCTTAACCTGGACAATGTCCGCATCGAGCACAGCCGGTTGGAACATTATCAACCAGTTGCACCTGTGGATATCGTGACTTGCCGCGCTTTAGCATCCTTGCGGGATTTGACCGAAAAGCTTGGAGTTCTCATGCAGGGTCACACCCGGTTGTGTGCCTTGAAAGGGCAACTGCCGACCGCTGAAATCGCGGATCTGCCTCCTGGCTTCCAAGCACTGGAGCTGCAAAAAATTAAGGTGCCATTTCTCAAGGAGGAGCGACATCTAGTAACCGTCGTAAAAGGCTCAGTATTGGGGGAAGGTATCAATAAGATTTAGCACACACGGCGACTCCATTAGGTTAGACTGTAAGGGTCAGGTGTCGTCGCGGCGCGCGATAAGAATACAAAGGACAGGGAGTGACTGTGAGCAAGGTACTGGCTATTGCTAATCAGAAAGGCGGCGTGGGGAAAACCACAACCTCAGTGAATCTGGCAGCCTCTCTCAGCGTAACTCGAAACCGGGTTCTGCTGATTGATATGGACCCCCAGGGCAATGCCACGATGGGTTCTGGGGTGAACAAGAACGGGCTCGATTATTCAATATACGACCTGTTAACTGATCAGGCAGACTTTGTCAGTGTGGTTGCGCGGCCAGAGGACGGAGAGTACGACCTGCTTCCAGCAAACGGTGATTTGGTGGCAGCAGAAGTCGAGCTGATTTCTCTTAAGAACCGCGAGCTACGGTTACGGAATATCATCGAAGCAAACCGAGAGCGTTATGACTTTATTGTCATCGACTGCCCGCCGGCGCTCAACATGTTGACTATCAATTCTCTGGTGGCTGCTGACGGTGTGGTCATTCCGATGCAGTGCGAGTATTACGCGCTAGAGGGTTTGTCAGCGCTGATGGATACCATTCGCGCGATCCAGGACCGGATCAACCCGACGCTGAAAATAGAAGGCATACTCCGCACGATGTATGATCCGCGTAACAAACTGACGAGCGAAGTTAACGGCCAACTGTTTAACTATTTTGGCGATGCGGTCTACCGAACTGTCGTGCCGCGAAATATTCGACTGGCTGAGGCGCCGAGCTACGGCAAGCCTGTTATTAAATACGACCGTAAATCTCGGGGAGCCATCGCCTATCTGGCCCTGGCTGGAGAAATGTTGCGCCGCCATGACGAGTCTGCCCGGGTGATTCAATAAACATGGCAATATCGCTTAACCGTGAGTGCTCACTAACTTTACGCATGATGGCTTTTTTGCTGGGCTATCTAAACAATGAACGATAAGAAAAAACTCGGCAAAGGGCTCGATGCGCTACTTTCGACCGGAAGTTCACAAACAATGGCGAGTCTGCTCGGAGGGCGTTCGCGTGGCGCAGGGCCGCCGCCGGCCCAAGCCGACAGTCCGACTCCAGACCGGGATGGGGATCTAAAGAATATACCCATAGATCTCATTCAGCGCGGGAAGTATCAACCGCGGACCGATATGCATGAGGAAGCCCTCGAAGAATTGTCGGCCTCGATTAAGAATCAGGGCGTCATGCAACCGATCGTTGTGCGACCAATTTCCTCAGACACATACGAAATTATTGCAGGTGAACGGCGCTGGCGGGCCACTCAGATGGCGGGCATGGACACCATACCCGCAATTGTAAAACCGGTCAGTGATGAGGCCGCCATTGCCATGGCGCTGATTGAGAATATCCAGCGCGAAAACCTCAATCCGATTGAAGAAGCCATGGCCCTCAAGCGTCTGCAGGATGAGTTCGAGCTTACCCAACAGGAAGTCGCCGACGCTGTTGGCAAGTCTCGTGTAACGGTGACCAATCTGATGCGTCTGATTGGTCTGCACATTGACGTCAGGCGGATGTTGGAACATGGGGACCTAGAGATGGGGCATGCCAGAGCGCTTCTCGCACTGCCCGATGAACAGCAAACCAGCGCTGCCCGGTTGGTCTCAGGCAAGGGGCTTTCAGTGCGTCAGACGGAAGCTTTGGTCAGGCGGCTGACTTCCAGTGCGGGGACGGTCAAGAGTAACCAGACATCTGACCCTGACATCAAGAATCTCGAGGACAATCTGGCAGAAAAACTCGGCGCGAAGGTTATGATTCAGCACACCGCCAAAGGTAGGGGCAAGGTCGTGGTGAAGTATAATTCGCTCGACGAACTGGACGGCATTCTGGCGCACATCAGTTAGGATTACTTCCACACCGATACCAATCAGAAAACCTGGTAGAAATGGCTTTGCCAGAAACCGCCAATCGGCGAAAAAAACCCTTTATTTTCAGAGTCAAAATGATTCTGATGCAGTGTTGCGATACCCCAGCAAAGCCCCTATAATGCGCGTGCTTTTGGTGTCAACCGTAGCAAGAAAAGTGTCGTGGGGGGCCTTGGGACAGACCCATTCATACAGCGAGTCTGCCTGTCGTGATCTTGACAAATTTGAAACCCCCGCCTGTCCATAAAGTGATTGTTGCCCAGATATCGGCAACTACCTTTATAACAGTTGTCTCTTTGGTTCTGATCAATGCCTCTACTGCCTTCTCTATTTTGCTAGGGGGTGGGATCAGTAGCGGATCGAACGCTTTCTTTGCGGCACAAGCTTTCAAGCACCGGGGGGCGAGAAACGCTCAGAAGATTGTGAAGGGGTTTCTGGCGGGGGAAATCGGCAAATTCTGCATCACCCTTGTGATGTTCGCCTTGTGCTTCTCCTTACTACCCAACGTGGTTGAAGGCGTCATGGTTCTGGCGTTTCTCGTCGTGCACGTGGTCGGAGTCGCTGCCGCTGTCAGAATCGATTACACCCCGAACGGGCACAATAGCACCCCTTCGCCCTGAGAGGGTGGGCGACACCAGGAGGCGCCGAACTGCCAGGTGTGCAGTAGGCAAATTTGGAATTTGAGAGAGTCAGGAAAACCTCATGGCAGAATTAGCCGATGCGGCACACGCCGCAGCTGAGCATGGTGCTGAGACAACAGCTCAGGAATACATCACCCACCACCTCTCCTATCTGACATTCGGCCAGCACCCCGATGGACACTGGGGCTTTGCTCACACGATGGAAGAAGCCACTGAGATGGGCTTCATGGCGTTTCACGTCGATACGCTATTCTGGTCCCTGTTTCTGGGCGGCGGCGCACTGCTGTTTTTCCGCTGGATTGGCAAAAAAGCCACCTCTGACGTCCCCAACGGGGTGCAGAACTTTGTCGAAAGTATATTCGAGTTTGTGGATGAGCGAGTCTCCGAGGGCTTTAATCACAAAAACCCGGTAATTGCCCCGCTGGCTCTCACCGTTTTTGTCTGGATTATGCTGATGAATTTGATGGATCTGGTGCCCGTGGACTGGCTGCCAGAGGTCGCCATTTTTATAGGACACTTTTTCGGGCAGGAGCACATGTCGTTTAAGGTGGTGCCGACCACAGACCCGAACATCACCCTGGGCATGTCGTTTAGCATCTTTGCCCTGATTATTTACTACAGCATCAAAAACAAAGGCGCCTGGGGCTTCTTCAGCGAGTTGGCGTTCCACCCCTTCGGGAAGTGGATGATGCCGTTCAATCTGATGATTGAAATACCCACTCTGTTAGCCAAGCCCATTTCTCTTGGCCTCAGACTGTTTGGCAATCTGTATGCCGGCGAGCTCCTGTTTCTAGTGATTTCAGCATTGCTGGGCCTTTATCAACTACCGTTCCATTTTGTCTGGGCGGTCTTTCATATCCTTGTGGTTCCTCTGCAAGCGTTTGTGTTCATGATGCTAACCATTGTTTACCTCAATGCAGCGCATGACGGGGTTCACCACTAATTCAATTTGTTAACACTTTCCTTCTGAACTGGAGAAAAAAATGGAAACTATATTGGCAGCAACTGTAATCGGCGTGTTCTGGCTGCTCGGCATGGGCGCACTGGGCACGGCGATCGGCTTCGGCATCTTAGGTGGCAAGTTCCTTGAAGGCTCTGCTCGACAGCCCGAAATGGCACCCAAGCTTCAGGGCTCAATGTTCCTGGTTGCTGGTCTGATCGACGCGATCACAATGATTGGTATCGGTATTGGTATGTGGTTTACGTTTGCGAACCCATTCCTCAGCCAGTTGGGTTAAAGGCTCCGTCAGAATTTAAACCACACTAACTAGCGGGAGAATTCTCCGTGGATATCACCCTTACCATCTTTGGACAGTCAGCCGCCTTTTTTGTTTTCTGGTGGTTCTGTTCTACCAAGGTCTGGCCGCTCTTCTCCAATGTTCTGGAAGAGCGAAAGCAGCGTATCGCAGATGGCCTTGAAGCTGCTGCTCGGGCGCAGAAAGATCTGGAGCTGGCGAAAAACGCTTCGACCGATCAGCTTCGCGAAGCCAAGGAACAGGCCGCTTCAATTATCGATCAGGCCAATAAGCGCGCCTCGCAGATTGTTGAAGAAGCAAAATACAAAGCCAGAGAAGAAGGAGACCGGATTATTGCGGGAGCTAATGCAGAAATCGAGCAGGAGATGAACCGGGCCCGCGAAGCGCTGCGCGACCAGGTTGGCGCCATTGCGGTAGCCGGTGCTGAGAAAATTCTGGAACGATCAATAGATCAGGCTGCAAACGAAGAGCTTCTGAGCAAGCTCGCAGCGGAACTGTGAGTAAAGGGTAATCTCAGGCAATGGCAGAACTCACCACAATAGCCCGGCCTTACGCGAGAGCCGCGTTCCAATCGGCCCTGGACGATAGCGCGCTGGATAATTGGTCTGCTATGCTGACTACGGCCGCAGCCGTATCATCTGAGCAGTCAGTCATCGAGTTGCTGACCGACCCTGCGCTTTCGACTGACAGCATGGCAGACGCTTTTGTCGGGTTGCTGGGTGACGAGCTTAGCGACAAGGGTCAGAATTTCATCCGGCTACTCGCTGAAAACAAGCGCCTGATCCTGCTGCCTGCGATCTCCTCCCAGTTCCATATTCTGAAGTCAAATCAGGAGAAGTCCATTGACGTCGAGATCACGACGGCCTTTGAAGTCAGTTCAGAAACCTTAAACAATTTGGTGCAGGGCTTGAAAGCCCGCCTAGCGCGAGAGATCAACCTTAGCACGAGCGTGGACAACAGCCTGATAGGTGGAGCCGTTGTCCGTGCTGGCGATACCGTCATCGATAGTTCGGTGCGCGGAAAACTGGTCAAGTTAGTTGAATCAATGAATTCCTGAGCCCTAAACAGAAGGCATTTCAGGAACAAAGGAAACAAGCATGCAACAACTGAATCCGTCAGAAATCAGTGAAATTATCAAACAGCGCATCGACAGCCTCGATGTGTCTGTGCAGGCCAAAAATGAAGGCACAATTGTCAGTGTGTCAGACGGCATCATCCGTATTTTCGGTCTGACCGATGTCATGTACGGGGAAATGATTGAATTTGAGGGCGGTATTTACGGTATGGCTCTCAACCTAGAGAGAGACTCTGTAGGTGCTGTTGTGCTGGGCGACTACCTCAGCCTCAAGGAAGGCCAGTCCTGTAAATGCACAGGCCGCATTCTTGAAGTGCCGGTAGGACCCGAACTTGAGGGTCGAGTAGTCGACGCTCTTGGTAAGCCCATTGATGGAAAAGGCCCGGTTGAGGCCAAGTTGACAGATGCGGTCGAAAAAGTGGCGCCCGGCGTCATCGCGCGACAATCAGTGTCTCAACCGGTGCAGACCGGGCTCAAGTCGATCGACTCAATGACACCGGTAGGTCGTGGCCAGCGCGAGCTGATCATAGGCGACCGAGAGGTAGGCAAGACAGCGGTTGCTATCGACACCATCATTAACCAGAAGGGCAAGGGCGTAAAATGTATCTACGTCGCGGTTGGCCAGAAGGCATCTTCGATTGCGAACGTGGTTCAAAAGCTTGAAGAACACGGTGCGATGGAATACACCATCGTTGTCGCGGCCTCAGCGTCTGACCCCGCGTCCATGCAGTTTATCGCACCGTACTCTGGCAGCACGATGGGGGAATACTACAGAGACCGTGGTGAAGATGCTCTGATTGTATTCGATGATCTGACCAAGCAGGCGATTGCCTATCGACAGATTGCGCTGCTTCTCCGTCGACCCCCTGGTCGAGAGGCTTATCCCGGCGACGTGTTTTATCTTCACTCCCGCCTGCTTGAGCGCGCCTCTCGGGTCAGCGCAGACTACGTTGAGAAATTTACCAACGGCGAAGTGAAGGGCAAGACTGGCTCACTTACCGCTTTGCCGATCATTGAGACACAGGCCGGCGACGTATCGGCGTTTGTTCCCACCAACGTGATTTCAATCACCGACGGACAAATCTTCCTTGAAACAGATTTGTTCAACTCCGGCATCCGTCCGGCAATGAACCCCGGAATCTCGGTGTCACGGGTCGGTGGTGCGGCACAGACCAAGATCATTAAGAAACTCGGTGGTGGTATCCGTATTGCCCTGGCCCAATATCGTGAGCTAGCAGCTTTTGCGGCGTTCGCCTCTGATCTGGACGATGCGACTCGCTCGCAGCTTGAACACGGTCAGCGCGTTACCGAGCTGATGAAGCAGAAACAGTACTCGCCTCTCTCCATTGCGGAGATGGCGGTATCGATCTATGCAGCCAATGAGGGATACCTCAAAGATATCGAGCTGAATAAGGTTCTGGATTTCGAAGCCGCTCTGTTGAGCTATATGAATAGCGAGCATGGCGACCTGCTGGCCAGCATCAATGAATCTGGTGACTGGAATGACGAAATCGAGGCGCAGTTTAAGGCCGGGATCGATAAGTTCAAAGAAACTCAGACCTGGTAGCTGGATCGACTCCACGACGAACATAAGCAGTCAATCACAGAAGCGATAAGGTAGCTAAGAAACATGGCCGGCGGCAAAGAAATACGCAACAAGATCTCGAGTATCAAGAACACTCAAAAGATCACTAAAGCGATGGAAATGGTCTCTGCGAGCAAAATGCGCAAGGCCCAGGACGCCATGCAGTTGGGTAAACCCTATGCGCACCGCATTCGCGCGGTCATTAGTCACATCGCGAGCGCCAAGCCGGAGTATAAGCATGCCTACTTCGATACTCGCGAGGTGAAGCGAGTCGGTTATATCGTGGTATCCACCGACAGAGGTCTGTGCGGTGGCTTGAATATCAATTCATTCAAGGCAACTGTCGCATCGATGAAGGAATATGCTGACGCCGGCGTAGGCATTGATATCGCCACTATCGGAGGTCGAGCCGCAACCTTTTTCAACAGCTACGGTGGTAACGTGGTTGCTTCGGTGAGGGACATGGGCGAATCACCCGAGCTGGCGGATGTGATCGGTTCGGTTCGTGTACTGCTGGACAAGTTTGACAGGGAAGAAATTGATCGTCTGATGTTGGTGAGCAACGACTTTGTGAACACCATGACGCATCAGCCGACTGTCCAGCAGCTGTTACCTCTGCTGCCATCTGATGATGAGGAACTGCAGCATCACTGGGACTATCTTTACGAGCCTGATGCCAAAGAGCTGCTAGACGGACTGTTGCTTCGATATATCGAGTCACAGGTCTTCCAGGCTGTGGTGGAGAACAATGCGTGCGAACAGGCTGCGCGCATGCTGGCCATGAAAAATGCCTCCGACAATGCCGGCGATCTTATTGAGGAGCTTGGTCTAGTTTATAACAAAGCCCGCCAGGCGGCTATTA
>Ga0163109_10000683_pt1 | contig 27029 bp, 16 predicted proteins | sample CRUFie1St13metaG_FD_108704 | JGI IMG/M metagenome (GOLD analysis project Ga0163109, IMG submission 108704) | Marine microbial communities from the Costa Rica Dome - CRUD Field 142mm St13 metaG | ecosystem: Environmental > Aquatic > Marine > Oceanic > Photic zone | place: Costa Rica: the Eastern...
CCAGATTGCTCGTAAGTCAACTGAGAAATCAGTTGAATGTCATCTTTGTCTTCGGCATTCACTATTGCGATGCCGTTGTACCCATTGAAACACACCACAATTTCATCGCCCGCATAATCCTGGTCTGGACCGTTGTAAACGATGGGGTGAATATCGTGGGAATATGCGCCATCGTATGCCCCAACCAACACCGGATTCAGCGGATCAACTAGGTTTAGCACGTGCAACCCTCCATTGAAGGTGTTCGTGCCGATGGGGTACGCATACCCCGTTTCCTCGTTGATCATGATGTTGTGGGCATTGCCAAAGCCGCTGTAATAACCATCGGGTGAAATGGTCGTCACCTCATCCGTCGATAACCCCATCAAATTGGGCATGTGTACAATCTGTAAACCGTGATCTCCGGCTTCGGAAACAATGTAGGCGTACTCTCCGTAAACTTTGATATCGCGCCATAAACTCGGACTTGTTGCGGTAGGCAAATTTGCGAAGTATTTCATGTCCGTGGGGTCGGTGACATCGATGAATGACGTACCATTGGACCGGCCGAAAATCGCAATTTCACGACCGGTTTCGTGGTCGACCCAACCCCAGCAGTCATTCCCGTTATCTCCTCCGCCCAAGTCACTCAGCGATTCAACATCCAACAATTCCACATTGTTACACGGGTAACCTCCGGAATTCACCGTTGGACCTTGCGGGGCCAGCGTTACATCGTAGAAGAAATAATAGTAGTTGAATTCGTTGTCCCCCTGAATGCTGGTCCCGGTGATGGCTCCGTAGTCCCCAATCTCATAAGGGTAATTGATGTCACTGTTCAGATCATCACGCCAAAGTTGCGGGTTGTTCGATAGGCTGCCCAGCCCGACGGTACCAGGGCCAACGTCCCAGCCGAACTCCACGATGCTCTCGCCATCGGGAATGTCTACCACTTCCGTCATCAACACATCACCTTCGGGTGAAAACAACGCCAGCGTGCGCGGTCCAGCCCCATTGGCAAAAACCTTGGCCGACACCAAGGTTACTGGCTGATACAACTCAATGATGTTGAAGAAGTTGCTGTTACTGTGGTATTGTCCCACTTGGGTCTCGGACAACCCTCCGGTCGCTGGATCGCCGCCGCCCGAGAGCTCGCACGGGAAGGGAGATTGAGCGCTCAAAGTCAAAGCAGTACAAAAGGCCGCAGTAAGGGGGAGAATAATGCGCATGGTTCTTGGTTTCAATTGCAGGTACAACAACCGACCCGTGCATTTCGTTGCACGGGCCGGTCGTTTTCGTTATTCCGCTACGTAATCGTTATTCAACGGAAGGAATCCGTAGTTCTGGCTGTAATTCAGCATTTGGGTCGCAAAGTCATCCGGGTAGACCAACTTGACATCACCGATCATGCCGTCTTCCACGTACATGGCTTGCATCTCAGGGTTGATGAATCCGCCGTATGGAGCGATGCCCAATGCTTCCGAACGGGTCAGCACCTCTTCGTGGATGGCTTGGTCCACCTTGACGCCATACCCTTCCACGAGCGCCTTTGCCGCTTCGTAATCGCCTTGTGACTTGATGCGTTGCACCTCCCGCAATAATTCTCCAAACAAGCCGCGCAGCGCCTCGTAGTCCTTGATGTCGAGGAATGTCTTGCCGTCGCGAACGACCTTGTCAATCGCGCCGCTCTCCTGCGCGCGCTCGAAGCACCAGTGGCTGATCCACGCCCGGTTGCGCATGTGCGCTTCTTCGATGTCCGCGCCTTGTTCCAAACGGCGCAATTGGAGCATCATCCCGTTGCGGATGTAGCTGTCGTACTCGGACTTACCGGTCTCAAGGGTCTTCATCAATCCAAGTTCAACCATCTTTTCATCCAACATGAAATACAAGGCCACCAAATCCGCACGGCCTTCCTCCAAGGTAGAGCTGTACTCTTTGATCGTTTGCTTTGGCTCACCCACGCCGTCTTCCAGCTTTCCAGAAGCGTGGCCGATGACTTCGTGCATCGCGGTGTGCAACTTTCCGGCCAAGGCACCGTGACTCTCGGAACGTGCAACCTCGACGTCATCGTGTGCAAACTCCGATAGCAACCCGCCGCCGCTCGCCTTGTCGTAGGCGCTTACAATGTTGCCCAAGCTCACGGACTTGGAACCGTGAACGACCCGGATCCAATTCGAGTTCGGCAGGTTCACCCCGATAGGCGTGCTGGGTGATGCATCACCGGCCTCTCCGGCCACGTTGACGACGTTGTACGTGATGCCGACCACCTCTTTTTTCTTGTGGGCGTCCATGAACGGCATGTGGTCTTCGAACCATTGCGCGTTGTCCATGAGGACTTTCATGCGCTCGCTCGCGTCGAAATCCTTGATTTGGACGATGGTTTCGTAGCTACCGGTGTACCCCAATGGGTCGTTGTACACTTCGACAAATCCGTTGATGTAGTCCACATCACCCTCGGTGTCTTGGACCCAGTTGATGTTGTACAACTGCCACTTCTCGAGGTCACCCGTTTCGTAGTAGGCGATGAGGTTGCGCAGCGCAGCGGCTTGCTTGTCGTTTTCAGCGTATTGCGCCGCTTGATTCAACCAGAAAACCACTTGCTCCAAGGCTTCACCGTACAAACCTCCAACGCGGTAAGCCTGCTCTTCGATTTCACCCGCCGCGTTCTTGACCAATCGGGAATTCAAGCTGTATTCCACAGGCGTTCGGGTGTCTTCTTCGACAATGCTCGCCAGGTAGGCTTGGGCTTCCTCTGTGCTCACGCCAGGCGCGTAAAAGTTCACAGCAGAAGCCTCCACCAATCCCTTGGTGGCATCTTGTTCTACCTTCTTTGCTTCTACCGTTGGATCGAAGATGACCGCCATCAATTCGTCTGACACCTCAGCGCCAACAGCTTCGACCAGCTCAGCAAAATAGGCTTCAGAAAACTCGGGCATGATCTTGGTGTTGGCGTAGTGGTGGTGAATGCCGTTGGAAAACCAAATCCGCTTGAGGTAGGTCTCGAAGCGGTCCCAACCTTTGGTCGACTTGTCACCCTCGAAGCCCGTGTAAATGGACTCGAGCAAGTGACGGATGCGCAAGTTGTACCGGTTGTTCTGGTCGTACATCATGTCCCGGCCGCTCAATCCTGCTTGGTTCAAGCAGTACACCAACGCCCGTTGCTTCGGGGAAAGTTGGTCCCATCCGGGCACTTGGTACCGAATCATCTTAAGGTCCGCGAATTGTTCGGTTTGCCAGACGAATCCGCTGGCATCTGGCTCACTCGCTCCCTTTTCGCTTGCGACGCTTGGCGCCCAGTCATCTGAAGTAGTTCCGTCATTGGATCCGCTGCCATCTCCACAGCCAATCAAAGCCAAGGATGCTGCAGCAAAAACAATCGCTGCATGGGTAAATAATTTTAAGGACATGGTTGCGTTGTTATCTGATTAGCGACGGCAAGTTACAGCATACTATCTTTGAAACGTGAGACGATTCGCGAGCCTCTTGTTGCGGTCATTTTTGGCACCCTTTGCCATCACCATGCCCGTGGCGTTGTTCATTTTGGACATGCAATTCTTGTGGGTGTACGCCGATGACTTGATTGGCAAAGGACTCGCCCCATGGGTCATCGCGGAGTTGATGATTTACGCATCCGCACGGCTGGTTAACCTCGCCCTTCCACTGGCCATCCTTGTGGCCTCCATCATGGCCTTTGGTTCGCTGGCCGAACGCAATGAACTTACGGCCCTCAAATCAGCAGGACTTTCGGTGTTCCGCATCTTTCGGCCATTGATTGTCACCATGCTTTTGATTTCAATGGGTGCCTTTTGGTTCTCTAACGCCGCATGGCCGGTGGCCAACCTCAAGTTCAGAGCCTTGCTCTTCTCGGTTACGCAAAAGAAGCCCACGTTGAACCTCATTCCGGGCGCATTTTACAACGGCATCGAAGGGTTTGCCATTCGCGTCGAGAGCAAGGAAGAGGATGGCACATTAAACGATGTACTCATTCACGACCACCGCGAGGGTGAGACCGGTGTGTCACGTGTTATTCGAGCTGAGCAAGGCACCATGGTGCAAGAAGGAAACCGGCTCACAATCGCCTTGACGAACGGCTTCAGTTACGAAGAAGACCTCGAGCAATCCAAACGGCGAAAGGAACGCCTCCACCCCCACATTGCCTCTTCCTTCGAACGGCAGGAATTTGAGATTGACCTCGCCTCGTTGGATTTCAGCAAGGCCGACGAAGGCCTTTTCAAACGCGCACACGAGATGATGACCGTGGCGCAGCTCGGCCATGCGATGGATTCCTTGCGGGGACTCGTAGACCAACGCCTGCAGGAAGTCGAATTGTACGGTGGACGTCAGACGGTGTTGTTACGGGATACCGTCACCGCGATAGGAGCAGCCGAGGCAACAGGTCCGCTTTGGACGGCGTTGTCTCCCACGGAGCGGCGTATGGCCTTTGATGGAGCGCGCAGCTTGGCCCGTAACACCCGACAGGGAATCGCCAATGGCATTGAGAACGCAGACACTCGCGTCAGGGCGATGAACCGACACGCGATTGAGTGGCACCGAAAGTTCTTCTTGGCGCTCAGCTGTATCTTGTTGTTTTTCATTGGCGCGCCGCTTGGAGCGATCATTCGGAAAGGCGGCTTGGGCATGCCTACGGTGCTCGCCATTGGAATTTTTCTTGCTTTTTACATCTTGTCCATGATCGGTGAGCAGATGGTCAAAGCGGGAACCGTGACGCCAGCATTTGGCATGTGGATTAGCTCACTCGCGCTGCTTCCCTTTGCGATCTACTTTACGCGGCAGGCCATGCGGGATGCACAAGCATTTCAAGTGAATTGGCCGATTCAATTCTTCCGTAAATCCAAGTGAGGCATGCGCATTCTTCAACTTTGCCACAAACCCCCGCGTCCGAGCAAAGACGGAGGATGCAGGGCCATGGATGCCATGACTCGAGGACTGCTCGCCGATGGCCATGAAGTAAAGTTGCTCTCCATTGCCACCGCGAAACACCCGTGGTGCGCCGAAGACGTTTCGGCAGCGTACATCGAGCAGACTGGGATTGAAACGGTACACCTGGACACCCGGGTTAACCGAGTCGATGCCTTTGCGAACCTCATGACAGGAGACAGTTACAATATCAGCCGGTTTCACTCGCCTGAATTTGAGCAACTTCTCATTCATGTACTGCAGCGTAATGTTTTTGACCTTGTACTATTCGAGAGTCTATTCACGGCCCCTTACCTCCCTATCGTCCGGCACTATTGTGATGGCCCTATGGTCCTTCGCGCTCACAATGTTGAACACCGCATTTGGGAATTGATGGCCGCCGAAACCGAAGCATTCACCAAGCGCATGTACCTGCAGCACCTGGCTGAGCGACTCAAGGCATACGAAGTGAATGCGCTTCACGATTTCGATGCCATAGCCGCTATCTCGGAAAAGGACCAACAACACTTCGAAGCATTGGGATGCACCTGTCCGCTTTTCACCTTGCCGTTTGGGCTTGATGAAGAGGAAATGCCTGCGGCCACTTCTGGGCCAGTCGACCATGTTTTTCACATAGGAGCCATGGATTGGGACCCCAATGTGCAGGGGGTTCTCTGGTTCTTGGATCACGTGTGGCCAACGGTCCTTCGGGAGCTCCCTGAAGCGCAATTGAAACTGGCGGGAAGAAGGTTCGGCGACCAACTCGATGTCCACCGCACCAATACGACGGTCCTGGGCGAGGTTGAAAATGCCTGGGATGTGCTCGGCGATTCGGGCATCATGGTCATTCCGCTGCGATCGGGAAGCGGTATGCGCATCAAAGCCATAGAAGCCATGGCGGCCGGGCGTCCCGTGGTATCGACCTCCTTGGGGCTGGAAGGAATCCACGGACAGCACGGAACGCACTTTTTCATTGCGGATGATGCAAATTCATTTGCACAGCGCATCATTGACTTGCACAAAAACCAACGAATCGCAGAGGATATGGGCAAAGCGGCTAGGCATTTCATTGAAACCGAGTTTTCCAACCAATCCTTGACCCGTTCGCTCATTCGATCCATTCAACGCATCTTTGACTTGTGAAAATTCTCGTGCTTACGTCGAGGCTTCCCTGGCCACTGGACAAGGGTGATAAGCTACGCGCCTATCACCAAATGCGAGAACTGGCTAAAAAACATGAAGTCTACTTGTTTTGCCTGACTTCAGCGGATGTAAAGACCGGAAGCGACGACCTCACTCCTTTGCATGATATCACCACAGGGCTCAAGACCCACCAGATCCGCAGCCTCGAAAAATTCGGTCGTCTAGCACTTGCCCCGTTGAGTTCACGGCCGTTTCAAGCGCATTGGTTTTACCAACGTGTCGCCAAGCGAAAACTCAATGCCTGGATAGCCGAAATCGAGCCGGATGTCATTTACTGCCAACTCGTGCGCATGGCGACGTATGTGCAGCACATGCACCACATTCCAAAGGTAATTGACTACATGGATGCCTTGAGTGCGGGCATCGCCCGTCAATCGCGGTTGGCACCACGGCCCATGCGGTGGTTGTACCGAATAGAATACCAGCGACTGAGGGGATTTGAGTCCACCGTGTTTGACTATTTCGACGGCCAGACCATCATCAGCGGTGCGGACAAAAAGCTCATTCAACATGCTGAAAATCACCTCATCGACGTCGTGCCTAATGGCATCGACACTGCATTTTTCAACCGAGGATGCCTTCCCGAATTTCCTCAGAACGACCAGGTGCTGCTGTTCTCAGGCAACATGAGCTACCCCCCCAATGTGGACGCCGCAAAGCAGCTAGTCAACCAGGTCTTGCCCCACGTGCAAACACCCGGTATTCGCATTGTCATTGCTGGAACCGATCCTGCTCCAGAGGTACGCGCCCTTGCATCGGAACGGGTTGAAGTGACGGGCTGGATGGATGACATACGCCATGCGTATGCGAGAGCCTCGGTGTTCGTCGCCCCGTTGCGCATTGGAACCGGACAGCAAAATAAAATCCTCGAAGCCATGGCCATGGAATTGCCATGCGTGACAACACAACATGTCGCAAGTGGATTCCCTGAGAAGGAAAGCCCCGCTCCACTGCATGTTGCCAATTCACCTGAAGCGTTAGCACGACAAGTGGACCAATTGCTGAGTGACCAAGGTCAAATCCAAATGGTGGGAAGTTTATCACGCAAATGGGTTGAAAAACACTGCAGTTGGGGCGCATCAACGAAAAAACTTACGGATACATTCGTAAATTCAATGTCAAACGAAACGGATTCTTCGGTATGGCCCAAACAGACCCAAGCCTTCTAGCAGGCATCCCAACCCTCGATATTCGAGCCTTTATTAATGGCACTGAAGCTGAAAAATCAGCCTTTGCCGCTGCACTCGGTGAAGCTTATGAAACCATCGGTTTTGCTGCCATCCATGGCCACGGCATACCCGATGAGCTGATTGCACGCCTGTACCGAGAATCCGAATCATTCTTTGCCCTGCCCGCAGAGACCAAGCGTCAATATGCCCGTCCCGAAACCAACAACCAGCGTGGCTTCGTTTCCATGGGCATCGAACATGCAAAAGACAGTGAAGCAGCCGACTTGAAGGAATTTTGGCAAGTCGGCCAACCTCACCCACCGGTGGGCCATGAACCCGTGCACTTTCCCAGCAATGATGCCGTTCAAGAATGTCCAGATTTTCAACGGACAGCGGTAGAAACCTTCGAAGCGCTTGAGACCCTTGGTCAAACGATGTTGCGTGCCATCGCCATTCACTTAGGCGTGGACGAATTCTATTTCGATGAATGGGTCCGGGGGGGGAATTCCATTTTGCGTGCCATCCACTATCCACCGATCACGAAAGAACCGGACTCGGCGGTCCGGGCCGGACAGCATGAAGACATCAATTTAATCACATTGCTCGTCGGTGCTTCAGCTTCCGGATTGGAGGTCTTGCGAAACGATAACACGTGGATTCCTATCACGGCCTTGCCAGAGCACATCGTCGTCAATGTTGGCGATATGCTGCAGCGCCTCACGAACCACCGATTGAAGTCAACTACTCACCGCGTCGTGAACCCGCCACGATCAGAATGGAAAAAGCCGCGTTTCTCAATGCCGTTCTTTTGTCATCCTCAACCTCATATGAGGCTCGATGCCATGTCGCATTTGGTAGAAGCCGGGGCAAATCCAATCGATCCGCCCATCAGCGCAGGAGAATACCTCGATCAGAGGCTGCGCGAAATCGGTTTGGCCAAGTAATTGGTTTAACGTGCGTTGGGAAATCGGTTAGGTTTTCTTTTGAAATCCACCATGTGATTTTTTTTGATTGTCCTCTTGTTTTGGTCGAACCGTAAACGACCGATGACGATGACAAACCATTTGATTTCAGGGGCCCTCGGATTGGCCGCAGGCTGCCTGGGTGCAATAGTGACCTTAAAATTCCAAGCCCCGGAAGAACCAATCCTTAGATGGGTAGAACGCCCCGCGGCACTGCATGAAACCTCCAGCCTCATGGCACACGGTGCTCCAGAAGCTCCGTCTTTTGTGGACGCCGCCGCGCGCACGGTGGATGCCGTGGTTCATGTCAAAACGTTGCAACGGCAAGGCGGTTCGGCGCATCCTTGGTTTGAGCTTTTTGGGTACGGGACGCCTGAACGCATCGCAGAAGGTTCGGGTTCAGGAGTCATCATAGACGATAGAGGGTACATCGTCACGAATAACCACGTCATTGATGAAGCCGATGAAGTTGTGGTATCCATGAATGATAACCGTTCATATCCGGCCACAGTCGTCGGAGCGGATCCGGCAACCGACCTTGCCGTGCTAAAAATCGAATCCAATGGCTCAGTTCCCACCGTGCCTTTCGGGACTTCTAGCGAGGTTGAAATCGGTGAATGGGTGCTGGCTGTGGGCAATCCGTTTGACTTAACCTCAACCGTGACGGCAGGAATTGTCTCCGCCAAGTCACGCGACATCAACATCCTTCGGGGCGACCCACGCACCATGGAATATCCCATCGAATCGTTCATCCAAACTGATGCGGCCGTGAACCCAGGCAACAGCGGTGGAGCGTTGGTCAATGCCCGCGGAGAATTGATTGGAATCAATACCGCCATTGCTTCCCGAACCGGCAGTTACAGTGGATATTCTTTCGCCGTTCCCTCGACAATTGTGGAGAAAGTCGTCGGCGACCTGCTCAACTTCGGCGAAGTAAGGCGTGCATACCTCGGCATTCAAATCACGCCGGTAACGGAAGCGCTATCCGAAGAACTTGGATTGAAATCTGTTGCCGGATGCGCCATCACCGGAATCATTCCGGGCAGTGGGGCCGCAGAATCTTCCCTTCGTCCAGGTGACGTTGTCCTGGCCATTGATGGAACTCCAATCAGCGATTTTCCAGAACTTCAAGAATGCATCGCTCGCTATCATCCCGGCGACCTGGTTCAAGTCCAATTCGCGCGATCTGGAGCGACCTTGGAAGCAGCCGTGCAATTGAAAAACCGAAACGGAGACACCGGAATTGCATCGGACGACAGTGCCCAAGAAGTTGACAATCGGCTCTGGCTCGATGAAGCAAGTGCCGGCCTTTCAGAAGTAGGAGCTTCGCTGGAATCCTCATTGGGAATACAAGGGGGAGCACAAGTCATTTCTCTGGCGCAGGGGAAGTTCTCTGGCGCAGGAATTCGCAAGGGATTCATCATCACCAAAATCAATTCCAAGTCCATCGAAGGGCCTGCTGATGTGCAGGCCGCCTTCGAACGTTTTGAGGGTGGGCTCCTTGTGGAAGGGGTGTATCCAAATGGCCAAAAAGCCTATTACGGAATGGCTGTAAAACCCTGAGCCACAGGGGGTGATATGAGGTGAACAAACGCAGGAACCTCTTGGGGTTGAGTGTGTTCCTTTACTATCGTGCAATTACCCCTTACTTCCCTTCCACTGTTTCCGCTGGGCTTATTGCCCTTGCCAGGTGAACGCCTAGCACTCCACATCTTCGAGCCGAGGTATCAGCGGCTGTTTCATGCGATGGAAAGCAATGACATCGAGGAAATTGGAATCGCCTACCACACCCCGTCCAATCCCCGTTCGTTCGACGCACCCATTTATGGCGGCGTTGTCCGACTGGTGTTCGCTACCGAACCGGGGAGAACAGGCGAACGGGACGCGGTTGTACAATGTGTAAACCTTTTCACCACGACTGCAATCCAAACGGCCAATCCCAGCGACGATCCACCCTATCCAATGGGCAATGTCGCTCGACTTCAATCTTGGAAAAATTGGGATGTTCCGCATGGAGCAACTCCCTACATTGAATCGTTGGCTCGCTACTGGAAATCTCAGGGCAGTAAAGCCGAAGCACAAGGTCCAGTTCAGTCACTTACCGAAGCCATGGTGCGCTACGATTTCAATCCCGTCGAACGCCACGAAGTATTGCGCTGCAAAAGCAATGAGAAACGTCAAGCCCGTTTCATTGAAACGGTCCAATTCAAAGCGCTCATCGTTCAACAAATGCAATTAAAAACGAAGGGGCAGTTTCCCAATTAAGGAGCTATTTTTGCTCCATGGTCAAACGAATTTCACCTTTCCACTGCGCAGAGCTCTTCGTGCTAAGCTGCCTGTGGCTTTCATGCTCATCCTCACCTTCTTCAGCCTCACGCGCTCAAGACGCCCCTCGTGTAGGTGGTGACATGATTGAAAACGTGACCTTGTCGCAAGACGCACTTCATGCATACGTGTCATCAGACACCTTGGCGGTCATTGCACAGGATCTTACAGCCTACTTTACAGCGACCAACGAAGGCCGATGGGATGATCTGCTGCACCACTTTCCAATGCACAAAAAGCCCGGAGACACAACGTTCGTGAAGAGCAGCAAAGAAGCATTGGACCACTGGACTGAACGCGGCGTGAAGAACCGCACCGCAGCTGCAGAAATCGTCTACGCCAGTCCTTCTTTCTCGGACGGCAATCAACAGGTCGTTTTGCTCAACATGCAACTGCATCACTTTGTCGAATTCCACCCTCAATACGATGGCCCGCGTCCAGACGGCATGAAAGGCATGGTGGAATCGAATTATGGCAAAGGGAATGCGGTCTACAACGAAGCGCCGCTTGCTCCAGGCGATACCATTCCACTCCGCTATTGGGAGGTAACCGGACTCAATCGCATTTGGGCTGTGAGTCACATCGATTCCGCGCATTGGTGTTTCCTTCCGCCCAACTTCAATGAAACCGGTGCAGCTGGAATGATGGGTGCGAATGCCATGGTCGAAGCGCTTCGTCACCGAAGGGCCAATGACCCCACAGCTGATCAATAATTATCTCTTGTATGGCGTCCATCGCGTGGAACATTCAAGATGAATGGCAGCCCTTGGAAGCTGTCATGGTGGGCATCGGTACTGGCATGGGACCGGCTCCGAAGTTAGCTGACACCTACGACCCTCAGTCCAGAAAACACGTACAGCAAGGCACGTATCCTCAGGAAGCCGATGTAGCCCGAGAATTGAATGACTTTGCGACTACACTTATTGAACGGGGAGTCCAAATCAAACGACCCGAGAAGCTGGGGTTCAATCAGGTGTTTGCTCGGGACATTGGCGTTGTCATCGATGATACCTTTGTCATGGCGAGTATGGTAGAAGACCGGACACAGGAACAAGCCGGCATCATTCGGCTGCTCGAAGACAGCCCGGGCAGGGTTCACCGTCCACCGCCTGACGTGCGCCTGGAAGGCGGAGACATCATGCCCATGCCCGGAGAAATCTGGGTAGGTTGTGCCGACGATGATGACTTTGGCACGTTTACCACGGCGCGCACCAACTTGAAGGCAGCGGAATGGCTGGGCTCGCTTTTCCCACATCGAATCATTCGGACGTTTGAATTGCGCAAATCGGACCTCAATCCGCAACACAATGCCCTGCACCTCGACTGTTGCCTTGCCCCTTTGGGCATGGGGCACCTGCTCGTACACCGCGCGGGCTTCAAACGTCAAGAACAATTGAATGCCCTGCTTGCACGCTACGACAGCTCTCGTGTGTGCGAGGTTACTGAAATAGAAATGGAACACATGCACTGCAATGTGTTCAGCATCGCCCCGGATGCCGTCGTTTCCGACAAACGGTTCACCCGTACAAATGACGTCCTCAAGAACTGGGGATACGATGTGATTGAAGTTGACCTGCAGGAAACCTCCAAAATGGGCGGGCTGCTTCGGTGCACAACCCTCCCGCTTCGCAGAACCCCAATTGTATGAACCAATCCACATCTTCCGTATTCATGGTCCGGCCGTACTCTTTTCGTAAAAACGAAGAGACTGCCACCAACAACCACTACCAACGGGATATCGCAGAAGCATCTCCACAGGAAATCATCGAACGGGCTCAAGCTGAATTCGACGCACTGGTTGCTGAGCTGCGGGCATCGGGGATTGAAGTCGCTGTCTTTGAAGAGGCTGAACCCCACGGGACACCAGATGCCTTGTTTCCCAACAACTGGATTTCCACACACGCTGATGGAACCATCGCTTTGTACCCCATGTTTGCGCCCAACCGCAGAACGGAGCGACGGGAAGATGTTCCATTGGTGCTTGAGCATCAATTTGGTTTTGACGTACATCAAATCGTCGACTTCACTGAATTTGAATCCCACAACAAATTCCTCGAGGGAACAGGAAGCATTGTGCTTGACCGAACCCATCGCAAGGCTTATGCCGCATTGAGTGAACGCACAGACGCACGGGCATTGGAACACTTTTGCGATCAGTTGGGCTTCGAACCTTTCGCATTTGAAGCATTTCAAACCGTGGGCAACCAGCGACTTCCGATATACCACACCAACGTCATGATGAGCATCGGAAGCGGATACGCTGTGGTCTGCTTGGACTGCATCGATTCCGCAGAAGAACGGACGCAGCTCCACGACTCACTCGTCCAGAGCGGGCGCACCCTCATCCCCATCAGCGAAGATCAAGTGAACCAATTTGCCGGAAATATGCTCGAGCTCTCTGGACCGGAAGGTCCGATTCTGGTCATGAGCGAAAGTGCCTATCAATCACTTTTGCCCGGACAAATAGAAGAATTGGAGCGCTTTACCACATTGCTTCACACCCCCCTTCCAACGATCGAAACATGCGGAGGAGGAAGCGCCCGCTGCATGATTGCAGAAATCCACTTACCCAAGCAAAACGCCTAGACAATGGATGCATTGGACCAGCGCCTCGCGCAATCAGCTGCTGCCGCATGCGAAGCTTGCTTCAGAGCGCACATCACATCGGAACAGCTTCAGCTTCAACAGACACGCAAAGAATTCGATGGAGACCGTACCCTCGTGGTTTTCCCACTCACCCGTCATTCCAAGCAATCACCGGAAAAAACAGGAACTGCACTGGGGGAATGGTTGGTTGGCCACGACGAATTGATCCAGGCCTACCAAGTCGTCAAAGGGTTTTTGAACCTTACCATTGTACCGGCGTATTGGACAGATCAATTGCTTCATGTTCATGCGCTCGATTCCTTTGGAATTCAAAAAAAAGGCAGCAAATCCAAGGTGATGGTGGAGTACTCCTCCCCTAATACCAACAAGCCCTTGCACCTTGGGCACTTGCGCAACAACTTCCTCGGCTACAGCGTTGCGCGCATCCTCGAAGCAGCGGGGCACGAAGTGATCAAAGTCCAAATCATCAACGATCGTGGCATTCACATCTGCAAATCCATGGTTGCGTGGCAGAAATTTGGCAATGGCGAAACACCGGAGTCTTCCGGCTTGAAGGGCGATAAACTAGTCGGCAAATACTACGTTGCTTTTGACCGCGCATACAAAGAGGAAATAGCGGAACTGTCAGCCCAAGGCGTGGACGCCAACGAGGCCAAACAGCAAGCCCCAATTCTCCTTGAGGCACAAGCGTTGCTCAACCGCTGGGAACAAGGCGATGAACAGGTGGTCAATTTATGGAAGACCATGAACGGGTGGGTCTACGACGGATTTGGAGCGACTTACGAAGAAATGGGGGTCGAATTTGATAAGCTCTATTATGAGTCAGACACGTACCTCCTCGGTAAGGATCAGGTGGCTTCGGGCCTCGATTCTGGTGTATTTTTCAAGAAGGATGACGGCAGCGTGTGGATTGATCTCAGCGAAAATGGGTTGGACGAAAAACTCCTTTTACGCAAAGACGGTACAGCCGTTTACATGACACAGGACATCGGGACTGCCATTTTACGTTACAGCGATTTCCCCGGGCTGGAGCGGCAGATTTACACCGTGGGAAATGAACAAGAATACCATTTCAAGGTGCTTTTCGCCATTTTGAAGAAGCTCGGCGTTGAAGGTGCAGAAAAAAACCACCACCTGAGCTACGGAATGGTGGAACTGCCCGAAGGGAAAATGAAATCCCGAGAGGGCACCGTAGTGGATGCAGATGACTTGCTCCAGGAAATGGCCGGGACGGCGCGCGACATGGCTACAGAATTGGGTAAAATAGATGATTTATCAGAAACGGAAAAAGCCACCTTATTCAAGCAAGTGGGTTACGGTGCTTTGAAGTACTTCTTGCTCAAGGTCTCCCCTTCGAAATCCATGATGTTTGACCCCAAAGCTTCCATCGACTTCATTGGGAACACGGCTCCGTTCATACAATTCAATTATGTCCGAGCTGCCAGTATGCTCGCCAAATGCGTCGACGCCGGGTTCAACACCGATATCACAAGCATCGATGATACGGTTTGGGATGCCGATGAATTGCGTTTGATCCAACACACACTTACCTGGCCTTCTACGGTCCAACTGGCTGCCTCTCAATACGACCCAAGTTTGGTTGCCAATCACGTCTATGATTTAACCAAGGCCTTCTCGCGTTGGTACCAAGACCACCAGGTTCTGGGCGAATCCGACGTTGCGGTGCGTGAGGCCCGCATTGCGTTAACCCAATGTGTAGCCCATCAGATTAAAACCGCCATGGGGTTGTTGGGCATCGAAATGCCGAAACGCATGTAAATTCAGGTACGCGGTGGAAGCGGACGGAAAAGTTTCTCAGAAGGCACTTCAACCACCAACGCATTCGCATCGCTCGGAACGTCCAGTGACGCATCAATAGAACCGGGACTTCCCTCTGTCTCAAATGAAGGCTTTTCGAGCGTTCCACCCTTGCGCTCAAACGCAATGGTCAATCGATCCGTCAGGCCACGGGGCAGATCAACATGAACGCGCAGACGGCCATCTTCAAGCCACTGTAACGTGACTTCTTCGATGCACTGGCGTGTCGCCAAGTCCACCCCCTTTCGCATCTGGCGTGCCATGCGTTTCAGGACGACGTACCCTCCCACCAAGGCCAGCGTAACCACCAATGCGGCTGCGCCGGTCTCAATCATGGAAATGAATCGTTCACCGCTCATGTTGGGTGATTACAGCGAAATAATGCCTGGAATTTGCGCAGCTGCCTCGTAGCGGGTGAACACCTCTTCGGCGGAGTTAACGCGGTCGGCAATGGTGTAGGCGGTGTAACGTCCATTTCGGGACGCCCTCGTACTGAACTTTGCTGAATTCGAAAAGATGTCTTTGAGTTTGGATTCGCCATCTTCGATTGAAGACACAATGAATTTAAACGTAAAGTCACAAGGCCACGCATGGGTGTCATCCAATTGCTTTCGCAATCGCTCACGTTTCGCTGCCTCCGTTTCGTATTGGCTCATTGTTGACGGTTCCTGTTTAGACCACAAAAATACAGCAACCGGTAACTGAATTGCGTCATTCTTTACCATGTAAAACGACAAGAAGGGACCACATCGAAATGCAGTCCCCTCCCTAGGAATCGGTCTTGCCAGACTCGAATTCGCTATCTAGTCGTTCTAAGCGGTGATTACTCTTCGCAGACTTGCCCGTAGTACTGGAAGAACTCCAACAGGTCACCAACGTTGACGAGGCCGTCATCGTTGATGTCACCAGGACAAGGATCTGGGTAGTCACAACCACCGGGGTAGTTTGCATTCGGATCGTAGTCGTACCCGTCTGGATCCATACAGCCAACCGTCACACAAGAACCGTCATCGATGCTTGCAATCGGATTGTAATTCGCAGAGGTCATATCAGTGCATCCTGTGTACTCACATGATCCATCGTCAATGATGGCTGCCGCATCATAGTTTTCGGCATCCATGTACGTGCATCCTGTCGAGTAAACTGCTGTGATGTGCTGTTCGATTGTCGTGCTGTTGCCGCAGGCGTCGGTGAAGACCATGGTACGGTTCAACTCGTAACCAGTCAAGCTGTTGCCCAACCACACATCCGTGGAGGTGTAGGTCCAGTCGCTGCATGCATCGGTTACCTCAACACCTTCGAAATCATCCAATTCGCTGGTCGCAACGTTCGTAAGCGTAACATTCGCTTCGTAAGTAACTACCGGTGCAGTTGTGTCCACCAGAGTGATGGTTTGCGTGGCGGAGCTTGAATTTCCACATCCATCCGTCACAGTCCACGTACGCGTGATGATGTTGTCCGCGAGGCAAGACTCTTCTCCCGAACCACATGTGTTGATGTCTTCTCCGTTCAACTCCAAGGCGGTAAATTCTACATCACCACTGGTAAACTGGAACTTCACTGAACGTGCGAATGACACCCCGGAAACGGTTTTCACGTTGAGACCTAAGCTCAAAGGCTCCGCAGGGCCAAAGAACCAATTACCATTGGCCGTGGTTTTTGCAACACGGAAGCTCGCTCCTCCTTCTGGCAACGAGGTCACATTAATGGACAATGTCTGAGCATCATTGCTGTTAGCATCATTCGTTGTAGCTGCCGTGAGGACGTATTGCCAAGTGGCATTTGGTCCATCTGCAAATACATCGCAGGTTCCGATTACACCGGGTTCGATTCCTGAAGTGCTGACCGCATCTGTGTAGGACATGAAAATGTCCGCACTGCACACATCAGCCGCATCCATGACATTACCGGTCAGGGTGAGATCATCGACGTCGCTGTCGCACTCGATGGTAACATCCATTGGCGCTGTAAACGTCGGAGCAATCGTATCGTTGTATGAAACAGCTACGGATACAGAGGCCTCATTTCCACACGCGTCAGTAGCCGTGTAGGTGCGGGTGAATGATTCTTCACCTGAGCAGCTCACGCCAGTCACCTCATCAACGAAAGTAATGTCAACACTTGAGCAATTATCCGTAGCGGTTGGAGCAGCTGGCATTTCATCTCCACACTGCAACACTACTTCTGTGGCCACTTCACTCAAGACTGGGTCCTCATCATCGTAGACGGAGATGGTCTGTACAGCTGTGGATGCATTGCTGCAGCCATCCGTAAAGGTGTACGTGCGAGTTACTTCGAAGCAACCGGCAGAACCATCTGCCGTGCTTGACGTCTCTTCCCATGTCACCGTAACCGCAGCACTGCAGTTGTCTGAGAATTCGAAAGCTCCATATTCCGTGTTGCTATCGTACTCCGAACAAGCCACTGATGCATCTTCCACAGAACCCGTTGGAGCCTCATCATCGGCGAATGTAATTACCTGAGTTGCCGATACCGAGTTGCCACAGGCATCTGTTGCCGTGAAGGTGCGGATGATTTGATTCAATCCTGTGCACGTTGCTTCACCTTCAGCATCTTCGTGGGTCACAGTAACCGCAGAGCACGCATCTGCAGCGGTGGCATCAACGAATGGGATTTCGTCGCCGCACGCCAACGTGATGCCGTCAGGAACGCTCGTGAAGTATGGATCGTTCTCATCCACGAATGTGATGATTTGATCCTTCGATGTCACGTTTCCACATGCATCTGTCGCTGTCCACGTACGGACGATGATGTCATTCCCAAAACAAGCGTTGTCTGATGTCATGACCGCATCGCTGTGTCCGACTTCCACCTCGTTGCTGCAGGCATCAGCCGCATCCATGACATTACCCGTTAAGGTGAGGTCCGTAGCGTCGTCTGTGCAGGCAATCGTGATGTCAGCAGGCACAGAGAACTCAGGTCCCGTGGTGTCCTCCACGTTGATCGTCTGGACTGTAGACGCCGAGTTGCCCAAGTTGTCATAGGCAATCCATGTACGTGTAATCGTCCATGCGCCTTCGCATGCACCTGCTTCTACCTCATCCGTGTACGTCACATCCAAGTTATCGTCGCAGTTGTCCGTGAAGATAGGCTCACGGATGTCCGTGGCTGCTAACTCACAGGTTGTCGTGTACTCGTCCTCAGAGGATTCGAGCTCAGGAGAGAACGTATCGTACAAACAAGTGGCTTCGCAGGATTCGCCTTCGGCTGCATAGTAACATGATCCGTCGTCCTGCAAGTTTTCATCGCTGTAGTTGCAAGCCATGGGGTCGGTGCAACCACAGTAATCGCTTCCAAATGACAGGGTCAGGTACAACGTGTTGCCTGCCGATAAACCGTCAGGGAATACCTGCACGTACAACTCGCCGTGGATGGTGCCAGGCGTAGTCAACTGAGCGACCATGACGCGGTTGTCATCACCAGCAACACCGTACTGGCCCATGACGTCGGCATTCATGTACCAACCACTACCCACAGCATCGTCAATGACGATGTCACCGCCGTTTTCGAAAGCAGCAGCCCATGCGGGGTCGTTGCCGTCCGCAGTCGGCGGGAAGCTCATAGCTTCTGCTGGCGTACCAGCCCCCAAAGTGACATACGAATCGTACTGCAGCTCAGGATAGAACGCGAGCAATTCAGCTGGAGCAGCAGCAAGAGCCGCACCGTTCACGTTCTGATAGATTTGGCTAGAAGAAGCCAAAACGATTGGGTTCTCTGCGTTGCCCAAGATGGCGTTGACCACGTCAGTACCACTTGGTGTTGTTACGTACACTTGGTAGGTCGTTGAACCTTCAATTCCGCTGGCCATTGACTCAACTTCGATTCCGTAACCTTCAGCGCTGCTGATCACGTTAGCGCAACTGCAGAAATCACAAAAATCAACAGATGGGTACTCAACGCCTTCTTCGTAATTGCAGGCGTCAGGGTGTCCACAACCTTGGAGCACGTCACAGATTAAATCTTCGTTGACATCCAAGCAGTTGCCGTCACAATCGAAACCTTCCGCTGGGTATTCACAAGACCCATCGTTGAAGTTGGGCAGTGGATTTACGTTCGGATTGAAGTTACAAGCCGCCTCATCGTTACACCCAATGCAAAACTGTGAAACTTGACACATGGATTCGTCATGTTCAGTGGCGTTGGCATCGTACAGGCAGTTGCCTTCAGTGGTACAGCCGAGAATCTCTAGCTCATCACATACACCGTCTCCGTCTGTGTCATTTACGCAGTTGCCATCACAGTCGTAAGACTCTTCTGGATAGGAACAGCCGTTGTTATAAACAGCATCCGCATCGTAGTTGCAAGCAAATTCATCGGTGCATCCGCACGGGTTAGATAAGAAACCTAGAGTGAGGTAAGTATCCTGGGAGGAGTCACCATTCGGGAATATTTGAACGTATAACTGGCCTCCGATTGTTCCTGTAGTGGTCAACTGAGCCACAAGAACACGCTGATCATCACCAGCTACGCCATTGCTGGCATTGCTCAAGGTGAACCATGAGCCACCGAAGAAACTATCAATAACCAAGTCTTGACCTGATTCGAATTCACTCATCCAATTGTCGCTAGGAGCCTCTACAAATGTGATTGCACTCTCTGACTCTTGAGGAGCCTCTTCGATACCAATCGTCAACCAGCTGTCGTACTCAAGGCTGGGCACCACTGAATAGAATAGCGCGTTGATTGCGTCCGGAGAAATCGCACCATATTCATCTTGGTAAAACTCTGTAGTCGACGTCAGCGTAGCCGCAATCTGTGCGTCGCCAGATATCGAGCTTACAAAATCAGTTGGGCTCGCTGTTGTTACGAACACACGGTAGGTTTTCATTCCAGCTTCCAATCCTTCGATTGAACCATCGTGTGAAGCGATTAACTCTAATTCCAGTCCAAAACCGTCTTGACCACCTGTTCCGCAAGTGCAGTAGTCGCAACTGCCATCATCATAGGAGGCATTTGCGTTGTAATTGCACGCAATATCGTCCATGCAACCCAACACCTCATTGACTGTGATGACTTGATTCTGCGAAACACTGTTTCCGCATGCGTCTGTAGCGGTCCAAGTGCGCGTAATTACGGTCACCTCAATGTCACTGTTATCTTGGCTATCGCTGAAGGAAATAGATACCTCGTTGCACTCATCTTCTGCAGTCGGTTCCATCACTTCCATGTCATCGCCTGCAGTATAAGTTACATCGGCGGGGAATGACGTGAAGACTGGCGCATCATTATCTGTGATCATGATGGTTTGCGTGTAAGCCGATGAATTTCCACACTCATCTGTGGCAGTCCACGTGCGGAAAATCGTGTAAGACGTGCCACACGTTCCGGCTTGGGTTTCATCAACGGGCTCAGAAATGGTTACGCTTCCGCAATCGGTAGCTTCGACAGTGCCCCCGGTTGGAATGTCGTCGTTGCAGGACAACTCTAGGTGTGCAGGGGTCGAAGTAAAGGTCGGACCTTCAGTATCGACAATAGTGAAGTGCTGAACGGCAGTGGATGAATTGTTGCATCCGTCCGTCACAGTCCACGTTCGCGCGACACCAGCTGTTGCCAAACACGTAGAGGTATTTGTTGCTTCGAAAGCCGCAGAATGCCCATCCTCGTAAGATGCTGTACCACTCCATGTCAGTGTTAAGCTGTTCGAAGTAGCTTCCGTTGTGAGTTCAGCTCCCGAGGCAATGCCGTTTGAAATAACCGTCGCTCCAGCGAGGTTGTCAATTGACATGTTGGAAATGGTCACAATCGCATAATCGTATTGGTATGACCCATTCGCTCCTTCAACGAATGCATTGATTGAGGATCCCGTAATATCAATCGAAATGGCTCCTCGGTGCAGCGAAGGGTTCTCTGTTAAATCGTCGTAATCGATCTCAACTCCGTCTCCAATGGTAACACCCGTGGCTTCCAGAATCAACGACTGACCGAAGAGCCCTCCAAAGTTTTGTCCCATTTCGACGTGGAAGTCCGCTGTAACTCCTGTCAGATCAAAGTTTCCATCCGTCTCTTCATCTGTGTACGAGAAGGTCAAATCATCTCCCGCCATCGCGCAGTTATCGAATGAATTCACTGGGAATTCCGCAATACCAGCACCAGGTGTCAAATCATCTGAACATCCGACGATCATGTCCGCAGGTGCCACAGCAACTGGGGGTTCATTGTCTTCCAGGCTTACCACTTGTGACGCTGTAGACGTATTGCCCCAAGCGTCAGTCGCTGTCCAAGTTCGTGTTAATGTGTAACCACAATCTGCAGCAGCGAGCGTTTCATCCAGTGTCACTGTCACCTCCGCAATGCACCCCTCGTCAACGGCCACGGCCATTTCAGTTGGGTAGGCATCCGCACAGCTCTGCGTCACATCTGCAGGCACATAGGTGAAGACTGGTGCTTCGGTATCTTCACTTGCGTAACCGAATGGCAGCAGAATTTGGAGAGGGTTTTGTTGATCCCCTTCTGGGAAAATCTGCACGAAAACTTGACCACTCAAAATGCCGTCAGTTGTGAATTGTCCTATCAGGACTTTTTGGTCGTCACCGGCTAAGCCGTTTGTATATTGACCTGTACTCGGATTCCAGGTTACGAACCATCCAGCACCGTATTGGCCAGACAAATCAACGTCGCCTCCGGCATTGAAGTTCGCAGCCCAGTCGTCACCATCTGCTGTAATCACGGATACAGCAGCCTCACTAGGTTGAGTTTCTTGACTTTCAACTCCAATGGTCACCCAGCTGTCATACGCCAGTTCTGGGAGGAAGGCAATATTAAGCGGGTTGATTAGGTTAGGGGTTACATCTCCTCCAAAAGGAGATTGGTAAAAGGATTGCGTAGTCGAGATCAGGGTTGGTATAGTAGCGTTTCCTGTTACCGCTGAAAGGACGTCTGTAGCATTTGCTGTTGATACGTACAACCGTTGGATTGCCCCTTCTGGTGAATCGCCAACCGTTTCAACAATCAGGCTGTACCCATCGACCGAGGGAGCTGTGGGGCAGCAGTAATCACATGACCCATTTTCGTCTGTCGCAGTAGCATTATAGTTGCAGGCAGCCTCATCGGTGCAACCACCAACTTCGGCTTCATCACACACCCCATCGCCGTCCTGGTCGTTATTGCAGTTTCCGTCGCAATCTTCGTACGCGTCCGGATACTGGCACAACGCATTGTCCGTGTCTGCGGTTGGATCATCATCGTAGTTACAGGCTGCTGGATCGGTACACGCTTCTTCTTCGTCCTCATCACAAACGCCGTCATAATCTGCATCATTCAAGCAATTGCCTTCACAATCCAAGCCTTCCTCAGGGTAAATACAAGGCACCAAATCTGTGGTGTTAACATCGTAATTACAGGCTGTTGGGTTCAAGCACCCTTCAATTTCATTTTCATCGCATACAAGGTCGCCGTCCGCATCATTCAGGCAGTTGCCTTCGCAGTCGAGGTTTTCACCCCAGTACGCGGGACCATCCTGACATGTGCCGTCATCCCATGTCGCTGCCGGATCAAAATTGCACGCCGTTTCGTCTGTACATGCGCAAGCGGGCGATGACCAAGAAATGTACGCTTGTTGTTCATTTGCTTGAATACCTTCTGGGAAAATTTGTACCAGGAGGTCTCCTGACAAGAAGCCGTTGGTCGTAAACTGACCAATTAAAATGCGGTGGTCGTCACCAGCTATGGCATTCGTAGCTCCTTCCGTAACGAACCAGCTACCGCCAGTGCTAGACTGCATGACGATGTCTTCACCGGCTTCGAAGAGCGTATCCCATAGCTCACCCGGCGTTCTCGCTGTTTGAACATTCTGTTCACCAGCACTGGGATCAAGGTCTGCTGCACGATCGAGACCAATGGTCACGAAAGAGTCGTATGCGCCTTCGGCAAACCCAGGGAACGTTGCGAATTGAGGCTGCCAACCTGCCGGAGTCGCGCTCAAACCTGGGAATTGATAAAAATCCGTCGTTGTTGCGATCGTAAGCGGATACTCAGCGTATCCTGCTACAGCTGACAACGCATCCGTCGAATTGGGTGTCGTTACATACATGCGGTATGTTCGCATTCCCGTAACTCCACCGACAGCATGCAGCTCAACTTCGATTCCGTAATCCGAGTTACTCGACTCAACAGCGTCGCAGCAGAAATCGCAGCTTCCATCCTCCTCATTGGCCATATCATTGTAGTTGCACGCTGCAGAATCTGTACAACCAGGGTAAATGCACGAGCCATCATTTAGCGTAGCACCAGACATGAAATTCGCTGCTCCTTCGTCGGTGCAACCGCAGACTTCCGAAGAAAATGAAAATTGATAACTCGCAGCTTCTGTGCTTCCAGAAGGCGTAACCTCGACGTACAGACTGCCATCCAGCTCACCATCAGTCGTCAATTGAGCAAGAAGCACACGCTTATCTTCGCCAGCGTATCCATTGGTTGCTCCGGCAGGAACAGACCAACCGTCTCCGGCACTAGCATTCGTACCACTGATATTCAAGTTACCTCCACCTAAGAAAAAATCACTCCAATCCTCTTCTGTTGCGCTGACACCAGTGACTACAATCGAAGACTGACCGGAAATTGCTTCGGACTCCAATCCAATCGTAACGTGGCTATCATACTCCAAGTCAGGGAAGAATGAAAACACGCCTGGGTTGATGTCATTGACGGTCAAGCCACCGTACGTATTCATATAGAATTCAGTGGAAGTTGTCAATGAAACCGTACCATCGGCTCCGTTGGTGTAAACCGCTGAAACAAAATCCATTTCGGAAGCCGTTTCCAGGTAAACACGATAGGTCGTTAGACCGGCCAAACTCTCGAGATCGCCTGAGGCTGTGCCATCGAAACTGGCAAAACTTTCAACTGCGAGTTGAAAACCAGCTGGTGCATCGGCACTTGTATCAGAATCAAAACAAGCTGTTTGAGCGAAAAGTTGGTTGGAAAGACCCGCAATCATTGCGAGGGCTCCAAGCATAATGGAAAATTTCGTCTGCATCATTCCTAGGTTAAGCTTCCGAAAATTACGAAATAACGTGGATGAAAGCAAACACATCGATTAGAAAAATATTTCAATCGAGAAAAATCAAGCATTCAACGAAGCGATAAAGCAGCGTATAATAAGGCCTTGAGGTCTTAAATTTGCACCAAAAAAAAGATGTTTGAAAACCTCCAAGAACGCTTTGAAAAGGCCTTTCAGGTGCTTAAAGGGCACGGACAAATCACCGAAATCAATGTTGGAGAGACCTTAAAAGAGGTCCGAAAAGCGCTCTTGGATGCAGACGTGGACTACAAGACCGCAAAGGAATTCACAGCCCGTGTGAAAGCGAAAGCGCTCGGTCAAGAAGTCCTAACTTCCATCAAGCCTGGACAGCTCCTCGTCAAAATCACACACGCTGAACTTACCGAGCTGATGGGGACAGCAGCTGCCCCGCTTAAACCGAGCGGAAATCCCTTTGTGGTACTTATGGCAGGACTTCAAGGCGCCGGTAAAACCACGCACTCCGGGAAAATTGCACAGCGACTGCGCGACATGCATAGCAAAAACCCACTGCTCGTGGCTTGCGATGTGCATCGTCCTGCGGCAGTGGATCAATTGACCGTTCTCGGTGATAGCATAGGCGTTGAAGTCTACGCCGAACCCGGTAACAAAGATGCGGTGCAAATAGCCCGCAACGCGCTTGCCCACGCCAAATCCAACGGTCACACCGCGGTCATCGTCGATACCGCTGGCCGATTGGCCATTGACGAAGCCATGATGGCTGAAATCCAAGCCGTTCGCGATGCCGTTCAACCGCAGGAAATTCTGTTTACGGTGGATGCCATGACCGGTCAGGACGCAGTACGCACGGCTAAGGCATTCAATGAGGCACTGGATTTTACTGGGGTTGTCTTGACCAAACTCGATGGCGACACGCGCGGAGGCGCGGCATTGGCCATTTATGCCGTGGTCGGCAAGCCCATCAAATTTGTGGGAATTGGTGAGAAAATGGATGCATTGGACACCTTCCACCCCAATCGAATGGCGGATCGCATCTTGGGCATGGGCGATGTCGTCTCACTGGTTGAAAAGGCCCAGCAAGTCATCAGCGAAAAAGAGGCCGCTCAACTGGAGGCCAAAATCCGGAAAAATAAATTCGACTTGGAGGATTTTATGAACCAAATCCAACAGTTGAAAAAGATGGGCAACATCAAGGATTTGATGAGCATGATTCCCGGCATGTCCAAGGCGTTAAAAGGCATCGACCTGGACGACAATTCATTCAAACAGGTCGAATGCATCATTCAATCCATGACCCCGGGTGAACGCGCAAAGCCCGAAATCATCGATGCACGGCGTAAGGCGCGAATTGCGAAGGGTTCTGGCACCGATATTGCGCAGGTCAACCGGCTGTTGAAGCAGTTCCAAGACATGAAGAAAATGATGCAGATCATGACCAAAGGAAAAGGAGGTAAACGAAGCCGCATGGCCGGTCTCTCATCACTTGGCCGCTAATCCCCATAGGTAAACCATGCAAATCATTGACGGCAAAGCCACGTCCTTGGCCATTCAGGACGAAATCAAGGAAGAAGTTCAGCGTCGCGTGGCTTCGGGCGGAAAAAAGCCCCACCTCGCTGCCATCATCGTAGGGGACAATCCCGCGAGCCGCGCCTACGTTGGACATAAAATCAAAGCGTGCGAACGCGTCGGCTTTGACAGCACGTTGGTGGAGCTTTCTGAAAACATCCAAGAAGAACAGCTTTTGGATGAAGTTGAAGCGTTAAATGCGAATCCGGATATCGACGGTTTTATTGTTCAGCTCCCCCTACCGGACCAAATTAACACGCAACGCGTGCTCGAAGCCGTACACCCGTCGAAAGACGTCGACGGGTTTCATCCAATCAATGCGGGTAACCTCAGCCTTGGATTGCCTGGATTTCAGCCGGCAACTCCTGCAGGCATCGTGGAATTACTCAAGCGGTATGAAATCGAAACGAGCGGAAAACACGCCGTCATACTGGGACGCAGCGCCATCGTCGGAACGCCCATGACCCTCTTGCTTAGCCGGAATGCGAGCCCGGGCAATTGCACCGTGACCATGTGCCACTCCCGTACCCAAAACCTGGCAGAAATCACCCGAAGCGCAGACATCCTCGTCGCCGCAATCGGAAGGCCACACTTCGTAACACGCGACATGGTCAAACCCGGCGCGGTCGTGATTGACGTGGGCATCAACCGCATTCCCGATGCAACCAAAAAATCCGGCTCACGCCTCACCGGGGACGTCGACGCCGCCGGTTTATCGCAAGTCGAAGGCTACATTACCCCGGTTCCGGGAGGAGTTGGTCCAATGACCATCGCCATGCTCCTCAAAAACACCTTAGACGCTGCGGCGCAATTCTGATCGAATCGCCATGTCGTTTTCAGCCTCAGACCTACGTTTCATGCGCATCGCCATGGAATTGGCGGGACGCGGGCATTATACAACAGCGCCCAATCCCATGGTCGGTTGCGTCATCGTCAATGCCGAGGAACAGATCATTGGCCAAGGGTGGCACCAGGCCTATGGTGGACCCCACGCAGAAGTCGAAGCATTCGAATCCGTCTCAACGGAAGACGCCAAGAAACTGTCCGAAAGCACGTGGTATGTCACCTTAGAGCCGTGCAACCACGAAGGCAAGACACCCGCATGTGCGGCGCTTATCGAACGCATCCGGCCAAAACGGGTTGTGCTTGGAGCCATGGACACCAACCCTACGGTCAAGGGAGGTGGAATGGAACGCCTTAGCAGGGCAGGCATTCAAGTTGAAGCGGCGTGCTTGGCCAACGAATTGGCGTGGCAAAACCGCCGGTTTTTTTGGAATTCCACCCGGCGTCGTCCGTGGGTTGTCCTGAAGTGGGCCGAATCCCGTGACGGATTCATCGATGGTAGACCAGAAAAACACCGCACTCCGGGTGCCGGTGGATTCGCGATCACTTCGGAAGCAGATAGGTCATTGACCCATGAGTGGCGAGCACTCGAAGCAGGCATCGTGGTCGGCGCTGGTACCGTCCTTATTGACGAGCCCCAAC
>Ga0163109_10000684_pt1 | contig 27027 bp, 17 predicted proteins | sample CRUFie1St13metaG_FD_108704 | JGI IMG/M metagenome (GOLD analysis project Ga0163109, IMG submission 108704) | Marine microbial communities from the Costa Rica Dome - CRUD Field 142mm St13 metaG | ecosystem: Environmental > Aquatic > Marine > Oceanic > Photic zone | place: Costa Rica: the Eastern...
GGGTGACGTGGGATACCTTCAATTCGAGGCTTCCGACTTTTTCGACAAAGAAGAAAAATGCCGTCCACGTGGAGACGGTGGTAAGGAATTGCCCAATCAACGGATACGCCAGCTTCCACCACGCGCGCAGGTCTTCCCACGAAAGCAGGCTCCAGGGACGCAATGCTTCGGGCATCACCCGCAACGTCAATGCCAGGGCAATCAGGAACCCTATTGACTCCGCGCAGAAAGACGCCCACGCTGCACCGGTTGCTCCGATGGTCTCCACGCCCCACCATCCTTCCACCCAGGCGGCATCCAGTACGATGTTGACGGTGGCGCTGCAGGCACCAATGGCGAGGATGGGCCAGGTTTTTGCTGAGCCGGTGTACAGCGCGTTGAAGGCGAGCAACGCTGTAAACGGGATAAACCCGAGCAGGCGGATCGCAAAGAACTCGGTGAATACCGTGCGGATGCCCGGGTCAGCAATGGCCGAATTGACCGGGCCGCTGTTCAGCAACATGCCGATGCCCATGAGGCTGAGTCCCATTAGGCCGTGCAGAAGCAATCCCGTCCGAAATGTTTGCAGCGCTGCGTCCCTACGTCCTTCACCGATGCGCCGCGCGATGACGATTTGCAGGGCTGCTGCACTGCCTACGGCGATCATTTCCAACGTCATGTAAACGAGGCCGGCATTGCCCGCACCATTGATGGCTTGTTCGCTCAACCGCGCCAAGAAAAAATTGTCCGTGAGCAGGACGAAAAATTGCAGCATGGTTCCCACCGAAATGGGGATGGCCATGCGCAACAAGTCGGCATAGCCTGTTTTCAATTCACCTGCAGCATTCATGGCCGCAAAAGTCAGCATTCTTGAGCCGAAATCACAGCCCGAGGTGCTTCAAAATGGCGTCTGATTTTTTGACCGATTTCAATGCCCAATCCAGCAGCAATGCCTCCTTTTCATCGGCGTTGAGTTGCCACGTCTCCGGAGGCAATGCGCGCATGTTTTCCATGATGCGGTGCATGATCATGCCGGCGGCTACACTGATGTTGAGGGATTCCGCCATGCCGAACATAGGAATGAATACGTGGTAATCGGCGGCCTCCAGCATGCGTTCTGAGGCGCCCTTGAATTCCGTGCCCATCACCACAGCCACGGGTTGGTCAATGGGCAGGCTATGTGCTTCATACCCATTTACGTGGGGGGAGGTGACAGCGATTCTGTACCCGCTTGACCGCAGGGCCTGAATGCACGCCTCTGTTGGATCTTCGGAGTCTGTGTACCGGTGCAGGGTCAACCAGGAAGGCGTTCCCTTGGATACGCCGCGGTTGTAGACCCAGGGGTTGATGTCTTCAATCAGGTGGACATCTTGCACGCCCATGCCGTCGCAGGATCGCATGACCGCACTGGCATTTCGGCTTTGGTATACGTTCTCCAGAACCATGCACAACCGTCGCGTACGTTGCTGCAGGGCATCGTCAAACTTCGTGAGTCGCTCTTCGCTGATGTAGGGAAGGAGGGCGCGCAGCTTGGGGTTTTGCATGGTCGAGTTTGGGGCGAAACAAAAAGGCCCCGAGCACGGTGCTCGAGGCCTTGTTCGGTTAGGGCCAAGTGCCTTATACCTTAGAGCTCAACTCAGCACCCGCCTTGAACTTGATTACGTTCTTAGCTGCGATGGTGATGGTCTTACCCGTCTGTGGGTTGCGACCTTGGCGCTCAGCGCGGTGAGAAACAGAGAAAGAACCGAATCCAACGAGGGAAACGCGATCTCCTTTGCCCAACGCGCCAGCTGTTGCGTCTACGAATGCGTCCAATGCACGCTTTGCGTCTGCTTTTGAGATGCCAGCACCTTCGGCCATTGCATCTACCAATTCTGCTTTGTTCATGGTATAGAGATTAAAAATGAATGTTCAACTCGGCCAAATATATAGGCGGGATTTCAACGCTGACAAGGGCTTCCGGTCATTTCGTGAATAAACCGGTGCAAATTGTTGATAAGCACAAGAAAATACCGCCGTTTCACGCTCTATTTCCGTGAATTGGCTGATTTTACTGCCTTTTGGTGGTGGGTTTGCGTTCGTGTACAAACCACAAGATGAGGGATCCTAAGGGGAAGAGCGCAATCCACGCTGGCGATGCCCCTACAACGGCCCATTGCCCCAAGCTAACCGCAACAGCGACAATCGCGAGGCTGACGACAGTGATGCCAAAAAATGACCGGTCCCATTGCTTGCCGTTAAGGAGGAGGCTGATGATCAGAGGAACGAGGCATGCAACCGTGGCCAGTAACCAGGCCACTGCATCTGGAGATTGAAAAAAACCGAAAAGGGCGATGGCGAGGCATGCGCTCCATCCGGTTTGAAGAACCCGTTGCCTTTTTTGCATGAACCAAAGGTACGAGCCGGTACTTTTGCCACATGCAAGATTTTGATCTCCCGACGGAGCAAGTGTACACCCCAGAAATACGCTTCGTCGACATTGACGCAGCAGGTATCGTCAACAACGCCACCTACTTCAACTACTTTGAGCAGAGCCGCATTGCGTTTTTCGAACCGTTATTGGGAAAAAAGTGGGATTGGAACACTGCAGGGATGGTGGTGGCACGGCACGAAATTGATTACCTTGCGCCCATTCTCTTCAATGATGACGTGCGCATCATTACATGGATAGAGCACGTCGGTACGAAAAGCATGACAGCCGCGTACGAGGTGTACAAAATAGCCAAGGGGTCCTGGATATTGTCTGCGCAAGCGAAGACCGTTTTGGTGTCGTTCAATCACAAAGAAGGGAGGCCAGCGCCATGGTCTGAAGAAGTGGTTGAAGCAGCCAAAGGCTTCGGATTCGGGCGGCCAGATTTCTGAAGGTGAGGTCCTGGCCAATTCACCGTTGAAAAAAGGGGTGCTCGATTGAGTTGAGGTCGCGTTATTTCGCATACTTTTGGCTTCGTGTATTTTTCACACTACTAACCACAACTTCTTTAATCGCATGAAAAACGTTTACGCTTTTACCGTTTGCTTGTTGGTAGCTGTTGCGGGCTTGGCCCAGGTTCCAGTTACATTTCAAGTTGACATGAACAATGAGACCGTCTCAGCAGACGGTGTTCACATCGCCGGTGAATTCCAGGGCTGGGATCCGGCTGCAACCATGATGTCAGATGACGACATGGACGGCATTTACGAGGTGACTGTTGATTTGCCCGCGGACAGCACGTATCAATTCAAGTTCATCAACGGCATGGCTTGGGACTTTGTCGAAGATGTGCCCCCGACTTGCCAAGTGGAAGTGGCAGGCAACGACAACCGATTTTTGACCATCGGTGCCGATGCAACAGAAGCTTCATACCACGTTTGTTATGGCAGCTGTGCAGCGTGCGGAATGACGACCATTCGCCTTCGAGTTGACATGAGTATCGAAAGTGCCGTTTCACCAAACGGCGTCCACGTAGCTGGCAACTTCCAAGGATGGGATCCCGGCACTTCACCCATGTCCGACGCGGATGGCGATGGTGTATGGGAATCCTGGGTGTCATTCTACCCAGATTCGCTATTGAATGCTGCCGGTGAGGTTGAGCCGCCTCTTTTCAAATTCATTAATGGAAATGCCTGGAGCAATCCCAATGAAGCCCTTACAGGCCTGGAATGCGCGGATGATTTTGGAAACCGCGTGTTGCAATTGACTAGCGAAAACATGGTGTTGGTCGGTGACTCCTCCACAATGGCTGCTCCATGCTTTAATTCCTGCGGTACCTGCGTTTCGCCGACACAGGTAACCTTCCGCGTGGACATGACGACACAGGAAACCGTTTCTGCCAATGGGGTGCACATCGCAGGCTCCTTCCAGGGATGGTCGCCATCCGCGAATCCTTTGAGCGATGACGACGGTGACGGCATATGGGAAGCGACGATTGGTGTTGCACAAGGCGACATCCAATTCAAATTCATCAACGGCAATGATTGGAGTGGCAACGGCGATGGCAATGTCGATAATGAACTTATTGTGGGCGATTGCGCCGCGGAAGGCAGCGATAACCGCGCATTGACTGTAGGTTCGGATGAAATTGTTTATGAAGTTTGCTACAATTCCTGTGAGGCTGGTTGTGTGGAAAACCCGGACCCAGCCGATGTAACCTTCCGAGTGGACATGACCGAAGAGCAAGTCAGTGCTACGGGCGTGTGGGTCATCGGAAACTTTACAAATCCCAACTGGCAAGCTGGAGGGCTTCAGATGACTGACGATGACATGGACGGCGTCTACGAGGTGACGGTCAACGTCAGCGGATCGGCAACGATTCTCTACAAGTTCACCAACGGCGATCCCACTACAGGTGACAATGGCGTCGATTTCTTAGAAGAATCAGGCATCTTGCTGGACGAGGAAGGCAATGAGATTGCCAACTTCGAAGCGGATGGCTGTGGACTCCCCAACGGATTCGGAGCATACAACCGAATCCATGAACGAAGTGGACAACCTGAGATTCTCGACGCGGTGTGCTTCAATAAGTGCAGCACGTGTGTGGTGTCCGTTGATGAAATCGCCGCTGCTCAATTCAATGCATACCCGAACCCATTCAATGCGACATTGACATTGGACATCGTTCCGCAGGTGAACAATACGCAGCTCTTCGTCGCTGATCTCAGCGGACGCGTTGTACTCGAGCAGAACGTCGTTGCCGGTACAGAGCGCGTGGTGCTAAATACCGAAAACCTGAAGATCGGATCGTACATTGTACAGTGGTTGAATCAAGGTGTTGCTCATTCGAGCGTCTTTGTGAAGCACTGAGTTTCTTCAACTATGTGAAAAGAAAGGGAGGGCGACCTCCCTTTTTTCATTGTCAACATTTCGAGATGAAAACTCATCACATTTTTCATCTGCTGGCAACACATTCATTGATTCACCCGCCTATATTTACAATCAAGATTTACAACACTACACATTTCATGAAACACTTTTTACTCCTTTCAGCTTGTTGCTTGTTGGTTACAAGCAGCTATGGGCAGTTGGTGGAGATTGCTGTTGAACCATACTTGGTGCATGACGGCAGCATCCCAGCACTTGCGGACATGACGACCTATCGTATCTACGCGGTGTGTCAAAACGCTTCGGATGAAGTCTCTGCAGTATACGGAGATGCGACAGCACCACTCAGCCTGACCTCGACAGACGGATTTTACCAAGACCCCTTAGGCGCAAATCTTGCCTGGACGATTAACCCGGCGTTCTTCGCTGGATTTCCATCTATCGAATACGATTCTTGGCTCACCCTCGGTGTGACGAATCAGGACGAAATCACAGGCCAACCCAACACAATCGGCATGGATGTCGCATTCGATGAATTCGCCGCTGGAGGTAACCTATTGGTAAATTCTGAAAATGGGGGCTCTTGGTTTACACTATCGGGAGACACGCAAGCTCAAGCTGGAGATGACCTGAAGGTATTGATTGCGCAATTGACCGTTTCCAATGACGCTGTAATCACAGGTAACTTCAACGTTCAAATTTTTGTTGGTGGAAGCCAGGCCAATACAGAACAATTTGCAGGGATTCCGTTCAGTTCGCAGGCAGATGCTGTCTTCGGTTGTATGGATCCAGATGCAGTCAACTATAACGAGGACGCGACCGAGTCCGGTGAAACGTGTATCTACCCCTGTGCACTCGAACTGACCCTTGCCGAGGTAACGCCCAACGCGTGTCCCGAATCTGCGGATGGAAATTTATCAGTGACAGCGACTGGGGCTCAGCTTGGAGTGCTGTTTGGCTTAGGTGAAAATGTTCCTTCATTAGCAGTAGGGGCGTTTGGCGATTTAACGGGAGGGCTCTACACTGTGAACGCAGTGGATGGTGCAGGTTGCGAAGCGAGTATTGAGGTAGAAGTAATTGCTCCAGATCCCATTGTGATTGACGCAAGCATGACAGAATCTGTTAGCTGCAATGGCGGATCAGATGCAGTGATTTCGGGTTCTTCGACAGGTGGAACAGGTTCTGTGGTGTACAGCCTGATGGAGAATGATGTTGAGAACGGTAGCGATAGCCTGTACTTCGACGGTCTTGCACCGGGATTGTACACGGTATACGCAATGGATGACAATGGATGTACTGTGGCGTCAAGCGCCATTTCGATTGCGAATCCACAGGCACTCGCTGTTTCTGTAGTCGGTGGTCAAAACGCTATTTCGGATGCGACGTGCGCTGACAGTGAGGACGGAGTAGTTGTATTGACTACACTTGGTGGCTCAGGAACGTCTGCTGGAATGCAATTCAGCACGGATGGCGAAAACTTCGCGCCCGGAAACGTGCTCAATTTGAGCGGAGGCACCTATACATTCTACGCCATGGATGTCAATGGCTGTATCGCCGCAACGGCCAATGAATACACCGTTGGGGCTCCAGAAGCTATTGTGCTTTCTGGATCTGCGAGCGGAATCACGTGCAATGGTGATACCGACGGCGCCGTATCCTTCTCCGGAATGGGAGGCGTTGGTGCTTTGGTTTTTGCATTCAATGGAGGTGCCGACGGCGACACCACATCTTTCGGTGACCTAGCCCCTGGAGACTACGTGGTCGTTGCAACTGATGAATTAGGTTGCATGGCTGAAGCCACCTTTACCGTACCAGATATCGATGCAGTTACAGTAACAGCAACGACTTTCGCGATCTCATGCAACGGCGAGATGGACGGCACTGTTGAATTGTTAGCACAAGGTGGAACAAACCTGTATGAATACAGCGCTGATGGTACGGATTTCGGCTCGGCATCATTCTTTGATGGCTTGTCTCCAGGAACCTACACCTACTACGCGCAAGACTCGAATGGATGCTCAGCCTCTGTTGAAGCGACGGTTGAGGAGCCCGATGTATTGACCGTTACAGGGACGATTACAAATGACAGCGGGGTCGGTGACGGAGCACTTGATATTACGGTGGAAGGTGGAAACGGTGGATACTCTTTTGCGTGGAGCGGTCCCGACAACTTCACCAGTGCGGATGAAGATTTGACTGGGATTGTTGCTGGTGAGTATACCGTGACCATCACCGACGCGAACGGCTGTGTGGTAGCGGAGACTTTCGGTGTTCCTGTCGGAATTGGAGAGCTCACCTTCTTGAACACGTTAACGGTCAGTCCTAACCCTAGCCATGCATTGTTCAATGTAACATTGAAAGGTGCAACCGGTGAGGATGTAGTGCTCAACGCATACGACACCCAGGGCCGAGTGGTGTGGTCCAATTCATTAAATCAAGCATGGGGTGATGTTCGGTCAACGATTGATTTGAGCGGCATGGCACCAGGTCTTTACCAACTTGAACTGATGTCATCCAGCGGACGCCACACGGTTCAGCTGCTGAAGCAGTAATGCGGTAGCCGCCTCATGACATAAATAGAAAGGGAGCTTCGGCTCCCTTTTTGCTTTCTCTAACCCACGACGTAACCGTACGATAAGGAATTCCGTATGACATCATATCTCTCAATTTTCCAGTTTGATTATGGGTCTTTCTTATCGACTTTTAGGTGTGATTCATGCCTTATTGATTTACTTTTTTGCCGGACTCCCTGCTGCATATTCTCAGGGAGCTACGTTCTACATTGAAGAATATATGGTGCACGATGGCGAGCATGGTGTGGCTGAACTAGCCGGTCAAACCACCTACCGCTACTACTTGCAGTTGAGTCATCCAGAGGATTTTGTTTCCGCCATATACGGTGGTGATCAAGCTCCAATGGAATTGCATTTGGATCAGCCCATGTTCAATTCTGTATTCGCAACAGGACCAACGGCTGGAGGAATTATTCCGCTCGTGGCGAATTATTTTCCCGAAGTTGCCTATGACAGTTGGATCACCATTGGCCTAGAGAGTGCTCCGAGTGGTGGAGGTGAGGTGGACGTATCCTCCTTGCAGAGTGAAACACAGCCTTTCCTACAAAGTTTCGTTGCAGGATCTCCAACGGACGGCCAAGGGTTCGTCGTGAATGATGAGTTGGGGGGGGCTTGGTATTTGCTGACGGGCGCGCCCAATGGTTTTGCGGGAAATGATCAGAAAGTACTGGTTATGCAAATCACCACCGCTGGTGTACCATCGGGCGTATTAAACGCCCAAGTCATCCCGGCTGAAGGAGGGAGTGATGCCGTTCAGGTGCAGCAGGGGTTTGAAGGAACCGAGGTTTGGAATGTACTTCCACCAGCTGCCGTCGCAGGGTGTACAGACCCATTGGCATGCAACTTCGATGATTCAGCGACGGAGGATGATGGCAGCTGCGTCTTTGAATGCACGGGTTGCATGGACGCTTCGGCGTGCAATTACGATCCTCAGGCCACCATTGCTGACAACTCATGCGAATTTGAATCGTGTGCAGGCTGTATCGATGCCGATGCCGATAACTATGATCCAGCGGCAACCATCGACGATGGGAACTGTATTTTTTCCGGGTGCCTGAATCCTACTGCATGCAATTTTGATGCTTCATACAATGCATCCGACGAGTCAAGCTGTACATTTCCTGAAGCGGGATATGCTTGTGACGGATCGTGCCTTGCCGATGCCGACGGCGATGGCGTTTGCGATCCGTTTGAAGTAGCGGGCTGCACGGATGAGGAGGCGTTGAATTTTAATGAATTAGCAACCGATGACGACGGCTCTTGCACCTATTCCGTCGCGGGATGCATCCACCCGGATGCGTGCAATTTCAACCCATCAGCCACAACGTCTGATGGTAGTTGTGATTTTACATCTTGTGTTGGCTGCACTTTAGAAGGTGCGTGCAATTACAATTCGGATTACACTGTTGCTGATGACGCCTCGTGTACGTTTCCTGAAACGTACTACTCGTGTTCTGGACAATGCCTTGGAGACAACGATAAAGATGGTGTATGCAATGAACTGGAAATTCCAGGATGTACCGACACCTCAGCATTAAATTTTGAGGAAACCGCTACGGATGAGGATGGTTCTTGCACGTACCCTGCGGTGTGCAATGATGCGACAGCCTGTAATTATACGCCGTACGCTGCTTACTGCATCCAAGTAGAGGCCTATGCAGAACACGACGGGATGGTGGGTACGACAGATTTGTCTGGCTACACGACCTACCGGATTTATGCGCTCTGCGAGAACGAAGATGACTTCGTCAGTGCGGTGGCTGGGGATGATGAATTTTCAACATTCGTTCATACCACGACATCGTTTTTCCAGCACGACGTCGGTGGGGTTCTCGGGGAGGGCGCAAACCCGCTGGTTTTCCCTTTTATTCCCGAGGCTGAATACGATTCTTGGGTGACCATAGGATTGGACCAATCAGCTGTGAGCACAAGTGGTGAATCAAGTGTGAGCATTCTTGAGGGCCTCGACCCGTGGGTCGATCCTTTTGAGTCAGGCGGCTCATTGAGCATCACGGATGCGTTGGGGGGTGTTTGGTATATTTTGAACGGAGCTACCAATGGCATCGCTGGTGAAGACAAAAAAGTACTGCTTGGGCAGTTCACGACAGATGGAAATTTGAATGGCCAGCTGTACGTGCAGTTCTTCGAAAATGGCGACGGCATCAACGGTGGATTCAACAAATTGATTGGTCTCCATGATGCTTGTGGTCTCCCCAATTTCGACGCCTGTGAATACCCAGAAGAGCATTATGGTTGCGACGGGGTTTGCTTGGAAGATGTTGACGCCGATGGCATATGCGATGCCCTGGAAATTCCAGGATGTATGGACGCACAAGCCAACAATTACGATGCAATGGCGACGGATGATAATGGCACGTGCGAATTTTTCGTCGACCCGTGCCTGGAAGATACCATCGCTCCATACTTCACTTTTGTACCGGCTGATTCAACGGTGCAATGCGACCAGCCCATGCCCACAGTCATGGCGGTTGCTGAAGACGAATGCGATTCGTCCGTGGATGTCATGTTCATTGACGGTCCCATTGAGTTTGTTTTTGACTGTCCACCGTACAACTACCTCTGCACGCGCACATTTTTCGCGACAGACGATGCTGGTAATACGGCTGAAACGATTCAAATGATTACAGTCGCCGACACATTGGCTCCGGTCTTTTTGAATGAACCTAACAGCCTCATTCTAGTGAATGAGCAAGAGGGCGAAAGCATTCCAGAACCTTTTGTGGCCATTCAAGATGCTTGCGACGGCAATGCGCAATGGAATTCAACAGACGCTCTTGTAGTCGTTGAAGGGGATACAGCAACGTACACACGAACTTACACAGCCACGGATGCGTGTGGGAATGCATCTGAATTTGAACAAACCATGCTTGTCATTCTAGCTACCGATGGATGCACTGATGCTTTGGCGTGTAATTACAATACCGATGCGACCAATGACGATGGTTCGTGCGTCTATCCAGAAGATTTCGTGGATTGCGCAGGTGCTTGCTTGAACGATACGGATGGCGATGGCGTGTGCGACGAACTGGAATTGGGGGGCTGCACCGATTCGAATGCATGCAACTACAGTTTATTGGCTACCAATGATGATGGGAGCTGTGACTTCTGTTCTTGTGCAGATGACGAGATAATTGGGTTTGGACTGGAGATTGATACCGTGGCTGTTCACCTGAATGGAGATCTTGAAGGCATGGTGACGTATCGACTCTACATCAGTACGGTTTCATCCGATGATTTTGTTTCTGCCGTTTACGGCAATGATAACGATACGCTGGTGTTGGCTTCCGATTCGGGTTGGTACCAGCATCCGTTTGGTTCGCACTTGGCACAGAACAACGACCCAGGTTTCTATGAGACGTATCCTGAATTGGCTTACGATAGCTGGGTAACAGTGGGTGTTGATGGACCAGCAGCACCTGGCGAGAACCTCGTGAATACGGTGGGCGCTCCTGGTGCCGATAGCTGGGTCACGCAATTCGAGTCCGGCGCGGCGATTACCATGGATGACGCGGTGGGAGGGTCGTGGTTCATTTTGAACGGAGGCTCCAACGGCATTGCTGGGGACGATTTGCGCGTATTGGTTGCACAATTAACAACGTCCGGTACCCTGAATGGACAACTCAATGTTCAGGTTTTTGAAAATGGCAACAGCGAAAACGCTTCCCTGCACACCTTCTTATTCGAAGGGACGAATTGGACGAATGCGCCTGTCTTCCCGAATGCGTGTGGATGCACGGATGACCAAGCCTTCAATTTTGATGATGATGCGGCTTACGACGATGGTTCCTGCGTTGAAATCGCATTGGGTTGCATGGATGAAGTTGCTTGTAACTTTGATCAATCTGCCAATACGGACAACGGAGACTGTACCTACCCTGAGCCGTTTTATGATTGCAATGGCAATTGTTTAAGCGATACCGATGGTGATGGAGTATGCGATGAATTTGAAATTCAAGGGTGCACCGAGGCCATGGCCTTGAACTACAATCCAGAAGCGACTGACGACGATGGATCCTGCATTTTTTGCACCCTCACAGCTACCGCTGAAGTTACTGATGTAAGCTGCGCTGGTGCACAAGACGGTCTGATTGACATTGTTGCCCAAGGGGCATATCCGGATTCAAGCTCAATCAGTTACACGTTAATGCCAAGTGGGGCAACCCAAGACGGTTCTGTTTTTGCCAACTTGGATGGCGGTATTTATGAGGTGCAGGCAACGGACGAATCCGGGTGTGCCGATACCTTGACAGTTCAGGTTCTCGAGCCAGAACCGTTGGTGATTGTCGTCGAGCAGGTGATTGGCTCTGCACCGGACCAGGAAGAGGGGAGCATTGCTATTTCCGTAACTGGCGGAACGGCCCCATACAGTTATGAATGGATGGAAATTGGTGGTTCATTTGTAGGTACAGACGAAGACGCCTCAGGACTGAATCCGGGTTTATACGAGGTGGAAGTCACCGACACCAACGGGTGTGGTGCCATGCTGAGTGAAATCATGGTCGAGTCCATTGTGAATGTGAACGAATTAGGGGAATCAACTCAGCTTCATATGTACCCCAATCCAGCCTCGGATTGGGTCACGGTAGAGGTGCCCGTTGGCAATGAAGGTATGCGGATAGAAATATTCGATGCCACAGGCCGTATGGTCTGGCTGAAAAACAATGAACTGGGCGCACAATTGTTCCGGATTCCTTTGGCGCAATTTGGGGCTGGGCACTACGTCGTCCGGGTTTCCAATGAATCGTTTGTGCGACAAGAAGTATTGCAAGTCAATCGGTGACCTACTGGATTGGCAAAATTGAGAGAGAGTCGGGTGGTAACGCCCGACTTTTTCTATTCTGAATTAAATTGCGCAATACACAACAACCTCCAAGATCCATGAACGACTATCTACGCACTTTTTTTGTTGCATTATTCTTCGGCTTGATTGCCCCAGTGTCGGCGCAGGAGTATACGTTGACGCTTGAAGAGCATGCTACTGACATCATTCCGGGTCAAACCACGTACCGCATGTACATTGACATGGTCAATGCGGATGACTTCCTTTCTTCCATTTATGGTGGAGATGCACTGCCCTTGACCATTACGACATCAACGGGTACATTTTTCAATAGTGGATTTGGCGGGAGCACTGCAAGTGCGATCAATCCAGCGTTTCTTCCGTTATTTCCTGAAATGGCGGGAGACAGCTGGGTAACCATCGGAATCGACCAGCAAGAAACAGGGGATGAAGTAGCGGTTTCGACGTTGGAAGACCCCGCGCAACCCTACATTGAGTGCTTTGCGGCAGACGCGCCCCTCAGCGGTCAAAATGTGGTTATTGATTCGTCGGTTGGAGGCGCATGGTACCTGTTGAATGGCGCTCCCAATGGATTGCCTGACAACAACATGCGCGTGTTATTCCTGCAGATGACGACAGCAGGTGAGATTTGCGGGACCATCAACGTCCAGATTTTCGAGAACAGTGTTGGATCAGCCAGTCTTTACTATACCTATGACTTTTGCGGGGCGGGCACCTACAGCCCATCTACAGGTTCCGCTGGATGTACGGATGATACGGCGTGCAACTACGACGCAGAGGCAACGGAGGACAATGGATCATGCATCTTCCCCGAAGCCTATTACGATTGTGATGGCAATTGCCTGAACGACGCAGATGGTGATGGCACTTGCGACGAATTGGAGGTTGCAGGGTGCACGGATGCACTCGCTTGCAACTACGCCATGGATGCAACGGACGATAACGGAACGTGTGAATACTTGACATGTGCAGGTTGCACAGATGAATCAGCATGCAATTACGATGTGGATGCAACGGCTGACGACGGCTCTTGCGATTACAGTTGCAACGAAGGATGCACCAATCCAACGGCATGCAATTACAACCCAGACGTATCAATTGACGACGGGTCTTGCGAGTACATGACGTGTGTGGGTTGTACCGATGATACAGCATGCAATTACGATCCAATCTTCACGGTGGACAATGGTACATGCGATTACAGCTGCCTTGGTTGCACGGATGATGACGCGTGCAATTACGATGCTGACGCTACGGGTGATGACGGATCCTGCACCTATGCCGAAACATACTACGACTGCGACGGCGTTTGTTTGATGGACACGGATAACGATGGCGTTTGTGATGATTTGGAGTTATCGGGTTGTACGGATGAATCAGCCTGCAACTACGACACGAATGCCACCGACGATGACGGTTCATGCACCTATGCTGAAACGTACTATGACTGCGACGGCAATTGCTTGATGGATATGGATGGTGATGGGGTATGCGATGAGCTTGAGATTGCTGGATGTACGGACGACGCAGCTTGTAATTATTCCGATACAGCGACCGATGATGACGGCTCCTGTAATTTCCCGGAAACGGGGTACGACTGTGACGGTAACTGTTTGTCTGATACCGATGGTGACGGTATCTGCGATCCCTTTGAAGTTGCGGGTTGTACGGACGAAACAGCATGTAATTTCGATGATGCAGCTACAGACGATGACGGCATGTGTGAGTATGCCGAGGAATTCTATGATTGCGACGGCGCTTGCCTCAACGATGCCGATGGTGACGGCGTCTGCGACGAATTGGAGATTGCTGGTTGTACGGATGAATTGGCGTGCAACTACGACGCCACAGCGACGGACGACGATGGTATGTGTGAGTACGCCGAGGCAAACTATGATTGTCAAGGCAACTGCCTCAACGATGACGATGGCGATGGTGTCTGCGATGAATTGGAGATTGCCGGTTGTACCGACCCTGACGCAGAGAACTACAACGAAGACGCCACAGATGATGATGGCAGTTGCTACTACTGCGACATCCAACTCATCGCTGATGCCACAGATGAAGTAGAAGGTGGTTCAAATGGCTCGATTAACATGATTGTTACCGGAGGCACCTTCCCGTATGAATTCGCTTGGACAGGACCTAACGAATTCACGAGTACGGAGCCTGCACTGAGTAACATTTCCGCAGGTACGTATGTCCTCACGGTTACCGACGCGAACGGTTGCACGGAGACCATTGAAGTGACTGTTAACAACGTGACCGGCATCGCAGAGTTGGCGGTGGTTAATTTTGACGTATACCCGAACCCAACGAACGGAGCATTCTGGATCAACGGTACAGGCTTGAATGGAAAGACCGTTGTGGAGCTGCTCGATGCCTCCGGTCGATTGGTCAACCGCTTCGAGCACACCTTTAATGGCCAGCCCGTTCAGTTTGAGTTGACCGGTGTAGAAACCGGATTCTACCACGTGGTGTTGCGCAATGGGCAGCAACAGGGCGCCAAGCGCTTGCTGATCCACTAAGCATTGCAACTGGACCTCAATCAAAAAGGGCGCCTCACAAGGGCGCCCTTTTTCGTGTCCGTTCGCGTTGGGACTACGCCCCTTTGAACCGATTGATGGCTTCGCGCGTAAAATCGCTGAGCACCAGGCGGCCGGAAATGGCAGCACGTTCCGGAAGTAGAGATTCCCAGTGTTCTGTTCCGGTCCAGAACACGGCCTTCAGCTGGGCCATGGCTTCTGGATTGGACGCAGCCAACCGCTGTGCCAATCCACCAATAGCAGCATCCATAGAAGCCGCATCATCAAAAACCTGCGCGTACAGCCCTTGTTGTTGAGCCCATTTCGCGTCGTACCACGTAGCTGCGTCAATGGCCAAAGCTGTAAATGCCGAAGTGCCCATCTTACGTTCTACTGCAGGCCCGACAACGAAGGGTCCGATGCCAATAGCGAGTTCAGATAGCTTGACACTCGCGTAGGAGGTGGCGAAGGCGTAATCCGCTGCTGCGGCAATCCCTACTCCACCGCCAACGGCCTTGCCCTGAACCCGACAGATGATAAATTTTGGGCTGCGTCGCATGGCGAGGATGACCTTACTGAAACCGCTGAAGAACTCAAGTCCCTCGTCTTCGTTTTCGATGGCCATTAACTCATCGAAACTAGCTCCTGCGCAGAAGGCGCGGTCTCCCCACGATTTGAGTACAATAACCTTGCAATTTGAGTCGCCTGATGCCCGATCAATGGTGTTCGCTAGTGCTTCGAGAATGGTACCAGGCAAGGAATTGCTCGCGGGATGGCCAAACGTGACAGCACCAACACCATTGTTGTCAATGGTCAGTTCAACCCCGCCGCCGTTCAAGTCGGCATGCATGTTACTTTCGATCGGCCAATGGCACGAAGCTGCGCGCTTGCGAACCGGTGAATACCTGACGGGGCCGGCCAATCGGCTCCCGGTTTTCGACCATCTCTTTCCATTGCGCAATCCAACCCGGCAAACGGCCCAAGGCAAACATGACCGTGAACATGTCCGTCGGAATATTCAAGGCGCGGTAGATGATTCCTGAGTAGAAGTCTACGTTCGGGTACAGACCTCGCTGGACGAAATATTCGTCATTCAGTGCTACCTGCTCTAGTTGCTTTGCGATGTCCAAAACGGGGTCGTCGATACCGAGCTGTCCCAAGACCTCATCTGCCGCCTTCTTGATGATGCGGGCGCGAGGGTCAAAATTCTTGTAGACCCGGTGTCCAAAGCCCATGAGGCGGAACGAGTCGTTCTTGTCTTTGGCTTTGTCAATCCACTTTTGCAAGTCGCCGCCGTCTTCGCGAATGGCTTCGAGCATTTCAATCACCGCCTGGTTTGCACCTCCGTGCAGAGGTCCCCAGAGTGCTGCTATTCCAGCTGAAACACTGCTGTAGAGGTTGGCCTGGGAGGAGCCAACAACACGCACCGTGGAGGTGGAACAATTTTGCTCGTGGTCAGCATGCAAAATCAGCAGCTTGTTCATCGCGCTTTCGACGATGGGATCGACTGTGTAATCTTCCGATGGAAGCGCGAACATCATTTGCAAAAAATTCCCGCAGTAACTGAGTTTGTTCGAGGGATACACCGTGGGGTGGCCCATGTTGTGCTTGTATGCTTGGGCCGCGAGTGTAGGTAGTTTTGCAATCAACCGGTGAATGGTCAATTCGATGTCGACGACTGAGCGGTTCGGGTTCTGTGATTCCGGGTAGAACGTGCTCAAACTCGAAATCATGGAACTGAGCATGCCCATAGGGTGTGCACCCGGAGGAAAGGCCTCGAAGAAGCGTTTCATGTTTTCGTGCACCAAGGTGTGGTGCGTGATGCCTTCTTGGAAATAGCTTAGCTGCTCTTTGTTCGGAAGCTCTCCGTAAATCAGTAAGTACGCCACTTCAATAAAAGAAGCATTTTCGGCCAATTCTTCGATGGAATACCCACGGTACCGCAAGATTCCATTTTCACCATCTAGGTAAGTGATAGCACTTTGCGTTGACCCGGTGTTTTTGAAGCCGTAGTCTAACGTGATGTAACCCGTTTGAGCGCGCAACTTGGAAATGTCGATGGCTTTTTCCTGTTCGGTACCTTCAATAATTGGGAATTCGTACGATTCCCCATCCAGAATTAGTTGTGCTGTCTCACTCATTTTGTGACACGATTTGGGTTAAAATTCTCGCAGTTCAGGGCCTTTCCGAGGCGCTGCTTTAGGCTGCAAATATAGTCCACGGCAGACGGTTATGCACGGTGAGGTATTTCGAGGTTTTCACCGGTCATTCACACGGAATTACTGAAAGCTCGGAGTGAAGTTATCTCGGAATTTTTCCCATTGTTCCTGTTGCACATCGGTGGTGAACTCTTCCGCAAAAAATTTTAAGTACAACTCCAGTTGCTGTGCCGTTTTGTAGCCTGCTATGGGAGAAATCACGGCTCCCTTTTCATCAAAGTAGACGAGGGTAGGGTAGGCGTTTACCCCAAGGGCTCGTGAGAGTTCGTGTGTGCTATTTCTTCCCCGGGCATTCGGATTCCAACCTGGATTTCCAAAGGTGCGGTCTTGATAGGTTACTGGTCCAGGGGATTCTGCATCAAATTTTACGGCGTAATAATTCGCATTGATGTAGGAGATGACATCCGCATTGGTGAAGGTGTTACGCATCATCATTTTGCACGGGCCACACCATTGCGTGTAGACATCCATCATGATCTTGCGGGGATTTTCTTGCTGTGCTTCAATTGCCTCTTCGAGAGACATCCAATTGATGGACATCTGTTGCGCCTGGCCAATGCAAGGCTGTGCGAGCAAGGCGATGAATACGAGACAAACGGATGTACAGAGGCGGGCAATCATGGAAAATGCAATTTTGTGCAATATCGCAAAAGAAAAGCGCCCGGAGGCGCTTTTCGTAAAGGTTGTGAAGTCTTGGTAAACGTGAAGTCGATAGATGCGTCATTACCGCACGCCGTGCATCAATTTGTTCAACGGCTTGTTGCACACTGCGATGAGCACTGCAAAGGCCACCAACACCAGTCCGATTGTTGAGAATACGTCGGTGTATTGTGCGAGTCCTTCTGCAGGCGTCAAGGCGTCTCCGCCGCCACCGTGGCCTCCGGTCAAGGAAGCGATGATGCCGCCCAGATAGTTGGCCATGGCGAAGCTCAAGAACCAAGCTCCCATCGCCGTACCGGCCATGCTTTTCGGAGAAAGTTTCGTCACCATGGACAGGCCAATGGGCGAGAGGAACAGTTCTCCTGTGGTGTGCAGCATGTACAAGAACACCAAGGTCAAAAGGGGAACCATCGCCTGCTCGTCTGCAAATTGCAATCCCACCAAGGTGACCAAGAAGCCGGCTCCCAACTGCAGAATGCCCAATGCGAATTTCATCGGAATGCTGGGGTTCTTACCAATTTGATCCAACTTGACCCACATCACTGAGAAGATGGAGCCGAAGATGATGATGAAGGCAGGATTGAAGAATTGGGTCATGGACGCGGGCATCGTCCATCCCAAGATTTCTCGGCTGACGTTGCGGTCAGCGAAGAGGGTCAGTGACGTTCCAGCCTGCTCGAAGCACGCCCAGAACACCGTGTTGATGACCATAAAGATGATGAGGGCAATCATGCGGTCGCGCCACATGGCGCCTTCTTTGATTCCCGCTTGTACCAACGAAAATGCGATGTAGACAAACAGGCCCGTGAGCAAGTACGTCATCCACTCATTCTGGCTGATGAGGAAGTAACACAAGGGAATCAACGCGAGGGAACCAATGGAAATGGCTTGGTACATTTTCAGTGGGCCAACGGGCTTCATTCCGTCCTCGGTAATGTCCAATCCGGCAGCAGCACTGTAGTTGTCGCGGCCAATCCAGAAGATGGCCAGTCCGGCCAACATGCCGATGCCGGCCAGACCGAAGCCGTATTCGAATCCGTACGTTTCACCAACGAATGCTACGATGGTGGTTGCCATCAAGGCGCCGATGTTGATGCCAATGTAGAAGATGGTAAAGCCTGAATCGCGGCGCGGATCGCCGTCTTCGTAGAGCTTACCAACAATAGTGGAGATGTTGGCTTTGAAGTATCCGTTGCCAACGATGAGGGCGCCCATTCCTAGCAGCATAAAGGCTTCGTTCCCTCCGAAAACCTCCGTAGCGCCCAAGATGAGGAATTCACCGATGGCCATCAGTACGGCGCCGAGGATGATGGCGTAGCGGTACCCGAGGTACTTGTCAGCCATGCGGCCACCCAAAACGGGTGCGGCGTAGATGAGTGCGGTATACGCGCCGTAGATGAGGCTGGCCTCCGCGTCGCCTTTCAAAAGGGATTTGACCAAAAACAAGGTCAACAATACACGCATTCCGTAGTAGCAGAATCGCTCCCACATTTCGGAAAAGAAAAGGGTATATAGCCCTTTAGGATGGCCTGATGGCACAGTGGTTGAATCAGTCATAGGGTTAGAATTTTCAGGTGAATCTAATGCATTAGAGGTTTTCGCGCACGAAGTCGAGCATCATGTTGAACAAATGAAGCCGTGTATTGCCCCCGTAGATGCCGTGGTTGCGATTGGGGTAGGCGAAAAAATCGAAGTCCTTGCCTTCGGCAACGAGAGCGTTTACCATTTCCATGGAATTTTGAAAATGCACGTTGTCATCAGCTGATCCGTGCACCAAAAGCAAGGCGCCTTCAAGCTTTTCGGCGTGGTTGACAGGGCTATTATCGTCGTAACCGCTGGCATTTTCCTCCGGTGTACGCATGAAACGCTCGGTGTAGATCGTGTCATAATACCGCCAATTGGTCACAGGAGCTACAGAAATGCCGGCGGTGAATACATCGGCTCCTTTGGTCATGCACAGCAATGTCATGAACCCGCCGTACGACCACCCTTGAATGCCGATGCGTTCTGCGTCGACATAGGATTGGGCCCCAAGGTACTCTCCGAAGTCGATGAAGTCCTCGGTTTCGAGCTTGCCCAATTCTTTGTGCGTGCTGTGCTCGAATGCTCGGCCGCGCTTCGGGGTACCACGGGGGTCGACGCTGGCAACGATGTAGCCTTGTTGAGCGAGGAGCTGATGCCAGTAATAATTGGCACCGCCCCAGCTATCCGTTACCGTGTTAACGCCTGGTCCTCCGTAGATCGCGACGTAAACGGGATAAGATTGGCTCGGGTCAAAACCGGGCGGCTTGATCATCCAAGCGTTGAGGTCGACGCCGGCATCGTTGGTGAAGGCGAAAAACTCTTTGGGCTGAAGATTGTATTTCGCGAGGGTCGTGTTCAAATTGGCGTTGTCCTTCAGCGCCCGAACGGTGCGGCCGTTGCGGTCTTTCAACGTGTACACCGGTGGGGTATTGGCGGTGTGGTGTGTATGTATGTAGTAATCGAACGAATTGGAATACGCAGCACTGTGGGTTCCAGCCTCAGAATGGAGGATGGACATGTTGCCTTTCAGGCCGACCCGTGCAAGGTGGGTTTGTGTGGCGCCTTTTTGAGAGCAAGTGAAGTACACCTGCTTGCGCTTTTCATCGAATCCCTGTACAGATAGGACATCCCAATTACCTGAAGTCAATTGCACGGGCTCGAGGTCGCGGTTCAGGAAAAACTGGTAGAGGTGATTGAATTCGTCACGCCTGCTGGTCATGATGAATGACTTGCCGTCCGGCAAAAATGCAATATCGTCGGTGATATCGATGTAGGTGAAGGCTTGCTCGGACCAGATTTTTTGGGTGATTAATCGCTCAACCCCACGGGTGCAATCTCCCATCTGGATGTTCAAGATGCTCTGGTGGCGGTTCATGGTGAACACGAGCAGTTGTTTGCTAGAAACGCCCCATTTCACACGGGGTATGTATTCCGTTTCCGGGTGCAGCACCGTGCCTGTTTTTTTGCGTGTTAGATCAAATACTTTGACCTCAACCTTGGCATTTTCTTCGCCGGCCTTTGGGTATTTGAATTCATAAGGATCCGGGTACAACTCGCCGTACATGGGCATGCCGAACTCACGGACGTTGCGCTCGTCAAAGCGCATGAAAGCGAGGTAGCGGCCATCGGGCGACCAGAACATACCATTGTCATCACCGAATTCCTCCTCGTATACCCAATCCGTTGCACCGTTAATGATGGCGTTGACTTCACCATCGTCGGTGACTTGGGTTTCCTCCATGGTCGCCAGCTCGACGATGAAAACATTGTTGTCCCGCATGAATGCAACGTGCGCTGCATTGGGTGAGAACGCCGCCAGTCGCTGTCCACCTCGATTAAAATCTGTCAAAGGGGTGCACGTTTGCGTCCCCGTTTCATAAACGTGGAAATTGGCGGAAAACGAGTGCCGGTAAATGGGCTGTACATCGGTGGTGAGAAGGATGTGACGTTCATCAGCTGAAAACGAATACCCGCTGAATCCTTGCTCGGCACTGCCGAATGCCCGAACGCTCGTGGCAATGGTATCAACGGCTTCACCTGTTTTGTACGCGTATTTGACAATGGCGCTCCCAGCGTCGGTGCGCTCCAAGCTCGTGTAGTGCTTGCCGTCATTCATCGAGCGGATGCCTCCTACGCGCTCTTCGCGGAATTCTCCGCTGTACCAGATGAGCTCATTGCTCAACGACTCAAACAAAGTGTCTTGTGCACTCAATGGCGCCGCTGCGAACAGAACGAAGTAACATCCCAATGCCCACGTGCGATGAAAAATGTATTGCATGTCTTTTCGGTGGTTTCTTTTTGCGATGAGCAAGATAAGAAGTCCATCCCGCCGCAGGTTTATTCAGTGCCCAGAGTTATGTTTGATGGCATGCCGGATTTGTGGAAAAAATCATTCCAAAAGGAATTCAAGGGGAAGCTGCACTTTTCGGATTCGGAGGAAATGCGGCGCAGAATGTCCTCAGACTGCACGGAGGACCTCGTATTCATGCCTGGAATGGTCGTCGAGCCAGCCAGTACACACGAGGTGCAGCAGGTCATGAAATGGGCCCATGCGAATGATGTTCCGGTCACGCCGGCCGGCGCAATGACCGGACTGAGTGGTGGTGCTCTTCCGGTAGAGGGCGGGATTTCTCTATCTACGCGGCGGCTGAACCGCATCGTAACCATCGACGAACGCAACCACCAGGTCGTTGTAGAGCCTGGGGTCATTGTGCAAGAATTGCAAGAAGCGGTACAAGAACGCGGACTTTTTTATGCGGTAGACCCTGCATCCCGAGGCAGTTGTACCATCGGCGGCAACCTTGCGGAGAATAGCGGTGGTCCACGTGCTGTCAAGTATGGGGTCACCAAGGATTGGGTGCTCAACTTGGAGGTCGTATTGATGGATGGTTCGGTCATTGAAACCGGAGCCAATACATTGAAGAACAGCACCGGCTACAACCTGACGGCGTTGATGGTGGGAAGCGAAGGAACCTTGGGAGTCATCACACGCGCAACGCTCAAACTGTTGCCGTGGCCGCGCTACACGGCCTTGATGTTGGTTCCATTTGCCGATGCCCATGCTGCCTGCCGGGCGGTGGCTGAACTATTTCAGCAGGGCAATCAACCTTCGGCCTTGGAGTTCATGGAGCGTTCGGCCATCGAATTGGCCGCGGAATACGCCGGCATTGCTCCGCCTGCCATGGACGCATCAACGCAAGCGCATTTGCTGATTGAGGTGGATGGGTTTGACCCGGCTGAATTGATGCCACAACTGGAGCGGATTTATCCGGCGGTCAATGCTTGTGGTGCTGGTGAACCATTGCTTGCTGAAGACGAAGCGGCCAAAAACCAATTGTGGAGGCTCCGACGTGTCGTGGGTGAAGCGGTCAAAGCGGCCAGTGTGTACAAAGAAGAAGACACGGTGGTGCCTCGGGGTACGTTGCCTGAATTGCTCGCTGCCGTAAAGGCGGTGGGAGCAAAGCACGGATTTGAAAGCATCTGTTACGGCCATGCAGGGGATGGGAACCTGCATGTCAACATCCTCAAGCGTGGCGTTTCAGATAAGGTGTGGGAAGAAGAGCTGCCCATCGCTATCCGATCAATTTTTGAAAAGGTAGTCGCCTTGGGCGGCACCATCAGCGGTGAGCACGGCATTGGATGGGTTCAACGTCCCTACATGGATCTCGCATTTGGTCCCACCGAATTACACTTGCAACGTGCCATCAAAGCTCAATTTGACCCCAAAGGATTGTTGAATCCTGGTAAGATATGGCCGGTGGAGGTCTCGAAAATCTGAAGTACGTTTGCGGCACTATTCACGACGATCATGGCAGAGAATCTATTGAAAGGGAAAAAGGGCATCATTTTCGGTGCTTTGAATGACCAGTCAATCGCTTGGAAAACAGCGATTCAAGCACACGCCCGAGGTGCCGAGTTGGTATTGACCAACGCTCCGGTTGCCATGCGAATGGGCGAAATTCACGAACTGGCAAAACAAGTTGGGGGCGCCCCCGTAGTGCCGGCGGACGCGACGAGTGTTGAGGATTTGACCAATCTGTTCGAGCAGGCCATGGAACATTTCGGTGGCCAAGTGGATTTTGTCCTGCATTCCATCGGCATGAGTCCGAATGTCCGTAAAGGCAAGCACTACACCGATATCAACTACAATTGGCTTCAAACGACATTGGACGTTTCCGCCATCAGCCTGCATAAGACCTTAGCGGTTGCCAAGAAGCTTGATGCGATTAGCGAGTGGGGCAGCGTCGTTGCATTGACCTACATTGCGGCACAGCGTATTTTCCCTGATTACGGGGATATGGCGGATGCCAAGAGCTTGCTGGAAAGCATCACCCGGAGTTTCGGCTACCATTATGGCGTTGAGAAAAAGGTCCGCATCAATACGGTGAGCCAGAGCCCAACGGTCACAACAGCCGGCAGCGGCGTGAAAGGATTTGACGAGTTCATCGCGTACAGCGAGTCCATGAGCCCATTGGGCAATGCGGACGGTGAGGCCTGTGCCGATTACTGCATTTCGCTGTTCAGTGACCTCACGCGTTTTGTGACGATGCAAAACCTGTTCCACGACGGCGGCTTTTCCAACACCGGAGTTAGCCAAGAGGTCATCGGCAAATTCGGGCCGGACGCCTGAATTTATTGAGGTTTCGTGCAACCTAAAGGCTTCCTGTCGCGTAGGAACATGCGTGGACGTCATCCGACAATTTCCGGGGGGACTGGCCACAGATGAAGAACGAAATGGAAGTACTGAAGTTTGGCGGCTCATCGCTGGTGTCTGCGGACGCCATGCAGCGCGTGCGTGATGTGCTGGTCGCACGTCGTGGCACCCAGCGCATCGTGGTATGCTCAGCTATGGGGGGTGTAACCAATGCCCTGATTCAAATTGGACTCAAAGCGGCTCAAGGAGATGCAGGCTACACGGATTTGTTGGATGAGTTGATCGAAAGGCACCGCAAGACGCTGGACGATTTGGGGATGGCTTCAGATGCGGACGTTCGCTCGGAGTTGAATGGCAAATTTGACCGGTTGCGCTCGTTGTGCGCTGGCATCAGCTTGCTCGAGGAATTGAGTGCGAAGAGCATGGACCAGTTGGTTTCATTTGGCGAACGCCTTGCCGTTCCGATGGTCCATGCGTGGTTGGACATGGCCGGCCTGAAGTTGCGGCGCGTAGATGCACGGGAATGGATTGTTACCGACGACCAGTTTGGCGCTGCGGAAGTGGATCGTGAGGCCTCAGCCCGCAACATTCAAGACGGCGTGCTCGCCGATGATTCCTTTGAAGTGCTCATCACGGAAGGATTCATCGGAAAAACAGCAACAGGAGACACCACGACCCTCGGGCGTGGCGGTTCCGATTACACGGCTTCGCTCATTGCCAGCGCAATCGAGGCCGATTGCTTGGAAAAGTCAACCGACGTTCCGGGCATGTTAACGGCCGACCCGCGCATGGTCCCTGAAGCTCAAGTCATTGATGAAATGAGTTACGAGGAAGCGATGGAGTTGTGCCATTTTGGTGCCAAGGTGATTTACCACCCCACCATCGCACCGCTTCGGGAAAAAGGAATTCCCCTGATTGTCCGGAGCACCTTCAATTCAGAAGCTCCCGGGACCCGCATTGTAGCCAGTCCTGCCAAGGCAGTTACAGTTCGGGGCCTCTCCAGTGTGGACGGAATTGCGTTGATGACGTTGGAAGGAGGCTCCCTGATTGGACGTCCTGGATTTTCGAGTCGCATCTTTTCTGCATTGGCTCAAGCGGGAGTCAACGTTACACTGATCACCCAAAGCTCGTCGGAGAACAGCCTGACTGTTGGCATCGCGGCCAGTGACCTCGATGCCGGGGTCGCCGCACTTCAAAACGACTTGGCCTCAGACATTACCCTCAATCGGATTGCGCCGATTCGGGTGGATGAGGCGTTGAGCATTGTGGCGTTGGTGGGGAGTGGAATGGAACAGGCAATCGGTGTAAGCGGACGGGCGTTCAAAGCGCTCGCTGACGCAGAAGTGAACATCAGAGCCATCGCACAAGGAAGCACGGAGCGCAACATCAGCATTGTCGTTGATACGAGTGATGTGCCGGAGGCCTTGCGTGCCCTGCATCGCGCCTTTTTTGACCAGCCGGCTGACGGGTGTATTCAGGTGTTTTGCGCTGGGGTTGGCCAAGTGGGACGTGAATTCCTGGGGCAATGGATGAACACCAAGTCAACATTCGAAGCGGAATTGGGAGGAAAAATCAAACTCGTCGGTTTGGCCAACAGTACGTCTTATGTAATGGATGCCAATGGCCTTGAACCCGACGCAAACGCGCTTCACGATTTGGGCCGCTCACGTTCTGCATCTGACGCGACAGAGGTGCTTCGCGCGTTTCATGCGCTCCCGGGTCGCCGGAAGATTTGGGTGGATAATTCCGCGGCAGATGCCGTGGCAGACGCCGGTGTCGAGGCGTTGAAACTGGGCATGGGGTATGTCTGCTCCAATAAGATTGCAGCGACCCGTTCGCTCGCGGATTGGAACGTTCTGCAAGCAAGTGGCGCTCGGTTCAAAAACGAGACGAACGTCGGAGCTGCGCTTCCCATCCTTCACGGCCTGCGCTCTATGCTTGAAACCGGCGACCGCATTAAACGCATCGAAGCGGTGCTCAGCGGCTCGGTCAATTACATCTTCAGTTCCATGGATGGCGGGCAGAACTTCAGTGACGCCGTTCGGTCAGCTGGAGAAAAGGGATTTACGGAGCCCGATGCCCGCATCGATTTGAGTGGGATGGACGTGGCTCGAAAGATCTTGATTTTGGCCCGCATGTGCGGAGCCGAGGTGACCATGGAGGACGTACAGGTGAAGGGCTTTCTGCCTGAGGCCGCTTTTGCAGGCGATCTCGACGGATTTATGGCGCAGCTCGATGCCCTCGGCACAGCAATGGATGCACAAGCCGCAGAGGCGAGAGCAGCAGGGAGGCGCTTGCGTTTTGTCGCTTCGTACAGCCCGGAAACCGGCTGCGCCTGCGAGTTGATGGCCCTGGAGCCGTCCCATCCTTTCTACGCGCTCGAAGGCACGGACAATGCAGTGTCAATCCATTCGGAGCGTTACACCGATAAGCCCCTTGTGATTCAAGGTGCAGGTGCCGGTGGTGCCCTCACGGCCAGCGGTGTTTTATCCGATGTATACGCAGTCGCTCGGTGGATGTTCACTCAAAACGAAGCATCATCATGAAGGAGCGGGTAGAGGTATGGGCTCCGGCAACGGTTGCCAACATGAACGTGGGTTTTGATGCCTTGGGATGTGCGCTTTCCGCCCCCGGGGAACGGATGATCGTGCATCGAACATCTGAGCCCGGTGTTGTACGCATTCGGGCTATTCACGGCGCAGCGCTGGACATGCATTCCGAGCGTAATGTTGCCTCCATAGCGGCGAAGAGTTTGCTCCAATCCCTGGGCAATCCCTGTGGGCTGGAATTGGAGATTTTTAAGTCGATTCTGCCGGGGAGTGGCATCGGCTCCAGCGCCGCCAGTGCAGCGGCTGCGGTTGTGGGCGTGAACGAATTGCTCGACGCTGGTTTGCGCCCGGACGAATTGATTCCTTTCGCATTGGACGGCGAGTCCTTTGCCAGTGGCGCGCGGCATGCGGACAATGTAGCGCCTGCGCTGCTGGGCGGTTTGGTCATTTGCCCGCCAGAAGGTCCGCCCATCGCCATCCCGGCCCTCGAGGATTGGTCCATGGTCGTGCTTCATCCCCAGATTCCCATTAAAACAGCGGATGCACGCGCGGTTTTGCCTGGACAAGTCCCGTTGAAGGATGCAGCAGCACAAGCTGCATGGTTTGGAACCTTTGTGGCGGCGTGTCACCGGGGCGACGGTACTGCAGCGGCGTATGCGCTGGAAGATCTATTGGTAGGACCCCATCGTTCAAAACTGATTCCTCATTTCGATGAGGTACGCAC
>Ga0163109_10000685_pt1 | contig 27009 bp, 43 predicted proteins | sample CRUFie1St13metaG_FD_108704 | JGI IMG/M metagenome (GOLD analysis project Ga0163109, IMG submission 108704) | Marine microbial communities from the Costa Rica Dome - CRUD Field 142mm St13 metaG | ecosystem: Environmental > Aquatic > Marine > Oceanic > Photic zone | place: Costa Rica: the Eastern...
AGATAGTTCATCATCATCAAGAGATTGTAACCATTCTAAAGTTCCGTCTGTTGATCCACCACTACTAATAACTAATGGAGCATACTTGTATATCTCTCGTATTCTATTGTAACATTCTTTTGTATAACTTAGATTATTATAAACCGCTAGTACAAAAGATATATCATAATCATAAGGTTCTGTAAAATTCATTCTGTTTCTCTTGTCTTTCGATTGTTTTGTGGTGGTATAGAGAATACTCTGTCTTTGGCGGTAAAGTTGAATATGTATTGAAACCATCAAGTCTCTCGTGAACTTTATTTACCCACTTGATATCATCTATATTCTTCCATATTCTCCACTGATAATCAGGCCAATTGATCCTGTCCTTATTATCCATTACCCAACCCCACTGATTTAAATGGTAAGCTGGATCTATACCATCAACTATATTTACCCTTGGAACTAAGATTACATCAACATCACCATTTGATTCTATGATATTGGGTAAATTTTCCATCAAAAACTCATTAGGGATTTCATCTGCATCAATCTGAAAAATATAATCCCCACCACAATATTTTATTAGTTCATTTTTTAGTTGGGAGAAATCATTCTTGAAATCATATGGATACCAAAGGAAAAAACTCTTACTTACATTTCTTGATCTTAGATAGGTTTCTATCTCTTTGTCACCGTTTGAATCCCACAAAACAACTATCTCATCTTCTTGTCTTTTATTCTTCAGTAGAAAATTTAATAGTTTCTGTATTTCAACAAATTCATTACAGACTGTTATTGCGTAGGATATTTTCATAATGATAGTATATATTTTCTAAGTTTATCTTTCGGTGACCAACCTAATAAATCTAATGTATCATTATTCTCTCTTAGTGTTTCTCTATAATTTCCTGTTTGGTCAGGAATATTAACTTTCTCTACATCACCAAAACGTTCTTTAAATATATCAAATACTTCGTTTATTGAATAGTTAATGCCTGTACCTAATTCCCAAGCGTCCACATGACTTTTGTCGGTTTGAGATATTCTTATCAGACCATCAACAATATCATCAACATGTGTAAAGTCTCTTCTCTGTTCACCATCACCAACAATTGTAATTGGTATACCTTCATTTACTTGGTGTCTCCATATACCTATTACTGCAGCCCACTTACCATCAACTAATTCATTAGGTCCATATACGTTATAAAACCTTGCAATTTCAAAATCACAGTTATAAGTTTTTCTATATAGTTTGAATATGTCTTCACCTAATTTTTTATAGGTTGCATATGGTGAGTCTTCGGGGTTATGCCATTGTGATGAAGATCCCGCGTAAACAACTTTTACATTAAGTCTTTTTGCCCAATCGGCAACCCTTTGACAAACTATAGTATTGGATCTAAAAGTTTCTGTTGGATCTTCAAAAGAAGGTTGTATTCTTGAAAGTGCGGATAGATGAAAACACACATCAAATAAACCACCAACTTGGTCGATATCTTCCACATCACCGTATTGATATACACATCCCTCAACTTCATATTCTTTTAATCCAGTTGATAAGTTATCTAATGATTTTACACTGTGACCATCATCAATAAGTCTTTTGATGAGGTTACTACCAATAAAACCATTTCCACCTGTAACTAATACATTCATGTTAATTTTCTTTTTTTGTTAATTTAGGGATTTTAAGATCCACTCTTTTTGGTTTTTCTACCACAATATCAGATAATATTTTTTTGAAATCTGAAGTTATCTTTTCAAGTGAAAACTCCGAAATATTAGACTTTCTAAGATTCTCTGATCTCTCGATAAAATCCTCATATTGTTCGTACACTATTCTTAATACTTGTACGACCTCTTCATAATCTGCGGTAAACCACTTTGCTGTGGTTAATATAAAATCATCTGATGCACTTTTATGTACATGTGTTAGTTTACCACCTACCATAATACCCTTATCCATTGGTAAGAAATCTTTATGACCTGACCAATTTGATGCAATGATAGGTTTACCTGTTACTGAAAATTCTAATAATGGTCTACCAAAACCCTCACCCTTTGTTATAGAAACCATGGATTTGATTTTTTTATGGTTATAAAGACCATTCATCTCTTCATCAGTCAACTGACCAAATAGAAGATATATAGATGGTGGGTTATCATAATCAGATGTTAGGTTTTGAATTTTATATCTAAGTTTTTCTCTTTCTTTTATTGAAAATGTTGCACTTGATGTTTTCAGTATAAGTGCGGGTCTGTTATCTTTACCACTAAAACTTTCACAGAAACATCTAATCAACATTCCAACATCTTTCCTGTCTTGACCTAAATCACCCTTCAACCAATGACCAACAAATAGATATGCGAAGTCCTCTTCAATATTTAAATCAAAATTACTTTCAGATTTATTGTATACGGATAAATCAACACCTTCATGAAGTACCTGTATTGGTGTTGTAATCCTGTGTTGTTTAATTAATTTGGTGGTGACTTTATCAGTCTCATTATAAACGGTCTGTAGTAAAACATCTCTTGAAAATGAGGAGGTAACTAATATTAGATCCATATTATTACAACCATCAATCCAAGATTTTGGTGCGACAGTCGTTTCGATCCCCGCAGTTATACCAATATTAAATTTACCAACTCTTTTAAATTCATTAGGTACTGTTAATTGTATGTAAATGTCAGGTTGTTCTTCTAAAGTTGTTACGATACTATCGTCAATCCACTTATGAAATAAAACGTCTTTATCCAATACATTCAAAGGAGTGTTACCCCATGAAGTACTATCTATTGTGATATCAAAGAGGTCCATATCATAAAGTGATTTTAAAAGGTCTCTCGAATGAGATCCATAACCACTTAAACTTTTGACTGGTCCTCTAAATAATAATGATTTTTTACTCATACTATTTTATATAATTCATATTTTGGTTTCTTCTGAAACTTCTTTAATGTTTGTTTTACTCCCTTAACCAACGACTTACACATAACTTCTCTTGAGAAGTGTTGTTGGATGTATTTTCTTCCTAACAATCCACGTCTCTTTCTTTCTTTACGACCGTAGTCGTACATGGTATGAATTGCATTTACCACAGAAACATGTTCGATTCTATCATCAAATATATAAGGGGTATTGGGTGAACCATTCAGGGTAATTGATGTCGACCATACTGGTTTAACCCAATCACCATGTTCTAATTCTCCTTCCCAAACTCCTCGTTGATGAAGTGAACCTACTTCAATGTAGTCATCTGAATCTAATAGTTTACCATCTTTTTTGAAACCACATTGATCCTGTAGTCCACCAGTTACATTTACTATGATTGGTGTACCTGAGGATAAACTCTCAGCGGTGGTCAAACCGAAACCTTCATTATTGGCTATATTAATAGTACAATCTACAATGTTATATAACCTGTTCAGTTGAGATTGATCAAACTTGTCATTAGTAAATTTGACATCGTAATCAGGACATAATTCATTTACTACTGCAACTAAGTCAGTACCATTTTTATCTAATGATGCCGTATGCATTAGTAGTAAACATTTTTCAGATTTTTCTTTAGGTAGATTATCACAGAATAATTTGTAACAGTAAATTACATCGGATGGTTGTTTCCTCTTTATGTTTCTATTATTGAAAAATAAAATGAAATCATAATCCTTGTCACCGTGAACAAATTTTCTCATCTCTTCGTCCTCACCTTCTAATGGTTTATAAACCTCAGTATTAATTCCGTGAGGAACATAACTTATTTGCCAATTCTTGAGTGGTTGGTGAGTAACTTCTCTCGTACTTTTCCCAACCCTGTGTACAATTCCATAAGTTTGTTTTGATATACAACCTAACCAATCACACGATTCATAATAATTTCTATTATAGTATGGGTCAGGTAGATCGTCCCAAATATGGTAAAAGAGTAAAGGAACTTTATTCCTTATTTCTTGTTCATTATCGTACAACCATTGCCAATAATGTGGATCTGTAAAATGTAGTATTGCGTCAGGATTCTCTTCATCAATTATAGTTCTCAATTTATCTATATCACCATAACCATTGTAAGGTATGATTTTAACATTAGCGTCTTGAACACCTGTTCTTTCTCTAATGTCGTCGTTTAAGTCGACAACCTTACCGTATTCAGGATGTTTAATTGCAGCACCTAATTGAACCCAATCAAATTCTTTGACTGATCCTAAAACAATTTCTTTAGACATTGTTGCAACCCCCGATGTCATCCTCATGTCATCAGAAAGTAATAATATTTTTTTCTTACCCATTAATTAAAACCTTGATCCACTCACAGACAGAACGTTGTGATTATCTATCAATTCCCTGAAACTTTCATCGGTATTATATAAGTCCATAGACCTATTGACTAATTTTTGGAAATTGACTCCATCGGTTTCTATTGTATTGATTCTAAACACTTTGTATTTATCTTCGATTACGTTGACCGTTGTTAATTTTGTTTTTGCTTTACTCATATTAGTATATATTTTTATATATATTTAGAAGACAAAAAAAGTCTGGTGTGAAAACACCAGATCTTAATTTTTACTTTTTAACCTTAGTAAACTGAGTCTCTTCAATTTTCACAACTTGCGGTTCGTTGTTAGAGTTACCAACCTGTTGTTGAGTATTAGGAAAAGTTTGAGTTTGTGTTGTGGTTTTCTTTTTTTTACATCCGCATCCCATAGTATAATTGTTTATCTATAATTATCACCTTCTCAGAAAATGTTGAAGGATTCAATAAAATAATAGATAAAATATAATTCTTTGTCAAGTCTTAAGTGGGGGTGGATTTATTAAAATTTTTTTCTTATACTTTATAAAAACTACAAGAACATGGATGTAAATGAAGATTTTGTAATGGTCAAAAGTGTGTACACTTCTAATGGTGAGGCCATTTCAAATATTATGAGATTGTATGAGATAGACAAGTTTGATCTTGACTGTACATACTCAAGAGGTAATTTTTGGAAAGGATTGCCAGATCCAACATATAAAACTGATTTATATCCACATTATGAAAATGTTTTAAAGGCGGACTCAGAGAACTTACCTTTCGAGAGTGAGTCAATGAAAGCGATAATGTATGATCCGCCTTTTGTTATATCAGGTAAATCATATAAAACAAACAAAGAGGGTAGTTCAATAATTGCTAAACGATTTGAGGGTTACACAACATATAAAAAACTGACTGACAATTATTATAACTCACTAAAGGAGTTATATAGGTTATGTGAAAAAGGTGGGTTTGTTGTGATGAAATGTCAGGATACAGTATCGGGAGGTAAACAACATTTTACACATGTAATGATTATGAACATGGCATTAGAGTTAGGATTTTATCCGAGAGATATGTTTGTACTCACCTCAAACATAAGAGTCAATGCGTTCAATGGTACTAAGTGGAAGAAACAACATCACGCTAGAAAGTTCCATTCTTACTTTTGGGTTTTCCAAAAAGTTAAACCTAAGGTAAAATACGAGTTTAATAATACAGACTTACTCGATCACCAACTTTAGAATTTCTACAAGTACCTGAAGGAAACTCAACCACATGGTCACCAATACCTGTATATCTTTTATCACAGTTTAGATCACACGGTTGACAATCGTGATGAATTTTTGTTATCACACCCTTGTTGACAAATACTATGTCAAGAGGTATTAGACATTTCCTCATCCAAAAACTATGGTGTCCTTTACCCATATTAAACACCATACAACCTTTCAATTCTCTGCGACCCATCATACCGTGTTTAATTTGTTCGGGAGTTTCCATGTACTCCGCTTCATATACTTTACCATCAAGGATTACCGACATAGTTTAATATTTACAATATAATAATAAATATGTATAATTTACAAGTATGAAAGTAACAGACTTATCTTTAGGAGTCCTATATTTTTTAATAGGACACATTTTAGTTTTCTATCAACTTAACGGACAGTTTATTTGGAAGAGTTTCAAAGAAAATGAATTATTAGTGGCGGCATCAGGTATTATTATATCATTCTTTTTTATATGGGGTACAAAACATACTGTAGATGCGATGGATGGATTACTATGGCCAGCTAGGTTTATTGGATTTAGTATTGGTATGATTCAATACGCAATTTTTGTAAACATATACTTCAAAGAGGGATTAGATTTAAAAACATTAATAAGTTTAGGTCTTTGCTTTATCTTAATATCAATACAAGTATTTTGGAAATGAACAAAATAGATTTACATTATCAAAACCTACTCTCCGATATTTTAGAAAATGGGGAAGAAAAAGAAGATAGAACAGGTACTGGTACAATATCAGTATTCGGAAGACAATTACGTCATGACATGTCAGAGGGTTTTCCGATCCTCACAACTAAAAAAATGGCAATAAAGTCAATTATGACTGAACTTAAATGGTTCTTGAAAGGAAGGACTGACTTGAGGTACTTGTTACAAAACAATTGTCACATATGGACAGGTGATGCATACAGTGTTTATGAGAGAACACACCATTGGGAGTTAGAGGACCCCGAATACGATGTAGAAGAATTTGAACAAAAAATATTAGAGGATGATGACTTCTCTAAATTATGGGGTAATCTCGGTTTTATCTATGGAAAACAATGGAGAGATTTTAACGGGGTTGACCAAATAAAAGATTTGATATACAATATTAAAAATGATCCAACAAGTAGAAGATTGATGGTTAACGCTTGGAATGTTTCAGATCTTATATATATGAAATTACCTCCTTGTCATTACGGATTCCAATGTTATGTGAATAATGGTAAATTATCTTTAATGTGGAATCAGAGAAGTGTTGATACCTTTTTAGGTTTACCTTTTAACATAACTTCTTACGCAACACTATTACTTTTATTATGTAAAGAGACTAATTTAGAACCAGGTGATCTAATCTGTAATTTAGGGGACGTTCATATTTATAAGAATCACATAGAACAATGTAAGGAACAAGTCTCAAGAGACCCTTACGAATTACCAACTATAGAATTATCGAATATTAATTTATTAGAAGGAGAATTTGACTATAAAATTATTGGGTATAAATCCCATGAAAGAATAAAAGGTGAATTAAGTAATTGATTATGAAAGGTATTGACAGAGAAATCATAGATAAAATATTGGAACTTAAACAAACTCGTCCACAGACACAAGAAATAAAATTGGAAATACAAAGACTTCAACAAAGTTTAAGTGAAAAAACTGAGGATGAGTTACGAAAAAGAAATAGAAGAACTACGTGAACTAATTGATATAACCGACGAGATTATCATGGATGTTATTACTTCAAGAATTAATCTCAGTAAGGAGTTCGGTAGACTCAAAAAAAAGTTCAATACACATGAAATGTGTCCCAAAAGAAAAGAGGACATACTTGAAAAAATTAAAAATCAATCAATAGAAAATGATATTGATCCTGAAGTTGCGAGAGCGGTGTTTGACTTTCTTATAAACTACTCGGTTGAAGTACAAAACAGAATAATAAATGGGTTGGCAAAATAAAGAAATAGATCTACATGGAATGTATAGAGAAGATGCGTTCAGGTTAGTAGAAGATGAATTACTTATGAGGTCTTTGAAGGGTTCATTCGATGTTACAATAATTACAGGAAATAGTAAACCCATGAGAGACGGTGTGATTGATATATGTGAAAGACACGATTTTAAATACTACCAACCATCCTATAATTTAGGACAAATAGTTGTTAGTCACATGGGATTCTAAATCAATACTTTAGGGGACTTTTTAAAATCAATTATCATATGTACCCTATCTTCCCCAAGATTAGTTACACCATGAAGAGATCCATTATTAATCTCCCACAGTTCACCCACAGGTATAACTTTCTCAACACCATTTACTTTAAAAACACAATTTTTATTAGTTATTAATGGTAGATGTATTCTACTATTTACCACTAAAGAGTTACCTGTATCAACATGTTCGGGAATTATTGTGTTAGATTTAAGTTTCGCAATCTCAATCCTAAGAGTAGTGCCGTCACCTAATGTGGTTTTTATAACTTCCTCAATCTTTAAGATTTCACTCTCCAACAATTTATAATATTTTGTCTCCTTTCCCCGTCTTAATTCATATTCATGATCAACAAGTACGGGTATTGTATTTGTGTTATGATGAACCCTTGCATATGAATTCTGTTTAAATGTCCACTGAGTCCATTCATCATTAGTTAGTCCATCGATAAACTCTAATAAATTTGATGTGTCGTAATCACCAATGTGTTTGTAACTCCAACTCATATAAAAGTTTTTTTATTTCTTATTCTCCTTAGTTTATGACTTGAATCCAAAGGTTCAGGATGTAAACCGAATCTATCGTCATTTAGTTTCTTGTTTTTATAAACATCTTCGTAATAATTTACGTCTATAGAAACACTTTTTGAGAATTCATGTAACAACTTATCTGAAAGTTTTTGTTCATCGTATTCTTTGATTTTTTCAGGTATAAATTCATTAGACCATTGTCTATTGACTATTCTATCATTATAATTCCTCATCACATATAATGATTCTGCTGATGACTTCAAGTCCCTCCTACTGATAATAATAGTACCATCAAACCTTTTTGACTGTTCTATGAGATATTTGTTTGGGAACCATGGACCTGCGATAACTTTTACCACCTTTTTGTCAACATCCATTTCTTTAAGTTCCTCATAAGTTGGTTCGAACACCGCTTTGTATTTGTAAAATAAGGATAAACTTTTAAGTAAATTTGTAGTTCCACTTCTTGGTATACCAACTATTAAAATGTTTCTCATATATATAAGTATACATAATCGATAACCATAAGTCAAGAATAAAACTTATTGGGTTTACTATTATTGAAAAATAAACTATTTATATAACAAACATTATACATTATGAAAGGGACTCTTTTTAGTGGTGACTTTATCAAAGATGAATTAGGTGAATTAAGGTTAATTGAATTTAACACAGATACCGCTGCGGGATCCGTAAGTTCCGCACTATTAGATTTCTCTGGTTTATATCAAATACTTAATGAAAACTCACTTACGACTTTAGATATAATTTTTAAGGATATACATAAACATATAGTCGAAAGAATTTTAGATACCTACCAAAGTACTTTACCGTCTTTACAGGTAAATTTACATAAGGAACAACACAATTCAATCTACCCTAACTCTGTTAGTGATACAGGTAGTAATTTTATCCTAAGATTAGTCTACGATGAAAATGCAATATTTGATTCGAGTTATATAAAAAATAGATTTAACACATTGAATTTATTCAAAACGAATGATTCATCTTCCGATATAATATCATTCTCATATACCGATGCAAATAACGTACATCACAATACAATTGAAGATAACTTTTTAGATGGTAGACTTGATAATGTTGCTGATGTAGTTGTAAAACAAGTGGAAAAGGGGTCAGGTCAAACTCACAAATTTGGTAAGGTCGGTAATAAAAATGAACCTAATGATAGTAGACTTGAAGGATTAACAAATGGTGTTGTTCACGGACAAGAGATCATAGAACAATATCATTTCGGTGAAAACAGTTTTGATGAACAAAATAGAGTTGTATCATTTAGATCTTACAGTATTATATACGGTAGTGAACTTGATATTTTAACCCTTGCAACATTACAAAGTCCATCCTATACTGATTTACCAACAGAGATTGATATTCTTGGTGACGTTGAGTTACTTAATAACGGTGATTTTAGTAGTGGTAGTACTTCATGGATACAAGGTGTGGACGATACAAACGCGGTCAACACGGAAACAGTAGATGGTGACACATATTATTCAACAGATGTGACTGTCGTTGGTGAAAAACACGAGGTAAACCTAACACAGAAAGTTCTTGTCGAAGATGGAAACTCTTACAAAATAGAGTTTGAAGCTTGGAGTGATGTTGAAAGAACAATAATAGTTGGATTAGGTTTGGATCAAGATCCTTGGACAAATGCAAATCAAGTTGTTACTATTAATACAACAAGACAAAAGTATACAGTCTACTTAGGTATCTATAATTTCAGTGGTCAAAGTACAAGATTGTTTTTTGATTTAGGTGATCAACTTGGTAAGGTAAACATAAGTGAGGTTTCTTTAGTTAAAGACAACCAATATTTAAACATTATAAACCCTAAACACTATTATGAGTTCGCAACGAATTCTATTCTACCATATAAATCAGAATCATTATATGGAACACACACTGTACTTATGTCTGATGGGACAAGTAAAAGTCTTAGTGAACTTGAAGTAAACGATGTGTTGAAATCTAAAACTATTGAAGGTTTGGATTTAGATGAATCAAATACCGATAATTGGCAAATCACTGGTTCGACTCTAACATATACCGAGTCTGATTCTACAGCGTCTATTGTAGATATCAAAATAGAGGATGCTAAAAATAATGTAGTTACAGAGATTGTATTAGGTAATGGTGATAAAATCTATACTGGTGTTGCAAAAAGATATATAACATATAATACAAGTACCAATATCACAAAGTTTGAACCCGCAATGGATTTAGACCCATCAGTAAATAAATTATTTGGTAATGATGGTAACTTAGTTGATATCACTTCAGTACAATTCTGTTTCTTAGATGAACCAAGTAGTAAACTATATGGTATTGACGTAGAAGACAATGATACATATGTACTTGGTGATAGTAGTACACTTAATTTAAATATAATCACACACAACTTCTTTAAGTTTTTAATTCCTTTCGACTGTTTTATTGCAGGTACAAAAGTAACAATGGGCGATGGTACATTTAAGAATATAGAGAATATAGAGATTGGTGATGAGGTATTATCATTCAATGAGGAGACTGAGACTCAGGAACCTAAAAAAGTTGTTGGTAAAAATAATCCGATACACGATGATCTTATAAGATATGTAATATCTGATGATATCACGTTAACTTCAACAGAAGATCACCCATACTATGTAAAAAACAAGGGTATTGCATCTTACTTACCTTCTAAAACAAATCTTTTGTATGAATTAGGAGATGATAGGGACGCGGTACAGATAGAAGTAGGTGATATTCTATTCCACCAAGACGGTAGAGAATTAGAAATTTTAGATATTGAAGTAAAAGCCGTACCAAAAGAGGTACAAACTTTCATCATACATGTGGAAGATAATAATAATTTTTACGCAGAAGGTATTCTCGTACATAATAAAATAGAGTAGATATGTCAGCACCAAAAATTTATAAAAAAATACCAATTAGAGTTAATAGACCAGTCACACAAGTATCTGAAACTGATAAAGCGAAAATGGAAGCAACCATATCTAAGTTCATTCAGTTCTTTAAGTCCGCACACTCTTAAAAAAGTACCAAAAAAACCATTCACAATCTACTTTTTTTCATCTATTATTCAATAGATGGAACAGTTATTTAGTTACGAACAAAATAAAAAGACTGATAAAGGTAAACAGATTGAGAGAGTCTCATTAGAAATCTACTTTTGGGAGGAAACAATTCAAATTAAACAAGATTACGATTACACCTATAAAAGACCTAATGATGGTGATGATAGTATTCCTGAGTACACTCTCGTTAGAGAGGTCGAGATGTCTACAGAATTAACGATAGATCTCAAGAAAGCAGACTATAGAGTTTGGAATAGTACTGTAACTAAAGGTTTCTTTGGTGATATTAGAGGACAAAAAAAACCAAGTATCAGTAAAAATAAGTTTGACAGACTTGCAGAATTTACAACTGAAGCGTTCTATAAAGGAAATAAAAGAGGATCTGGTAAGTGGGGTAAAAGGTATAGTGATAAAGTAGACAAAGCATTTATAATATTAAGAGATCTTATCCAACCAAGAATAAAGGACGATTATCTAAGAAATAAAATACACTTCCACAAAACAGAGATAGATCCACTATTTGACTTACTAGTTGATTATCATTTAGATAAGAAAAAAATTAAAGGTCATGACCTGATTTATTTGGACATCCAAACAGACTATCCCAAATTAAAATACCTAAAACTTAATGATTACAAGTTTGTACCCGCAGTCCTTGATGGGTATGGTATCAAAACAAAACAATTTATAAGTACACTAAATAATAACACGGAGGGTTTGCCAATCATCATTAAGTCACTTAACTACATTTGTAAATTATTTGGTGACAATTTCATTGATTACTTAAACAAAGTTGATTGGCACCTCCATTGTTATAAACCACCAAAAGGTAATAGAACTCATCTCCTAAAAAATGATACTGAGAAAAAGAATATAATGTTAACTATTAATAATTGGGAGAAACAAAATCTAATGAATGATTCATTTATTGATAGTTTATATAATCTATTATCACTCAGACAAACTTTAGAAAAAAAAGGAATTAATTTACGATACACTGCAACCAACGACTTACAATTTAAACAATTAGAAGAACAGTGGTTATCGGTAAAAAAATACCTATCAAGAGGATATAGAATTAGGTATGTTTTTAAAGAAGATTTTGTTAAATATATTGAACAGGATATTCGTATTGGTGATGAAATATATAAACCAAAAATATTAAGTACTGAGGAAGAGTTTAAAGTTGAAGGTCACATCATGAAAAATTGTATGGGACAACAATTTAACCATGGTGCAGTATCAATATACATCTCACTTAGAAAGGGTAAAAAATGGATTAATGTACAATACAAAAGTGGTGATATGACTATGGCTTATGGTAAAGCAAATTCACCGATCCCCGATGAATTCAAGATAGTGGTTGACACTTTGACAAAGAGATTTAAAAAACAAAAAAACATTTCTTGGGTAAAGGAAAAATACGATTTGATTTAATTATTTATTTTACGTATTATTTATACTATATCTGAATTAAGTTGAATGGTTGATATAACTGAAATAGCACTCGAAAAAGTAGTTGAATTGATGATGGAACAGGGTCTAACACCTGACACTCATCATTTGAGGGTTGGTGTAAAGGGAGGTGGTTGTAGTGGACTACAATATCTCATGGATTTCGATGACAAGATTGAGGAGACAGATAAGGTCGTAGATCTTGAAGTATTAAAAATAGTAATCAATAAACAATCCATACTTTACATAGCTGGTACCACATTAGATTTCCAAGGAGGTTTAAACGGTAAAGGTTTTGAGTGGATAAACCCCAACGCAAATAGAACATGTGGTTGTGGTGAAAGTTTCAGTCTATGAAAAAACAAAAGAAAATTTTAATTGTAGTCGGTCACCCCGACAAGAAGTCATTCTGTTGGAACGGTATATATAAAACCGCAACAAGACAGATGAGAAAACATAAACAATCATATAGAGTGATTGATTTATATAGGGATTCATTTGCCAGACCAAGAACTGATCTAATTAAAAAGTATCAGGAATTGGTTACTTGGTCAACCCACATCTATTTTATTTCACCTGTGTGGTGGTTCAGATTAACACCAAGAATGGAAATATTTTTTGATGAAGTATTTGTACCTGGTTTCGCATATAAATTTGTTAACATAACTAAATTGTATGCGTATCCTAAACCATTCTTAAAAGATAAAAAAGTTAGAACATACATAACACATGGAGCACCATCAATACCCGTAAAAACTCTATACTTAAATTCAGTAAAGTTAAGATTGGTTTTAGGTGTATACAGTTTTGTGTTTGGATGGAAATTAAGTAGATGGATTAAAACAAAACAATTTTGGTCGGTACCTTTTGTTTCTCATAAAAAGAGAACTAAGTACTTAACGACAGTAAAATATGATATAAGAAAAGATTTAGGTTTATGAATAAAGAAAGAGAAGAATATCCTGATAATGTTGCTTGGGATGAAAACGAGGGTTGGGTTGGACATAAACTACCCTATGCAAGTAATGTTGGAGCACCCGCAATAAAATTAGATGATACTGTTGGTTGGAAAAACCAACAAGTAAACAAAGTAAATAATCAGATCAAGACTAAATTTGAGGAGTTAAGAGAGGAATATAATAAATTAGTTACTGAATTCAATTGGAACCAAGTTATATACAAATCAACATACTCTTTTATTCCTGTAATAGGTCACACATATCATCTTTACACTAACAAGGAGGACGTTGTTTTCCTATCATTAATTGGTCCCGATGAGTGGGAACAAAACTTTATTGGGTCATTCAAGTTAGACTCAACAGAAAAATGGATCAAAGTTTCTTAGATTTCGGATAATCCAAGTATTTATATATAAAAACCTCATGGAAGAAATTAGTAAAAAAGATATTTTGAATATTGTTGGTGAGAATCTTACTACGATAAGACATCAATACTACAAGGGATTTGATGAGTCTGAGGAGGAAATAGGTGAAATGCCACAAAAACCTGAAGACTTCCCTAAGAAACAACCTGATCCAAGTAAACCCACTAAAAGATCAGGTGGTAAATTACCTACTTGGACAAGAGCTTACGAAACAGACGACAATGGTAAACCAATAGATCACGTTGGATGGTTTTACTTCAAAGAAGGTATGGAAGGACCAAAACCAATTATATTTACCTGTGAATGGGATGAATTGATTGAAAAACATCCTGATCTTATCCCAAAACTAAAACAAAGATATGGTGAGGTTAAACTAATTGAAGATAAGTGTGATGCGTACACCCCATATAGAGGTAAAGGGGCACCTGAAATGGTATTAGCAAAACCTATACCAGGAGAGGAAGGTGATGATCTTGAAGTAGAACCACAACCTTACATTCAAAAATATGATGAGAATGGTGAAGCGGTTACTAAATACACAAGAGAAAAAATTAATAGAGATTTCAACCAAATACTAAAAGGTAGTCTAACAGAAGATAGTGAATTCACAAACGCACTTAAGAAATTAAGTTTACCTAATATTGTCATCACTAATCCAAAACATAGAAACTCTTATAGTGATGTAAATGATAAAACAATATCATTTCAATCACACAATATAAACACATACAATACACAGAGAGACTTTATCCAAAGTGTTACATCTAATGTTAGGGAGAGAGATCCTGAAAAATTAAGTGTACCTGAAGATAAATCTCTTAGAAGATTATATAACAAATTATATTCAAATTGGAATAAGACGAGATTTACAAGTTCTACTGAATATGGAAAGACACCAGTGTTTCAATTAGACAGAGGTGATTTTCCTAATGAACAGAACTTTGAGGTTATGGTTTCTTCAGACATAAAAATTACAGGTTCTGAAGTAGAAAGTAATGAACAAGGAGAAACTGTTTCATGGAAGTGGGAAGTCGAGTACCTTATTGAATACGCAAAGAAAGCACCTACAGATAGAGTGGCAAGAAAAATGATTAAGGATGGTGATGTTAAGAAAGAAGTAATGGTACAACTTGACCAACCAAAAAAATTCGATGGTAATACTATCTTAGGTGATAGAGGAAAAATACAAGACGAGAGTGATACAGGTGATAATCACCCATTAACAGATATTAATATTAGACAAGGTTTAGAACAAGTCTTAGATGATTTCAAAGCGGAAATGAAGTCTATGAACCCTAACATGTCTATTAGAAGAGCGGTTAGTAGGATTGAAGATTTAGGACAACCACAACGTAACTTGAGAGAAGAAGAAATCAAGGACGTGGTTAAACGAACTATTAACAAAAAGAGGAAGTAGAAAACTCATAGAATCACCAAAGAACCCAACACTACGTTGGGTTTTTTTATGCGTTTGACTTAATGAAATTAATTATGTATCTTATGTATATAAGACCAAAAAATTATGAGTTTAAGAGATACAGTAAAAGATTGGTTAAGAGAAGGGAAAGAAATAAAAGTTAACAACCCTCTCTGTTCGAAAAGATTGGTTAAGGAAAATCTCCACCAAATATTAGGATTATTAGAACAAGATTCACCTATGATTGCATCGGAAAGAATTAAATTTCTAATTTCAGATATAGACAATGGTAAATTGGATGCGGGGAAATTATGATCACTCTATTCGAAAATTACGATCAAATGTCGGAGTATGTAGCTTCATTAGTTGCGGAAACGATAGAAGAGAATCCACAGTGTAAACTTGGATTACCAACAGGTTCAACCCCTATAGGTATGTACAGAAACTTAGTACAAGGGGGACTTGATTGGTCTGAGGTACAAACCTTCAACCTCGACGAATATGAAGGTATTAGTCATTTACATCCCGAATCATATCACATGTATATGAAGAAAAACCTATTCTTACATGTGAATCTGAAAAAAGAGAATATACATTTCCCTGACAAAAGTTATGATAAAACAATCAGAGATTTAGGTGGTTTAGATTTAGTTATTTTAGGTATTGGACATAACGGACATATTGCGTTTAATGAACCAGGTACTTCACTCACTTCAAAGACAAGGAAAGTAAAGTTAACTAAAGAAACCATCGAAGCGAATAGTAGATTCTTTAGTAGTATTGATGAGGTCCCGAAAAGGGCACATACTATGGGAATGAAAACCATTAGGGAATCTAAAAAAATAATATTGATTGCTAATGGTAAAGACAAATTTGATATTCTCGACGAATGTTTTAACGGATCGGTGACTAAGGATAGACCTGCAAGTATTCTTCAGGTACATCCAAACATACAGGTTTTTTATGCAGGTTAACAAATTAATGATTGTGGCTCATCCCGATGATGAGACACTTTTTGGTGGAGGTGAACTTCTTAGATACAAAGGTGAATATAAAGTAGTGGTTTTAGACTACGGAAATCATTTGGTTAGACATAAGGAGTTTATTTGTGCCATGGAGGTACTAGGTGTAAACAAATGGGAACATTGGGATGGTGAACCATACAAGTCATCAACCGCTTACAATGAGTCTATATTAATACCAAGACTTGAAAGAGTATTAAATGAAAAAAATTGGGAGAAAATTGTAACACACAATCAGGGTGGAGAGTACGGACATTATAGACATATAGGAACCCATAATGTCATGTCGCGTCTTTGCCCTGAAAAGTTATGGGTCTTCGATACGTGTGGTGAGAGTCCCTTAGAGGACGAAATAAAAGAAGAGAAGGGTAACATACTCAAAACATGTTATCCTTCACAGAGACAAGTCCTAAGATGGTTTAAATGGGATTGTGAACAAATAGTGAAATACAAACAAAATGAAGAAAATTGAACAACTTAATGAAATGTATCCTGAATTGGAATTATTACAAGCCGATGGGTTTGATGATGCAATAATCGGGTTAGAACCACTATCGGGTAAAGTAATATACGATATAGACATGATGGTTCAAGTATTGATTACTCAAGAAGAACTAACATGGGAAGATGCGGTGGAATACTTAGACTATAACGTATTAAATGCATATGTTGGTGAAAACACCCCAATATATATTCAGACCTTAGACAATGAATAATACCTTACCTGACGTATACCATAAAGGAATTAAGGTAATTGAGAGTTGTGAAACCCTAATCCAAATGGATGGGGCAATACAATACGTACATAATTTTAAAGATCATTTCCTCAAGACTCACACTGACGATGAACTTGTTATGGCTTACCATAGGTCTTTAGAAAAATATATTAAACAGAAAATCAATGAAATTTCTTGAAACAAGTATAAAGGACTGTTGGATTATTGAATGGGATGTTCACGTTGATCATAGAGGTCACTTTGGTGTTACATTTAATCACCACGAATTTGTATTCAGAACAAAAATAGATACCAAGTTCGTACAAGACAATGAATCTTTTTCACATAAAAATGTTATAAGGGGGTTACATTTTCAAACAGGTAGTTTCGAACAAGCTAAGTTAGTAAGATGTCCGATGGGACAAGTCTTAGATGTAATTTATGATATGAGAATCGATTCTCCAACATATAACAACATTGTTACAGTACCTTTAGGTGGAGAACATAAAGAAAGATCTGTTTTTGTACCAAGGGGTTGTGCCCATGGATTTTCAGTTAAGGAAACTGCATTGTTCCAATACAAGGTGGATAACCTATATAATAAGGATCAAGAAGGTGGAATTAGATACGATGATCCCGAACTTAATATTGATTGGGAGATAAAGGGAGAACCCATAGTATCACCAAAAGATTTAGAGTTACCCTTTTTACAAGACTTAGATATTTATAATTAAAAGAAACTCATGAGTAAAGTCGTAAAAATCAAAGAAAGTGACATCAAAAAATTAGTTTTAGATGTTTTAAAAGAACAAGAAGAATACCAAGGGTCAGATGATCCTGAAATAAGAGACTTAGCGAAACAAGGTCCCGAAGAATTCAGTTCTGAGAATGGTGTACCACTGAGACTCGCAAAAGATGAAGAAGGTAACTACTATGTATTCCAAGATGATGGTAGTGATGATCCAAAGGCAACGAAATTAACTTAACCTACAAACCCCATTAAATTGGGGTTTTTCATTTATAAAACAAAGTATTTATTAATATGAAGTTATCCTCACTAGTTGAACAGTCATCGGATCAAATAAAAGCGATCGCAAAAAAGAATCCATTTTATTTAATGCAGGATAGGTACATTTCTCGTGCTATTGACATTGGTTTATTAGATTTTGTATTAGAGATGGATCAAGACGATCTATCTAAATATGTTACTGGTGATTGGACAATTAATAAATGGAAGGATAAAGATGGTCGAGAGAGAAGTTATACCATGTTCGATGCCATTTACCAAGGAGAATCTTATGATGTTTATGATTCACATTCTTATGATGGTGATTGGGAGTCAGCATTAGACTATCACGTTAACCAAGAGAACGAGGATAAAATAAGAACAATTGTAAATGGATATATAACCAAATCAGGTCAAAATCCTGAGGATTTCAATGATCACAGTCTACAAGACCTTATCAACGAATTTGATGAAGATAATGACATCAGTATCATGTTGAGTCAAACTTTAGGTGATTGTGAGGCGGATAGTTATATGAATTATCTAAGAGAACAAATGAAAGAAGCGATAGGTGAGTATGGTGAAGTTATGGAGTTTAGTTATGGTGAACCTATTAAAGTTAAAATAGAAATGGATGTTGTAATCGAGGGTGTCTTTAATTCGGATTATTCAAAAGATGACGAATTTTTAGATATCTTAGATAGATGTAGAGACGGTGAAAATAATAACGATCCCAATCTCACAACACTTGGAGAATGTATATTTGACGAGATTATGGGATATGATTATTTAGATAGACCTTCTTTGTCCATAGATGACCGTTGGTATCCTGATGTTGATGATAATAATTTCAACGGTATTTTAGAAGATCGTTTACTTGAAATAGAATGAAATTAATAGATACCATATACGATATACTTTTAGAGGCGAGTCCTAAAGCAATTTATGACAAGTACTATAGTAAGATTGATTTCAATGAATTTGTTCGTATTATAAGTTTGGATAGTAGATCTAAAGTAGATCCAAACGCGGAGGATGATAAAAAGGTACTTAGAATTGGTAAGTATTCTAAGATACTCCTCAAACTATTCAAAGAAGGTAAACTCAAACCTGAAGACTACCCCAAAGCAAAGGAATATCTTGATTTAGTTTATAAACACCAAGTTGCTGTCGACCAAAACAAAATTAAAGACCTTAGTGACCTATTCAATATAGTACAAAAATATTATAAACAAGACAGTGATAAGACTGTTTTCGAATTAATCCCAACACTATCAGACGATGATTATGAATTACTACATAGTGGGGATAATTGGGTTATATACAAACCTAAGTCAGAAAAGGGTGCGGCAGTGTTAGGTCATAACACACAATGGTGTACTTCATGGGGACCATATTCAACTAACAAAAGTTATGTGGGTCGTAAGAATCATTTCTCACACCATAATGATAGGGGTGAACTTTATGTTATAATAAAAAGAAATGAACCACAGACAAAATACCAGTTTCATTTTGAGACCAAACAGTTTATGGATAGAACTGATACTCAAATTCATACACCAGATTTCTTTAGTAGTTACCGAGAAGTTACTAAATTCTTTTTCCCATCACTTTTTGATGATACACCAGTCGAAGACTACGAATTAAACAGAATGGATTTCTTACCCGACAGAGACATTGCTATATTGGTTGATAGACAAATAGGGGAAACGGATAATGAATTAGTTAAATTATTAGTCGACGGTGAGGATGATGAACTTGCAGAAACATTATATGATAAGTTTGTGGTGGACGATAACATAACTGACATTGAGTACTCATCAAGAGATGGTAAATTGATTTTCAAAGTGAATGAGTTAGGTGATGATACCGAGATAACAAGAATGGCACTGAACGGATATAAATCGGAGTCAGACCCTTATTCTAACACAAGTGAATATCTTAGAAGTGATATTGCAGATTCGGGTGATGATGATTGGTTGAAGGAAACACTTACTCCATTACTAAAAAAATTCTACGAACAAGAACAACCACTTTATGTGGAAAGTGCGGATGAATTTGTTAAACTAATGTTCGATGTTTACTTCGAAGGACTTGTTGATGATTTTGCAGATGAATATGCATACCTAAACGAGGATGCGGTCAGATCTGCCAATCAGGCTGAGGAGAATAAAATTACAAAGTACATTGATATAGGTGATGATTACCAAAAATTCGAAATAACTATTGCACCTTCAAGATTAGCACTTTTTATATCACAGGAGAAAATCACACAGATAACGGACTCTATGAGTTTATTTGATGCTTATTGTGATAGTAAAGATTTGAATTATGACTATGAAAACCCTATGTGGGAAATTATGTTAGAATATCCAACTCTCAGAGAAATGAAATCTCACCTTGAGGGTTATTCTGAAAAATTACGCGAAGAGTTTGAACAGACACCTGACTGTATGGAAAAAAGACAGAGTTTGACTAAAATACTTGACAAGTACTTTCAAAATTATGGTTATGGTAGTAGAAGGTCATATATTTTTAAAAATGATCGAGTTGAAGTCACCGCAGATGGTAAATACAACTGTGAAAAAGATGGTGTGTTAACCACAATTATCATCAAGAAGAATCCTGAAGAAGACGAAAAATTCCAAGGATATATCTCTTTAGAAAAGTTAGTAGATTATATTACTATAGAACCTCTTCTCGAGAAAAATTAGTATATTCTAAAAATATTTCAAGAATTTATTTGGATATAACAAATTAATTATTATCTTTGTCAGTATAAAGGTAAAATTATTGTTATGACATTCGAAGATTTAACATTCGCAAAAGATGAAATGGGTACGTGGAGATGTAGAGAAAACATCAACAACTACGAAGTATCCATAGTTGCTGGTAAGTACGTCTATTCAACTCCAAGGGAAAATCTATCTGACCCTAATGACTTCTCAGAATATGAGATTGCAATTTTCAAGGATGGTGAATTTACAAGAGAATTCTTCGATTCAGACCATTATGATGATGTAATGGGATATGTCGACAAAGAACAAATTCTAAGTTTAATCAGTAAAATTCAAAAATCATGATTCCAAAGTATGAAGATTTAACTCCGAAACAACAAGGTTTTATTTCGGGAGTAGGTATAACACTTCTTAGTGTTGCAATTTTAGGTTTCACATTAGCATTTCAAGGCATATAATATGTTATTCAACAATTTAAAATATAAAATATTCTGTGACATGGATGGTGTCTTAGTAGACTTTGATAAAGGTTACTTTGAACTCACAGGTAAGGACATCAAAGGTCAATGGCACACAACTCCTGAGTTTTGGAACCCGATAAATGAACAGGGTGAAAAGTTTTGGGACAATCTCGAATGGACGAAAGATGGTAAAAGACTTTGGTCTTATCTTGAAGAACATTATCCCGTTCTACTTTCATCTCCATCAAGAAATGGTTATGGTTCAAGAAAGGGTAAAAACTCTTGGGTTAATAGAGAGTTACCTGGTGTCCCATTACTATTAGAATACTCTAACAATAAGAAAAAGTATGCGGGAACTAACTGTATATTGATTGATGATAGAGATAGAAATATTGATCAATGGATATCGAACGGTGGTATAGGTATCCTTCACAAAGATTATGATACCACGATTTCACAATTAGAAAAATTAGGATTATGAGTGGATTAACAAATTTATTCAGAGATGATTATGAATCAGTAATCGATAGACCATCACAATGGTTAAATATTGGGTATTTAATTGCAACATGTATTGCAGCTTACTTTATACCTGTCACCGCAGGAGCATTGTTTTTAGTATTGGTATGGAAGACCTTAGAACTATACTTCACTCAATGGATCTATACTGACGATACAATCATAGAAAGAAAAGGTGTTTTTAATGTAACCACCGATGAGATTCAATTTTTTAGGATTAAAGACGTTAGATTATATAGACCAATTCTATATAGACTTGTTGGTATATCTAAGATCACATTAATTACATCAGATAAGTTCAGACCAACTATTGTTTTGAACGGTGTCTACAACGGAAAACAGAAAAGGGATATGTTCAAACAACTTGCCATTTCAACAAGAAGAGATATGGGAGTAAAAGAGTTTGACATCCGTTAACTTTTTATATATATTTATGGATATACAGTATTCGATAATCATGAGATATTTAAGCTCGGTCGATAGTTACTACGACCCAAGTACAGGTCTCATTTATAGATGCAAAAAATCCAACAAAGACTTAAAAGAAGGAAAGACCTTCAAGGAGTTGAATGAGAAGTGGTGGAATCGACTATCTCAAGAAGATTCGGCTCGTTTAGATACGAGACATGGACTTTATTAAAAAAATCACTAAATGTTTGAGTACTTATTCAACCTCGCACTTGGATTGTCTTTTATGGTAATCGTAGTTAAATTAATTAAATCAATGAAAAATGGAGGACCAAGATCAAAAAACAGTAAATAGTATGTTTAAAAAACAAAGAAACATCCTACTCGTAGCACTTTTCTCAATGTTAATGTCGGGTTTCATCATGGGTTTTACACTTATGGATGATCCGATCGACAGTATAAAAGTCACATCTGACCTAACGTGGGAAAAGATGTACTATGACATGAAAAAACAAAGGGATAGTATTGAAGTCGAGAAGGATGACATTGAAAAGAAGTTTGAAGAATCTGTCAGATATTGGCAACAATGTGAGTCAAAACTTAATTTGTAATATAAATTTTATACTTTAAAATAAAAAAAATGAAAAATTTCAAAGTTTTTATGATGACGTGGTACCCCGTGGTGTTTGCGTTTATTTGTTTACTCTACTCAGTAGGGTTGGGTCTACTCGGTAGGATCGAAGAGGCACAGTATTCGGCACATTGGCCAGGTACTATTCTATTATTTGCATTAGTAATCAGACAAAGAAGGAAATCATGAGTATAGCAATGTTTGTTATTGGGTTCGTTATTTTTTCAGCGTACGTCTATTTCTTAATTTGGAATATCTATTACAGTTCAAGGAAACAGAAAGAGGAGAACTACCCTGATATAGTTGATGACATTGATATGGATGGTATGGGTGATTTCAGTCGTTTTCCAACTGATGTTACAATAGAAGAAAGAAAAATTAAAAAAAAGAAAAAATATGAAACTACACGAAGTTCCAAGAAATAGTAGAATCAAAGTGATTAGTGATGTCAAGGTTCCACCCGCATCACCACTCATTGAGGAACAAGAAGAACTAAATTTTAGTCACGTAGACGGAATGTATAGTTATTGTACAAGAGATAACGGTGAAGTAGTTCACTTAGTGGCTTGGTCAGAAGTAGAAATTATAGATTAATTATGTGTATACCTGCAATTATATTTGAGTACGAAGATGAAACTGCGTACGAAGAAGAAAAATACAAATCATTTTATAATAAATCTGACGAAAAGTGGGATTATTATTCAGGATTACCAAGTCCAAAGGCATATGAAATGGATCACTAAAATATCACTTATAACTTTTATACTTATGTTTATGTCCTCTTGTGCATGTTATCATTGTCCAAGGGTCTATAAAGATAGAAGTGTACCGACAGGAATTGCGGTTCCTCTTAAAAAGAATACCAAACAGAATAAGTATGGTCCTAAAAATCCATACTATGGTAAACCCGAAAAGAAAAAAAGAGTACGGATTTGGTAAAAAAAGTCTACGTTAGTTGGGAAGAGGTATCAGAAATGGTACAGATCCTTGGTGATAAAATAAATGATAGTGGTCTGCAAATAGATTACGTCTCAGGAATCCCAAGGGGTGGATTTATTCCCGCAGTACTCTTCTCACATAAGTTTGATAAACCTTTCAGACATCATAAACAAGGATTGTATACTGATAATATCATAATCATAGATGATATTGCGGATTCGGGTGTTACTATCCAAGAATGGAGGGAAGAATTTGATCAAGCTAAGTTTGCCACTCTACACTATAAAGAAGGTTCAACTGAAGAACCTGATTTCTACGCAATCAAAGTACCATCAGACTATCCATGGATTGTATATCCTTGGGAACTCAAAGAGTCTGAAACTATCCAAGACTACCTTAAAAAATAAATTTTATAGATTTATTTGTTTTATAAGGAACTTTACATTATATTTGTAGAGAATCTTTAAATAATTTATATCATGGAGAAAAATCAAATATTAGAACAAACAGGTTTGGATTGGACAGTACGTTCGTCTAAAGTTGTTACTGAATGTGGTTACCCCACAGACAAAATTGCAATGGTTAGGAATGATAATAACGAAGTACTTGGTGTACATTCAAGTGGTTATGTTCCTTATCAAAATGGACAACTAGCGGAACTCCTGTTACGTGTTTCATCCCTTACAGGTTTGGACATTCATACTGGTGGAGAGTTCGGTGGTGGTAAAAAAGTCTTTATCCAACTTAAAAGTAATGATCTGAAAATTGGTAAGGATAAAGTTGAAGGGTTTGTCACAGGTATCAATTCGTTTGATGGAAGTACATCTTTGGCTTTCGGAAACTCAAACCTGACTGTAAGTTGTACAAATACATTCTTCGCAGCTATGAGGAATCTTGATAAAGTTAGACATACCAAAAATATGACTAACAGAGTAGATGAAATCTGTAAAGGTATTGATCTATTAGTTGAAGCGGAGAAAATCATGTTTAATAATATTAAACAAGTGTCAGAAACACCACTTAAACCAAATTATAAGAAGTTGAGGGACAAGGTGGCGAAAAAACTTTTCGATATTGACATGGATATTAGTTTGAGAAACTATAATAATAGTGAAGAACTTTCGTCCACTAAGAAGAATAAACTCTCAAGATTTTACATCGATTTAAACGGTGAGATCCAAGAGAAAGGGGATAATCTTTGGGGATTGTTTAGTGGAGTCACAAAATATACTACTCATTCGTTGAGTAAGAACGATAATTCCGAAAATAAAATGTTCGGGACTTATGGAAAAAGAGAGAGGGTCATATTCAATGACATGGTATCATTGATGAAAGGTTAATTGAACCCACTCGATTTTAATCCCCCTTTATGGGGGATTTTTTTTGTAGCTTATAAAAATAATTGTGATATTTGTTGTGATATCAAAACTTTTTTATATATTTGTATAAACAAAAGAAAAAGAAAATGAAGAAATTAATAATGATTTTATCAGTATCAACACTAATAGTTAGTTGTGGTACGTCACCAAAGTGTCAGGACGAAACAAACGGAGTAGTTCTAACGGAACAAGAACAGGCACTTGAAAAAGAAGGACAGGAAATTCTTGATCTTTATACTATGCAGGACTCAATAGGTGAAAACCTATACAAGTGGGGAGATGTATGGGTTCCTGAGAGTAAATTAGATTCATTGATTGCATTGGAAACTACTGAAGTTTTAGATAGTTTACATGATGAAATGGATAAGTGGATGGAAGATTAATTACCTAATCTTCTTTCCACATAAATTAGTTTGTAGTATCACCTTTTCGGTGGTATCACCTCTACTCATTTTTACATTTGGATAACCTTTTGGGTAAGCTTTCTTACCCTTTCCGTCTATAATCTCTACAAATGGTACGTCTGAGTGTGAACCCGCTTTATAAAATTGTTTATATGGTCCACCCTTATCTACTAATGGTTTAATACTCATTACTAAACGATTCTTAATTTTAGATTGTGCGACTATTTCTTTCGCTTTGTTGTTATCTAAAACATATGTTTGGGATCTAGTACCACCCATTACATTATCACTATATCTTCCTTGAATATTCTTTATACTCATTACAGCATCTCTCTTGGCAATAGCATCCCCCATATTTGTACCAATGTACTTTCTCAGTTGTGGTGATATCCTATTACCTCTACCATAAAACTTATCAAACTTGTCTAAATCCTGTTTTGTAAAAAGTTTTTCCCTATCAAAAGTTATAAGTCGTGGGTCACCTGCATCCACAATTTCTTTTCTAAAGTACATTAAGAATATTTTATATGGACTTGCGTTTGGAGATACTTTACCCAAAGACTTTTTCATGTCAGATAAAGTAAGATCATTATATCTATACCTAGCCATCAGTCTTCTGTATTTGGTTATTTCTTTACCCGCTTTGACTTTAACTTCTTTTTCAGTTACAGATTTATTGTATTGGTCAATCCTCCCTTTTAAATCATATTTGAATCTACTTGATGGAGTGGCATCCAATTCACCATTATTAAGGTTTGCAACACCCAATGAAACACCATTGACTCTAAAATCAAATATAGCTTCATCACATTTGTGTCCACCACCCTTCTGATAACCAATTGTAATTTGCATACCAATCAAACATTCGAGAGTTGTTTCTGCAGATATAACTAACCTAATAAATTGATGTGGTAAATATTTTTGATCTTTCGGGTTGTCTACTCCTCTGGTATAAGATGGACCACCAACGATCGTTTTAGGTTTTGGAAGAGTTGGGACTTTACTAATTTTACCACTTGATTGTATAGTTTTAAAGAAGTTATTTAAGTATTTCAGGATCTCCTCACCTCTTTTATTTGATAAGTAACCTTCCTTTACTCTAACTGGTGGTGAAACTTCATTA
>Ga0163109_10000686_pt1 | contig 27008 bp, 20 predicted proteins | sample CRUFie1St13metaG_FD_108704 | JGI IMG/M metagenome (GOLD analysis project Ga0163109, IMG submission 108704) | Marine microbial communities from the Costa Rica Dome - CRUD Field 142mm St13 metaG | ecosystem: Environmental > Aquatic > Marine > Oceanic > Photic zone | place: Costa Rica: the Eastern...
ACAAAAACTATAGCTAAAATTAAAACTCTTAATATTTCAAATTTCTTTAAAATATCGATGATTTTTGGCATGATCTTTCGAAACTTTAATATGATTAAAATTGTTAAAGACATTGCAGCAATTAATATTATTGATGAGATGCTATTGGTGGAAATTATTATTTTATAAAGAAATTTTTTTAGTACATCAAACAAATCATGAATTCCATCAATTGGATATTTCCCAACATAAGGAATATTTATATTTAGAATGAGTCCCCCGAAACTTATTTCATCTAAAAACCCTAAAATAGAAATTATTGAGATTATGCGAAGTAATTTTTTTTTTTTTGGTTAATTACAATTTTATTTAATTTTAGAGTAATAAAAAAAGTTATTAATAAAGATAATGCAGTTAGGTTTTCGATTAATTCACCTTCCTCATATAAGACATATCTCAATTTAGGGGTAAAAAAATAAATACAAAATGCAATTAAGGATCAAATTAATATTATCTTTTGGTATTATCTTTCAATATTTTTCTTTTTAGGTTATAAAATACTGGAGTTTAATTTATTAGTTTTTTAAAAATAAACTTAAATATATATTAATTATTATAGGTTGATGATAATGCGAACAAAATAGTATTTAAAGAGCATCACTTTGAATGAATCTAATTTTAACATTCATAACTTTCAAGAAAATATTTTAAGGTATGAATTTGTATCATGAATAATATTTATTTATTCTTTATAAATTTCTTTATTGTTTTATCATCAATTATTTTTGAAAGACAACTTAAATTAGGAGGTTTAAAAAAATGTACCTTGTGCTCTGTTGAATCTAATAAAACTATTCTTCCATCTTTAAGAATTGTTCCTGGAGCAATTGTTTTTAAAGGTATATCAAATTCTATTGCACATGCTTTTTCAAAGTCTTTTCTTATAAAAGCTCCTTTTTGGTGGAATTCTGCGGTAACAAAAAATAAATTTTTATCCTCGCTATAAATAAATCTAGGGGATGCTAATCTTAATCTTTTTCCTGAGAAGCCTTCATTTCCTGGGAAGCTTCCAAAGTGATAGGAAGATGCAGAATTCATTCCTGATACAGGCTTTGCTATTTTGGAATTAAGATCAATTTCCCAAATACCAGATCTATAGGTATCGCTAATATATAGCTTTCTATCAACTGAATCTATGCTTATAGGAAGTCCAAAAACGACTTCTTTCATTGAAGTCATATCGCTTACAGGCATTCGGGAACTATACCTCCTCGCCATTTCACTGTCAGAAGGTGCTTCTTTAGGAGTATTTCCAGCAATCCATTTGATTCCTTTATAGGGCTTATTTATGGAAAATTTATGTAATTTACCAAAAGTATGATCCACAAAAAAAATATCATCTTTTAATTTAGTTAATCCTGTGACACTTCCAACTTCATTCCAATGGGGTGGTGGAAATAATTGATCAACTTTATTTTTTTTATTAACAAATAGAACTCTTCTTCCAAAGGCATCTCCAATCCAAATTTTATTATTGAATAATTTCATTGAAACTGGATATCCAAGCTGAGCTTTTTTAAGAGCAAATCCTGAAGCGGCACCTCTTGTTGGGATACCTGAACCAAGAAATATTTCCGATGAATAATCTTTTAAAGAAATTCTTGAAACTTGATGAGTAAGGTTTGCAAGAATATATAAAAAATTATCCTTTTCAAATGCAGCGGTAGGTCCTACCCACATTAATTTAGATTTCCTAGTTAAATCATTTTTAGTGATATATTCTGGTTTTTTTTCATCTAAATAATAACGTATAAGATTATATCCATCGCTATCCATTATGAGGAGTTGATTTCTGTCTATTCCATCTTCATATTCTATGCTTCCAAATCTATTCAAGAATGCTATTTCATCTCTAGTAATATGAGTACTTTTTAAAATCCCACATTTTTGGTTAATTCCCAATTTATCAAAATTAATATTTGCTTCTAAAATATCTCTTTTTGAAGAATTTATGATAATCCACTTTTTCAATCTAGGAATAAATTTGATGCCGTATATACGATCATTTTGAATAAGTTTTTCATAACAAGAACTTTTGTAAATATTCCCATTTTCTGGATTAATAGCTACTAATTGTTTCCCAGATAGTATAGGTAAATCACCAAATAAATTTAAACTTTTGAAGTTATGACTCTTAAAATGTTTAATAAGTTTGATTTGTTTTGAGTTTATATTTATTTCATAAAATTTACCTAAATCAAAATTAAATCCGTAAAGTATATTTTTTGAAGGGTGTTTCAATAATTGCGTTATTCCTGAATTATTAAATTCATCAAAACTTATTGAGTCCCCCTCAATGCTTAATGATTTATTTCCCAAGCCAGTTAATACTTTATCTAATTTCTCATCAACATACTTTATTATTGCACCACTAGTCGTTATTAAATAAATTTTGTTTTTGTCCTTAATAAAATTAACGGATTCCCCGTAATTATCAGAATTTAAAATATGTTTGAAAGCCCAATCCTTTTTATTGAATTTAAAAAGGCCTTTAGAGTTATCTATTTTTATATAAATAAAATCTTTACTCTCATGAGCATTTACAAAGTAACTTAATTTTAAGCTTGATCCCTCTATAGTTCTTTCGTGCTTAAGCTTAATAGTTTTTAAATCATCAGCGAGATCAAATATATGTAATCTATTTTCCTCTTTATCAAAATAAGTTGTAAAACCTCCTCTCTCAATTATCAGTTTGGCAGGAAAAAAATAATTAGAATATTTTTTGATTGGGTAGACTGGTAACTGAATATTAAAGAGAGGTTCATTGCTAGATTTAATAGAAAGTGTATCGAATTGCCATGTATCAATAACTTTTTTATGAGTTATGGTTAAGAAATCTTTATTTATGTCAATTTTGCATTTTATTATGCTGCAGATTTGTTTTAAGGGAGCCATTTGTGTCTCTCCTTTCAAAACAAGATCCCAACGATTATTTTTTTCGCCATCCGTAATATACTTATTAAAATCTATAGAACCTATGTAATGTCTTTTTAAATCGGATTCTTTTATGTATTCTTTTTTATAATTAAATTCCTGACAGTTTAATTGAGTTGGAAAAAATGCCAAGCTTAGTAGAGGTAATAAAAATTTTTTCAAAATGCAAATTTTTTGATATTATAATATATGGCTTTATGAATTATTTGGAACTTAAAATAACTATAAATATTTAAATTTAGATTAATTTATTTTATTAATTCGCTTAACTCTATTAATCAGTTTTATATTTATGAAAATTTCTAACATACTAAAAAAATATTTTTTTAATTGGAATTACTACTCTTATTTATATTTTTGCTTTAATTTTCCCCAATTAATAAATCATGAAAACTGAATGCATCTACTAAAAATAATAATAAGTAAGTAGTTGAAATAGGAATAACATTATATGATTTTTTTTTATAAGCATTTAAGCATTTTTAAGGAAAAGCACCAACATAAAAGAATGTATTGATAATGTTCTAGATAACATCCGTCGATCCCTGGTAAAAATAATAATCCTTGTTTTATTCGGTTTTGGCTGTAAACCCAAAAACTTCCATTTGAGTATTCATATGCTGGCCAAATTAACAAATTTAATAAGGCAGTCAAAGCTAAAAGAACTGTAAATATTAATATGGAAGGGTTAACTTCTTCATAAAGATCAGTAAATAATGTATTTTAAAATTTACTATTTTAATAAATGTTTTTATTGATTTCCTTAGACCAAAAAATATAATACTGCTTATATATTTACTCTTGTAAAACAGTTAATAATTTTAAGAGTAAAACTTAAATATTAAGCTGTATAAGAATTATAAAATCAGTTAAAATCAACTAATGATTTTGTTCTCATTTTTTTATTATTATTCAATAAGTTTTTTTGAGAAGTTACTAATTTCACAAGTATTTTTTATAAAAATATTTAGCCTATTGTCCATCTTTTTATGACTTATTTTTGAAGTTATTAGATTATCTCCTTCTAATTTAATTTTTAAATTATATATTTTATTTTTTGATTCTGAAAAATCTGATCTGAAATGTGCACCTCTACTTTCATTTCTTAATAAAGAACATTTCAATGTAGATTCAGCTGTTAGTAATGAAGATTTAAAATCTAATAAATTTACTATTTTTTTTAGGTCATAATTTTTGTTAACACCATTTATCTTCTTTGATGATAATTTTAATTGTTCAATTTTTTCTAATCCTTTTTTTAGATCTTTGTGATTTTTTACTACTCCACAACATTCCCACATTATGCACCTCAGATCATTTTGCATGTTATCAATATTATAAATTTCTTCTTCAAAGACTCTATCTAAATTACAATGTGCAATTCTAATAATCTCGTCTGGATTTATTCGAGTATTTAAACTTTTAGAATAACTTGATGCACTTTTACCAGATATTTTTCCAAATACTAAAATCTCTGCTAATGAATTACCTCCAAGCCTATTTGCACCATGTAATCCCCCAGCAACTTCTCCAGCAGCGTAAAGACCTTCGATATTCGTTTTGTGATTAGAGGCATTAACGTATATACCTCCCATTGAATAGTGAGCTGTAGGAGCAACTTCCATTGGTTCTTTTGAGATATCAAGATCTTGATATTCCAAAAATTGTTGATAAATTCTAGGTATTTTTGAGAGTATAAATTCCTTTTTTTTATGACTAATATCTAGATAAACCCCTCCTCTATCTGTACCTCTACCTTCAAAGATTTCGGTGTAGTTGGCTCTTGCAATTCTATCTCTTGTAGAGAGTTCCATTCTTTTATTATCATAATTAGTCATAAATCTTTCACCAGCATTATTTAGAAGAATCCCTCCTTCTCCTCTAACTGCTTCAGTAACTAAGGTGCCTACCATATTTTCAGGGAAAAGCATTCCTGTGGGATGGAATTGAACCATTTCCATATCAATTAATTCACACCCAGCCTTTAAGGCTAATGCAAAACCATCCCCAAGATTTTCCTGAGCTCTTGAGGAGCTTTTCTCCCAAATCCTTGTATGCCCCCCTGTACAAATAATTGTTGAATCTGCTAGATGTACTGTTCTTTTTCCAGAATTTATATTAAATGATAAGGCTCCGTAACATGTATCCTCTGAAATAAGTAATTCAGTAACATACTCTTCATCAAAAATAGGAATTTTTAGAGAAGTTGCTCTATTTAGCAAGGCATTTTGTATTGACTGTCCTGTGTAGTCTCCAGAAAAACAAGTTCTTCTAAAAGTGTGTGCACCAAAATATCTTTGATTGAATTTACCATTAGCTAATTTATCTAAATTACCTCCCCATTTATCAATTTCTAAAACTCTAGCCATTGCATTCCTAGCCATTATCTCTATGCACTTTGGATCCGAAATTCCATAACCTTCTATGAATGTGTCTGCAAAATGCTGTTCCCAGCAATCGTTTGAATCTAGGTTGCCAAAAGCTGCATTTATTCCCCCCGCAGCTAAAACAGTATGTGCATCGTTCTTTTTTCTTTTACCTAGTATTTTTACAGATAAGGCATTTTCTCTTACCTCAATTGCTGCTCTTAAACCTGCTCCACCGCAGCCAATAACTAAGACATTACTTCTCTCAACTAAGTTATTAAAAGCCATTGTTAGTTTCTATTCAAAATAATTATCTATTATAAAACTTAAAAGAAGTTAATTTTTTAAACACAAATAATACCAATAAGTAATATTATATATCTAATAAAAATTTTATTTGTGATAGATCGTATTCCATTTTTAGCTCACTCTGAAGAAGAGAGGAATACTATGATTAACGAATTAGGTATCACTTCTATAAATGAATTATTTAATGATATTCCAAAAGACTTTCTTCTTAATAAACCTTTAAATTTGCCGGAACCCCTTAATGAATGGCAACTCCAAAAGCATATTGATCAAAAAATAAAATCTAATACAACATGTTTAGAGTTAAATAGTTTTTTAGGTGGAGGAGTCTATAACCATTATGTACCTGCCGTAGTTGATGCTATAGCCTCTAGAGGTGAATTCCTTACGGCTTACACTCCATATCAACCTGAAATGAGTCAAGGTCTTTTACAAGCATTAAATAATTTTTCAAACAAAATTTCAGAAATAACCTCTCTCCCTACCGTAACTTGTTCACATTATGACGGAGCAACTGCTTTAGCAGAGGCTACTTGGATGGCTGTCTCAAAAACAGATATTAAGTCAATATTGGTCGCGAATTCTTTATTCCCACATTATCGAGAAGTCTTGGAAACTTATTGTTTCGCAAGAAATGTAAAAATTACCGAAGTACCAGTTAATAATAAAAATGGTTACTTAGATTTGAATGCAATAGAAAATTTAAATTCAGATGATTTTGCTGCTTTAGTAATACAAACTCCTAATTCTTACGGCGTAATCGAAGAATTTGAAAAATTAAGTAATTTCAAGAAAAAAAATAATCTTTTAACGATATGTTCTATGCATCCTTATATGCCTTTTGCAAAAGACTTTGATAAGGATTTATTTGATATCATAACTTTTGAAGGTCAGTCACTTGGGATAAATATGTTTGCGGGAGGGGCTCATTTAGGAATTCTTGCATGCAAAAAAGAACTTAGGAATTTAACACCTGGAAGATTAATTGGAAAGGTTAGCGATATTTACGGAAATCCATCGTTAGCTCTTGTATTTGAAGATAGGGAACAGCACGTTGCTAGGGATAGAGCCACTTCAAATATTTGTTCAAATCAAGCTTTAAATGCTTTAAGAGCGGGTGTTTTTATTGATCTTCTTGGCTCAGAAGGGATTTTTGATTTATATTGTAAAGCTAATATTAAAGCGAAGGCATTAATGAAAGCATTAACTGCTATTAGAGGTTTAAATGCTTCTTACGATGGTGAAATCTTTAATGAATTTATTATTCGCTTTGAAATAAAAGAAGATTTATCAAAATGTGTTATTGAACTTCAAAAAAAGAATATTCTTGCAGGAATAACATCAGATATTTTTAATAATCTAAATGAAAATGAAATATTAATTTCAGTCACAGAAATAACAAGTCAAAAAGATCTAGAAGATTTAATAGTTGGAATTTGCTACTCGCTAAAACTTGATTCAGAAATCTCTATTAATATACTTAGAAGCTTTTTAGAATTAAATCCAATAAATAATCTTGAAAATGTTTACAAGAATAATAATCATTTAAAACCTTCACCTGAACACAGGATCATAAGAAAATATACAGGATGGTCAAGAAATAATTTTGGAGTTGATACAGGTTCCTATCCTTTAGGATCATGTACTATGAAATATAATCCAAAAAGAAATGATTATCTTACTGAGCAATTAGGATTTCAGAAATTACACCCTTTTCAGCCTAAAAATACGATTAAAGGATTAACTGATATTTATAATGAAATGGAGAATTATATTTCAGAAATATTAGGAATGGATTCAGTGGATTTATCCCCTGCAGCAGGTGCTCACGGAGAACTCAAAGGATTACTTATCGCAAGAAGATACTTTGAAGATATTGGAGAAAATTATAGAAATGAGGTAATTATTCCAGATAGTGCTCATGGTACTAATCCAGCTACAGCAAATATGGTGGGTTATGTTTGCAAAATTATTCCAACAAGATCAGATGGTTTAATGGATTCTGAGGCTCTAAAACGTTCTTTATCTAAGAATACAGCTGTAGTAATGACTACAAACCCCTCAACTTTTGGCGTTTTTGAAAGAGATATAAAACAAATTGTGCAAGAAACTCATAAAAATGGAGCTTTAATGTACTATGATGGCGCTAATATGAATGCGCTAATGGGGATTACAAATCCTGGGATAATGGGATTTGATATAGCTCATTTAAATGTTCATAAAACACTTTCTACTCCACATGGTGGGGGCGGGCCAGGAGCTGGGCCTGTAGGAGTAAAAGATTTTCTATCTAAATATATCAATAAAGGATTTCAAAAAACAAATAATAACTTTAATACTAAAATTAAATTATATGGAGGTCATATATCAGTGTTATTAAGAGCATATTGTTATATACGTTCAATGGGATATTTAGGCCTTAAAAAAGCTTCTGAAGATGCTGTTTTGAATGCAAACTACTTAAAAAATAAGTTAAGTAAAACTTTGCCAGCTGTTTTTAATAGAACATGCATGCATGAAGCATTATTAGATGGTAGCTCTTTACCCATAAAGATTCTTGACTTGGCTAAGAGAATGATTGATTTTAATGTTCATCCTCCAACTCTAGTTGGAGCAGGCTGTGTCTATTTTGGAAAAGAATTGTCAAACGCTATGCTTTTCGAACCTACTGAAAGTGAGACAAAAGAAGAACTCGATAAATTAATAAATATCATAGAAAATATTGTTAAAGAATCTTATGAAGATAGTTCAATTGCTGCTAAAGCTCCAATAAAAGGAGAAATTTCAAGAATTCTAATAAACTAGGAGAAAAACATATGTGTGGTATCGCAGGAATTATTGGATCAGAAAAATATTGTGAAAATGATGTAAAGGGTATGATTGATATGATTTCATATAGAGGTCCTGATGAACAGGGGACTGTCAATTTAGGAAAAGTATATTTAGGTCATGCACGTCTGGCAGTTGTAGATCCCAAAAATGGAACACAACCTATGTCTAATGAAGATAATTCTGTATGGGTTGTTTTTAATGGAGAAATTTATAATCACTTAGAAATTAGATCAGATCTTCAAAAAAAAGGTTATAAGTTTAAATCAAGATGTGATACTGAAGTTTTGGTTCACTTATGGAGAGAGAAAGGGATAGAAATGTTAGATGATCTAATAGGAATGTTTGCCTTTTGTTTATGGGATAAAAAAAAAGAAGAGGGAGTCTTAGTAAGAGATAGACAAGGAATTAAACCTTGCTATATTACTAAACTTGAAGATGGCGGCCTTGCTTTTGCTTCAGAAATTAAATCCCTACTAACTCTAGATGGCTTAAATATACAAATTGACGATGTTGGATTAAATCTCCTTCATAGCTTTAATTATTGTTTGCCACCCAGAACTTGTTACAAAGATATAGTGCATTTAATGCCCGGTACTTATATAGAGTTCGATAAAAATGGATTTAGGAAAGAAAAAAAATATTGGCAATGGCCATTATCAACGGATAAGAAAGATGTAAATTTAAATGACTTAAATAATATTTTGGACGATGCAATTAAATTGCAAATGAGATTTGATGTAAAAGGCTGTTTATTTTTATCTGGAGGTGTTGACAGCTCAATAATTGCGGCGCATTTATCAAAGCACTGGGATAAAGAAAAAATCTTATCTTTTTCTTTGAATAGTAAACAAGAAGGATTTGGAGAATATCATCTTGCTAAATCAGTCGCTAGACAAATCAATGAAATTGATTTAGAGCCTATTGATTATGATTTTTCAATTGTTCCAGAAAATATTGAAAAAGTTCTTTTCCATTGTGATCAGCCTCATGGAGACTTTTCTTTTTTCTTAATTAGAGAGTTATGTAAAGCTGCCCACCAAAAAGGAGTTATTGTAGCCTTTAATGGTGATGGACCAGATGAAGTTCTTGCAGGTTTTACACATAATCAAGACTTTTTAGCTTCTCAAACAAGAACTAATTTTCCCTTATTAGATTATTTTAATAGGATATGTTTTATGCCTGAAAGAAATAGGCAATTGTTATTGAATGATTCATTCAGAATGGTGTTAAACAACCCCATTGATTATTTTGAATCAATATTAAATGATTGGAGAGATCTTGATCCTATCGATCAAATTGCAGCTTATGAATGTACTTCATTGGGCCCAGGAAATAATTTAATCAAAACTGATAGGATGGGAGCTGCTTTATCTATAGAAGGAAGATCACCTTTCTTAGATCATAGAATATCTGAAATTTTCGCAAAAATTCCACAATCTCAGAAATTACAAAATTCTGTGAGTAAATTTCTTCTTAAAGAATATGGATTACGTTTTTTTGATAGAGAATTAATGTTTCGCAAAAAATCAATGCCTACATTACCAATCGGGGAATGGATAAAAGGTCCATTATATGATTGGGCACAAAGTACTCTGGAATCATTAGATCCATCAAGATATAATGTTGATAACGCGATCCTATTCTTAAAAAAACATAAAGTTGGTGAGGCAAACTATACAAAGGAACTAAGAACTTTATTAATGAGTTCTTATTGGATCAAACAATTCAAATCTACATAAAAAATGAATATTTCTAATACACGACCAGAAATAAAGTATTGGCTATTTTCTTATACTGATTTATTTGGTTATCAGAGATCAAAATTAGTGCCTTCAAAAGCAGCTGAGTCGATGGTTGAAACAGGTGCAGGATTTGCAGGTTTTGCTAGTTGGCTAAATTTATCTCCCGCTGATGGGGATTTAATGGCTATACCCGACTTAAATTCATCTATAGTCCTGCCTTGGAAAAAAGAAGTGAAGTGGGTAGCATGTGATCTATATTTAGATGGGTTACCACTTCAACAATCACCTCGGTATGTTCTTAAAAGTCTGGATGAAGAGGCAAGAAAAAATAATTTTGTTATGAAAACAGGGGTTGAGGCAGAATTCTTTTTATTAGATGAACAGGGTAAAAATGTATCAGATAGTAATGATCAATCCACTAAACCTTGTTATGACCAAATGTGTTTAATGAGAAGATACGATGTAATAAGCGAAATATGTAATTATTTAAATGAAATGGGATGGGAAGCCTATCAAAATGATCATGAAGACGCAAATGGTCAATTTGAAATAAATTGGAAATTTGACAATTGTATAAATACAGCAGATAAACACACATTTTTTAAATTTCTAGTTAAATCAGTAGCTGAAAAACATGGATTTAAGGCTACATTTATGCCTAAACCTTTCAGGGAATTGACTGGTAATGGATGCCATTTGCATGTATCTTGTTGGGACAATAATAATTCTAAATGTTTGTTTATTGAAAATAAAAAAGACGAAACTTTATCTCAATTTGGTAAAAACTTTTTAAGCGGAGTCTTAAAGCACGCTAAGACAATCTCAGCCATAACAAATCCAACGGTAAATTCATTCAGAAGAATAAATTCAGTTTCTACTATGTCGGGATCTACATGGGCGCCTAATTCAGTTAGTTGGGCAGGAAATAATAGGACTCATATGATTAGGATCCCAGAGAATGGCCGATTCGAATTAAGATTAGCTGATGGAGCAGCAAATCCCTATTTGCTTCAAGCTGTTGTTTTGGCATCAGGCTTACTTGGTTTGAAAGGAAATTATGTACTTCCTAAACAAATGATGAATAATAATTTTGAAGATAAAATTCTTAATAATGTTGATACTTTACCTATGAACCTTGGAGAGGCTTTAAATAATTTGGCACAAGATAATATTTTTAGAAAAAAAATTGGTCAAGATTTTAGCTCCTCCTTTCTAAAACTTAAAACCATTGAGTGGAATGAATACCTTTCTCAATTTTCAGAATGGGAATTTAAAAATACTTTAGATATATAATTTATAAAAAAGCATGAACTAATATTCTTTTGTTTTTTTATTGAGCGCATTATTTATTATTAGTATTAAAGAAAAGACTGTACATGTTGAGATTGGAAATAAAATATAACCTAAGATTCTGTTCTCATAAGAATATTTAGTTAAGTATGGATTAAACTTAATAATATTTATATTACTAATTTCATCTTTTTGAAAACCGTAAGTTGAAGTTATTTCATCTTTTATAGTCTGAGTATTAAGAAGGTGAATTTTTTTTATGATTTTATTATAAAAATTTTTTCTTTCTAAATCTGTATTATATTTTTTATTATCATAAATTTTTGTTTTAAGAGTAATTTGTCCCAAACCTGTTGGAGTAGACATACTAGTTATATTAACTGTTGGTTGAAATAAGTCTTTATCGTCATACATAAATGTTTTCTTTACTGATACTAAAGACTCCTGAAAACTTATTTCTCTATATTTTTCCTCAATTTTTAAATTATTTAAAAAGCTATTAATAAGAGATTTTTCATGAAGCAATTGACTTGATAATTCATTACTTAAATTAATTTTATTGTCTTCCAAAGTAATTATTTTTTTAATAATAAGATTTTTTGCATAGTCCCTTGCAAGACCTTCGCCTGTTAATAATGTTCGTCTATTTTTATTAATCTTATTAAGTTTCGATGAAGCAAGATCGTTTGGATAAATTACAATATTTGCATTAATAAATTGTTTTTTATTTGTGTTATAAATAAATATTAATAAAAACGAAAAAAATCCAAGTATAAGAAGTTTAAATTTATTTTTTATTAAAATAAATAAAATTTCAATTAAATCAATTTCATCATTTTTATTAGATTCAACTGATCCCATATTTTTAAAAAGTTTTATTTAAGAATTATATCATCTCTCAACTTTAGGATTTTTAAAATTAATTATAGGAATTATCGTTATTATTGATAAAAAGGCAGTTAATCCAAAAATACCTCCTATTATTGAAGCTAATATAGTATATTTTTTTATCTTATAAATTCCTTTGGAGTTTATTAAAAAAACTAAAATAACAATAATGCATAGAGATATTAAATAAAGTGAAATTTTTAAAATAGAATCGGAATATATAGCATTAGCGACACTGCAAAGTATTCCTCCAACGCATTTTTCAGCTATGTAGTCACTTCTAAAGATCAAGCCTATGCCATGACTAAGCATATTAGAAATTCCATCAAGATTAATTCCTCCAAAAAATAGTAAATTTTTTCTTGTAAAAATAATTAAATAAAAAAATAATATTGAAAGCAGAGATGATTTTAAAAAAAATGACGTAGTTTTTTTTAAATGCACTCTAAAATTAATTAATCTAGAGAATTCTCTAGAAAATTCATTTTTGAAAATTTCATAATTAGAACATAAAAATATAATACCTCCTGTTAAAAGGGTTCCTGATGATACTGAGGTGAATAATAAACCAAGGTAATCAAGTATAAATCTCCTACTTTTATTTTGAATCCTCTTTACTGCTTGATAAATAATAATACTTAATCCCAAAAGGGAGAAAGAAAATCTACCATTGATTACTAATAATAAGAAAAAAGGGAAAATTATTATTGTTAATCTTACAATAAATAATTTAATATTTTCTTTTGTTAGTTTTTCCCAAATTAAACTAGTTATAAATAAATTTATTGTGATATGTATCCCATAAAAGATCTCCGATTTTATTTGAAATATATCACTTAAATGTAGAGCAGGAGAGGCAACTATATATCTTAATAGATGATAAAGAATTGGAATAGTTTTAATCAAATTAGGATATGTATTAAAATCATGTGTATGAAAATATGTTATTTGGCTCCAAGGTGCATAAATTATTTTTGAGGAGATAACTAAACTTAGAATAAATATAAATACTAATAATCTTATAAAACTTATTGCAGTAAAATTTGTAATTTTTATTTTGCGCATTATTTAATCTATGAGATTTTGTTATTCCATTCTGGCACTGCTTCTTTAAGTAAACTTAAAACAGATTTAGTATTTGATTTAGACAATTCATCTTTTATTTTATTAGTGATTTTATATATATCCTCAAATGAAAGAGATTTTTCTTTTGCCCTATATATAAGCGGATGTCTTGTTTTTTCTGCTGAAGAATCAATAAGTAATTCCTCGTATAGTTTTTCACCCGGTCTAAGACCTGTTACTTTTATTTCAATATCTCCCTTAGGATTAAATTCATTTCTTAATGATAAACCTGATAGCTTTATCATATGTAAAGCAAGATCTTTTATTTTAATAGGTTTACCCATATCAAGTAAATTTACATCTCCACTCTTAGATAGTTCCGCTGATTGAATCACTAATTCTGCTGCCTCTGAAACTGTCATAAAGTATCTAATAATTTTCTTATCAGTTAAGGTTATCGGTCCTCCAGATTCTATTTGTTTTTGAAAATAAGGTACTACTGAACCAGATGATCCTAAGACATTCCCAAATCTTACTAATGAGAAATTCACGTGCTTGTATTTTTTGGCAAAACCTTGAACTACAAGCTCTGCAAGTCTTTTTGAAGCACCCATTACACTAGTTGGTCTTACAGCTTTATCAGTAGAAATCAAAATCATCTTAGATACATTACTGCTAACTATGGATTCACATAATATTTTTGTATTTAAAGCATTATTTTCAATTCCTTGTAAAGGATTTTCTTCGACTATGGGTACATGCTTATAGGCCGCTGCATGGAATACAGTATCTATTTTATATTTATTAAAACTTTCGATTAACATATTTTTATCTGATATACAGCCAAGTTGAAATTTTATTTTAGATTTATATAAATGACTTGGGTATTGGTTATTTAATTCATATATCTTCGGTTCCGAATTATCTAACATTAAAAGACAATTTGGCTTAAGTTCAAGAATTTTTCGGCATAGTTCATTCCCAATTGATCCCCCTGCACCAGTTACACAAATATTTTTGTTTTTTATTACTTTATCCATTAAATAATAATCAGGTTTTACTGCATCTCTCATTAGAAGTGATTCAATTGATAACTGCTTAAGACTCTTATTGAATTTGTACTTAATATTAAGTTGATCTAAATTAGGTATATATAAAATTTCGAGGTCTTTTTTATTTTTAATAATTTTTTTAATCCTAGATTCTTTTATATAAGGTGCTGCAATTAATAATTTATTAATTGTATTTAGTCTTAAATTTTTATTTTTTGGATGATAAATTTTATATCCATATATTTCTCTATTATTTAGATTAATATCATCATCTATGAAGAAACAAATTTTATTTTCATTATCTCTCTTAAAAAGTTCAGCTAGATAAGAACCTATTTTACCAGCTCCATATATAACAACATTTGATGACTTTTTTGTATGATTAAATTTTGTATTTTTAAATATAATTAGACTGCATAGGAAATATCTACTAAGAGATAATAATAATGTTTGCGTTATTAAAATTACTGAAAAATATTTAAATTCACTTTTTTGAAATATGTCTTGATTGTTAATATACAAATCTGGGTAAGTTTTTATAAATATGAAAAAAATAACTGCTGTTGCAAGATTGCTTAATCCAAAATAATAAAAAATTTTATGATTTATAAATCTAATTCTTTGTTTATAAATATTATTAAATTTAAAAGAAATTAAGCTAATTAAAATCCATAAGAAATTTAAATTATTATAATCAAAATTAAATATATTATTATTTCCTAATATTAAAGAGCTTTCAAAAATAAATTCGGAGTATCCAATACATAAAAATACTAATAATGAATCTATCAATATTAAAAATAAACTTTTGGAAAAATTTTTCTCAAATATATTAATTATTTTAAATATTAATTTCATTGTTATTTTTTCAAAGATCTTTTGAGTACTTTATCAATAATTAATGCTCTTCTCTCAATCTCCTCTGCTGGTATCGTTGGATGAATTTGAAACATTAGGCTTGTTCTTCCTAATTTACTGGCTACAGGTAAATTTGATTCTGGCATTAGTCCTGCTTTTTTAAAGCTATCTTCAAGATATATTTCACCACAACTTCCTGAAAATGCTGTAACTTCTTCATCGTATAGTTCCTCTAAAATTCTGACACGACTCCATTCTGAAGTAAGGTTTTCAAATCTAACAAACGCATAAAATTTATACCAACCATGGGTATGCTTATTATTCAATATTGGAATTCTTACTGCAGGATTTGAACTTAATATTTCAATCATAATCTTTGCATTCCTTTCTCTAATTTTTTGCCATTCACTAATCTTTTTTAATTGAGATCTTCCAATAGATGATTGAATCTCAGTTAATCTTAAATTTGTACCAAATGTTTTATGCAGCCATCGAAAATCTTTTACTCTAGGATTAATTTTTTGATTTGAAAGTTTTCTATCCTTACCATGATCTTTCAGTGACCAAATCTTTTCATATAAAGTTTGATTAGATGTTGATACCATTCCACCTTCTCCTGCTGTGCTTATATTCTTATCCTGGCAGAAACTCCAGCATGAAATATCTCCAAATGAACCTACACTTTTGCTATTAAATTTTGCACCATGAGCTTGCGCACAGTCTTCAATAACGTATAAATTATTTGCTCTGGCAAGATCCATTATTGGATCCATTTCAGCAGGCCATCCTCCCAAGTGAACAACACAAATTGCTTTCGTATTTTTATTTATTAATGGTTCAATAGATTCAGCAGTAATAGATTGACTATTTTGATCAACATCAGCAAATATTGGTTTTGCACCTATTAAGGCAGGGGCACTAGCGGTTGCTACAAAACTCCTTGGAGGAACTATCACCTCATCTCCTCTTTTTATATTTATTGAGTGTAATGCTAGTGAAAGTGCTACGCTTCCATTCGCAACTGCTACTGAGAAATCACATCCACACCATTTCGAAAATTCTTTCTCAAAAAGTTTGCCCTCTTCCCCTGTCCAATAATTAACGTTACCGCTTACTAAAATTTCAGAGACTCTCGCAATCTCATTTTGATCATAAATAGGCCATTGATATTTCATGAATTTATTGACTTAAAATTTTAATAGCATTTTTTATAAACAATTTTAAATATCTTGGACTGAATGGATTAATTCCCACCCATTTTCTGATTTTTGCCAAAGGTGGGGAGATCTAAATTCATCGCATAATTTGTTGAAATAATCTCTATTCATTATGGGTTGCTTAAATTTGCTAGATATTTTTTTCCCAAATTCATTCTCAGGTATCGAGAGATATTCAAAATTTTCCTTTTCAAATCTGGATGGATATTCTCCATCATACTTTTTAATAAGAGCCACGGCTTCGTCACGATCAATATCTCCTGATCTCACTTCTTGAGAAGCATCATATGTAGCTCGACCAATACCAAACTTTATATATGTAGTGTAATAATGTAAGTCATCCATCTTATCATCTATTGAGTTGTATTTTGAATAAGTTCCAGCAGTCCTTTCTGGACTTGGTTCAAATCCCCCATTCTCTACAGAATAATAGTAAGCAGACTGCGGATGCCATTTTACATAATATCCAAGATAATGAACCTCTATTTTATTTTTAAGTACTATCTCAGGATCAATAGGCATATAGTGATCAAAGTCGGCATCTTTAAAATTAAAATCAGATTTTAATTCTGCGAATGATACCCCTCCTAGAAAAACATCATCATCTGATTGGGTATTAAAAAATTCATATTCTTCAAAAAGTCTTTTTGCTTCTTCATTTTCCGTAGAGGGATTTCCATATTCAGAACCACTTTCTCCATAAAATATTAGATTAATATTGTATTTTGCAGCCATTTTTGCTGCAAGATGTCGTTGACCAATGATGAAGGGTTGAAAAGGATGTAATAATTTTTCAGTAGATAATCTTGTTAGAAGCCTGTGCTGTAAACCATTTGGAGTCACAAGAATATTATCAAAACCTGCATGAATCCATCTCTGAAAATTTCTCCATCCCCAATCAGTATATATATGAGGAGCCCAGGTAATTGTGAGTGGATTCATGTTAAATTTATATTTAAGAAGATGAGCTTGCATAAAACTATCTTTTCCTCCTGAACCAGGCACTAAACAGTCATATGAACCATCTTTTGATCTATATTTATTACATAATTCCAATAATTTAATTTCTCGATCATTCCAGTTGACTTTTTCTTTCCAGTCTTTTGTAATACAAGCATCACAAATACCATTATGAAAAGCTATCACTTTCTTTTTAGATTTTCGAGTATGCTTTTGCTCTATTGATGAGTTTGGCCTCTGATTAGAAATAACACATGATTTACAAAATTCTACTTTTGAAGGTAAGCCAAAAAATGTCTTTTTTTCTTTCTGAGATATATCCATAATTTAAATTTTTAGGTCTTGCAGAATAATGTTGGAAATTTGAGGAGCTGAAGGCTTTTGAGGCAAGAATTTGTCAATATTATCTGAAAATTTATTCTCTTCATCACAAAGTACTTCAGATATGGTAGTTGATATTTTAGGACATAAAGGAACACCAATTGCTAGTTTTAAATTACTTATTGGAAGGTCAGTATGAATATGTGGGTCAATTTGGATTACCTTCTTTCTTAAATATAATGCCTGCATAGCGACTGTTGAAGATCTTACAGTAATTATATTAGCCATTTTTAATAGTTCTTTTAAAGGAAATTCATTAACAATAAAAACATCATCATTTTTTTCTGCAAATTCCAAGAAAATTCTTTCATCTTCACTAGGATGAGGTCTTATTAAAAAGTTCACCTTACTATTTTGAGATGCCTTATGAAGAATTTGAAGTTCATTAATTAAACTTTGGGGCGTTTGATTGATAGATCCTTTTATTGGGTCTACCCATGAATGACTATGTATGTGAAGTATGGATTTTTTATGAGTTAAATTTTTAATTAATTTGCTAATAGTATAATTATCTCTTTTCTGATCCCGTATAAGTAATTCATCAAAAGCAGGATTACCTACAAAATGAATATTTGATCTTTTGGGATCTACTAATCCTGCTTTCAGATTTACAGAATAAGCATAATGATTTAAATAAGTAAGGCGATTAGCTTTTAAAATATAATCTTTCATACCTAGAAAAAGATCACTCATTGATAAAGAGGGAATTTCATGTAATAAAGCTTCTTCAATCGCAGCAGACTCAGCTCTTGGTGAATTTGTAGTAACTACATAATTTGGCTTGAGTAAAGAAAGTGCACGTCTAATTATTGTTGTTTGGTGGAAGGCATGTCGCTTTCTCTTTTTGAAAATTTCTATAGCTTTATTAAAACCATTCTTATTTACAAGATCTTTAAAACTTAAACCTAAATAAGCTATCGATTCCTCTAAATTTATCCCTGAATTCTTTTTATGGTGCTTTTTAGCAATTTCTTCACCCCATCTCAAGGCATCTAAATCCCCATCTACAATCAAATCTCGAAAAGTTATTACTTTATAAGTTTCATTAGTTAGATATGGAATAGCTGATGGTAATGCTAAAACTACAATTTCAAGTCTATCAATTTCGTGTAACATTTTAGCTAGAGGTCTTATCATATGAACGTGACCACCTCCATAAGTTACTAGTAAAATTTTCTTCTTATTCATTTCTCAATATTTCAAAATTTCTTTTATTTAAGAGTAACTTAATATAATAATTTAAATTAAAGTTGTGATGTTAGAAATTTTAACTACTAATTTAGCAGATAGAAAATTTTGGCATGAATTAATTAATAAATCTTGCGAAATTTTACAAGACATTCATTTTTCTCCTGAGTACTTAAGTATATATGAAAAAACTTATGGTGTAAAAGCAATCTGTTTAAAAAAGACTTTTAAAACAGGAATTATATATCAACCATTAATAATAAGAAATATTCCTAACACAGAATATAATGATTTAACGTCTGCCTATGGATATGGAGGCCCACTAACTTCAATTAAAGGTTCTTATGAGATTAAAGATCTTTTGGATTATGAAAGTGATTTTAAGCAATGGGCTAAAAGTGTTAATGCAATTAGTGAATACTGTATGCTGCATCCATTATTAAGTGATTTTCAAAAAAAATTAATACCAAAAAATACTTGTATAAAATATAGAAAAAAAATAGTTAATATAAATTTAAAATTTGATCTTAATAAAATCTGGTCAAAAGTAGAAGAAAGACAAAGAAAAGCTATCTTATCAGCGAGGAAGAAAGGAATTATTGTCAAAAAAAGTAGTGGTAATGAAATTGAGTTTAAAGAATTTCATAAACAATATTTAAATACAATGGAGGATGTTGGTGCAAATCAATTTTGGCGCTTTCCTGAGAATTATTTTAGGAATTGTTATTTAAGCTTAGGTAGAAAAAAGGTTATAATTTTTAAAGCATACGATAAAGAAAAATGTATCGCTTCTGCAATTCATTTATACTGCAAAAATAATCTGTATTATCATTTCTCATGCTCCATAAGAGAGGAAAGAAAAAAAAATGCAATGCCTTTACTCCTTTTTGAATCTATTTTGTGGGCAAAATCAATGGGTATAAAAAATTTTCATATGGGCGGTGGTAGAACTGATGGAGAAGATGATTTATTTACTTTTAAAAAATCTTTTGGAGGAGATACTATTTCTAGTTTCTTTTATTGTAGAAAATTAAATATGGAAATTTATGATAAATTAACTTATGAAAATTTAAATAAAAATAAACAAATAGATAAAAACTATTTTCCACTTTATAGGGCATAATTATGAAATTTGATAATTTTGAGTTGGATTTTTCTGGAAGAAAAAAAACTCAAACTATTTTTGAAATAGGGGTTAATCATAATGGTAATAGAGATATTGCAAAAGAAATGGTTTTAGAAATTAAAAATAGAGGAGGTGATGTTGTAAAGTTTCAAGCCTTCATAGCAGAAGAAGAAATTTCTATTCATGCTGAAAAAGCAAATTATCAGAAGTTAACTACTGGAGAATCTGGTGGTCAATTAGAAATGGCAAAAAAATTAGAACTATCTTTTAGTGATATTAGATATATGAGAGATTTTTGTGATGATTTGAAAATTCCTTTTTTATGTACAGCTTTTGATTCTAAAAGTCTCGAGTTCTTAATCAAAGAATTGAAAGTAAAATCATTAAAAGTAGCATCTTCAGAAGTTACGGCATTACCTTTCTTAGCGGAAATTGCAAAAACAAATGTAGATATAATTTTATCTACAGGGGCTTCTGACCTAGAGGAGGTTGCTAGCGCTATTAAAGTTTTAGAAAATAATATTAAAGATTCTGAAATTATTATTATGCATTGTTTATCAGAATATCCTGCACCTTTGGAACAGATCAATTTAAATGCTATGAAAACCATGGGTAATGCTTTTGGATATCCCGTTGGTTATTCAGATCATACATCAGGTACCTTGGCGCCAATTGTGGCTGCTAGTCTGGGAGCTTGTTGCGTAGAAAAGCATTTTACTTTAGATAAATCAATGGAGGGACCTGATCATTTGGCTTCAATAGATCCAAATGAAATGTCAGATATGATAACTGGGATAAAAAATTGTAGAAAAATGCTTGGGAGTGGAATTAAGAAACCAGCTTTAGCGGAAATGCCACAGAAAAAATTAATTCGGAAAGCAATAGTTTCAAAAATTAACTTAAAAAAAGGCCATGTTTTAACTGCTGAAGATCTTGCTTTGAAAAGACCAGAAATAGGATTATCTCCGAAGTACTTAGATATAGTAATAGGAAGAGAATTAAAAAAAGATCTTAAAAAAGATGAGCCATTATCATGGGAAATAATATGAAAAAATTGGATTATTCAATATCAAATATTTATGATAAGTTTTCTGTTCACTATAGAGAATATTCCAAAGGAAGAAATGCATATTTAAATTCCATTGAAAATCTAATAGTTAGTAATTTTAAAAATAAAGTTTCTAGCATATTAGATTATGGCTCTGGTGATGGTTTTAGGGGTGTAAAAATATTTGAAGCAATCAAAGCAAACACACTTTATCAAGCTGATATAAGTACTGAAATGGTTAAAAAATGTATTGAACATGGTAAAGCTAAAAAAGTAATAGATGTAAAAGAAAAAGATTGGCAGAAAAATTTTTCTGATATTGATTTAATTATCTCTTTATGGAATGTTTTTGGACATCTAGATGATACAGTTTCTAGGATTAATCTTCTAAAGGAATTTTATAAAATAATGGGAACTAACAGTTATTTATGTTTAGATATAAATAATAGACATAATGAGGAATATGGTTTTTTAAAATCAAAATTCAAAAGATTATATGATTATATTGCACCTGATTTCAATAGAGGTGATGTAAAGTTCAATTGGGAAATTGATGATAAAAAGATTCCAGCAAAAGGACATTTTTTTACTTTAAATGAAGTTAAGTTTTTGCTAGAAACTTCTGGATTTGAGATTATTAAAATTAAAGGGGTTTCTTATAAAAGTGGTAAAGTTTATGATAAAACATCCAAGGGGCAAATTTTTATAATTGCAAAGAAATAAAAATTATAGGTAAGGAGATTCTTTAAATTTTCTGGCATATCTTTGCCGTATTAAGCTCGAAATATTTTGAATTTCATCAGGAAAATATATTTTTATATTATCTGGTAAAGCAACAACTAATAGATCTAAGGCAAATATCATTTGTTTCATATATTCTTTATTTAAAGGATAATATTGACTTAATAAATTAAAAAGTTCTTTTGAGTAGAGTGTTGGCATTTCTTCTGATAAATCTGTGTATAAACTAATTTCTTCATTTAGGAATGATTTTCCTAAATATCGATATTTTAATAAAATATCATAGCCTTTTTTATAAATAGGGTCATTCATGGTTTCGCCCATATTTCAAACTCCTCAATTAAATTCCTATTATTATTATTAATTCTTGATGAAATTATCTGCGTTATTTCTACCTCCGACCATCCGCTAAAAATATTTTTAAGTTCATTTTGATTAAAGAAATGTGATGTTCCCATGTTTCTGCAAGGACCTGACTCGGGATTTAGTGTCGTTCCTGGTTCTATGATTTGTCCACTTTTTGAACCTTCACTTAAATCTCCCCAAACCTTGCTATAAAAACGCCCATTTTTTTTCAATATTTTTTTTATATTTGAATATATTAATTCAATATCTTTAAGCTTGTTTGTATATGATGCAAAGTAATCAACAACCAAGTCAAAAGACTCTTCTTTATAAGATAAATCTTCAAATCTAGTTATTTCTAATTTTAATTTATTAAGTTTATTTTTGTATTTTTTCGAAAGAAATTTATTTGCATTTTTTATTGCAGAGGGAGAACCGTCTATTCCTGTAACATTAAAGCCCTCTTCTAAAAAAAAGGTTAAATTAGCACCTGCACCACAACCAATTTCAAGGATAGACATTTCATCATTTTTCGATATTTCCCCAAAATGTCTCTTTACTTTTCTAATTAAACTCTCCGCAGGATATTTACCCCATGATCTACTTGAGTGAAGTTTTTCCCAAATAGGATCCATTATTTTTTCTCCGTTATTAAATTACTTAATGACGTTGTATCCAAATCGTAAAACTTTTTGGTTAGGAGCTGCGAATTAATTGGAATAGATTCTAAAATCTTAATGATTTTGTTAGAGGCATTTCCTGATCCATAGGGATTTTTCATTCCTCTTAGTGACTTTTTAAAAATAGGATCTTTTGCTTTTTTTATTGCATTTTTTATTTCTTGAGAATCTAGTCCTGAAACATCAATTACATTTCTTCCTCTTACTCTTCCCTTTTGCCTGATACCTACGTTTATTGCAGGCAATTCAAAACTTGGGGCCTCCCATAATGCCGATGATGAATTTCCAATCATAAAAGATGCAAAATTCATTAAAGAATAAAAAATAGATTTTTCAAAACTCTTTTTTATAATTGCATCTGTCCTTCTCCTTTTGAAATTAATAAGTAGATTTTTTAAAGGTTCAAAACCTGGATCTATATTTGGATAAATCAAAACTGGTATTTCCTCAATAGTTAATATGTTATCTAGGATATTTTTATACTGATCCAGTGCATTATCCTCTCCTAATGTTTGTGGATGAAATGTAGAAATAAAGTAATTTTTATTAGAGTTAATATTTAAGTACTTTTCAATTTCTTGTCTCGATAACTTTTCTCTATTTTTAATATAATCAATAGCTGCATCACCAGTAATATGTACCCTCCAAGGCTCCTCTCCCATTTGAATTACCCTTAATCTATGACTTTCCATGGAGACGAAATGTATATGAGATAATTTAGTCATTACATGCCTAATTTGATTGTCTATTGCACCTTCGGTAATATCTCCTCCACACATATGAGCTATGGGAATATTCAAAGCAGTACAGGAGACAAATAGAGATAAGTTTTCAATTCTGTCGCCAGAAACACAAACTAAATCGGGTTTGATTTCCTCTAATACATCTGTGAATTTTGAAATTCCTAGAGCCAGTTCTTTTGCAAAAACAGCAGGATCATCACTATCATTTAAAAATTTTACTAAATGAGATATTTGTAAATTATCTTTTTTAAGTTCTTGCCATGTATTACCAAATGTTTCAACTGTATGCATTCCCGCTGCCAGTATATAACTTTCAATTAGTTCATTCTCTTGAGCTATTTTCATAAGTGGATACATTGTATTGTAGTCACTTCGAGCTGTAGTTATAAATGCAACTTTTCTTTTTGAGGTCATTAAATTTCAATAAATTTTTTTAGAAATTGAAGTCCTGAATTTCCGCTCTTTTCTGGATGAAATTGAGTCCCAATTATATTATTTTTGCAAATAGATGAAGTTACTTCTGAATTTCCATATTTATAAAAAGACATTAAATTTGTCTCATCAAGACATTTTCCAGAATAAGAGTGAACAAAGTAATATTGTTTAGAAAATTTGTCTCCAAAAAATTTATTATTACTCTGAAAATAAGATTTGCTCCATCCTATAAATGGAATTTTCCTATTTGATTGAGTCGGTAAAAGTGAAACACTTCCAGGTATTATTCCAAAACCTTTATTCCTTCCAAATTCCTCACTATATTCAAATAAAAGTTGCATTCCAACGCAAATACCTAAAAAAGGCCTTTCCAATTTAAAGAAATCTAATATTGGTTCCCATAAATTTTGAGATTTTAAAGCTTTAGAACATGCAGAAAAAGCACCAACCCCAGGCAATATAATGCGGTCTGCAGAATAAATTTTTGATGGTTCTTTAATTAATTCTGTACTAGCACCTATAGATTTAAATGCTCTTTCAACACTTTTAATATTACCAATGCCATATGAGAGAATGGATACTTTTTTCATGATCTAATTTCTAAATTGGATTGTGTAGAAGCCCATTCTTTTATATCTTTAATCTTAAGTTTGTCATAATGCAGAGCATGGGCAATAGCTATAGCATCAACATTTGTATTGTTAGCTACATCAGATAAATGTTCCATAGTTCCGATACCTCCCGAAGCTATAATAGGGACTCTAACATTCTGTGAAATTATATTTATTAAATCAACATCCATTCCTCCTTGTCGGCCTTCATGATCCACTGAAGTTAAAAGTATTTCTCCTGCCCCTCTTTCAACTCCTTCTTTTGCCCAATCAATTACGCTTTTGCCAGAATGTTCTCGTCCATTATCATAATAAGCTTCCCAGAAATCATTTCTATTCTTCTTTGCTTCAATAGATAAGACCATACATTGAGATCCAAATGATTCAGCGATTGATGAAATGAAATTTGGATCTTTTATTGCAGCTGTATTTACTGCAACCTTATCAGCACCTACATTCAATGCTTCTTGAACGTCCTTTAATGTTCTTATTCCTCCTCCGACTGTAAGAGGAACAAATATATTTTCAGCAGCTTTTTCAATCACAGATAAAATAGAATTGCGATTATAAAGGGAAGCTACTATATCCATATAAATTATTTCATCAATTCCAGCATCATAGTAATTTTTAGAGAATTCATAGGGAGGACCTACTTTTCTTAATCCCTCCAGTTCTATTCCTTTAACAAGATGATTTCTTTTGACATCTAATCTTGAGATTATTCTTAGATTGCGACTTGAATTTTTATTTTTATCCATATTTTAAATAATGGAATAACCACCATCAATAATAAGGTTTTGCCCAGTAATATATGATGACCTATTTGATAATAAAAAATAGATAGCATTCGCAATATCTTTTTCAATAGCCATTCTTCCTAATGGGATTTTTGATAAATATCTTTTAACAAACTTGCTGTCCTGTCCTCTTTCAATGCCTCCTGGCGTTATGCAGTTAACTCTGATATTGGGAGCAAGCCTTGAAGACAGCCATTTTGTGAGAGAAATTAAACCTCCTTTTGAAGCAGTATAAGCAGCTTCATTGGTCATAGAAGTTTCTTTATAAAGAGACCAATCAGGACCAACTATTCCGTATATTGAGGAAATATTAACGATTGAAGCTGACTGTGATTTTTGTAATAAGGGAGAAAGTGATTGCGCCAGAAAAAATGGAGCCAATAAATTGACTTGCATTACCCTTGTCCAAGCTTCATAACCCTCTTTTTCAAATGGAACTCCCCATCCTGGCATTGTGTCATAAAAAGCTGCATTATTTATTAAGAAATCTATTTTTTTGTTTTCTTTTAAAATAAATTCCTTAATTTTTTCAAAACATAATTTATCTTTTAAATCAAAATTCAACGGAAAACATTTGACTTTATGAGATTGTTCAATTTCTTGTGCAAACTTATTTAATACATCAAAATTCTTATCAAGAATATATACTGAACAACCTTTTGACGACAATAAATTAACCACCTCTCTACCAATATGACCACTTCCACCTGTGATTAAAGCAACTTTTCCGGTTAATTTAGACATCTTTTTTTTTGTAAGGATTTGATAGAAGCAAGTCAGCAAGATGAAGATCAAACATATTATCAATATCAAGAGATCTTTCAACTGGAATATTAATTGATGCAACTCTACCTTCCATAAGAGAATGACAATTAAGGATATAATTTTTGCTCCCAACATATGTAGAAGTAGTAATATTGTAAACCTTTGGACAATCTTGCCTTCTAATTATGTTTGATTTTTTATTAACAACCTTGATTAGACCGGCTTTATCTTTTGTAACCATATTTAAAAAAGGGGATCTATGTGATTCTGAGATGCCAAATACGATATCACAGTTCCCTTCTTGGTATCTATCTATGGCATTTTCAATATCGATTGTTTTTCTAAGAGGGGATGTAGCAGGAAGTGAAATAAATGTATCGTTTTTATCATCTAAATAATTGTTAATTGCATGCTTCCAAGCATCTAACTCGGGGGAATCATCTTCAGCTAAATTTGAAGGTCTTCTAAGAACCTTTGCAGAATTATTTATTGCTGTTAAAGCTATTTCATCGCAATCAGTTGAAACGATAACATCACTAATATATTTGCTCGCTAAAGCACATTCAATAGTCCATTGTAGAAGTGGTTTCCCTCCC
>Ga0163109_10000687_pt1 | contig 26952 bp, 26 predicted proteins | sample CRUFie1St13metaG_FD_108704 | JGI IMG/M metagenome (GOLD analysis project Ga0163109, IMG submission 108704) | Marine microbial communities from the Costa Rica Dome - CRUD Field 142mm St13 metaG | ecosystem: Environmental > Aquatic > Marine > Oceanic > Photic zone | place: Costa Rica: the Eastern...
AGCCGCCCAACTAAATGGTCGATCCCTATCTCGGCCCCCTGTCGACGTTCAAATTGCAACGGTAGCTAAACTCGTCCGAGAGATTCAATTATTCTATGGCGAAAAAACTGGCGTAAAAATGGCACGTAAACACATACAATGGTTCTTAAAACGATTTGCAAATGGCCTCGAAGCGTGGTCACATCTACATCCTATCATCGATCCAGATGAGCAATATCAGCGATTTATGGAATTAATAGACGGAGGAGGACTCCGCGATGGGACTGAAAGAACTGGTTAGAAAACATATTGACCAGTATTTCGAAGAGCTCGATGGTGAAATTCCACAGGATCTATACGACCTTGCGGTTGGTCAGGTGGAGCACGCTCTTCTTGAGGCTACGCTACACCAAAGCAATAACAATCAATCGAGAGCAGCCGAGATGCTTGGCATCAGTCGCGGAACATTACGTACACGCATGAAACTTTTCGGTTTACTCTCCTAGACTGCTCGAGACGTTGGTACACTTGGCTCTTTTTTCAAGGAGGTAGTAAGAGGGATGCCAGCCACCGGTTCGATCCAAGTGCGTCGAGCACTTCTCAGTGTTTCAGACAAAACAAACTTATTGCGGTTTGCTCGAGGCCTCAATGATCTTGGGGTTCAATTGGTATCCACTGGTGGTACATTCCGTGCGCTGCGAGACGCTGGCTTACCCGCAATTGAAGTATCTTCTGTCACTGAATTCCCTGAAGTGATGGATGGTCGAGTGAAAACTTTACACCCAAAAATCCATGGTGGAATACTAGGCCGTCGCGATCGAGATCACGGCGTCATGGCTAAATATGGAATCGAAAGTATCGATCTCGTGTGTGTAAACCTCTACCCTTTTCGGGAAACAATTGCGGACCTTAGTAAAACTCATCAAGACGCTATCGAAAACATTGATATCGGTGGCCCGGCGATGCTCCGTTCTGCGGCAAAAAATCACCAATTTGTTGGCATTGTAACGTCACCGCACCAATATGAATCGGTACTTTCTGAGCTAAAAGCTGGCGGACTTTCGTTGGAGACGCGAAAGCAACTTGCCACAGCTGCCTTCCAGCACACTGCTGAGTATGATGGAGCAATTGCCAATTATCTGGGACGCGATGCTAATGCCGCTCACTATCCAGAAAAACTGTTTATACACTTCGAACGTGACTCAGTATTGCGATATGGCGAAAATCCACACCAATCAGCTGCCTTTTATCGTGATCCGGGCATCCGAGGATCTTGTATTGGCTCCTCAGTTCAACTAACCGGTAAAGCATTGTCATTTAACAATATTGCTGACACGGATGCTGCGCTCGAATGTGTTCGTCAGTTTGATGAACCTGCGTGCGTCATCGTGAAGCATGCAAACCCCTGTGGCGTCGCTGTGGATTGCTCGATACTTGATGCTTATGAAAAAGCATTTGAGACAGATCCCACCAGCGCATTTGGCGGAATTATTGCCTTAAACCGCCCACTTGACGCTACAACAACAACTCGGATTTTAGAACACCAATTCGTTGAAGTAATTATCTCCCCGGGTGTTGACCAAGGGGTTGTTGAACTCTTCGAAAAAAAACCGTCTGTTCGTCTAGTCACCGTTTGTGCACTCGAACAGACCTTTGTACAGGCTGATTATCGTCGCATCCAGGGCGGACTTCTTGTTCAAGACACCGATACGGGATCGAAAAAAGAATCCGAACTGACCTGTGTTACAGAGATCAAACCAACCGCAGGACAAATGGCAGATCTATTATTTGCGTGGAAGGTCGTGAAGTTCGTGAAATCAAACGCGATCGTCTATGCCAAGAATCGCCAAACGATTGGTGTCGGTGCAGGTCAAATGAGTCGAGTGTATTCGGCAAAAATTGCAGCCATCAAAGCACAAGATGCCAATCTTGAAGTCGCAGGCAGCGTGATGGCCTCTGATGCATTTTTTCCTTTCAGAGATGGCATTGATGCGGCGGCGAGTTGCGGGATAGCTGCAGTCATCCAACCCGGCGGTTCAATTCGTGATGATGAGGTTATCGATGCGGCCAACGAACATGGTATCGCAATGGTCTTCACTGAAATGCGTCACTTCCGACATTAGGGATTTATGATGAAGGTTCTTGTTATAGGTAGCGGTGGCCGGGAACACGCTCTTGCTTGGAAACTATCACAATCATCTAGAGTCACTGAAGTATTTGTTGTACCCGGTAATGCGGGTACAGCGCTTGAGGAGAGCATTACCAACGTTGATCTCTCTATTTCAGATTTGGATAGCTTAGTTACATTCGCAGAGAACCATGCAATCGACTACACGGTTATAGGACCAGAAGCTCCTCTTGTTGATGGTGTCGTGGATCGCTTCGAAGCAAAGGGCCTTCGCTGTTTTGGGCCACGCGCTGATTGCGCACAGCTCGAGGGTTCCAAAGCGTTTACCAAAGAATTCTTAAAGCGCCACAATATTCCAACAGCAGCCTATGGCACCTTTACTGATGTTGACCGAGCACTAACCTACCTTGAAGAAGTTGGCGCCCCAATTGTCGTCAAAGCCGATGGCTTAGCTGCAGGTAAAGGTGTTGTCCTTGCGAAAACGCTTGCTGAAGCAAAATCCGCTGTTCAAGACATGCTGCAAGGTAACCAATTTGGTGAAGCAGGAAGTCGTGTCGTCATAGAAGAGTTCTTAACCGGTGAGGAGGCAAGCTTCATTGTGATGGTCGATGGCACAGATGTTCTACCGCTCGCATCGTCACAAGATCATAAAGCTGCCTATGACAACGATATGGGACCAAATACAGGCGGCATGGGAGCATACTCGCCCGCTCCGGTGGTTGACCAAATTCGTCATGACCGCATCATGTCAGAAGTTATCCAGCCAACGGTTAATGGTCTTGCCGCTGATGGACTAAGATATAGAGGATTCCTCTATGCGGGAATCATGATCTCTATTGATGGCGCGCCCCGAGTACTCGAATACAACTGTCGTTTTGGCGATCCCGAGACACAGCCAATCCTATTCCGTTTAAAAAGTGATCTATTCGACCTTGTAGAAGCAGCCTGCCATGGCGATCTTGGAGGCCAAATCGCAGTGTGGGACGCTCGTGCTGCGTTGGGAGTTGTGATGGCAGCACCGGGCTACCCTGGCGATTATCCGAAAGGAGCTGAAATCAGTCTCGGCCAGGATACTGAAAACACCAAGGTATTCCATGCAGGAACTGCAATGAACGGAGACCAGCCTGTCACATCAGGGGGCCGCGTGCTTTGTGTAACTGCACTAGGATCCGACGTTACAGAAGCTAAAGCAAAAGCTTACGAGCGGTTGGAAAGCATACATTTTGAACGCGCCGAATATCGTACAGATATAGGATATCGGGCCGTCGAACGTGAAAGTTCTTAATCAAGCTGCAAAAAAATTTCATCTGCTAGTTGAATGCCACGTGACGTTATTTCTGTTCCGAAAGCATGCATACCGACACCGGCATCGCGAGCCCTCAGGCACGCATCAGAAAAAGCTGGATCAAGCACACGATGTGGCGCAACCCTGCGAATCCCTGTATGCATCGCAACAAAAATCAAGTGAGTCTCAAGCCCAATCGTGGCCATATCAGCCAGTAGATTCAAATGTTGTATTGCACGTTGAGATGGCGCGTCGGGAAATAATCCCAGATACTCATCTTCACACAATGTGACTGATTTGATCTCAACATACACAGGCCGATCTCCACGATTTAATTGAAGATCAAGTCGATGCCTCCCTACTGTGGGTTCACGGCGAACAAACACGACATCTGGAATCCAAGGCGAGAGATCCGTCGACGCCAGCAGTTCATTCGCTCGTGAAGTATTTATGCAGGCGAGGCCGGTATTAACCTCGACCAATTCCCAGGAAAACTCAAGTTTCCGTCCGGGTGGCTGCCTACGAAACCAAACTCTTGAACCTTCATAAAGCAGCCCAGTCATACGGCCTGTATTCGCGCAATGGGCAGTTATGGTCTCTCCACCAACATCAATATCCACGAAAAATCGTTTATAACGACCAATTAAGCGTCCCTCGATAAGAGCATCGTGATAATTAATCATGAATAAAGCGTGCCATTCTCTCGAGTGCCTCGATTAATCGATCTGCGGGTTGCGTGTAGGCAATCCGAATCCATGTTGGAGGGAGACTGTTTGAAAAATCGATCCCAGGCGTAACAGCAACACCTGTTTTGCAAATCAATTCAGCGCAGAATTGCTGGCCATCTTCTGCAATATCTGCCACGTCAACAAAAATATAAAAAGCACCATCAGGCTCCGCTGCAATCTTAAATCCCATCGCTTCCAACCGAGGGATTAATAAATCACGGCGCTTTTTAAGTTCAAGTCGATGCATCTCAGCATCTCGCAATGCATCATGCTCGAAACAAGCAAGCGCTGCTTCTTGCGCAAATGATGGGGCACAGATGAATAAATGTTGGGCCAACCGTTGTGTTTCCTTGACTGCATATTCAGGAATAACGAGCCAACCCAGCCTCCATCCCGTCATATTGAAGTATTTCGAAAAACTACCAACAACAAATTGGTGCTCAGAGATTGCGAGACTACTTATCAAAGAATCGGTAAAGGATAAGTTTTGATAAATCTCATCAACAATCAAGTGTCGATTAGTGCGCCGGCACCATTCACTCATCTGCTTTAACTCTGCGTGCGGAACAGCCTGACCTGTTGGATTTGCTGGATGAGCTAATATTAACGTCCGATCGATCTCTGTCGCTTTTTCTTCAAGTTGCGACAGGGTCGGTTGAAAGTTGGTTGCAACATCAGTTTTTATCCAGTGTGTGTCTCCACCAACAGCTTCTACAAACCTTGGGTTACACGGGTATGCAGGATCTGCCATGAGTACACGATTACCAGGATTGGTTGTAGCTGCAAAAGCCAACAAAAGCCCCCCGGACGCTCCAACAGTAATTTGAATTCTGTATGAGGGAACAGCTAACCCCTTTGATGCATACCAATTCGATAATGCATCCCTTAAAGGCTCAATCCCTCTGGCATCTGTGTATCGGGTCTTCCCTGCCCGTAAAGCACTGCATGCACGATCAATAACCGACGCCGATGTCGGGAAGTCAGGCTCGCCAACTTCAAGATGAATAACATCCACTCCCTGTGACTCTAGTTGCTCAGCTATCCTGACTACTTCCATCACATGAAATGGAGGTATTGCTTGAAGTCTGTTTGCTAAAGCAGGTCTCTTTATTGATCTCAATGTGTTCTCCCCATCAAAGAAAGTGGTACTGTCGATCAGGTTCTGATATTTTTTCCCGTTGGATTTTTTTATATTGTGGAGTTTCGCCAACGATGGCAACGAATAAAAAAGAATCGCTTTTGGGTTTTATTGAGCCGTACCAATCATCGAAGGGTGAAGAGTACATGAGCGAGGCTATGCGTGAACACTTCGTGAGGATTCTCGAACAATGGAAGCAGAATCTGATGGAAGAAGTAGATCGCACCGTATCTCATATGAAAGAAGAGGCAGCGAATTTTGCAGATCCAGCAGATCGCGCAACGCAAGAAGAGGAATTCAGCTTAGAATTACGCACTCGTGATCGTGAACGTAAGCTCATAAAGAAAATCGATAAAACACTCGAATCGATTGAGAGTGATGAATACGGATTCTGCGAAACGTGTGGAATAGAAATTGGTTTGCGGCGGCTGGAGGCACGTCCTACTGCGACACAATGTGTCGACTGCAAGACACTCGATGAGTTACGCGAAAAACAAACAGGTGCCTGACAATTGAATGTCTACCGTGGCCGATTCGCACCCTCGGCGACCGGTTCACTACATCTTGGGTCAATTTTCGCTGCTCTCCTGAGCTTTCTTCACGCAAAACAACAACATGGCCAGTGGTTAGTTCGCATCGATGATCTAGATGAAACACGTTGTAGTAAGTCACATTCAGATGAAATTCTCCATTGCCTCAGCGCTTTTGGACTCGAATCGGACGGAGCCGTTGTTTATCAGTCTACCCGACTTACAGACTACGAAGATGCCCTAAAAACACTTGAACGCCAGAGAATTCTCTATAGCTGTACGTGTACTCGTAAGTCACTACCTAAAGGACCCTATATAGGTAACTGCATACACCGATTGGGAAAGCCTTTGCTGAAAGACGCCGCTATTCGAATCTCTACTACGAAATTAAGTACTAACGTATATGATTTACTGCTAGGCCCACAGATGACGGAAAGGCCCGGCGATTTCATTGTAAAAAGAAGAGATGGATTATTTGCCTATCAATTAGCCTGTGCAGTTGATGAGCATATCGATTCAATTACTGATGTGATTCGAGGTGTCGATCTTTTAGAATCGACACCTATGCAGTGCTTCATTTCAGAACGTTTGGGATTAGTAAGCCCCAACTATGGACACTTTCCCATTCTCGTCGGCAGTGATGGCGTCAAGCTGTCAAAACAAACATTTGCAAGTCCCGTCGACCGGAGATTTCCCAGTAAGGCATACTCAAAACTAGCGAAGCTGTTATCACTTAAAGACACGCCATCAGATATGGACCCCGCATCTACTTGGCTAACTTTTTTTCAATCAGTCACTACGCCGGCAGCAACTAATGTGATGGCGGGAGTAGCTCGTACCCTTTCCGTGTAGATAGCCAAGCACTTCAGCGAAAAAAGGATGATCGTAGCTACGCTGCTCTCCTTAGACATAACTATCACTAATAAATCGATTCAGACAAATCGGAAGCAACAAAATCATGGTATTTTAATGAGTGGATCTATCGACGGGACCAACTCAATTACCTCAAAAATCGACTACGCATCCCCAAACCCAAATAAATCTGATCTGAAGAGTAACGCACGGCTGTGGTGTGTCCTAATTATGCCTAACATAAGGCCAAAAAATTTCTATAATCCCTAGGTCTAATATTTCATCTCTTTGGGAAATGGTTTACTTGCTCCACGTTCAAAATACGATTAATAAAAAGAGCGGTAGCAGCGACAGAAATAAAAATATAGCTGTATAAGATTACGGTTCACTGTGAGAACGAGTTTCAAGGGGGCAAGTTTGTCGTCTTAGGCCGATAAAAATAATAAAGCGAAAGCTGAGGCCTTAGTTATAGGGACTATAATTTGATACTTAGATTGCACATTGAAAGGTAATTTTTAGCGTACAAATAACAATAACAACTGTACGGTTATGAGAGGGGGCGAAAGCCCCTTTTTTATTGTCCGGCTCTGGTACCATATGACGCACACGTCATTCGGAGTTTTTTATTGTTTTCGGTATTTAAAAGGAAAGGTCCTCAGCACGTTGGCGTGCATAAAGTAGTGATTTCTCAGGAATACCACGGAATAGACCATAGGAACTTGTCCGACGGTAGCTTGAAAGTAATTGAAGTACTGCAGAACGCTGGATACGAGGCCTATCTGGTTGGCGGGGGTATCCGTGATCTACTGCTTAGGAAGCATCCTAAAGATTTTGACGTTGCAACCAGCGCGAAGCCTATGGAGGTGCAAAAGCTTTTCAAGAGATCACGGCTCATAGGTCGTCGGTTTCAAATTGTCCACGTCAGAATCGGTGCCGAAATAATCGAGGTAACTACGTTCCGCGGATCTACTAGCAATAATAAGTTACGCCGGACAAACGCATCAGGAATGCTTGTTAGGGATAACGTATTCGGTTCTGTGGAGGATGATGCAGTGCGCAGAGATTTCACCATGAACGCACTCTATTACGATCCATCTAACCATGAAGTCTTGGATTTCGTTGGTGGATATGATGATCTAGAGGACGGGATTGTTCGTATTATTGGCGATCCAGAAACACGCTATCGAGAAGATCCTGTTCGAATGCTTCGCGCCATTCGCTTTACTGGCAAACTTGGTCTGTCCCTTGACGATGGCACGTCAAAACCTATCCGGCGACTAAATTTACTTCTCCGCGATGTGTCTGCTTCACGACTTTTTGATGAAATTCTAAAGCTACTTCAAGCAGGATATGGTCGGATTACATTTTCTCATCTTTTGCGCCACAGTCTGCTGAAGCCCCTATTTCCAAATACTTTTGACTTACTCGAATCAAGTGACAACACATATTATCGAGAACTGATTGACCTTGCATTAAGCAGTACTGACGATCGTCTGGCCCAAGGTAAGTCGGTCACCCCCGCGTTTTTATATGCGGCACTGCACTGGCCTCAGGTTCATCACCGATGGCGAGGACTGACAACAGAGGGGCATGGCCGAACACAAGCCCTCGCCATTGCCTCCTCTGAAACCTTAGACTTAAATCAGCAATTCATTGCTATACCAAAACGTTTCTGTACGACTATTCGTGAAATCTGGGATCTACAAGTCAAGTTGGAAAAGCGTCATGGTCGACGACCTGACTCAACGCTGGAGCATCCGAGGTTTCGCGCGGGCTTTGACTTTTTACTACTACGAGAGCGCTCTGGCGAAATAATGGCTGGGCTTGGGGAATGGTGGGCGCATTATCAAGTTTCAGATGAATTTCAAAGACGAGAAATGGTTGCATCCGTAAAAGAAGAGTTCGAGGAAGCCCCAAAACGGCGCTCTCGGAGAAAAAATAAACGACGTGACTGAGACCATATTCCTTGGACTAGGCTCTAACCTCGATAAACCAATTCGCCAAATTTATCGTGCCATCGGTTCATTGGGCGAATTCGTCGATTCTATCGAGCGAGCAAATCTGTATCGATCCAATCCGTTGGGACCGCAGGACCAACCAGATTTTATAAATACTGTTATCAAAGGACGAACGAGCCTCACGCCAGAGGATCTCTTAGGGTTTGTGAAACGAATAGAGAGATATCAACAACGAGTCGAAACTATCCGCTGGGGCCCCCGAACAATCGATATAGATATCCTGTACTTTGGAAATTTAAACTTCAACAGTTCATCACTCAAGATTCCGCATCCCGAGATCCTGAAGCGTTCATTTGTAGCAATACCATTACTTGATTTGTTAACGAATGCGATCACGCCGACAGGTGACCGAATCGACCGAAACCGCTACGATGCCTCCACGTTGGTCCGAATTGAAACACAGGAAGAAATACAGTGGCTCTGATCACCCTTAATACACTCAAAAAACACCGGACTGAAAGTACGAAGTTCAGCATGGTAACCGCTTACGATAAATGCTTTGCGTCCCTTGCCGCAAAGGCAGGTATCGATGCGCTCTTAGTTGGTGATTCCCTTGGAATGGTGCTCCAAGGACACTCCAACACTCTTCCAGTAACTGTAGATGATATTTCTTATCATACGCGATGCGTCGCCGCAGCCTCTTCAAATTGCCTTATTGTCAGTGATATTCCTTTTTTAGCCTCGGCAACTATTCAGGATGCTGTTAATACTGCTCGCGCCCTAGTACAAGCTGGCGCAAATGTGGTCAAAATTGAGGGCGGCAGTAATTTAACCAGCTTGGTCAAACTTTACCGAGATCAGGGCGTAGCAACATGCTGCCACCTCGGACTCACACCACAATTCATCAATCAATTTGGTGGATACCGTGTACAAGGGCGAACCAGCGAGGCTGCAAAACGTCTGATCAATGCAGCAGCATCGCTGGATCAGGCAGGTACAGATATGATCTTGCTCGAATGTGTTCCAAACAGCGTAACAGAGGAAATTATGAGGGTAACCACAGCCCCTGTCGTCGGAATCGGCGCCGGCCCATCCGTAAACGGTCAAGTACTAGTAATGCATGATTTGCTCGGCGTCACTTGCGACAAAAGCCCGAGATTCGTCAAAAACTTCATGTCCGAAGCCGATAGCATACAAGAGGCGTTTGAACTGTTTAATCAAGCCGTAAAAGATGAGTCATTTCCTGCGCTGGAGCATTGCTTTGAAGAATGATCAGCAAGATATTTTTTATACAATAAATGACCTGCGGAAGTTTTTGGTCAGCGCTCGTGATCAGAATAAAACGATTGGATTTGTTCCAACGATGGGTAATCTTCATCAAGGTCATCTAGATCTAGTGCAACGGGCTTGTGATCTCTCAGACGTCGTCATCGTTAGTATATTTGTCAATCCGATGCAATTCGGCCCTCATGAGGATTTTGACTCATATCCACGAACACTTAATTCGGACCGCCAGGCTTTAGCAGGTTATGCCTGTGACGCTATTTTTGCACCGACTGTAAGAGAGATCTATCCAAAGGGACTGAATACTGAAATTGATGTCCCAAGCCTTACAACTATTCTTTGTGGGCATCACCGACCAGGCCACTTCAAGGGTGTTGCAACAGTCGTTTGTAAACTGTTTAATATCGTGCAACCAGATGTTGCTATTTTCGGCAACAAAGATTATCAGCAGTTACAGATAATCAAAGCTATGGTTCAAGATCTACTGTTGCCTGTTCGAGTCATTGGCACAGATACCAAAAGAGAACCCAATGGGTTGGCAATGAGCAGTCGCAACGCGTATCTTCTCGAATCCGAAAAGCAACTCGCTTCTATGCTGTATTCCTCGCTCACGAAAGTTGCACAGGCGGTGCGAGATGATACTCAGATAAAGACAACACTCAAGCAACAGAAGCAACTATTAACCAGTGCTGGCTTTATTCTCGATTATCTTGAAATACGAGATGCAGAGGACTTATCAAAAACCTATGTAGAAGCAGATAAGGCGGTTGTTTTAGTTGCTGCAAAACTTGGGGAAGCGAGACTAATTGATAATATTATAGTGAATTTATCCAACTAAAAAAATCTCGCTTTAAAGAGGTTTTTACCTGCCCCAACTTACATATGACATCGGGGGACGCGGACCGGACTACAGTTCCTTCATCGTCAGCTTAATACGACCACGGGCGTCAACGTCAAGCACTTTTACTTTCACCATATCTCCAACTTTCATATAGTCTTCAACTTTCTCAACGCGCTCTTCCGAAATCTGACTAATATGAACCAAACCGTCTTTACCCGGAAGAATATTGACGAATGCACCAAAATCCACTACCCGCTCAACTTTCCCTTTATACACGCCACCTATCTCAGCTTCGGCAGTAATTGCCTCAATCATCGAAATAGCCTTTTGTGCTTTTTCTTTAGTTTCTGCATAAACACGAACTAGGCCGTCATCGTCTAAATCAACAGTTGCACCGGATGTTTCGCAAATATTTCGGATTGTGGTTCCACCCTTACCAATAACCTCTCGAATCTTATCCGGATCAATACGGAAACTATAGGTACGCGGCGCCGTTTCAGCAACCTCGTCACGCGCACGCTCAATTACCTTATTCATCTCGCCGAGAATATATAATCGAGCTTCGCGCGCTTGCCCCAGAGCAACTTGCATAATTTCTTCGGTGATACCCTGAATTTTTATATCCATCTGAAGTGCAGTCACACCATCTGACGAACCTGCGACCTTGAAATCCATATCGCCTAGGTGATCTTCATCGCCCAAGATATCAGTCAGAACCGCGTAACCGTCTTCTTCTTTAACAAGACCCATAGCAATACCGGCGACTGGGGCCCTAAGAGGTACGCCTGCATCCATTAATGCCAAAGACGCTCCACAAACCGAAGCCATCGATGACGAACCATTTGACTCAGTTATCTCGCTAACTACACGTATTGTATACGGGAACGATTCTTCATCAGGAAGCATTGCGTAGACCCCCCGGCGAGCCAATCGTCCGTGTCCAATCTCACGGCGCTTAGGTCCAGTCATCATGCCAGCCTCACCAACGCAATATGGAGGAAAATTATAGTGCAACATAAATGTGTCTTTTTCGTCACCCATGAGACCGTCAACGATTTGCGCATCACGTAATGCGCCTAGGGTAGTCACAACAATTGCCTGCGTTTCACCGCGTGTGAAAATAGCAGAGCCATGAGTGCGGTTAAATGCACCGACCTCACAGTCAATCGGACGAACTGTCTTTTGATCACGGCCATCAATACGTGGCAAACCCTGAATAACACGACTGCGGACCACACTTTTTTCAACTTTGTTAAATAACTCGCCAACCGCTTCTGCATTCTCACCCTCTTCGCCGCCCAGTGTGGCTATTGCTTCAGATCGGATCTCGCCAAGCGCGTCATAACGAACCATTTTTTCGGAGATCTGATAAGCCTCACTGATGCGTGCCTGATATTGATCATTGATCTGTGAAAAGAGTTCTTCGTCGATGGCTGGCGCTTGCCAATCCCAAGCCTCGTTACCAAAATTCTTACCAAAATCACTGATCGCATCAACCGCAACTTGAAATTCTTTATGCGCAAACAAAACTGCACCAAGCATTTGGTCTTCAGTAAGCTCGTCAGCTTCAGATTCAACCATTAAAACCGCGTCTCTGGTTCCAGCAACAACCATATCGAGTCGTGAGTCGGACAACTCGTCAAATGATGGATTCAGAATATATTGACCTTCATCGGAGAAGCCGACACGGGCAGCGCCTATTGGACCATTGAACGGAATACCTGATATCGAGAGGGCGGCTGATGCGCCAAGCATCGCTGCAATATCTGAATCGTGCGTTTTTGACGCTGACATAACAGTCAGAACCACCTGAACCTCGTTCATATATCCATCTGGGAAAAGCGGACGAATCGGGCGGTCTATCAGACGCGAAGTTAGTGTCTCTTTTTCAGTCGGACGACCCTCACGCTTAAAATAACCACCAGGGATTTTTCCTGCAGCATAGGTTTTTTCTTGATAATGCACTGAGAGAGGGAAAAATTTTTGACCGGGCTTTACATTTTTTGCGCCGACGACTGTTGCGAGGATCTGAGTCTCACCCATCGTAATAATGACGGCACCTGTTGCCTGACGAGCAACCACTCCTGTGGTCAAGGCAACACTCTGGCCGCCGAATTGAAATTGAACTACTTGCTTTTCCATTATTTCCTACTTCCAATATGCCGGATTGCGCCCGGCTAAAATACGGAAACGGCCCCGTAGGACCGTCTCTGTTTTGATCCGATTACCGGCGAAGACCAAGTTCCTTGATCAGTACTGAATAACGACTCAAATCCTTCAACTTAAGATAATCTAGTAGCTTACGACGTTGATTGACCATCCGAATAAGACCACGACGACTGTGATGATCATGAATATTTTTTTTGAAGTGATCCTGAAGAGCCTCAATATTGGCAGTCAACAAGGCTACCTGAACTTCCGGCGAGCCAGTATCATTTTCGTCACGGCCAAACTTTTCAACTATTGCAGCTTTCTTTTCAACTGATAAAGCCATTCTTTCCTCCTATGTGGCATGCTTGGCCCTAACGGCCAATATCCGAACTGCCGCGCATGCCAGCAGCAGCCGGAGATAACATTCGTTTTGCAAAAATATCCCCGCCAGAATCAACGGTCACAAGTCCAATGAACGAAGCCTCTTCAAAATACGCGCGCATAGTATCGCAGACACCTCTTCCATTACCAGAAACTTTTTGCCCTTGAATCAACATCATACACTCGTGTTCAGATAAATTGATTCGGGGGAGATGGCTCAAAAGTGTATCCGGCGAGTGCAGTAATTTAACGAGTGCCGTTACTCCCTTATTTCGCACTGATTCAACTGTTCGCAAAGACTTTGCCTGATCGATTGAATATCCTCCAGCGAAATCACGACGAAGCCGACTCAAATGCGCAACGGTCCCAAGAGACTGTCCAATTGATTCGGCTAGGCTCCGGATATAGGTTCCCTTTGAACATCGAACACGGATATCCAACCATCCCTTGCCCGCTTCGAAACCGATCAGTTCATTGCTAAAAATCTCTATCTCTCGCGGAGCTCGCTCGATCTCGAGGCCTTGTCTGGCTAATTTGTAAAGTCGTTGTCCCTTATGTTTAAGTGCAGAAACCATTGGTGGCACTTGCATTAACGATCCCGTTAACGCATCCAATACCAACTTGAGGATAGTCTCGTCGATGGCAGGGATTGCTTTTTTAGCAACCACTACCCCATCCGCATCAAGTGTATCAGTTGCCGTGCCGAGCTGGATACGCGCAAGATACCCTTTGTTTGAATCGAGGCAATATTGACTGTATTTCGCAGCCTCACCGAACACGATAGGTAAAACACCGGTGGCCATTGGATCAAGTGCACCTGTGTGCCCAACCTTTTTTGCCTTAAACCACCCCTTGAGTCCACAGACAACACTGCTAGACGTTAGACCTTCAGGCTTGTCCACAATTAGAACTCCGTGGATATCACAACCCTTCTTGGGCATACCCATCAGCCGTGCCGATCACTTTTCAGCGCTTCGTGAATTAGTCCGTTAATTTGTGCGCCGCGCTTCAATGAGTCATCGTAGTGAAATCTCAAATGCGGCACTTTACGAATGTTCAACTCACGACCGAGTTCCATGCGCAAGAAAGGGGCTGCTTCATTTAAAATTGCAAGACTCTTGACAATATTATCATCTGAATCATCTGGCACCATTACAGTAACGCTCAAATCGGCATATGAAAGGTCTTTGGAAAGGTCACAGAAGTTGACGGTGATCATACCCAAACGAGGATCTTTAAGTTCACGCTGTATAAGCAAAGCCAGATCTCGCTTGATCTGCTCGCCCAGACGCTCCGCACGGCTATACTCTGCTGGCATCAGATTCTCCGAGCCACCTCGAGAATATCGAAAACTTCGATTTTGTCGCCTGGCTTCACGTCTGTGTAGTTCTTTACTCCGATACCACATTCAGTTCCATTACGGACTTCGTTTACATCGTCCTTAAAGCGACGTAGAGACTCTAGCTCTCCTTCGTAGATAACTACATTATCACGCAATACCCGAATCTTTTTGTTCCGATATACGATTCCTTCAACCACCATGCAACCCGCAACCTGACCAAATTTTGGCGAGTTGAAGACATCTCTAACCTCCGCTATTCCAACGATTTCTTCACGTAATTCGGGCGCGAGTAGGCCAGACATTGCAGCCTTTACGTCATCGACAATGTCATAAATAACACTGTAGTAACGAAGTTCAATTCCATCACGTTCAATGACCTGCCTTGCGCCTGCATCAGCACGGACGTTAAATCCAAGGATAATGGCACCCGCTGAGGAAGCGAGGGTCGCATCGGATTCCGTGATTCCACCGACGCCCTGTGCAATTAGATTGACGCGGACCTCGGCCGTCGCTAATTTTTGCAAGGCAGCTGATAAGGCTTCAAGCGTTCCACGAACGTCTGTTTTTAAAACGATATTGAGGTTGGCTACCTCGCCGGCTTCCATATTTGCAAACATTTGATCCAGCTTTTGCGCTTGTTGCCGTTTGTGCTCTGCATCACGAGTTCGTTCCGCACGAAATTCGGCGACCTCTCTCGCCTTTCGCTCGCTCTCAAGTACCAAAAGCTCATCACCGGCGTCAGGTGTCCCAGAAAGGCCCAAAATCTCAACAGGAATCGACGGCCCAGCCTGCTCAACATGCTTACCACTTTCGTCAACCAAAGCGCGTACCTTGCCAACCTGCTCACCTGCTAAAATTGCATCACCGACTTTCAATAAACCATTTTGTACGAGAACCGTCGCAACGGGACCACGACCTCTATCTAGCCGTGATTCAACAACCGTACCTCTAGCTGGACCTTCGTGGACCGCCTTCAATTCAAGAAGTTCGGCCTGCAAAAGAACTGCTTCGAGCAATTCCTCAACGCCTTGCCCCGTATGAGCGCTAGCTGGGATAAATTGAACATCTCCACCCCAATCTTCTGGAATGACCTCCCGGCTCGCTAATTCCGTCTTAACACGGTCTGGATCCGCTTCTTCTTTATCGATTTTGTTTATTGCCACAACAAGCGGAACGTTCGCTGCCCTTGCGTGCTGAACAGCTTCCTCGGTCTGAGGCATCACACCATCATCTGCAGCAACAACCAAAATCACAACGTCAGTCACTTGCGCCCCACGAGCTCTCATATTGGTAAAAGCGGCGTGGCCCGGAGTATCAACAAAAGTGATCATTCCGTTATCAGTATTCACATGGTACGCACCAATATGTTGCGTAATACCACCAGCCTCACCGGCTGCGACCCGCGACTTACGAATACAATCGAGCAATGATGTTTTGCCATGATCAACATGACCCATGACGGTTACGACTGGAGCACGAGGCGACCGATCCCCCTTGAGCTCTTGATAATCGTCGAAAACTGACTGTTCGAGAGCATCTTCAGCAACTACTTCGATCTTATGGCCCATTTCCTCGACAACGAGAACTGCAGTATCTTCATCCAATACTTGGTTAATAGTCGCCAAAACGCCCATCTTCATCAGAACTTTGATGAGGTCTCCTGATTTCACAGCCATTTGGCTGGCTAATTCAGCAACCGTTACTGGTCCAGAGATTTTGACATCACGGATGATCGGCGTTGCCGGCATTTCAAATTTATGAGATGACAATTCCTCGGCAGCCTTGCCGGGCTTCCGCTTACTACGTAACTTTGGAGCACGCTGGTCTTCAGTCACAACGAGCTTTGCCCGTTTCTCGTCACGTTTTCCAGATATTTTACCCTGCCGACGTGGCTCATCATCGTCTGATCGATCACGACGTGCATGGGCCTCTTTCTTATGCCTACGGCCGTCGTCTTCTTTAGGTGGTGGAGGTGGCTCGATAACAACTGGCTCAATCGAAATCTCATCCACTACCGCCCGATTTTCGTCAATCACAAGCTCGTCGCCAATCACTTCAGGCTCGCCTGTTTTTAGGCCGGTCGCTCCCTCAGTTGTAAAATTCGTAGATCCTTCAGCCTCTTGGTCTTCATGGAATTTTGCTTCTTCGATCTCGCGCTGCTTCTCGGCTTCTGCAGTCAAGTCGCGATGCACATAGGTACGTTTCTTTCGAACCTCTACATTTACTGCGCCTGCTCCACCTTTAATCGTAGATGTCGATTTGCGTCGCAATGTTACCTTGGCCGGCTCTGCCGAAACCTTCGCCTGACCTGAACGAATATGGGCCAATAGTTTCTGTTTCTCTTCGTCCGTAACAACATCATCGGACGACGACTTCTCAATACCAGCGCTGGTCATCTGAGCGAGTAATTGTTCAGCCGATATACCAACTAACGTGGCCAGCTGTTTCACAGTTGTATCTGACAAAACTTACTCCTGTTCGCTACTTTCATCAGCGGTCTCTGCGAACCAAGGTTCACGTGCCTTCATGATCAGGACTGCTGCAGTTGCTTGATCAATACCCTCGGTCTCGGTCAATTCATCAACTGATAATTCAGCCAAATCATCCATCGTACAAATACCACGATCAGCCAATTGATAAGCGAGCCCGGGGGTCATACCTTGCAAGGTCAATAAGTCATCTGCAGGCTCACGTGACTCGTCTCCAGTCAGAGCGGCCGTCAAAAGTACATCTCTCGCGCGCGCTCTCAGAGTCTCGATAAGGCCTTCATCAAATCCATCAATTGAGAGCATCTCTTCAACGGGCACATAAGCGACCTCATCTATTGACGTAAAACCTTCCTCGACTAGTACCCGTGCAAGTTCAGCGTCAACATCGAGGCGCACCAAAAACATATTTACAAGTTTTTCGGATTCGACCTCTTGTCGCTCAACGGCCTGCTCCTCACTCATGACATTAAGTTTCCAACCCGTCAGTTCTGAAGCCAGTCGGACATTCTGACCACCACGACCAATCGCCTGAGCCAGATTGTCACCAGTTACGGCAACATCCATCGACCGATTATCCTCATCCATCAGAATTGACGATACTTCCGCCGGTGCCATTGCATTTATTACGAGTTGCGCTGGGTTATCGTCCCACAACACGATGTCTACGCGCTCACCATTCAATTCATTGGAGACGGCTTGCACTCGGGCGCCACGCATGCCAACGCACGCACCTACCGGATCAATCCGTCCATCGTTTGTCTTCACAGCAATCTTCGCCCGCATTCCCGGATCACGGGCCGCACCACGGATTTCAATTGTTTCTTCAGCTATCTCTGGTACTTCGATCTTAAACAATTCAATTAAGAACTCAGATGATGTACGCGATAAGATCAATTGTGGACCTCGACCCTCCGCACGAATCTCTTGTAGGATCGCGCGAATACGGTCGTTTACCCGAAAAATTTCACGCCCAATCAAGAACTCACGTGGCAACAAAGCTTCGGCAGATCCACCCAAATCAACTATCACAGAGTCACGTGTCACTTTTTTCACGGTGCCGTTGATTAGGCTCAATAAACGGCTCTCGTAATCAGCAACAACTTTTTCACGCTCAGCTTCTCGCACCTTCTGCACAATTACTTGCTTTGCAGTTTGGGCTTCGATACGGCCAAATGAAGCAGATTCAACTTCAATCTCGTATTCATCGCCTATTTTTAGGCCTGGGTCGATTTCAGCTGCTTCTTCTGTTGTAAATTCGGAACCCAATATTGCTAAATGATCATCAGGAACGACTACCCAGCGCCGAAAAGTTTCATACTCTCCAGTCGCTCTATCAATCGCAACACGAATATCTGCTTCCTCATCTTCGTAACGCTTTCTAGTCGCTGTCGCCAACGCCTGCTCTATTGCTTCGAACACGATACCTTTAGGAATGCCCTTTTCATTCGAAAACAGCTCCACCACCTGAAGAATATCCTTACTTCCCATCTTTACGTCCGCCTACCTGTTCGCCATCAGTCTCCACTAATTGACCTCGTTCAATTTGCTCTGACGGAAATTCATATTCGATTCCGCCCTGCTGTAAAAGCACAGTTTGATCCCCAACTCCTGCTATCACGCCCGAGTAATTCTTCCTTCCCTCAAAAGGAATCTTCAATTTCACTTTGGCTTGATGACCCACAAATAGCTCAAAATGCTCTAACCGATAAAGGGTGCGTTCAATACCGGGCGAAGACACCTCGAGTGTATAACGCTCTAGCAAAGGATCGTGCACGTCGAGAATACGCGAGACTTGCTTACTGACTACCTCGCAATCCTCCACGGTTACCGGGCGTCCAGAATGATCAACCACCAAACGAAGGGTCGTCCGGTTGGCTCGACCAACGATCTCAATGGCCCACAGAACCAAACCCAGCGAGACCACACTAGGCTCCAGAAGCTCTGTTAACTGCTGTTGCTTCAGTGTCATTCTCAACCGCCAAAAACGAAAAAACCCCAAATGGGGTTCACGGCCTGCGTATCCTTCTTCACTGCCCCTGGCGAGACGCAACTTCTACCAAGACCCCTCTTTTGAAGACGCGCTATTATGCAGGAGGGATCTCTCTAAATCAATCCTAGACTCGTATTTGTGCGATCGACCGTACACAGCTCTTCCGAGGACCAAAGTATGTAAAAATCCTAACAGCTTCTCAGTCAGCCAGTTTTATTAATCAATGGTCGGATGTAGACGAAAGATCCACTCTTTTGCGCCACTCGAGCACCGAAAGACAAGCAGAAGCGCACCATTCTTAAAGACCTAAAAACACAATCTACTGGTAGATCAAATCGTAAATATGATCCAGTCCCCACTCTTTGAACAGTTGTTCACCATAAAAAGCGGTACGACAATTTTTAAATCTGTTTATCCTAAGAAATGTTCGTAATCCCAATAGAAGTTATAGAGGCAACTCATTCACTCGAGAGCCGCTATAGTTGAGGCAGGTGCCTCGATTCAGATTAATAATTAGTTTGACACATCTAGAGCCTTTGCAGACTTTGCCGAAGAACTAGAAGTCCAATATACACATCGCGGTTTTTATGTCGATAACCCGCGGAACTAGTCCCGATGGTAGGGCTGACCATCCAACAACCCATAGTAACGGTTTGCGTTGTTTTAGAATGGTGCCGAAGGCCGGACTTGAACCGGCACGAGCTGCGCTCACTACCCCCTCAAGATAGCGTGTCTACCAATTCCACCACTTCGGCAAGGGGTGCGCAGATTAATAATCTGCGCTTCAAAAATCAAGAAATCAATCGACGGTTTTGGGAGCAACCGGCTCTTGTATCACTGATTCCAAACTCTCAGCTGGCAAATCAGGCAGACCAAAGGCTCCCGCAGCATCTGCCTTCTGCTTTGCAATCACAGCCAATGTCAGGCTCGTAATGAAAAATAGGGCGGATAATCCCGCCGTCAGCTTAACCAGAAAACTTCCAGAACCCGCTGACCCGAATACCGTCTGGGACGCTCCACCGCCAAAAGAAGCGCCCGCATCTGCACCCTTACCTTGTTGGATAAGGACGAGTCCAATAACGGCGGCTCCCAATAAAACATGTATGCTTAACAATATCGTTTCCATTATTTCCGTTCCCATGCAGCAACTATTGCCGCGAATTTATCGGCGTTTAGCGAAGCACCACCAACAAGTGCACCGGAGACACCTCTAGCATTAAAGACATCATCTGCGGATTCAGGAGATACGCTACCCCCATATAGCACTGGAGTGTCATCCCTGTTTATCACCTCTCGGACCGTAGCGTGCATCTCTTCAATATCCTTTCGGGTAGCTGACAATCCAGTGCCGATCGCCCATACGGGCTCGTAAGCGATGACAATACCGCCCAAATCGATGCCAGCCGTCAGAAGAGGCTTTAACTGCCCCACAACCACATCAGACGCTTTACCCGATTCTCGTTGTTTTTTCGTTTCACCGACACAAAACACAGGAAACATACCGGTTCTCAGCACAGCAACAACGGTATTCAATAACTTTTCTGATGACTCCCCAAACCTAGCCCGACGCTCAGAATGGCCCAAAATGACCATCGAGCAGCCCGCATTACGAACCATATCTGCATTAATGGACCCTGTTTGAGCGCCAAACTTATCGCCCACACAGTCTTGTGCTCCAACCAAAATTGAGGAATGTTTGACAACCTCGGCAATAGCATCGATCCAAAGTGCTGGCGGACAAATGCCGATACGCGTCGAATTTGAACACCCCATGCCCATCACAGCTTTAGCTAGTGCGAGAGCGTCAGCACGCAGCGTGTTCATTTTCCAGTTCCCAATTATCATCTAAGTATCCTTGGCTTTGGCGCCGGTACGTTAGCTGATTGAAACAGCTTTTTCCACCGATGACGCGATCTGCTCTGCAGCAGCCTTTACTTCGTTGGCCTCAATACCCTCGACCATCACGCGTATAACGGGCTCTGTACCACTTGGCCGAATTAACACGCGTCCGGAATCTCCTAAAGAGGTCTCTACAGCCTTCACCGCTTTTACTACGACCGGATGATGCAAGTGATCTGGTAACGCCCGCGGAACGTTGATGAGGAATTGTGGAAATTTATTCATTCCGTGCCGAGCCTCGCTTAGGGTCTGTCCAGAGATCCGTAATGCTTTTACTACCTGAAGCGCAGCGATCAATCCATCCCCAGTAGATATCAAGTCAGAGCAGATGATGTGCCCGGATGTTTCGCCGCCCAGAGTCCATTCATTCTGCTTCATAGCTTCAATCACATAACGATCACCCACTTTCGTTCGAACCAGCGGTATCTCCATAGCCGCTAGTCCTCTTTCAAGGCCCAAGTTGGTCATTAATGTTCCGACAACGCCGCCATCCATGTGACCTCTTCGATAACGGCACGCTGCGATAATGTAAAGAATTTCATCTCCATCGACCAAATCTCCTTGTTCGTCTACCAAAACTACCCGATCAGCGTCGCCATCCAGTGCGATTCCGAGGTGTGCTCGACTAGAAATTACAGCGTCAATCAAAGCATTTGGAGCAGTGGAGCCCACGCCCTTGTTAATATTTATTCCATCCGGCATCACCCCAATTGCCTCAACGTCAGCACCCAATTCTCGCAATACTTTCGGACCAACTTGGTAGGCTGCTCCATTTGCACAATCAATCGCAATTTTCAGTCCTGATAAATCTGTACCCAGATGTAAAGTATTTTTGCAGAATTCAATATATCTATCTGTTGCGTCATCCGCGCGTGAAACCCTGCCTAACAAGGGGCCATTGACTGTGGTGAGCGGCTGATCCAATAGACTCTCAATATCGTGCTCTACCTGATCTGGGAGTTTCATACCATTTTCGTCGAAAAATTTAATTCCATTATCTTCATAGCTGTTATGGCTCGCGCTGATTACGATCCCGCCAGCAGCTGAAAATGTACGCGTCAGATAGGCTGTAGCTGGTGTTGGCATCGGACCAAGCATCACGGGATCGACACCTGCAGCGATTAGTCCAGCCTCGAGTGCGGTTTCAAACATGTAACCCGACAACCGTGTATCTTTGCCGATCACAACTTTTGGCCGTCCTGTTGTTGTGCGATGAATAACCCTGCCAAACGCCCAGCCCAGCTTTAAAACGAATTCGGCCGTAATGCATCCCTCGCCAACGCGCCCTCTCACACCATCTGTCCCGAAATATTTACGATTCATCTATTGCATTCCCTGCATTAACGTTTGCATAACTATCATCGCGTCACGCGTCTCTGCCACGTCATGAACCCTTAGAATTGCCGCACCATGAGATGCAGCAATGGCTGCCGCCATAGCGCTGCCGATAATCCGTTGTTCAATGGGCCGCCCAGTGATTTCTCCAATCATAGTTTTCCGTGACACTCCTACGAGAACAGGGTATCCCGTTTGAATAAGTTGGGCCAAATCTTGGAAGAGTGCGACATTATGTTCGAGTGTTTTGCCAAATCCAAAGCCTGGATCTAATACCAACTGCTTGGCTGTAAAACCTGCAGCAAGACAAGCATCAACTCGACGCATGAGCCATGCATGAACATCGATCACTACGTCCTTGTATGATGGTTGGTCTTGCATGGTTTTGGCGGTGCCTTGCATGTGCATCAGACAGACCGGAAGTCCTGTCTCTAATGCTGCCTCCATCGCCCCAAGTCGTTGCAAAGATCGAACATCGTTAATAAGCCGGGCCCCGGCAGCGGCACTTTCGCGCATGACCTCTGGGGTTGAGGAATCAACTGATATCACGGCATCGAATCGCTCCCTGAGCGCCTCGATTACCGGGATCACACGATCTAATTCCTCAGAAATAGATATTGTTGATGCACCAGGACGAGAACTCTCGCCACCAACGTCTAGGATACTACTCCCTGCGGATAGGCACCTCTCAGCGTATTTCAGCACCCTGTCAAGTCGGGGTTCGCCCTTGTAGAATGTACCGCCATCAGAAAACGAATCAGGAGTTATATTCAGAATTGCCATTATCTGGGGTCCATCGAACCCCAGATCCTGCCAAGTGAGTCTTTGAGTCACGATTAGCCGGTGGGTGCCGCGCCACCCTTTGCGGATGTATCCGACTCTTGGCCAGCCCGAACTTCTCTCAAATCATCATTAGTATCAGGTGCACCACCTCGTGGCTCATCGTCATCGCCCCAGCCGTCTGGTGGTCCTGGTTTTTTACCGTCCATAATTTGATCTATCTGCCCGGCATCAATGGTCTCGTATTCCATCAAAGCCTCAGCCATTACATGCAACTTATCCATATTATCTTCCAGCGTTTCTTTTGCCGTCCGATAACACCTGTCGAGAATCCCCTTAACTTCCTCATCAATTAACCGGGCCGTCTCATCGGATTGACCATGAGCAGGGCGGCTCATTGCACGACCTAAGAAGGGTTCGTTATCCTCTTCATCGTACATCTGAGGTCCAAGTTTGTCAGACAAGCCCCACTTGGTGACCATATTTCTAGCCACCGAAGTCGCTCGTTGAATATCGTTCGAGGCGCCTGTAGTAACACCTTCAGCGCCAAGCGTCAGTTCTTCAGCAATCCTACCGCCGTAAAGTGAGCAAATTTGACTTATCAAGCCTCGTTTTGAATGACTGTATTTGTCTTCTTCAGGTAAGAACATTGTCACGCCCAGAGCCCGCCCTCGAGGAATAATAGAAACTTTATAAACAGGATCGTGTTCGGGCATCAAACGACCCACAATTGCATGGCCGGCTTCATGATAGGCAGTATTGAGTTTCTCTGACTCCTTCATAACCATTGAACGCCGTTCCGCACCCATCATGATTTTGTCTTTGGCTTGCTCAAAGTGACTCATCGCGACGACACGTGTACTCGCCCTAGCCGCAAATAGAGCTGCTTCATTGACCAAATTCGCAAGATCAGCACCAGAGAACCCAGGGGTTCCGCGCGCAATTAAAGAGGGTTCGACCTCCGGCGCGACAGGCACCTTTTTCATATGAACTTTCAAAATCTGCTCGCGTCCGCGAATATCCGGCAAACCTACAACTACCTGACGATCAAAGCGGCCGGGACGCAACAATGCTTGATCGAGTACGTCTGGGCGGTTTGTTGCGGCGATAACAATTACCCCGTCGTTGACGTCAAAACCATCCATCTCAACGAGCAATTGATTTAAGGTTTGCTCTCGCTCATCGTGCCCTCCGCCGAGACCTGCACCCCGCTGACGACCCACCGCGTCAATCTCATCTATGAAAATAATGCAAGGAGCCTGTTTCTTCGCCTGCTCAAACATGTCCCGAACGCGTGACGCTCCCACACCCACGAACATTTCAACGAAATCCGAACCAGAGATTGTGAAAAATGGCACTTTTGCTTCGCCCGCAATCGCTTTGGCAATAAGTGTTTTACCCGTCCCTGGAGGACCTGCCATAAGGACCCCGCGAGGGATACGCCCGCCCAAGCGCTGAAACTTCCCTGGGTCTTTAAGAAACTCAACAAGCTCAGCCACATCATCTTTGGCTTCGTCACAGCCAGCAACGTCTGCGAAAGTGGTTTTGATCTGGTCTTCACTTATGAGACGTGCCTTCGACTTTCCGAAAGACATAGGACCACCTCGACCGCCTCCCATACCACCTTGCATCTGACGCATAAAAAACATAAAGATCGCTAGAATGATTAGTACAGGGAACGCCGCAACCAAAAGTTGCATCCACACAGACTGTTGCTCTGGCTTTTTGCCCTCTACCACGACGTTGTGCTGGAGAAGGTCGTCCATTAGACGTGGATCCTGAACCGCCGGCCTTACAGTTTCATAGACGTCGCCATTTGCTCGGGTCGCGATGATCGACTGACCATCGATAATCACGCGCCTGATCTGATCACGGTTTACTTCCTCAACGAATTGAGAATAATTAATTTGCTGTGACTTCGTCTCCACACTGAAATTATTGAATACTGTTAACAGAACAGCTGCAATAACCAACCACAGAACCATATTTCTTGCCATGTGCCTCTCCATTCCCTCAGAGGAGTCTACATCCTCGCTCTATCGTCATTTATTTGGGCAGACCAACTGAATTCAAAGGGGTTTGACTGCGAAAGCCGGTTGCCAGTAGATAAGTTTCTCTACTACGTGGACGAGACGCATCGGGTTTTCGAGTTTTCAAGTCCGAAAAATCAGCCCGAAGTCCACGAAAAAACGTATCAAAACCCTCACCTTGAAAAGCCTTCACAAAGAATGATCCACCCGGATTCAGTGTTTGTCGCGCAAAGTCTAAGGCAAGCTCACATAAATACATGGCCCTCGGTTGATCGATAGATCGATTTCCCGACATATTCGGCGCCATATCTGACAATACAACATCTACACGCCTGTCTCCAAGCAACTGCATCAGCTGCTCTAAGACTGAGTCCTCCGTAAAATCTCCGGCCATTATCCGCGCATTAGTGACCGGATCCATTGACAAGCGATCGAGCGCAAATACCCGACCTGACTTTCCTACCCATTTAGTAGCGAGCTCAGTCCAGCCACCCGGTGCCGCTCCGAGATCGACGACAACATCGCCTCGGTTAATCAAACAATCTTTGGCCTGAACCTCTTCGAGCTTAAAGCTTGCCCGTGATCGTCGGCCCTCCGCCCTCGCCCTCTGCACGTAAGGATCGTCAAAATGTTCTCTCAACCAGCCTCCGCTGGACTTGGATCGTGTCATATTTTGCTCTACACTCGCGCTCCACCTTCAAGAGAGTAATTATGCTTACTTCGGAACGCAGAAAACAAATGCGGGCGATTGGGCATCACCTAAAGCCGATCGTTCTCGTCACTGATAACGGAATGTCAACTGGGCTGCTTGAAGAACTTCACCGCGCCTTGGAGGATCACGAATTGATTAAAGTCAAGGTGCGTGCAGAACGCGACACCCGCATGATTTTAATCGATTCATTGTGCAAAGAGACAGGTGCGCATTGCGTGCAATCCATGGGCGCCATGGCTTTATTATTCCGCGCAGCTGAGCGGCCAAATCCCCGTCTTTCGAACCTGATTCGTCCAATTTAGCAATCATAAGTGTTCGATTGAATCAATTTCGTACTCAACTACTCCACCCGGTGTCGTAACCGCAATCGCTTCTCCCTCTTCTTTTCCGATTAGTCCCCTAGCTATCGGTGATGTCACAGAAATCTTTCCTTTTTTGGCATCAGCTTCATCCTCACCCACGATCTGGTAGCTGACTGCTTGATCTGTATCGAGATTTATGAGCCTAACGGTCACGCCAAAGATCACTTTTCCAGTATTTTCGATCCGTGTTACGTCGATCACTTGCGCATGGGAAAGCTTTGCCTCGATATCTCTGATACGTCCCTCACAAAACCCCTGCTCCTCACGGGCAGCGTGATATTCAGCATTTTCTTTAAGATCACCGTGTTCACGCGCCTCGGCAATAGCCAAAACAATCCGTGGCCTCTCAATTTGTTTGAGACGCTGCAACTCTTCACGGAGGGCTAATTCTCCGGCTGTTGTCATCGGTATCTTACTCATTCGATTCCTTAATATTTCTTCTAACGCAACTATGTAGGTCTTGCAGCCTGCGAACGTTATGCTCGTGACCGAACTTTAGCGCGCGAACAATCGACTCGCCACCGGCGAGAGTAGTTGTATAACATACCTTGTGGTTTAACGCTGAACGCCGAATCGTTGCAGAATCCATGATCGCTTGTCGACCTTCTGTTGTGTTTACAATAAAAGCGATGGCATCATTTTTAATCATATCAACAATATTCGGTCGCCCCTCCATCACTTTGTTCACGGGCTCGCAATTAACACCCTTGCTTTTGAGGTATTCGCAGGTGCCACCGGTTGCGATTAGTTCAAACCCT
>Ga0163109_10000689_pt1 | contig 26890 bp, 19 predicted proteins | sample CRUFie1St13metaG_FD_108704 | JGI IMG/M metagenome (GOLD analysis project Ga0163109, IMG submission 108704) | Marine microbial communities from the Costa Rica Dome - CRUD Field 142mm St13 metaG | ecosystem: Environmental > Aquatic > Marine > Oceanic > Photic zone | place: Costa Rica: the Eastern...
ACAGGAGCAACTAAAACTCAAGTAGATGCAGTTAACTTATTTACAACAGGAACAGTTACCCCAACCAGTATTTCTGAAGATAGAGCTGATATTGATACGTTGTCTACTACATCTGGAGTATCTCTGGCCACAACAGATATCACAGTTACTGATGCTGTAACTAAGGCCAATGCAGATACGCTTAATGGTTACACAAATGGCCAGGTAACTCTTAATTCTGTCGCAGATACAGTCGCAAATATCACACTAATTGATGCATTAACAACTTCTGAAGTAACAATGGCGGGTGCAGCTGTATCAATTACAAATAGTGCAACCAAGACACAAGTTGATACTGTAAATGGATTTACAACAGGGACAGTATCACCAACGACTGTAACAGGAACTATTGCAGAAATTACAGCTCTTCAATCAACATCAGGAGTTTCTCTGGCGACAACAAACATTACAATTACTGATGCTGCTAATCTTGCACAAGCAAATACAATTAATAACTACACAACAGGAACAGTTACCCTTAATGCAATTAATGATAACGTCGCGAATGTAGTGTCGCTTAGGGCAATATCAGATTCAGAAGTCACGATTGCATCGGGAGATTATACGATTACAGACACATTTGAAAATATTACTAATGCTTCTGCAAACAATGGCACTAATGCTACTAATGCAGATCAATTCGCAGCTTTATACAATGCGAATGAAATAGTAATATCCGATTACGAGGCTGGAGATGATTTAAGTAGTTTTGGAGCTACTTCTACGAACAATACAGTTGCATCTAATACAAGTGGAATCAGTTCTGTCGTTACAACTGATATTAAAATCACCCTTACAGAAGACACTACTATTACTGATACAATTGCTGCAAATATTAAAACAGTTACCAAAGTTGATTTAAGTGGCACTGATACAGATTTGACCATTGAATCAGATGCTTTCGATAATAGTAGTGATGAATGGAGCTCATTAACCACACTAACTGGTTTAGGTTCGACTAATAGTTTAATAATTTCTAATGGTGGAGCAACTACCATTGACCTTTACGGTATAAGCACCCTTACAAATATAGATGCCGTAACCATAAGTGATAGTACTGGAGCTGATACTATTAACTTATCCCCCACTTTGACCACAAGTGGAAAAACAACAATTAATTTATCCAGTTCTGATAATCAAGGCGATAAGATTTATTTCGGGGTTAGTGAAACAGATTTCACTGCTAGTGGAAGTCAACTTTATACTACTGTTAATAATTTTGAGACTAGCTACGATAGGATAGGTCTTTACTATTATGACTTCTCTACTGATACAGGTAATAAGACAAGTGCTATTGATACAACAAAAAGAACTAGTGTTTCCTCAGGAGTATCTACCTTAGCATCAGATAGAACATTTATAGAAGAAGATACAAACCTTCGCTTCCAACCTCTTACAAGTTTTGATCAAGCTTCAGAAATTAAGTCAGTCATTGCTGAAGGGGTTTCATCCTTTACTTCCGGAGCAAATAGATTAATGTTTGGTCATTATACTTACAACGAACCAAATTCTACTAGCTATGCGATAATTAATGCTGCGGATCTAACAGGTTTAGGCTCTACAGGAGATCTTGCCAATACTGATTCCTTTGAGGTCGTTGGTGTCGCTCTATTGGCGGGTGTTGCTGAAGAATCTCTTGGTACAATAAGCGGTTACAACTTAACTGCTACTAAGGATGCTACATTGGGTGGTGCATAAAAGAGTTAAATTTGATGACAAAACCCTGGATAGAAGTTGATGATCTAAGGGTTAATCTTGAAAATATTCCAGCATTGTTGGATAGATATAACCTTTTACCTGACTTTTTAAGAAGACTATTAGAAAGTAAATATACTCACACAATAATTCCAAGCAAGGAAGAACAAATCAATTATTTTAATGGATTTTTGAAGAGTAAAAATATTTCTGGAAAAGATTCACTGAACCAATGGTTACTAGATAGTGGCCTTGATGATAAAAGACTTGATACGATGCTCTATGAGAGACTTCAAGTGGAAAAATTCAAAAAGGATAAGTTTGAAGATAAGGTTGAATCAAACTTTTTAAAAGCTAAAGAATCCTTAGATAGGGTCATGTATTCTATTTTGAGATTGGAAAATCCTGATAAAGCTCAAGAGCTTTTTACCCAAATAGAAGAAATGGAATCAAGTTTTTCTGATTTAGCAGCAGAATATTCAATAGGTTCAGAGAAAAACTTTAATGGAATTATAGGTCCTGTAGAATTAGGAAGATTAGATCCTGTTTTAAGTGAAAGACTTAAAATTTCTAAAAAAGGTCAATTATGGCCTCCATTTGAATTTAGAAATAATTGGGTAATCCTTAGACTTGAGAAACATCTTCCATGTAAGCTTGACGATGATATGAGATTAAGAATAAGGAACACCCTTTATGAAGAATGGATAAGCAAAGAGGTCTTAACGTTGATTGATCAAATAAGATTTTCAAATCAGAATAGGCTAGAAATGAAAGAATCTGTCATTAACAAAATTACCGAATAATAATTCGGTATAAATATTTTTTAAAGAAATGAATATAAAAGATAAAAAATTTATTGAAAAAAAATTAGGAATTAATAGTGAAATTTTAAACAAATGGAATAAAAAATTACAAATAAAAAAATATAAAATTGGTGAACTTATTTTAAGTTCAAATAAAATATCTGAATCAATCTTTATTCTTCTTGAGGGTAAAATAAGGGTTAGGGGGATGACAAATAAAGATAATCAAAAGATTTTATCTCTTGGAGTTTTGGAATCTTTCCAAGTTATAGGGATTTCTTCAAATCGGATCAACGAACCTATTGAGATAGTTACGGCATGTTCAGATTGTGTTTGTCTCGCTTTACCTTTTACAGAATGGAAGTCCTTTAGAAATGAAATTCATAAACAATTTTTCGATTATATAGAAGATGAATTGGATCTATCTGAAATTTGGTATTTACTAAATAACGTTCTTAAACTAGAAAATTATCCTCAAGATCCTAGAGAATTAAAAAGATTTTTAAAAACTTATCAAGAGACTTCTTTAACTTTTAATTCATATTCTCAATTTAAAAATGCATCAGATTTTGAAATACAAAATTATCAGTGGATTTGTTTAGAAAAAAGTAATACTAAAAAATTTTCATACAAAATTATTTCAATCGATAATGTTGAGGCATGGAATGAAAAATCTAATTTTGAGAGAATTATTGGTTTTCCTACTAGATATAATGAATTCACTCTTCCTCAAGAATTAAAATTAACTTCAGATAAAAAAATACAAAAAAATGAAGATTCTGATAAACAATCTAAATTAAGCAACGAAGAAGAAAGTTCAATTTACGACGAGATAAACAATAATAAAAATAAGTATAGATTTTTTTCATCACAAAAAGGACCTGTTGAAGAAACTACAGCTTGTTTTCAAATGCTTGCTAGTCTGTTGAATATACCTCTTAGAAAAGAAAGTGTTAAAAAAATAATAGAAGAAAATATTAATAAAAAAACAAATGATATTGGATTGGATTTATGCGCTGCTATCGCAGAGAGCTTAGGTTTAAAAACTCAACTTGCTAAGATCCCACTAAATTTATTTCAAAGATCTTTAACCCCTCTTTTTATAAAAAGTAAAACAAATAAAATTTTCATTTGTTTTGATTTGAATAAAGAATCAGCAATAATTGGAGATCCTAATGATGAAATAAAGGAAGTTTCATTTGATAAATTACAAGAAAATTTTGGGAAACAAGATCTCTTAGAAGTTCTTATTTTTACAACGACATCAAGAACTCCAAAAAATAAATTTGGATTGAATTGGTTTAAGCCAGCGATAAAGAAACATAGAAAAGCATTAACAGAAGTACTTATAGCTTCAATATTTGTGCAGGTTTTTCAACTGATGAATCCTTTGATTATCCAACAAATAATAGATAAAGTTATAGGACAGAATGGGATAAATACTCTTCCAGTTTTAGCAGTATTACTTTTTATGTTTTCAATTTTTGAGAACGTTTTAACAGCTGTTAGGACAAATCTTTTTATTGATACAACCAATAGAATTGATCTTTCTTTAGGAGAAGAAATAATTGATCATTTATTAAGACTTCCACTTACTTATTTCGATAAAAGACCTGTTGGTGAATTATCTTCAAGACTTGCAGAAATGGAGCAAATAAGATCATTTTTAACTGGGACGGCGTTAACAGTTTTATTAGACGCGATATTTTCTTTTGTATATATTGCAATAATGCTTATTTATAGTTGGGTTTTGACTATTGTTGCTTTATTAGTAGCTCCAATTTTAGCCGCGATTACTTTTTTAGTATCACCCGTTATCAGAAGACAATTACGTCGAAAGGCAGAATTGAATGCAAATACTCAAAATCATTTAGTAGAAATTCTTACCGGTATTCAAACTGTAAAAGCTCAAAATATTGAATTGAATTCGCGTTGGAGATGGCGTAACAGATATACAAAGTATATTTCTGAAGGATATAAAAATGCCATAACTTCAACAACTTCTAATAGCCTAACTCAATTTTTAAATCAAGTATCTTCTTTGTCTGTTTTATGTGTAGGTACATATTTAGTTCTTCAAGGCCAATTAACTTTAGGAGAATTAATTGCTTTTAGAATTATTTCAGGATATGTGACAACTCCTCTTTTAAGACTTGCAAATCTTTATCAGGGTTTTCAACAAACTGCAATTTCTATTGAAAGAATTGGAGATATATTAAACAACGTCCAGGAATCAACGAAAGAAGATAAATTAAATATTCCTTTGCCTCCTATAAAGGGTTCTATTTGTTACGAAGATTTATCATTTAGGTTTAATAAAAAAGGTCCTCTTCAGTTGAGTCAAGTTTCTCTTAAAGTAAATCAAGGAGAGTTTGTTGCGGTTGTAGGTCAATCAGGGTCTGGTAAATCTACTTTAATGAAACTATTATCAAGACTTTATGAACCTGATGCTGGAAAAATTTCAATTGATGGCTTTGATATCTCTAAAGTAGAGCTATATTCTTTAAGAAGACAAATAGGTATAGTGCCTCAGGATTCATTGTTATTTGAAGGTTCAGTAGAAGATAATATTTCTCTATCTTTAAAAGATGCTTCAAGCGATGAAATTATCAAGGCTGCGAAAGTGGCTTGTGCTCATGATTTTATTATGACATTACCTGTTGGATATGCTTCTAAAGTTGGAGAAAGAGGAACAAATTTAAGTGGTGGACAAAGACAGAGGATAGCAATCGCTAGGACGGTCTTGCAGAAACCAAAACTTTTAATTATGGATGAGGCAACTTCAGCTTTAGACTATGAAACTGAAAGGAAAGTAAGTCTTAATTTAATGGAATTTTTTAGAGGGACAACAGTTTTCTTTATTACACATAGACTTTCTTCCGTTACACATGCAGATCGTATAATTATGATGCACAATGGAAAAATTGATGAACAAGGAACTCATGAAGATTTAATTGCATTAAAGGGAAGATATTATGCTTTATTTAACCAACAAAAAATTTCATCCGTAGAAAACTAAATAATTATGAAAAATAAATTTAAGAATTATTTGAAAAATAAATTTAAGAAAGGAAACATAAAAAAATGGAAATCAAAGACGATCAGCTTAAATAATTATGTTATTGGTACTTTAAAAAATTCTCAATTTTATGAATATGCAAAAAAGAAAATAGCTATTTTAAAGATTGAATTAGATATATTAAATCGAAAAATTTATGTATTTAAAAGGAGAAAAATTACTCCATTTTTATATCAAAGAAAAGCTATTATTGACAAAACCAGAAGGCGAGAAACTAAGAAAATATACTTTTATGTAAATCATGATTTAATACCTACATTAAATAAATATGTAGAAAGAACAGTTAATTTTTTAACAGTTGAGCAAGGTGAAGAGACTTGGAGTAATCTTGAGTCTTCAAGGAAGTGGAATAAAATAATTATTTGGACATTTGTATCATTTGCTAGTTTTGGTTTTGTTTGGTCCATTGTGGCAAGAGTTGACGAAACCGTTCAAAGTTTGGGAAAGTTAGAGCCAAAAGGGACGACTATAGACGTAAAGGTTCCTATCGGAGGAGTAATACAAAATATTTTAGTTAAAGAAGGAGAATTAGTTAGGAAAGATCAGATCTTGCTCGAGCTAGATACAACAGCTGCCAAAGCTAAATTACAAGCTTTGAAACAAGTTAAATCTCAAATTAATGCTGATATTGTTTTGAGTAAGATTCAGCTTGGAGAACAAACAGCAATAGATTCATTAACTCCCAATCAAAGAATAAAACTATCATCATTAAATAGAGAATATGATTCAAGAATTCAAGCCTCGGCAAATGCCGTTGAGCAAATTAAATTTCAAAAGGAATCTACTTTAGAGAATCTAAAATCCCAACAAGATGTACTAAAGATTAGAGAAGAGATATTGGGAAATTTAAAAGAAGTTACTGAAATTGGAGGTCTAAGCAGAATAAAATATTTAAAAGAACAACAAGAGGTTATACAATTAAGGGGAAGAGTTGAAGTTACTAAATCAGAATTAGAAAAAATATCTGCAAGCCTAGAAGAAGCAAAAAACAAGTTGACTAATACTATTGCAGCTAGTGAAATTGATTTTTCTACCAAAATAGAAGAAAATGTGAAACAGGTTGCTCAACTTGAGAATCAAATTAGTGATGCTGAATTAACTTTAAAATATCAAGAAATTGCATCCCCCTTAGATGGCATAGTTTTTGATTTACAACCTGCTGCCCCTGGCTACGTCGCAGGAACAAATGATAAGACAATCTTAAAAATAGTTCCAATTGACGATTTAGTCGCTCGTATATTTGTTTCTAACAAAGATATTGCTTTTATCAAAAAAGGTCAAATAGTCAAGATAAGAGTTGATGCTTATCCATATAACGAATTTGGTGAGATTGAAGGTAAAATTGACTCAATAGGTTCAGATGTTCTTGAACCAAATGAAGAATTTAATTTTTATAGATTCCCTGTTACGGTTGAATTGGATGAGCCATTTTTATTGCATAAGAATAAAGAACTACCACTTATTACTGGCATGTCTTTGTCTGTAAATATTATCTTGAGACAACGTCCCGTTATTTCATTATTTACAGAAAGAATTTTACCTTTTTGGTCTGGTTTAGAACAGTTGTAAATAAAGAATTTCTAATGAATAAAATATTTAATATAGGAATAACTATAAACTTTGATATCAACTTTTATTCAAATGGCTTGCAACAAAATGTTGTTTTTTTATTTAACTTACTTAATGAGATAGATACTTTTAATGCCTTCTATCTTTGGGAAGGTAAAGAGATTAACCAAGAAATAGTAGATAAAAATAAGTGTATAGAATATAGAGATTTTTTAATTAATGATTCTTTTGATTTTGATCTAATTATTATGATGGGATTTACTTTTGATGACAAAGTTATAACTAAAGTAAAAGAAAAAAATCAAAGAGCAAAAGTTGTTTTACTTCAATGTGGTAATCAATTTATCGAAAATATGACATATTCTTTGTTTGATCTCAAATCAAACCTTTCACCATTAAAAAGCTTAAAAAAGATTGATCAAATATGGTTATTACCTCATTATAAAAAAAATATTTCTTATATGAAAACCTTCTTTAAAACAGATAATGTAATTTCTGTTCCTTATATATGGAATAGTTTTTTCATTGATTTACAAATTAGAAAGAATTCAAATATAAATTATAAAAATAAATTTTATACGTTAAATAATAAATCAATTTCAATTTTGGAACCTAATCTAAACAACTCAAAAAATTGTTTTTTGCCAATATTTATTGCTGAATCTTTCGAGCAAAAATTTCCAAATATTCTCCAATCTTGTAATATTTTTTGTGGATCACATCTTGCAAAAAATGATTATTTTATGAAAACTGTTCTTGATCTGGATATATATAGAAAAAGAAAAGATTTTTTAAAAATATATGGTAGGTTAGCTTTTTTAGAAATTATTAAAAATCATGGTTCAATAATTGTTTCTCATCAACAGGATAATGCATTAAATTATTTGTATTTAGAGGCTTTATATTTAAATTTACCTCTTTTACATAATTCAACTTTCCTAAAAGAATATGGTTATTATTATCCTGAAAATGAAATCGCAATAGCTAGAGACAAAATTGATTTTATATTAAATCAACATTTGGATAACATTGGTAAATATAATAAAAAAAATAGAATAATTTTAGATAAATATAGTTATAAAAATAAGGTAAATCAGAATAATTATTACAAAATTATTAGTCTCCTTTTTAATGAATAAAAAAAGAATATTAGATAAAGCTAACTACAATAACCGTTTAAATTATTTTCATTAATAAACTTATAAAAGTAATTGTTATTGGATTTTATATTTTTATTTTTAATTTCACAAAAATTTGATTTATCCAATAGAGTTATTCTTTCCAACTGAGATAAGCTAAGATTGTAGTCAGTTATTGCTTTAATAAAGTTCTTCTCTGATTCAGATACGTCTCCTTGAATATTTACAATTTCTCTTTGAGTACTTAATCCCGCTTCCATTCTTTTTATAGAGATTTTGAGAGTTTCTCTTGCTGCTTTTAATTGATCGTAAGATAATATAATATTTTTTTGAGATGTATCTAAATTTATAAGAGCATCCATTAATTCTTGCTTTATCTGCGTCTTGCTTAATTGAAATTCTGCTTCAAGTTCTGAATTCTTTTCTTTTAATGATAAATAGTTTTGTCGTATCAAACCTCCGTCAAAAATATTCCAAGAAAATTTTATACCAACAGTATTTAGATTACTTTTGTTCGTATTATCTAAATTAGGGACTCCAGTCACACCGCTTTCCCCTCTTGAATTTGAAATTGAATATTTATTATAGAAAGTTAGATCTGGTTTTTTATTAGATAAAGTAGATAGTGATTTATTAGTATTTATCTCAATATCTTTTTTCTTTATTTTCAATTCAAATCTATTGTCAAAAGCCGAAAGTAAACTTTCTTCTAGATTATTTTCCCAAACCCATTTAATATTTGTAAAATCTTCTTTTTTTACTTTTATCTCTTTAGAAATATTAAGTATTTTTGATAATGAATTTATATTTTTTTTTAATTTACTTATTTGATTAATTAAATTAATTTGATCTCTATCTAATTGTATTTTTGCTTCCAATAAATCTAATTTATTTCCTATCCCCGATTGTAATTTTGAATCTGCTTCATTAAATGCTAATTCAGAGATTTCAATTGATTCTTTTGCTACATCTATTTCTTCATAAGATGCCTGAATTAAGTAAAATATTTTTAGAGCTTCTAAAAAAAGATCCTCAACAGAATTCTTATAGAAAAGTTTATTATTATCTAATTGATCTTTTGCAATTTTAATTTCTAACTTTCTTTTTGGGTTTACTAAATCCCATTCTATAGTTGTATCAAATCCAAGTGTAAATTTATTAGATTCAGTATCAGCAGAAAATTTATTAAAATCATTTCCAGTAACTAACTTTGGCATTTCGTTACTTTGTAAATTGACCCTTGGTGACCATGCTGCAAATTTGCTTTTTAATATAGCCTCAGATTGGACGATTTGACTTTTGTATTTTTTAATTTCACTATTGTTTTCAGTTAAAATTTTCTTTAAATTATTTAGGTCTATAAAGATTTTTTCATTATTTTTTAATTCATTTTTACCTTCTTTATTTTTATAGTTTCTTTTGTCTTCAATTTTTTTATAGACCTCTGCAGATTGCTCTGTTTTCATTTCAGGGATATATATTGTTTGGATTAACATTATATTAATGAATACATTTTTTATAAATTTTTTTAATTTCATTACTTCCAAATCATTTATTGCTATAAAAATTAACTTATTAATCAAGTTAATTTAGATAAATTAAAAATATCATAAACAAATAAATTCACCAATTATTTGGAAGAAAAAATTTATTAATGTAAAGGAATTTTAATTTAAGATTAATTTAAAAAATTTTAATATGTTTTTGTAAATGTAAAGAAAGTCTTCTATATATATTAGAAAATAGCTATTAGCCGCGCATATTATTTAGTTATTTTTTTATCTAAAAATGATTTAAGGTGTTAAATTTTAAATAAAAAATCTTTGAATTATTTCTTAATTAGATCTGAAAATATCTAATTTCTTCTAAATAATATATCTTTATAATATTCTTTATTACTTAAAATTGATTTTTGTCTATAGTTACGATCACTTAGGAAATTATTTATATCAATACTATTGCAGTTGTGTACTTCTATTAAGATCCATTTTGGATTGTATAATTTGAAATCTAGCCCCTTTAAAACAGATAATTCATTACCCTCAACATCAAGACTAAGAAAATCTATATTTTTTGGTGCATTAGACTTTTTTAAAATCTCATTTAAAGTAAATGCTCTTGAGCCATATGATATTCTATGCTCTTTATTTTCTAAAAATTCACTTCCTAAATCTGCATGTCTTATTGCAGAAGAATTATCAATATCTAATCCTTTTGCAATACTCATTAAATCTGAATCCTCGATTTCAATAAATCTTTCTTGAAAACCAAATGGTACACAAGCTCCACAGAATATATATGGCTTAGGAAAGAAGTTTCTATTAGTAACACATTCTTTGAATCTTTCTGGACTAGGTTCTATCAATAAGCCTTCCCATTTATATTTTTTTTGAAGCAAATAAGTATTACTCATTCTGATCCCATCATTTGCTCCAAGTTCGATATAAAATCCCTTTTTTATTTTTGGCTTCAAGATTTTTAGTAATTTCAAATCAATTGCATCTAATCCGAAACCCCCTTTTGAGAAAAGTTTTATTTTTATTTTATATATTTGACTTTTTAAATAAGGAGAAAAATACTTTCTTAAATATTTCTTGAATTTATAAAACAACTTTAAAAAATCTTAATTTTATAATATTTTAGTATAATTTTAGGATCATATAATTATATTTATTTTAAACATTTATAATTCTAATTATTTTTTTAGAAAGATTTATAGGTTAATATTATGATTATTGCCTAATCAGGATTTATAAATTAGATATGAGAATAGTATTTGATTATCAAATATTTAGCCTGCAAAAATATGGAGGTATCTCTAGATATTTTTTCGAACTTTCTAGCAATATAAATAATAATCATAGAAATATTGATATTCAAGTAGTATCACCTTTTTATATCAATAATTATCTAAATAAGAATTTTGTTTCAATAAAAGGAGTTAAAGTTCCCGGTGGTGTGAGGATTGGAAAGATTCTTTTTTTAATAAACAGATTAATCTCTAAAAAGGTTATTTCAGATTTAAAACCAGATATCTTGCATCAAACTTATCACTTTGATTATTCTGATCTAAATAAATTTAAAGGGAAAAGAGTTTTAACTATACACGATATGATTCATGAAATATATCCAAATTATTTCGCAAATTCTCGAAGATATATTGAAGCAAAGAAAAATGCTGTAAGAATGGCTGATCATATTATTTGTGTATCTAAAAGTACTCGTGATGATCTAATTAAAATCTTAGGAGTAAAATATGAAAAAATCACGGTAATTCCGCATGGTTTTTTTACTGATGTCAGTATAAAAAAAAAGAGGAATTTACATTTAAAAAAACCTTTTATTTTATATGTTGGAAGCAGAGCTAGTTATAAAAACTTTCAAAATTTGTTATTGGTATTTGCCTCTGATAAAAATTTAAACAAAAATTATAATTTAGTAGCTTTTGGCGGAGGACCTTTTAGTAAATTGGAAAATACTTTAATTAAAGAGCTAGGTCTCTCTCAAGAAAATGTTATTTATCGCCAAGGAGATGATTATTATTTAAAAGAGCTTTATAGGAATGCAGAAATATTTGTTTATCCATCTTTTTACGAAGGCTTCGGATTGCCCCCACTTGAGGCTATGAGTTGTGGATGCCCAGTCGCATGTAGTTTATCATCTTCAATTCCTGAAGTTGTTGGAAATGCGGCATCTTTTTTTGATCCAAATTCGTTGTCTTCTATTAAAAGTACAATTATTTCAATAATAAATGATAAAAAAAAGAAAAATCAATTAATAAACAAAGGATTTGACCAAGTTAAAAACTTTGGTTGGGATAAGTGTACTAATAGAACATTGGCGACTTATAGAAAACTGATTTAATTTAAGCTTATTTTCTGATTTTAATAAAAATTTAAAAACTACAAAAAATTTTAAATATATTTAATTAATAAAATATATATTTTACCTTTAATTGAAAATTAATAATGATTAAAAAAGTCTTAATACTTAAAAAGATTTTTTAAATTTGGATCACTCGTGAATTTTTCTATAGCTGGTTTTAAGAGGCTTTCATAATTTTTCCAGCTAGATATCTCTTCTTTATTAATGATTTTGGAATCGAGACATTTTGTAGATCTTGTTGTGCTTTTATCGAGATTAGGTTTAAGGTATTTTTTATCATTTTCCCATCCTAGCCACTTAACAAGATTCTCGATTTTATTTTCAGTGTCAGTCACTAAATCATCATAATCGAGGTTATAAATTTTTGAATTAAATTTGTTTTTGTATTTTTTCATTAATTGATGAACTTTTATCCAAAGATTAGATGATTCGATTATTGAACAAGAATAAGTATGTTTACTTCCCATATTCTTTTTATAAATTTCTTTTATATTATCTAGTGGATTTCTATAACAATAGATAATTTTAGCTGAAGAGATTTCACTTGCTATTAGCCCTGTATAGATAAAATTCATTGGAGTAGTTATGCAAATAATTGATTTTCCTGGATCTTGAATCTCTGTATTCTCAATAAATAGTTTGTACAAGTTTGGCTTAAATGACTTTTCTTTCCTTTCTAGAAATATTTTAATAGCTTTTTCAAGTGCTGCACTTTCTCCGCATTTGATTACTTGATCATTACAGGCAAGAATTGATTCAGTAATTGTTTTACCAGATCTAGGCATCCCAACTATAAAAATTATAGTTTTATTATTTTCTTTTTTATTTAAATTACTAAGATTATTATCCCAGTCTTTTTCAAAATTTTTTATTTTTAAAATTGTTGACTCATAATCTGATCCATATAGAGAACGATTAATATTATTTGCTTTTAAAAAATATTTTGAGGCTTGAGAAAAATTAGATCTTTCTTCGGAGATATTTGCTCTAGCGAAGTATATATCAATTAGATCAATTTCTCTTTGAGGCTTTAAGATTTTATCTGAAAATAATTTGTTTTTCCATTTATTGTTTTTTGTATTCTTGAAAAGAGAAAGAGATAAATATGCTTTTGATAGATAAGGATTCTTTTCAATTGCTTTACCAAGTGCGAACTCTGCCTCTTCTAATTTATCAAGTTCTTGGAGAATATTTCCCAGATTACAATAAGCTTCTGATAATTCAGGGTTAAGTTCAATAGCTTTGCGAGTATATATTTCTGCTGCATCTAATTTGTAAAGTTCTTTAAGAATATTTCCTAGATTACAATATGCTTCTGATGATTCAGGATTAAGTTCAATAGCTTTACGAGTATATTTTTCTGCTTCTATTAATTTACCAAGACTAATTAAAATACTTCCTAGATTACAATACGCTTCTGATAATTCAGGGTTAAGTTCAATAGCTTTGCGAGTATATTTTTCTGCTTCTACTAATTTACCAAGACTAATTAAAATACTTCCAAGAAGAAAATGAGCCTCAGAAAAATCAGGTTTCAGTTTGATAGCTTTAAGTAAAGCGATTTCTGATTCTTTTAATTTACCTTGATTAATCAAAATTTTACCAAGGTTAAAATGCGCCAAAACAAAATCAGGTTTCAGTTGAATAGCTTTACGTGTAGATATTTCTGCTTCTTTAAATTGACTAAGATTAATTAAAATGTTGCCAAGATTGCAATGATAATTTGCAAATTCAGGTTTCAGTTGAATAGCTTTACGAATAGATATTTCTGCTTCTTTCAATTCCCCAAGACTAATAAAAACTATACCAAGATTAAAATGAGCATCAGAAAAATCAGGTTTCAGTTGAATAGCTTTACGAATAGATATTTCTGCTTCTTTATATTTTCCTGCGCCTTGCAAGATTAATCCATAATTTGAGAATATCCTATGATCTTTGAATCCCTCCTTAAAACAATATTTATAATATTTTATTGCCTCTGACATCTCTCCTTTTAAGTGATAGTTAATTGCTTTATTAATTAATTGTTCTTTGAAAGCTTTTCTTTTTATTTCATTATTTTTTTGTTCTCCAAATACTTCCATCTCTTATAACTAATTGATTCTTTTACTAAATCTAATTCTATCTAAAATAAATTACTTATTTATATAAAATTTCTGATTTTTAAAGTATGGTATTTTATATTATGAATTTCAAAGAAAATTTTCAAGTGGTTATGGAAATACTTGAAAATAGCTCTAAAAAGCATGCTACAACTTGTAAATCTCTAAGTACATTTTAAGGTTCGAATTTAAATTATTAAACTTTATAAAGTAATATAGAAATTAAGAACGTTATGAAAGAAATCTTTAGATTAATTGATACAACTAACGTTTCGAATTTGGGGCCATAGCTCAGTTGGTAGAGCACCTGCATGGCATGCAGGGGGTCAGCGGTTCGAGTCCGCTTGGCTCCATCAGGATTTTCTCTATTTATACCAATTAGTTTTAACAATTCATCATAATAAAACGACAAGTTTTTTATAGGATAAAATATGGCATAATAGGCCCCCTCTGCGATCAAATTGGCAAAAAAGTTGTAAAACCTAGTTAAAGGTTAATTGGTGATCAGCATTGTATGCAGGGGGTAAGCGGTTCAAATCAGTTTGGACCCACTTGTTTTTTTATTCATATCAATCTTTTTCAGTGACCGTTTCATAAAGACAAAATTCTTATACCCATTTCTCCAAGTTTGTTTAGTCAATTCTGCGCCTTAAATTTACTTTAGAAGATCGCCTCAAAAAAAGATAACCATCTATAGGTTTTATAATAAGAATTAGTTTTGAACTTTCATATAATAATTATGGAATTTAAGGGTTTTTTTATAAATTTAGATTCAGAAAAAGAAAGAAGATCATCTCTCGAAAAACATCTTGAGGAATTAGGTTTAGAAAAAAACTTTGAGCGATTTGAAGCCATTAAACCTCAATTAAATCAGGATTTGAAAGGATTAAGAACAATAGGTGAATATGGCTTGTGGCTTTCTTATTTAGAGTTATTTAAAAAAATAGTTGAAAATAATAATAAAATGTTTTTAATTATTGAAGATGATTTTCGTTTTAATAATTCTGCAGTTTCGATATTGAAAAACATTCTTAGTAGAGAAGAAGTTAAATCACAAAATATTTTATTTCTTGATTATTTAATAAATATGGAAATACTTGAACAGTTTTTAAATATAGAAAATAATAAACCTAATTTACAACAAGAAACTAATTTATTTTTCGTTCCTGCCGTCCACGGGTATGCTGCATGTCTTTCTTGTTTCTTTATCAATAAATCAAGTTCAGAATATCTATTAAAATTATTACAAAACTTATTCAATAATTTAGGCGCTGAGAATAAATTAGAACCTGTTGATATAACGATAAAAAGACTAATTGCTGCAAGATGTTTTAAAGGCAGTATTCTTATACCTCCAATAGGAGCCCCTAGTTGGGAGTTTGATAAAGAATCCTCCATTCAAACTGCTCATAAACGGGAAATCAATGTTGCTATGAGAGCATATTTACTTTTGAGATTAGCAGCTTCAGGAACTGAATCCCCTAGCTTTTGCATTTCACAATTTTCTAAATTAATAAATAAAAAAATCATTTCTAAACCTAACTACGAATTAAAAGACTTCTATAAATTTTTTCTAGACAATAAAAATAAATTAAACCATAATTGGTAAAATCATATAATTAAATTAAAATATACAATTGATTATTTGTAGGTAACAAATTTTAATTAAACTCTTTATCAGTAATATGTCGTTAATATTCCATTCTTAATACCTACATTATGGTTAACGTTAATATGATCATGTTTATATGTCTCAAAATACTCTAGCGTTAATTGCAAAGTGATTATATTGCTCCCTTAATGGCTTCAAATATAGCTTTTTCTGGTATTGCGATCAGTTTTGTTGCGATCTCAGATCATTTTAGGTCGCCTTGTTTAACATATCTTTTATCAAAAGTTTGGCATTGGAAAATAGTTGCCTTGATCGACTTGTGATACTGTAATATTTTTCGGCAATAAGGGAAAGTAATAGCACTATAAGCTTTTCCTTAAAGTATAGTTTCATCAGTATGAGTAACTCTTTTTGCTGTATCTTTTTTAATGGCTCTTTTATAATTTCTTTTCATTTCTTGGTCAAAACAATACATATTTATTTCTCTCATAGACCATCAAAGGGATTGAGCAAAAATTAAAACTATTGTAGGTTTTGCATGAAACGCAACCAAAGTATCAGCAAAAACTCTTACTTCTGTTATTAAATCGAGACGACAGGATTAATATCTTTAAATTAGTGTTCTTAACATACTAAAAAATTTTAATTGACATTCGTTCTAAAATAAAGGGATACTTATCGAATTTTTTATTGTGGAGTTTCGAGTCATTGGGATAAATATAAATCCAATTCCTCCCCCTAAAGTGAATGAGTCTGAGGCTAAATCATTAGGTTTGAGTAAGGAATTTTTAGAAAATGAGTTTAGAGATTCCATGAAAAAAATTAACCGAAATGTATCTTTACAAATTCAGGATCTCCTTAATATATATGGTCGATATGGTTGGGAACATTATTATCAAGGACACATAGGTAATCAAATTACTCTTTATTTCAGAAGGGATATAAATTTCAATAAATCTGAAATTATTATTAAATTGTCTGCTGAAGAAAAGGCTATTCTCCAATGCCTTGATAATGAGCAAATGCCTTAATAAAAAGATTCAACAAAAAATAGAGAATTTGACGAAACCTAGGATTTAATGAAACGAATACCAATCTAAATACTAGTTAGTGTAGATTTATCGGTTGCTTTTAACCCTATTTTTTTTTATCGATATAAACCTTTCTAATTCATTAAATAAAGATTAATGTTAAATCAATCTTGAAAAGAGTTTGGAAATTATCTCTTTTTTTTAAAAGCGGCAAAACCATTTCGACAAAATGGTCTGTGTTCAATTAATTGATAATCCTCGTTTTTATCTAAAATTTCAAAAGCTTCTCTACATTTATAACTTTCGGTATCATCGAGGAGTATATATTTTGTACCAATTAAATATTTCAACTCTTCCTTTCCAGTAAATTCGGAACCATCAATTAAGCATAAATCAAAGACATTTATTCCTAAACTGCGCTTGATTGCTTCTATCCCAATAATATTCCTTCCTGTAGATTTTATATAGTCAATATCTTGTTTACGCCACTCCAAAATCCTTTTTAAAGAATATTTATTCAAATTAGTTTTTCTAGATTTATAAAATTCTATAACTTCTTCTTCACTTGGAAATGATGAAATATCTACAGAAGATAAGTTATAAGCTTTTGCAAATTTATAAGAAGCTAAATATTTATTTAGTTTCTTATATCTAATATTGCTAATTTCCATACAAATAAAAATAATGTCGTCAAGATCTTTTCTTTTTTCTAGAGTATCTACAAAGCATCTTGTACTCCCATTACCAGAACTTGAACCAATTTCTATTATTTTTTTGATAGAACTATCCAAGGCTATTCTTTTTATTAATTCTGAAAATTGATCATTTTCTATCTCTGCAGGAATCAATAAATCTAGATCCGATATTTTGAATAATCTTTTTTTTATTTTTCTTAATTCTCTTTTTATTTTATTAACAAAATTCATTAATTCAAAAATTACTTCTTTTAAATATAATTAAATTACTTTATTATTCTCTTAATTAGAACTATTAATTAATAATAATAAAGCTTAGAAGTATAAGAATAATTTTAGATTAATTCCCATTATATTTTTTAAACCATTCAACAAAAGTATTGATACCTTGACGTATTGATGTCTTTGGTGAAAATCCGCTCCAATTATTTAAAGAATCAATATTAGATTCTGTTTCTTGCACATCACCAGGTTGTATTGGCATAAATATCTTTTCTGCTTTTTTTTCTAAAGCATTTTCAATTTCCTCAATAAATTCCATAAGTTTGACAGGAGATGAATTCCCAATATTAAATATCTTAAATGGTGACCAACTTTCGGCAGGATTTGGATTTTGATAATTAAAGCTAGAATTTTTTAACGGTGATTTATGTATTAATTGAATAATTCCCTCAATAACATCATCAATATATGTGAAGTCTCTTCTCATGTTTCCATTATTAAAAATTTTAATTGGTTCGCCTTTAGCAATTGCAGAAGTAAAAATATAGTATGCCATATCTGGCCTCCCCCAAGGACCATAAACTGTAAAGAATCTCAGCCCTGTGGTGGGTAATTCAAATAAATGACTATAACTATGTGCCATTAATTCATTACTTCTCTTGGTTGCGGCATATATACTCACTGGATGATCTGCTCCGGCGTGTTCAAAAAATGGTAATTTTTTATTCCCTCCGTAAACAGAACTGCTGCTAGCATAAATTAGATGTTTAATTTGATATTTTTTACAACACTCTAAAATATTCCCAAATCCTACAATATTCGATTGTATATACTTATTAGGTTGTTCTAGAGAAAAACGTACTCCTGCTTGTGCTGCTAAGTTAACAACAATCTCTGGTTTGTATAATTGAAATACTTCTATTAAAGATTCTTCTTCTTCAATGTTTATCTTATGAAATTTCCAGTTTTTATTTGAATTTTCTAATCCCTTTAATATATCTAACCGATCTTTTTTTAGCTTAGTGTCGTAGTAATCATTTAGGTTATCAATTCCAATAACAAAGTAACCCAATTTTAAAAGTTCTCTGCTTAGGTGAAAACCTATAAAACCCGCGGCCCCTGTAACTAAAACTCTCACAAAATTAATTTAATGTTGGTTTTAATTTCAAAATATTATTGATAACATTTAAAAATTATTTATTGTGATTATATCTCTATATTAATTCACCATGGTTTTTGTTGAGAAAAATATTAATAAATTAATTTTGGGAACTATTTTTTATACATAAATTTATCAATCTCTTCCATAATTATCTTCGTATCTAATTATGTCATCTTCACCTAAATAAGACCCACTCTGAATTTCAACTAATAAAAGAGGATTGGTTCCAGGGTTACTCAATCTATGTTTTGCTCCAATTGGGATATAAGAACTTTCATTAATTGATAAATGATACTTCTTATTATTTATTTCTAATTCTGCTTCTCCACTAACTACTACCCAGTGTTCAGATCTGAATTTATGCTTTTGTAAAGATAAACTTTCTTTTGGATTTACACTAATTAATTTTACTTTCCACTTCTCGTCTTCCATTGTAGATATATAGTAACCCCAAGGTCGGTAGACTTTTTTGTTTTCTTTTGCTTCCTTAAAATTCGATTCTATAAGATCATTTACTAAATTTTTCACCTTTTGAGTACAACTTTTTTGTGTAACTAATAATGCATCATCAGTGTCTATTACAATAAGATTTTCTACCCCAAGACCTACAATTAATTTTTTTTCGCTTCTGAAGTAACTATTTCGAGAATCTTTTAAAAAGATCTTTCCTTTTATCGCATTCCCCTCAGAATCCTTTTTAGAGTTTTTCCAAACTGACTCCCAATCTCCAATATCATTCCATCCAGCATCTAAAGGGATAACTACTCCTCTGTCTGTTTTTTCCATTACACAAACATCAATCGATACACTTGGACATTTATTAAATTCATTTTTATCTATTCTTTGAAAGTCTAAATCGTAATTTTGATTTTTTATGGAAGATTGACAACTTTGGAAGATATTTGGAGCGTATTTTTCAATTTGATAAATAATTGTTCGCGATTTAAATAAAAATATCCCACTATTCCATGAATACTTTTTATCTTTTATTAATTTCTTTGCATAATTCAAGCTTGGTTTCTCAACAAATCTAATTATTCTTTCGCCATCAAGCTTATTAATGTTTAAGGCTCTTTCTGCTTCAATATAACCATATCCTGTATGAGGACTTTGGGGGGTTATTCCAAAAGTCACTAGTTGATTATTTTCGGAATATTTTGTACCTGCCTTAATGCTCCTAATAAAGGATTCCTCATTATTAAATATATGGTCTGAAGATAAAATAAGAAGAGTAGAATCTTTATGATTTTCTAATGCTTTTAGGGCTGCCAAAGTTATGGCAGGCGCTGTGTTTTTTCCAAATGGCTCTAATAATATAACTTGTGGTTTAATGTTTATAGCCCTCAATTGTTCTGCAACTATAAATCTGTGAGACTCGTTACAAATTACAATCGGATCATCAATATTTTCAATTTTGCTTGAACGATTGACAGTATCCTGTAATAGAGATCTATTCTCTGAAAAAATTGATAGGAATTGTTTTGGGAAACTCTCCCTTGAGAGTGGCCAAAGTCTCGAACCTTTACCTCCACATAGAATTACCGGAATAATTTTATTATTAACCATATTAAAAATATCTTTTTTATTAGTAGCTTTATAGAGTTTTATTTTACTATTTAATTGAATCTAAGCAATTTTTTAAAATTTGATTTATTAATTGATCTTAAAGTTTTTCATGATTGATAATTTTCTATAAACGAATATCTTTATTTTTAATTTCTAAAGGTTTGTTTACTAAATTGACTAAGCCTGAAATTAAAATCGCTAGAACTATACTAATTCTTCCATCAAAAAAAGTCATATCAGTTGTATGACAAATAACAATAATTACAAAACAAATAAACCATGACTTATTAAAAATATTAATAGGATCTAGATTATTGCTTGCAAAGATTTTTTTATAACATTTTCTAGTTAGTTTATAAATAAAAATCATTATTAATATCGATACAGGAATTCCAAAACTATAAGCCAATTCTATTGCCATATTATGAGTATGGTATGCAGGGAATCCAATTTCATTATTAGGAAATAAGAATGAAAACGTTGACCCGCCCCATCCTGATAAAGGCCTTATTAAAATTAAATCTAATGCTTCGCGCCAAATTATAAACCTATCTTCAAAAAATGAATAGCTAAAAGTTAATTTATTCAATAAGCGAGTTGGGATTAATTGTAAGTTGCTATTTTTGAGTAGAATATGAAATACGTTTGTTAAGAAAAATCCAGATAAAGTAGATAATAAAATTAAAAAACTTTTTTTGAGTCCTGTAGATAAAAAAATGGCTATTAATAAACCAATTACAGCATTTCTCGAATTTGTAAGAAAAATAAAATATATACTTAATCCACTAATGGCTATTAAAAAATATTTAGAAATTTTATTTTTTTCTTCTTTTATCAGGCCTAAGCTTAAGGCTAAATTAATACAGAGCCACATTCCAGTTATATTTTGGTTGCTAAATAATCCAGTTAGAGAACCGACTTCTTCTATCGGATATTGAAACCAAATTAGAATCCCATTTAAAGTACTATAGGGACCATTATCTAAGCCAAACCATAACTGCAAAATGCAACTAATAAGTACAGGGATTGTCCCTGAGATTAAAATTTTCGCAAAAATTATTTTTTGTTTTATATCTACTAAGTAATTTCTAAAACCCCAACAAATTAGAACAAAAGGTACCCAGTTAAATAAATTTAACCAAATTGTTTGCTTATTGTATGAGATTAATTCTTGTGGGACATTAATTATAGTATTAATAAAGGTACTTAAAAAAATTAAACCAACACTTAATAAAACTAATATTGAATAATTTTCTCTTTTTGAAAAATTTATTGAACTTAACGAATAAATGAGAGATATAAGTAAAAATAATATTGAGAAAGCAAGTGCAGAGGGTAATAGAAAAACTCCAATTAAGAATAATATATTGCCTCTAGTTAAGATTTGATGAAGATGCTGATTTTCTCTGACAATCAAAATATAGTTTATTTTTTATTATAAGAGCGCTTCCTGCAGGATTCGAACCTGCGGCCCACTGCTTAGAAGGCAGTTGCTCTATCCAGCTGAGCTAAGGAAGCATTAGAACATTATATCTGAGATTAAAAGCTAAAACAATCAAAATATTAATTATTTTACTAAGTATTATTATAATTTCTTTTTACTAAATGTTTTGCGTAGAATAAATTGAGAAGCATTAAATTTTCAATTGGCTAAGAGACTCTTAGAAAAACAAAAAAAGGAAATTATATCTTATTTTATTGAGGGAAAATCAATTGACCTTTTATCTAACGATTTTGATTGTAGTAAGTTAACGATAATCAGGAATTTGAAAAAAGGTTTGGGAGAATTGAAGTATAAGGAAGTTATTAATAAATTTAAAATTTCAAAGATTCCAAATGTCAAACAAATTAAAAATACAAACAAAAAAGAAGACAATCAAAAACAAAGTGCCAATAAAACTAAAATAAAATCTGATTTTGTAGCAGAAGAATCTCCTCAAGAAGAAACTTTTTTCTCAGATGGATTCATTGAAATCATGCCTTTAGAACATGACTTTGACAATCAACCTCAAAAAGATATATCTTCAGTGCCATTATCACAAATAAATTTTCCAAGTACAGTCTTTTTAATTGTGAAAAAAGAAATTGAATTAGAAACTAAATATCTCAAAGATTATCCCGAATGGCAATTTTTACCTAAGGACGATTTGGAAAGAAAAACAATAGAAATACATTTTGATTTAAAAACAGCTAAACGTTTATGTTCAAAAGATCAAAAGGTAATCAAAGTACCTAATACTGATGTATTTAGAGTTGTAACTCCAATATTATTGTCACGCGGTATTACAAGAATAGTAACGGATGATAATTTAATCTGTCTTTGAAGTAGGCGTTACTATTTCTTTATTAAGTTATGAGGAATTATACTTCCAAATATTGACCCTGTTAAGAAACTTACACCAATTATAAAGCTTACTGGTAATTCAACAGTTTCCATCTCAAAAAAACTCACCTTTGTTTTATATGAGCTATTTTGTATTCCAACTAAAAGAATAAAAAATAAACAAAAATTATACGTAATTGAAAATAATATCCTTCGATAAGAAAAAAACATATTTTACTAAACAAACTTTAATTTAAATTATAAATAATGTTTTTTGATAGTCCATTTTTTTTTGCTAAATATTTTGAGGCTGCAGACAAACTTAAACCTGCATTAATTAATTCACTTAGCTCTCTTTTTAAAAATAAAAGATCAAATTCATTATTTTTTGAACCATTTAATCCCTTTATTATTAATGTAATTTCTCCTAAAACTTCCTTTGACTTGATTTTTTCGATAACTTCATCAATATTATTTCCAAGGTTTTCTTCAAATTTTTTTGTTAATTCACGAAAAAGTTGGATTTCTCTATTACCCCCACAGTAATTTCTTAATTCAGCTAAAAGATTATTTATCCTGCGAGGCGATTCATATATTATGGTGGATTCTTCATTATTACTTATATTCATCAGTATTTTTTCTCTTTCTTTCTTTTTCTTTGGTAGAAAACCTTTGAATGTGAATCTAGAAGATTGGAATCCACTTGAGACAAGAGCCGTAACAGCTGCACAAGGTCCAGGAATACAAATAATTTTTAATTTATTAAACTTTACTTCTTGTACAAGACTTTCGCCTGGGTCACAAATACTAGGCATCCCCGCATCACTAACTAATGCTATTGATTCGCCTTTCTTTAAAGAGGTTATTATTTTGGGTATTTTTTTTTCAGAATTATGCATATTAAAACTTATTAGATTATTCTTAATTTCAAATTTAGACATTATTTTTTTTGTTTGTCTTGTATCTTCGCAAGCTACAAAAGTAACTTTTTTTAAGATGTTTAATGCTCTTAAGGAAATATCGTATAAATTTCCTATTGGTGTACCTACTAAATATAAAACCCCACTTTCGGGTTCTTGATTGATATGAGACAATAAATCATCTATTTTCATTTGCGTGGCTAAATTACCTTTAGGTTTAGATATTAATAATCTTATAGACAATCTTAGGATTTTCAGTTGGGAAGCTGCAGAAATCTTAATTTATTATTCAAAGATTCTTCAGGATTCAAATGAAAAGACTAGGCTCATACAAAACAAAAATTATGATGACCCAGTTACTCTTGCAGATATTAAAGTAAACGAACTCATAGTAAATAATATTAGAAAAAGTTATCAAAATATTTCTTGGGATATTTTAAGTGAAGAGGATATAAAAACTGAATCAAAAACTTTTAAAAGAAACTCCAAATGGTGTTGGGTTCTTGATCCTTTGGATGGTACGAAGGACTTTATTCAGGGAACTGGAAATTATGCGATGCATTTAGCTTTAAATTATGAGCAAAAACCTATTATTGGAGTGGTTCTTATCCCAGAGAAAAATGAATTATGGATCTCTAATGGAGAGAAGTTATGGTGTGAGAGAAGTGATGGATCATATAAAGAAAAATATCTTTCAAAAAGTAAAAGAATCAACGAAATGACAATAGTTACTAGCAAAAATCATGGAAACGAAACTTTAAAAAAATTAATAGAAAAATTAAACTTTGAAGATGTAATTGTTATGGGTAGTATTGGGTGTAAAATCGCCTCGATTTTAAGAGGGGAAAGCGACATATACATATGTCTAAGCTTGCCGGGGGGAAGTTCTCCAAAAGATTGGGATTTTGCCGCTCCAGAAGCTGTTTTGAAAGCGGCAGGAGGTTCAATAACAAATTTAGATTGTACCGAACTAATCTATGGAGAACCTGGTTTTAACAAAGGTGGACTGATTGTCGCAACTAACAATAAGGTTATCCATCAAAGTATATGTTCTGAAATATCTGAAACTATAAGAGAATTTGATTTATTTCCCCTAGATTCTTAATTGAGAGGAGCTACTGGTGTTGGAGTTGGCTCTGGGTAAGACATTCCATTATTTTGACCGACCCCTCTCAATGTTAGGTTAATCCTTCCTCTACTATCTATTTCTCGGACTCTCACGGTTACCTCATCACCTTGCCTAACGACATCCTCAACTCTCTCAACCCTTGCTTCGGACAATTGAGATATGTGAACCATTCCTTCTTTTCCTGGTAATATTTCAACAAAAGCCCCTATGGGTATGATTCTTGTGACGACTCCTGAGAAGATTTCTCCCTCGTGAACTTTTCTAGTTAAACCTTCTATTATTTTCTGCGCTTCTTCTGCCGCTGCTCCATCATGGGATGCGATTGTAACGATTCCTCCATCTTCTATATCGATCTTAGTATTTGTCCTCTCTGTAATACCCTTAATTGTCCTTCCCCCAGGACCAATAACAGTACCTATGAGCTCTGGATCTATTCTGAAGCTTAATAGTCTTGGTGCATGTGGAGATAATGTATCTTGAGGTTTGTCAATTGCCTCTTGCATTTTTTCCAAAATATGTAATCTGGCTGGGCGAGCTTTATTGATAGCATCAGCAATTACAGAAACCGGTAATCCTGTAATTTTCATATCCATCTGCAATGCTGTTATACCTTTTTCTGTACCTGCAACCTTGAAGTCCATATCTCCAAGGAAATCTTCAATCCCTTGGATATCTGTAAGAATTCTGATCTCTTTACCTTCTTTAATTAAACCCATTGCAGTTCCGCTTACGGGTGCTTTTAGAGGAACGCCAGCGTCTAATAGTGATAGCGTACTACCACATACAGATCCCATTGATGTTGATCCATTAGAACTTAAAACTTCGCTTACTACTCTTAAAACGTATGGGAAAGTTTCTTTACCTGGCAAGACTGGTATTATAGCTCTTTCTGCTAAAGCTCCATGACCAATTTCTCTCCTTCCAGGTGTTCTCAATGGACGAGTTTCTCCCACGGAAAAAGGAGGGAAATTATAGTGATGTAAATAAGTTTTTTCGGTGCTTGGGTTTAGATCATCCATTTCTTGAGCATCACTAGGAGTACCAAGAGTGGTTGTTGATAATACCTGAGTTAAGCCTCTTTGAAATAAAGCTGAACCGTGAACTCTTTTTGGGAGTATTCCTGCTGCAGCTGATATTTTTCTGACTTGATTTAAATCTCTACCATCAACTCTTTTCCCGTCATTAATAATTTGTGACCTCATTAATTTCTTAGTTAATTTTTTAAAATCTGAATGTATTAATTTTTCATTTTCCGAAGCAATTAATTTCAATTGATTGTCATCTTTTAGAGAGTCTATTTTATTCTGAACATCTAATTTTACTTTCTCGAGTTCTAGATCTCTTTCTTCTTTCGTTTGATCAAATTTCTTTAAGATTAAATCTATTGGCTTAGAGCAATTTTTTTCCAGATAACTGATTAAAGTATTATCTTCTTCTGGATCTTCAGGTTTTACTTGTTTAATCCCAATTTCTTTGAGAAGATCTTCTTGCGCTTTAATTAATTCGCTAACAGCTTCATAACCAAAATCTATAGCCTCAATAGTATCTTGCTCAGAAAGCTGGTTGGCACCAGCTTCTATCATTACAATTCCTTCATTGGAACCTGCCACAACAATATCAAGATCACCTTTTTCTATTTCTCGGTAACTTGGATTAAGTATAAAATCATCCCCTAATAGACCTACTCTGACAGCAGCCATTGGCCCGTAGAAAGGTATTCCTCCTAACAGAGTAGCTATTGAAGCTCCTGTTACAGCAAGAACATCTGAAGGTACCCTCTCATCAAGAGATAGACAAGAAGCTACTATTTGGATTTCATCCCTCATCCAACTTGGGAAAAGTGGCCTCATTGGCCTGTCAATTAATCTTGCTATTAATGTTGCTCTTTCTGGAGGGCGTCCCTCTCTTCTCATGAACCC
>Ga0163109_10000690_pt1 | contig 26885 bp, 2 predicted proteins | sample CRUFie1St13metaG_FD_108704 | JGI IMG/M metagenome (GOLD analysis project Ga0163109, IMG submission 108704) | Marine microbial communities from the Costa Rica Dome - CRUD Field 142mm St13 metaG | ecosystem: Environmental > Aquatic > Marine > Oceanic > Photic zone | place: Costa Rica: the Eastern...
CCTTTAGAATTAGTAGGCACCACTGTAGAAAACGGAGTTTTCAAAGAAGCAGAACCAGATATCTACAGTCAAATGAGAATCAGTTACAGAAACGACAAGCGAGGACTTGGCAGTGAATTTACTGGATTCTTTATGATGTTTAAGCAAGGTACATTAAACTTTGAAGATTACATTTTTGAAAGAGCATTACCAAACAGAATTGTTGATTTGCCAGTTGCAAACATCAATGAAACAGATGTTTTTGTACAACAACTTGACGAAAATGCTGTTAGGCAGTTGAGTTGGAAAAAAGTTAATAATTTGCAAGGGCAAACACTTTTATATAATTCAACAAGTTTAGAAGAAAGAAATTTATATGCAGTTGATAACTTATTTGATGACGGAATAAGATTAAGATTTGCTGATGGTAATTTTGCAAATATACCAACAGGTATTTTCAGAGTTTACTACAGAACCAGTTTAGGTGAAAACTTTACAATTAGGCCACAGAACTTGCAAAACGTTCAGTTGACATTGCCTTACTTTAACAAGCAAGGTCAACAATTTAATTTGACAATGACTATGTCATTAAAGTCAACCGTAACAAATGGTTCTGCCGCTGAAACATTACAAAGCATTAAACGTAGAGCACCGCAAACTTACTATACACAAAATAGAATGGTGAGTGCTCAAGACTATAATGTGTTTCCGCTAAGTCAAAGTGCAAACATTTTAAAATTAAAAGCAACAAATAGAACACATGCTGGACATAGTAGATATATTGACATTGAAGATCCTACAGGAAGATTTAGTAGTGTCACATCATTTGCTGATGACGGTGCATTATATAAAGATATCGAAAACAGGGAATCATATCTAACATTTGGTTCTAGCAAAACTATTGCTCAGATACTCAAAGAGGATGTTGCAAATCTTACTAAAGATACAAATTTACAAAATTTTGTGTATGATGATTACAGAAAATTACATCAAGGCCTTGATGCCTTAGCATTTGATCTAACTTCAAATAACAGAGATATAACATGGGTAACACAACCTGCAAAAAATAAAAACAACACAGGTTACTTTACACGAATCGAAAATGGTGCAAGAACTACTTTAAACAACAGCACCAATGACAACAGAATTATACAGCCTGGTTCCTATATAAAATTTAGAGATCCAAATGATCCAACAGTAGAGGAACTAGCAACAATTACCAGCATAACAAATAATGGTGTTCCTACAAATTTATTAAGTGTTACAGAAGGTGTTGTAAAACTTAATAAAGAAATACCAAATGCTCACAGAGCCGTAGAAATTATTCCTACACTGAACTCTGCATTATTAGAGCCAGACATTGGAACAGCATTTAAAAATAGAATTAATGCAAAAGAAGATTTTGGCATAGGCTACAACTTTAATCCTGGAGGAGCAAACGGTACACACTGGTACATAATAGACAATTCCAGTTTACTAGCAAGTGCAGACTTTGATCCTACTATCACAAGCGGTGCTAGTTGGTTAATGAAGTTTGAATACAATAATACAACAAGTACGTCAAGTATAACAAATTATACTGTCACATCACGTGGTACTAGATTAATTTTTGAAAGTCTTAAAGATATTAAATTTTATTTTTCAGGCGATGAAAAAACATTTGATTCGAGAACAGGTAGAGTTCTCAAAGATACTATTGCAATAACTACTGCAAACTTTAAACCTGAAATAATTGAAACATATAATTGGGTTGATACAACACTAAATGATATAGGCGACAGTTGGCAATTAGAAACTACTAATGCAACATATACACCTAATGTAGGCAATAGTCCAGAAATTATTTTAAGAAGCAGAGATGCAAAAGCAAAAGATTTAGAAGTTAGATTTATTAGTAATTTTGGATTACTTGTAAATGGCGAAGCAGGAGTTGATAATTCAGCAAATTACAGCCAAGGTAGTTTTGTTGCACCAGTGTCAACAACAATAGCAGTTGACCCTGTGTCAGCAACTACAGGAAAAGCCGTTGTAAAACTTAATAGTGCAAAACTTTCAGCACTACCTAGCAGTATTACAATACCTCTTAGTAAATTTGGTTCAACACTTACAGGCGGTACAAACGGAAATATCGCTTATGTGAATTACGATACTGGCTCAAGCAGTTACAAGTCTTATACAGGAAATGCAACTACCACAACATTTGAAGTAGGAAACAATGCAACAGAAGGCCATATAGACTTATTGTCAGATACAACTATTAAAATCTCTGACTTTGATAGTTTGAGCAGTAGATGGAATGGATTCAAACATGCTGACAAATTACAAATAGTTTACAAAAATGTAAAAGAGTCTTTAGACAAACCACTACAGTTTGAAATAGTAGACTCTTACAGATACAGCGATGGGTTTGCCGATCCGGCAAAAGTTGTTGTTAAGCCTATTGATTCAGACTATGACGGATTCCCAGATGATCCAGATCTATTTGACAAATTTGTTGGTAGCACAGATTTTGTATTCTTTGAACAGTACACAGATTTAGATGGATACACATACGAAAGACCAGCCAAATTTAAAATTTTAAACTATGCAACTGAAACTGATATTGTAGTAGACTTTGTATTAGATACAGTTGCACCGGGCAGTGACCCAGACAATAAAACTGCTTTTACAGATTTTGATCTTATCATAGTAAAAGATTTATCTGTAGCAGAAGCAAATTTACGAAACAACTTAGGTAAACTAAATCATAAATTAGTATTCCCAAGATCATTATTACCTAAAGTTTATGAATTAATAAATGACGTAACCACACCAAAAATGATTGTGCTAACAGCAAACAATCAGTACAATGTAAAGGTTGGTAGAAGTTTTGAACAAAATACGTTAGAAGAAAATCCTAGAACATGTTCCTTTGAATGGAATCATATTGCGCCTAGTGATGTAAGAATAGATCCTAGTATTAGTAATGTTGTTGAAATGTTTATGCTTACTAAAGCATACAATCAAGCAATGATTAGTTATAAAAACGGTGGCACTAGCACATTACCTAAGCCGCCAACAGCAGAGCAACTTTCACAGGAATTTTCAGGATTAGATGAATTTAAGAGTGTTAGTGACCAATTAGTATATAGCAGTGGTAAATTTAAACTGTTATTTGGTGACGACGCAGATGCAGAATTACAAGCAAAAATTAAAGTTGTTAAATTACCAGGCAGTACTACAAGTGATGCAGAAATCAGAAGTGCTGTGTTGGCATTGATAGACACATATTTTAATGTTGAAAATTGGGACTTTGGCGAAACATTTTATTTTTCAGAATTAAGTGCATATATTCACCAAGAGTTAGGTAAAGCAGTAGCATCGGTTGTTATTGTTCCTAGTAAGTCAGAATCTATATTTGGTGACTTATATCAAGTAAGAGCGGCATCAGATGAACTATTCTTTTCAACTGCAACAGTAGATAATGTTGAAGTTGTAAAAAGTTTGTCAGCAACAAACTTAAAACAAATTAAAGGTAATGCAATCACAAAATCAAGCACATCAAGTAGTAGCAGTAGTACTAGCAGTAGTACTAGCAGTGGCTCAAGTGGAAGTGGTGGCAGTGGATCAGGCGGAAGTGGATACTAATGACTAACAAATATTTTGATTTATTACCAATACAGCACCAGACGAGTGTTAATAAGAATTTCTTTGAAAGCACCGTTGAGCAGTTATTCTCAAAATCAAACATAGAATCTATACAGGGATTTATCGGAACTCCAAGGGAAATTGATAGCAATACTGTTTTTATTGAACAGCCTGCACCAAATAGGGAGTATTACAGTTTTGACCCTGTAGTAACAACAGTTGATGGCACAACAGGTAAGCCTACAAATTATACATTCTATGAAGACTTTTTATATGATTTAAGAAGTAAAGGTGGCTTTATAGATAACCATGATAGACTTTTTAAAACAAATCAGTATGCTTATGCACCGCCTATAAACTTTGACAAATTAATCAACTATCAAGATTATTACTGGTATCCAACAGGACCAGAAGTAACTGAAGTAACAGGCAATGCAAGTGTTTCTATTGTTATTGACAATTTAATTGGATTAAAAACATATACATCTCCAACTGGTACAACATTAAAGAATGATCAAGTAGTAAAATTTACCGGTAATTTTGTAAGCGGTACAAATTATTCAGTTGATACAGCATACGTTGTTACTGGTGTTGGTGTTGCAATAGAATTAATTTTGCCTGCAGATTCAACATCTGCTTATGCAGAATATACGGATTTTCAATTTGAGCAATCGAATGCATCAACATATACTCAGTCAGTACTTAATCAGTATTATTCAGAATCAAATCTTCCTGGAGATTATGTTGTAGCAACAGGAGGAGACTTCAAACAGTCTTGGAGAAACATTGCGGATACTTCGTCTCCGCATGATAATTCAAGTATGTGGTTAGGCAACTTACAGTTATCTGTAGGTGATGCAGTAACTCACAATGTAAGATATTTAGGTAATAATGCTCAAAGAACAGGTAATGTTGTTTTTGCAAACGTGCAAACAATTACATACTATCTACCTGATGGCGTTGTTCACAGTACTAACTTTGCTATTGACGATTTTCATTCAACGTACATTAATCCCCAAATACAGTTTAATATTGATACAGAATATGGTTGGGGCACTACACCATGGGGTTCTGAAACTACACAAGACAATCCAGATTACATGGTTGTAGAAAGAGGTGCTAAAAATAAAAACCCATGGAGTAGATTAAATTACTGGTGGCATGTAAATGAATTACGTGAGCCACTTAAAGATAACACAACAGGTTTTGCATTACCAGAATCGGCACAAAGAGCAACAAGACCAATTTTAGAATTTGACAGAGATATAGAATTATTTAATTGGGGTAATTCATTTATATCAAAAATTGATATAGTTGCTGACAAAAAGAAAGAAGACATTGAAGGATTAGCATTAGGCTTTCCTGTAAATACTGCTTCAGCAACAGCCAATTCTACAATAATTTTCCCACAAGACGAAACAGCCATATCGCAAAAAGTGTATAGGGTTGTTGATAATAGTGGAGTTATTGCGTTCACAGAAGATTCTACTTTAACTAATTCTATTGTAACAGGCGGACATGTATATAGTGTTACTGGTACAAACATTGGACTAGATTATTTTTGGAATGGCACAGCATGGAAACAAGCACAACAAAAAATAAAAGTTAACCAAGAGCCATTATTTAATTTGTATGACTCAGCAGGTGTAAAAGTAGATGACCCTGCAAAATATCCATTTAGTGATTTTAAAGGCTGTCCTGTGTTTACATATAACACAGATAAAACCAGCAATAAAACTACATCATTTGACAGTGAACTAGGTGCTAATATTGTTTATCAGACAAGTAAATTTAACAGTGAGCCAACATTTTACAATCATTTGGGTAATCATACAGTTACATATAAAGCAAACTTATTAGCAAATACAAGTACCATACCTGGCTATTTGTTCTTTAAAGATTTACAACAAGATTATAAAGGTGTAGACAATCCTCGTTACAGGAACAATTGGCATCCTGTTAAGTTGCCTACACATTATAGAGATTTTTCTAATACGCAAACTTACTACACTAATGAAGTGGTAAAATATGATAATCAATATTTTGTAGCAAATGCAAATATTACTGCTGGTAATTTTGATATATCTAATTTTAAATTCTACGAGGATGTGCATCCAATACATTCAAAACAATATGTTGAAGATGTAATTATCATAGACAAAATAAATGACAAAGACAGATTTTTTACAACAAGTGCTACTCCATACGAAACAGATATAAACGTAAAGTTAAACGATACACCACTTGTACTTAACAAAGACTTTGCAATTAGAAGTAGTAGTACAGGTATTGTTTTAAATCCAACACTTAAAACTGTAACATTGCGAGACAATGGTTTAGGTTACGAAACAGGCGATGTATTAACATTAGGAATAGCAGGTAGTAATTCAAATGTAACAATCACAGTTAGTGATGCAGAAGCATATGATGGAAATATCAGTAATGGTGGCGGACAAATCAAGGGCATCACTGTAACCAATTATGGCTTATACAGTGAACTGGTAGGACACCCAGGCAACATCAATTCAATTATTACAACAGCAACTAATAACGGACATGGTATAGGTGCAACATTTGATTTTACTTTTGTTGAATCAGTAACACCAAAAGATACAGATGTTCTTAATGTAAAAACATTTACTAAAGAAGGAAGAAACACTGGTATAGATGCATACGGTTTCTTTGAAATACCTAGTGCATTAAAATACAATCCTCTTAATACAGAAATCACTGAAACAAGATTAAGTGACTTAGTTGGACACGGTAATAAAATTTTAGAAAATCAAGAAGGCTTTACAGGAAAAGTAACAGGTAACAATAATTTTAAAGATACTGCCAAGTCTTACAGCATTAATGATATCAATATCGGACAAGTTGATTCAGACTTGTTACATAGTTTATACCTAAGTAAAAATGGAAACAGAAATTTATTAAATGCTTTAAGATTTAGTAATGACGAGTATAACAAGTTTAAAAGAAAGTTTTTAACTAACTTAGAATTATATCTAAAAAATAATGACTATCTATCACAAACAAATTTAGAAATTCTAGATACAATTTTAAAAACATTAAAGTCGACAAAAATTACAAAGGATGGATTTGATTTGACTTACATGTTACCGATAGGTACAGATTATACATCAGAAACTAAAACAATTAGTAATGTAAATTTACAAGAATATACATTTAGCAATACAGCCAACGTGGCTCTTGATAATAATTTACATATATTACAACATAACAATACTGTATTATGTGCCGACACAGATTATACCATTGATTCTATGGTGCCATTTGATATTACTTTGAGTAACAGTATTAGCCTAGCAGTAGATGATACACTTACACTTAGAATTTATGAGGACAGTGAGTCAGCAGGCGTACCGTCAAGTTTATCTAAATTAGGAATGTACAGAGCATTCCAGCCACAGTATTTGACTGATACGTCATACCAAACAAATAAAAATGTTATTTTATGTCATGACGGAAGTTATTTCCCAAGACAAAACGACAAGATAGATGAAATTGTTTTAGAATTTGAAAAAATTATTTACAGTAACATAGAAGAAAGTTATAGGACATGTGAACAAATAGATTTAAATGAGTACACAATTAGACCAAGTTTCTTCTGTGAAACAGATTACAGTTTAGTTGAGTTCAACACATTACTTCAAAGTAACTTTAACAAATGGGCAATAAGCAGTAATGTAGATTATAGAACTAATGATGTTTTTGATTCCACAAATGAATTTACATGGAACTATGCATCAGGTCCAAATCAACCGGGTTATTGGAGAGGGGTCTTTGAATATTATTATGATACAGATACTCCTAATACAACACCATGGGAAATGTTTGGATTTTGTAAAAAGCCAAGTTGGTGGGACACGCAATATCCAAATGCAATAACAAGTACATATACCGCATTTTGGAATAACGTAAGAGACGGATATATACCTGCAGGCACTTACAAAGGATATCATAAACGTTGGGCAAGACCAACTATTAACAGTTATATTCCTGTTGATTCTTCTGGTGCATTAAGATCTCCGCAGGATTTCTTATATACAAATTTAAATAGTACAACACCGGGTATAGATGCACAATGGACATTTGGCGATATTGCACCGGCAGAATATGCCTGGAGAAAGAGCAGTTATTACCCATTTGCAATATTAGAAGCATTGTATCTAGCAAGACCAGGTGAGTTTACACACCAATTTTATGACAGAAGAAACATTCAAAAAATTGCTGTACAGCCTGAGCAAACAGTAGATAAGGCAACAGGCAAAAGAAAAATTAGACAAAATTACGAACCACACGGTTTTATAAATTCAAATAATCAGATTACATTAAGACCTGGTTATACCACACTAATAGATCAGTATTTGAAGTTTTATTCTTTAAGTACAAATACAGAAATAGCAGAACCGATCAAAACTCTAGATACTAGACTAGGACATAAATTTGCTGGATTTGTTAATAGCAAACAATTAAAAGTGTTTAGTGAAAGTATCAGTGTCGACGGATTTAGTGCAAGCCAAGTTCTACCTACTGAAGATGTAACTGTTAATTTGCATACAAGTCCATTCAATAGTAGAAATTTTTACACTGGTGTTAAAATTACAAAAACATCAGACGGTTATTCAGTAGCAGGTTACGACACAATTTCACAATACTTTGAAATTATACCAAGTGATTTTGCAGGTCCTAAGGAAGGCGTACAAGAAGGCGGCGATCCTGCAGACTTTAGTATATTTGAAACAAGTGTAAATTATCTTAAAGACGAAATTATAAAGTTCGGTAGTTCATACTACATTGCAAAAAATAATGTATCGGCTGGTGCATTTACACCTAGTGAATGGACAAGCATTCCAGCATTGCCAACAATTGGTGGTGCTTCTGGTACAGTTTATCAATCAGGAACAGGCGTAACAGAAAAAGTATATTATGATAGCAAATTTACATCTGTAGAAAAAGTATTTGACTTCCTAATAAGTTTAGGCAGAAAACAAAAAGCAATGGGTTTTGACTTTGGTGAGTATGACGCAACACTAAATGCGTTAAATGATTGGGTACTGGCAGGTAGAAGATTTTTATTCTGGTCAACAGAAACACATGCAGTAGGCGATAGCATTAAATTAAGTCCACTTTCAGAAAATGTTAAATTTGAAAGTAGTACTGGTAAGATATCAAAAATTTCCAGACAGATAAATGACCAGTACAGCATTGTAGATGAAAACGGAAAAGTAATTGTACCAGAAGATTGTTCAGTTGTAAGAGAGGACAACACAATTATAGTTTCGCCTATTGATAATAGAATATACGGATTGTTGTTACACACTGAATTAGTAGAACATGCATTTGTTATGAATAACAAAACAGTATTCAATGACGTTATAAATGACAACATTTTAGGCATAAGGCAAAATAGATTAGAAGTTAAAACACAAAGAAGTAAAAACTGGGATGGTAGATATCAAGCAGAAGGACTTGTTATTATTGGCGATGCAGTACTGCCAAACTTTGATACACTAATAGACAGTATTAGATTATATCACGATAAAGATGCTACATTATTAGATCCAGTTAAGTCAGAACTAGCAAAAGGCTTGCTAGGATATCAGTCTACTGACGATTTTGCAGATATCAAAGTTGATGATAAGGTAGGCTTCCAGTATTACAAAGGTATTATCAACAGCAAAGGTACAGCAAACTCATTAACAAGTTTGATTAGATCTAATGTTGTAAACACAAACAAGAACATAGAATTATTTGAAGAGTGGGCAATTAAACGTGGCGAATTTGGTGACGTTTATAATCATCAAAGCATGGATGTAAAACTTGAAGAAAGCAAGTTTACTAGAGATAATCAGCAAGTTGAAATCATATATCCAGAAAATGTCACAGGTGCAGTTTCAAACATATTTGTATTTGAAAGAAATACAACATATTATAATGTGCCTACAATTGAAATTGATCCACCTGCAAGTGGTAATGCCGCACAGGCAACTGCAAAACTATTTGCCAATGCACAATTAGAAAGTGTAACAATCACTAATGGTGGTGACGGTTATTCAAGCAAGCCAAATGTTGCTGTAATTACAGGTAACATTGTTATATCAGAATTCAGTGACGTACTTGCTTACGGTTTAGCAGGAAGTACAGCATCAGTTGACATGCCTTTGACTGGTGCCAATGCATTAACAAATATAAGCATTACTGACCATACAACATCAAGCACAAGGGATATTTACTTGGGCAACGAAAGAAGTATTGAACGTGTTGCAACAAAAATTAATGCTGATTTAGAAAGTGCCAACATTGCAAATGTTACAGCATTTAGTGATATTGACACACCTGCAGAAATACATTCAGCAACACAAATTACTAAAGGCACAACAGCAAGAGTAACTACAGGAACTTCAATTGCATTAAACTCTAACGTAAATGCTCTAGAGGCAAACGTAAATGCAATAGGATTAACAAATCCTGCAACAGTTACACTTGTTGGTACCGCACAAGAAAAATATTTTGGTCCTGGTGATAGTATAACATTTATCAATAAAAACCAGTCTGCATATCCTATAGCAACTGCAAATATATTGAATAAAACATTCTATACTAAACCAACAAGTACACCAGATGTATATCAATTATATACTAACCAAGCCTTAACAGCAAATGTAAATGCAACAGGTTGGACAGCACCAGGTAGTAACGTACAAGAGTTAGGAGCATACCATAGTGCAAATGCAGACTTGGCCAATGTACAGTTTAACTTGGCAAGTACAGGTGCCGCACATAATACATCACTGTATGCAGAACTTACAGCATTAAACGGCACATATTTTGTTCACAAGCAATCAGCAACTACATTTGACTTATACACAGACCCTGCAATGCAACTACCGTTGAATACAAGCAGTCTAACAGCACACTACCAAACTTCTAATTCAAGTTATGCAAATATACAAGCAAACATAACACTATTAGGAACAGGCGGTGATAACAGATTATTCATAAGAGGTTACGACTTTACATTAGCAGAAAGCACATTACCAGGCGGAAATCCAAGTGCCTCATTAACAACTTTAAATATGGTTGCAGGTAGATATCAACCCACACAAAGATTCCCAATAAGGTCTGCAAACAATACTACAACAAATGATATTATTGTCAGTGTAGATGGTAAAAATGTTGCTACCACATACTGGGCATATGATAGAGGTAATAGAACTAGTATAACAGCAAATGCATCAATTGTCAACGATTATTCAATAAATCCAAACAATGCATTCCAAATTGTTTTAAGTGGTGCAAGTAAATTTGAAAACGAAAATATTGTAAACATTGACGGCAGGTATCCATATACAGAAATTTATATTGATAATAAGAGAGTTGTTAATACTCCAGAATATACAGCATTTACACTAGCAAATGCTGGTTCGGATACTACAATCAGTTTTAGTAATGCGTCTTTATATACAGAAAATTTCAGTATTGGTTCTAATATTACCGTTATAGAAAGTGGTAGTGTTCAGTTTAACAATACATTTACAGCAGACGTACCAGGCAAAATTTTAAGTATTAAGAGTGTTGCTAACGATACACTGATTGCTAATACTATAAGCAAACGTACATATGATAAAACTGCTGACAACTTATTAGATAACAAGATTACAATCGACATAGATGACACTGAAACTATGTTGAAAAGGCCTAGCAATTCATTACAAGACGGATTATGGCATAGAGATTACAAAGAAGATTACATCGTTCCAAATGCAGGATATGTAAATAGAACTAAAGTAGATTGGGAAAGTATTGACTTACCTTATTTTGCAAATCTAATTGGTTCAGGTAAAGTCAACATTCCAGAGGAAAATCATTACCTACATTTAGGTAAATCCGAAAATGAGGACTGGAATGTATTCAGATTAAAGAAACACGGTATAGAAAGTAGTACTGGAAATGTTTCTGGTGCTAAAAACTATATTGATACCGTTCAAGGTAGAGCAACACTATTTTCAGATCAGCGACTTTCTAAATGGACTGATGGTAATATTTTAGGAGATAAGACTAATGCTGATTTTTACGACAATGTTATTGTTGTTAAAAATGCTAATTTATCAAACACAGTTTTAGAGTGGAGTAACGAAAACTTTGTACTAACACCAAGAGTTGTTTACACAGGCGACTATAGGCCGTTAAAGAAAATTACTAGAGGTATTACAAAAATTGAGCCTAGTGACACTAAGCCAATTACAAAAGTTGAGCCTTACAGAGATCCTAATTACAAAGCAAGAATATATGCTCAGCATGTACATCCTGTGCCAAACTTAGAATTCTTTGTAAAAGCCAGTGTTGTAAAAGATAATTTACCAAATGCACATTCGCAGTCAGTATTAATTTCACCTAACTCATTATCAGGATTAGGTGTTGGTGATACTGTGAGATTCTTTGGTAGTCAAGCAACAGCGGCCAACTTAACAGTGGGTAAAGCATATACAGTTACAGGTATAAGTGAAAGAGGACTTGGTGGTAATCCAGGAGCAGTTGAAGTTGATGATCCATCAAAAGGTTTCTTTACTATCAATGAAGCAAACGTAACAAGTTCGGATTATGCATCTATTAATTCTGAATGTTATGTATCATACGAATCTAATTTAGATTTCAGTATGAACATGAAAGTGATTGCACTTGATCCTGGCACAAACAACGTAACTGTGAAAGTCGGCGATGAGTATAACTGGAATATTCATTCATATATTACAAATGGATTAGAAGTTGTATTTTCAGATACTAATTCAGAAAGATTAACAAATCAAAATGATTTTTATAAAGATAACCTCACATACTTGGTAAGCAGTTGGAATGCATCAGATAAAACTTTTGTATTAACATCTAACATTTCTACACAAACTGCAACAATTACAAGATCAGGCTATAATGAAATTACATTACAAGCATTTGGAAACAGTGACGGAAAATCAAATGTTACATTATTAGGAGCCAATGCTTCAATTATAGACAAAGGCGACTTTGTTCAATTTACAAGCAGTGGCGCATTAACAGGAAATGTATATCCTGTTCAAAGTAACGATGGTAACTTTATACAGATATACGATCCTGCAACAACAAGTAATGTTACAAACAGAACAGCAGTAGTTTATACAGGTTCTAAAGAAACTAGAACAGGTACCATAGCAAGTTTAAGCAGTAATGCATTAACCATTTCTGGATTTGCAACAAGCAATTTAGGAAATTACGGTTTTGGTAATGTACAGTTTATGAATTCTAATACTAGTACCAGCATCATTGCAGGAGTTAGTGGCACAGAAAGACCTTTCAAAATAAACTCTAATACAATCATAATGGATGTTGCTGATTCTGTAAGAACCTTACAGACACGTTTCCCTGTGCATACATTATTAGACAGCACTAATAATACTGTTGACTTGTTCTTCAAAGATGACGGAGCAGGTGAATTTGGTAGAGTATTGTTTGATGCCAGTGAAAAAACAAATGAAGAACAAAGCATACTAGGTAACGATCCTAAAAAAATATTGAACTACGAAAACAAGCCAATGTATATTGGATTAGGCCTACCATTAAGCGATAATTCAGTAACATTTGAAACTGACTTTGCAGGCATACCTGAGTCATTAAGAAGTATTGACGGAGTTGAACTTGACTTAGAATTTAGATATGTTACTGATACTGGATTAAAAGAATTACTTAATCAAACAGGTGTTCAAGGAGATACATCGTCATCTGCTTTTGTAAACAATGCATATGACCAATTAGCAAATACACAGAACTTTGATACAAAATGGTGGATAGACAACTTTACATATACACAAGAGTCCCCGTCATTAGATGGTATGTTTATCGAATTACAAGGAAGAAACGGAACTTCATTATCTAGCAAATTAGATTTATTGCCACGTTATCCAGGACAGCACGAAGCATTTGATATTACTGGTGCAGTTGAAAAAGGTCTAACTATAGCAGGTGTATCAAACAGCATATTAGATAAAAATAACAAACATAAGTTAAAACTTGATTTCTCAGACTATCATAGAATGAGTTTTTCAAAAGTAGTAACTGTGGTTGATAAGAAAGTCAACGATGAAATATGGACAGATCCAAATGGAAACATTGTTCAAGTGCATTCAGGACAACCTGAAAAAATCAGAGCAAGATTAAATACAAACCAACTGAGACCTAGCCACAATAACGGCGGGCAATATCCAATGGAATGGTGGGGCGAAGATGTTAAAAATATATTTGGCCAAAGTGACGAAAACAAATTTGTTCTCAAATTAGGATTTGAAAACGGCTTAACAACGCATCCATTAAACAATAATTTTGAAATAGGTGTACCAATTGTGATCATACATGGTGCTAAAGTAAAATACACAATGGCACCTACAACTAAAAACGAATTAACAAACCTTAGAGTTGCAATTAAAGATGACTCAGGTACTATTGCACAAATTGTAGATAAAAAGATTATTACAGTAGGAACATCTAGTGTTACAATCGACAACAGTGATAACGTATTTACATCTAACGACACTACAAATAATTTAAATGCAGTAGTTTATCAAGTAGATGAAAATAAAAACAAACAAGTTTTAGCAAATGACTATGGTTCAAGTGTAGAAAAATCTGACAATGATAAAGGTTATTCTGCAATATTATTACAACCAAAGAGTAATTCAAGTTCACTAAATGCAGGAACAACATTAGGATATATTAGTAAATCACCATCTAAAATTGGTTCAGCAGGCACTTTCTATATGGGCATTAATAATAGTGCAAATGTGTCGCTAACCAGTATGTTTGGTAGTAATTTAGATATAGTGTTTGACTACTTAACATTAAACCACACAGGTTCTAATACAAAGATTATGAATACATCAGCAGTAAATGTTGCAGTTGATGTACATGTTATTGAACCACAGCATAAAATGTTTATGGACACTGAAGCAGTTGACAATAATATTTTAAGATTTGCTGATGCACAACATGGTTCAAATTCAATTTTAACTGGTAATATTCTAGTTGCAAATACACAGCCTAATTATGCAATTATACCAAAAGGTATTGCAGATAATGTTGGAACACGTTCTATTAACCAAACACATAAATCTAATTTAGGAATTATTGTTTCATCAGCAGTTGGTTCGCAACTAGTATTCAACAAGCCTAACAACTTGTTATATGAAGGTGATACTGTATTTGTTAATACAACAAATGCTTCACAAAATGGAATCAACAATACAGAGTTCCGTGTTAGAAGTGTAACGCCTAACACATTTACTCTTAAATTGGCTAATACAAATGTAATACCAACAGCAGAATTAACAGGCATGGAGTACATAACTTATGCTACACCAGTGATACCTGCACAGGCAACCACAAGTTCAGTTACATCTAGGATTATTCATGTTCCTGCAAACATTCATATATTTGATGCAGGCGACAACATAACATTAACCACAGGAAGTGTAGATACTGCAAGTGTAAATAATCAAACATTTATAGTAAGTGCTGTACTTGAAAATTCAATCGAAATCAGTCATCCAACAAGACCAACAAGTTTAACAACAAACTTAACAGCATCGTTGACTGGAAATGCAAACTTACACATTGTAAGTGTACCAAATGGATATGCAATACCTAAACTGACTGGAACAATATACGATCCTGAAAACAGATACGCCATGGGTGGCAACACAGAAGTTACACTCAATGCCATGTCAGACTTAGACTTTGACGGCAAAGTATTAAAATCAAAAGATGGCGCACCTACTATGTATTTTGAAAAAGATTTAGGAACATCTTTCGACGGCGAAGAAATAATGCTAGATGTTTATGAAGCAACTAGATTCTTCAGTAAAGGACACAACATTGGTAAGGTAGATGATCATCAAACAGTGATTTCATCTACAAATGCAAGTAGCGAAGGATTGGTAAACATTGCTTTACCAAATGGATTAAGAGGGTTGGCCGTAGGTGCTAATATCACATTCTCACAAAGTCAAGCAGGACATGTGTTGCACGGTAATTCATTTACAGTAGTTGATTTTGTAAATTACATCGATACAATACAGAATGGCGAGCAGTACATAACTATACATGCCCCAGGTGCCACAGCAACAGCAAATGTGTTCTCTGTATCTTATGATAATTACATTCCTGACACAGCAAGAACAATTAAGATATCTGGTACAAAAAACTACGATGGATTTGCAACGCCATTTATAGCAGACAAAGATTCATTTGCTATTAAAACAATATACACTGGCAATTCTGCAACCAAAGGTCACTGGGTATCAGATAGAATGATCATTACAGGCAGTAATGATTTACATAACGAAATTAATGCAAAACCAGATAAGAATCATATTGCTATTAAAAATTCACCTGTAAGAAATTATAATTCTACATATAAAATGGCACCAATAGGTTTCAAAGGTAAAAGGCTTGGCAAAAATCAAATAGAGGTATTTGGATTTACTAATTCAAATGTAGCATTAGACCTCACTGATAAAAATGTTTCTTACAGTCTTACAGATCATAACGTTGTTGAAGTAAATGATAATAGAACATACTTGCCAGCACAAGACACAATAGAGCAAGTAGCAGACAGTTTAAACTTTGTAAGTGACTTTAAAGCAAGTGCAATTGATAGAGAGAAAAAACTACAAGTAGGTTTCTTGTTTGGTCGTAGAGACCCTAGAAGTGATAATCGACAGGCTGATGACTTTAACCAAAAGTATGTACAACGACCAGCAGATACTACTGGACTTGATCAAGTATATTCATATGAATATTCAGGAAAACCAGGCGGTAATGCTCTTAAAGGTGGAGTAAACAAATACTTACCTGTAACAAATAATGATACTATTGCTCAAAGAAGAGCACCTAGTAAAATGACAGGTAAGTACATCATAGATGCGGCTGGATTAGAAGAACAAATTTACTATGGTCAACTTAATGAAAAAAGAACAAAAAGACCACATGGTGCAGGTACATTTAGAGTACTTGATGGTAAAATTACATCAGATAAAGCATTAGTCAAAAATTATGAAAGCAATCTAAATAACATGTATTTAGATCCTTCGTTAAAAACAATTAAAAACAAAGCAGAACAGCCGTTTGGTTCACCATTCATACCGCATTGGCCTGCTCAAGGACTTGGCGATTTACCAGGTAAGTTTGAAACATATAACCATTTTAATGATTGGTGGAACCCAGAACATTGGGGTCATATCTATCTAAATGGCGGTGGCGGAGGCGGCGGTATATCCGGCGGTGGCGGTGGACCAGGCACAGGACCAGGAACACCACCAGATGATCCACCAGTACAAGAAACATGTGGTAAGTTTAGAATAACATTATATGATAGTAACTCTGGAGAGGAAGGAACCACATACGAATTTGATGATGGCTTATTTGACATTGTACAAACGTACATTGATTCCGAGTACACAAATATTACCAACTATCAGCAACAGTTCTTACAAGCAGGTGGTTCTGCAACTGATTGGACAACAATACTTTCATACATAGAGGGCATGGGCGGAAACTACAACCAAATCCAATACACACAAGTTGATGTTGATTTATGTGAATTAGAAGATTTACACATATTAGATGTATCTGGTAATACATGTACTTCAAGTGGTGAAGTGATGTACTTAGGAGGCTCAGCAGTTAATTTACCAGAAGGGTGTGATCCTTGTGCTTTAGCAGATGCAATTAACACACAATCACCTAACTTTAATGCAGAATGTGTACCAGAGGAAGAAGAACGTGAACCTAAGTCCTGTATTATTAAAGGTGGTGGACAAGCATGGGGTACCACAGACTTTAGAAATGTAGATAAAATTTTAAAACTTGGAAACAACAAAGGTCAAGCACTATCAAGTGTAGGTGTTAGAAATGACAATTACAAACTGCTTGAAGGAAGACAAGACGGTGTACCAGCAGTATTATTTGGTGCAAGACACGATGACGCAAGATTAATAGTGCGTATTGACGGGCCAGAACTACTTAAATCTATTAAACTGTTAATGGTAGAAAAAGGCTTAGATCCAAATGAATACAAATCTATTGTATTAAGAAGCACAACAAATAATGATACACATGGTGAATTATTACACTGGAAAAATGCCACAGCAAGAATTCAAAATAGTGGTTCGGGACTCAAAGGTGAATACAATAATATTGCTAAACGACCATTTGCAATAGTTTATGCACCTAGCAGTGGTTCTATATTTGCCGAAGGCGGACAATTACAGACCATACAATATGGTAAAGACGGAATGGGCAGAGGTATAAACAAAGATACTATAGGTGTTTTTGTAAGTAAACTAAACCGAAGCAGTTATGATTATGGTACTAAAGGAAAAGGTATTTTATATAAAATGCCTATCAGAGGTGATTCACAACACAAATACTTAGGTGATTTATTTAACTTTACAATTATTGATGATCTTTTCTTAGGAGCATTTGGTAGTAAGACAGAAGACGACGTCAGAAGTAATGCAATTACAGTAGTTCAAGAAAAAGACGAAAGAGGTTTCAAATTTACTAAGATTACAGGATACGGTGAACGTGTTCAAGCAGGTAGTAAATGGGCAGACAGAACCGGAGGTTGGTTTAAGAATTTATGGCAGTACTATCCAACACAACAAAGACGTGTTCAAGGTTGTACCAGTGCCGAAGATGCAAATATACCACAATTAAATCCAGTAGTCAGAATTAAAAGTGCGGTACCATTTAGTTTAGGTAAAGGTTGTGCTAGAAGTCCATTTACAGAAGTTGGTGACTTCCAACCTTACAGAGAAAAAGTAATGAATTCAAGTGCTAACTTGACAATAGCAAATGCTCTTACACCTGATCAATACAATGAGTTAGGTGGCGACACTAGTTCTGTATTTACACCAAAAGTTATATCAGGTGGATTACCAGGACAAGAAATTACTATTGTAGATATAATGGGTGCTCCGGATACAAGTAATCCATTTATGACTTCGGACTATATTAGGATAGATGGTTATCCTGTTAATCCAAGATCAGGTGAAGGTACTAGAGATGGACAAGTTGCAAATGCTAATGTAGGTATTGTACAAACTGGTGTTGTCGAAGACAGTACAGGTTTCAATTACATGGTTGGTGATAAGTTGACCGTTGTGGGCGGACAACCAAAAACTATAGACGAAGATGCATATTACCTAAGTGATATTACTGTAACAAATCCAGGTTTTGGATATAGCAATAGTACCACAAGATTAGAAATTATAGATGCTGAACAAGGCACCGTTTTACCAGGCATACAAATAAGACCTATATTTACGCCTAGAGATGATGCAGTTACACCAGTTACTAAAAACACTGGCCGTACAGCAATATCTTCTGCAGTACTACCTTATAAAACATACATAGGATATAACGGCTGTAGAGATGCTGATTGGTTAAACGATTTAGATACTGATACAGCATTCGTTGACAGAGCAGGTAATTCTATTAATGGTATTACAATAAATGAAACTAGAGTAGACATTGGCCAAAATGCAGAAAATACAGTTTACGAGCAGTCAATTAGTATATCAGCCACCACAGCAATGGAACTAGGAACAACATATAAAGCATTTGTAGGAACTAGAAAATACGAAAATGTTGGCGAGTTCATGATGTTCAATTGGGACATCAATGACACCACAGGAAATCATAATAGAGGCGAAAGTAAATTTACAAGTTCATTTAGTGATGCTGAACAGGTAGCATTAAATGGTGCATGGATTGTATGTTGGAATATGCCTGATGTAACAAATATATACACTGGTAATAGTACTCATACAGACTTTGGCACTCTAGCAGAAGGCACTAATGGTATAATGAAATCATACTATGATGTCGAAAGTTACAATGAACCAAGACCACAAGAATTTGCACATTTCTTAAGTGAAGATGTAAAATTAACAAATGGCAGAATTGTAAAATTCTTAAAAATTGCAAATAACAGAGTGTATTTCCAAATTTTAGAACCATATGATTTAGATACAGCGGCTGGCAGATCAATAGGCACACCAGACTTTAAAAACATGTTTGCAAGATTCTATCCTATTAATTCATTAAGCGGATATACAAATGATCATACAGTAACTCAATCAGGTAAGTATGAAATCATTGTCGAAAATGACAGTAGTATATCCTCAGGTGTAACTTTAGGATCTAATGCAACATTTACAATGAACACTAAAGAATCAGTGCATGGATTAAAAATTAAAGCAAAAAGATACTTAGGTTCAGGTAGCACACCATTAGATGCACAATTTGATATATTTGTATTCCAGGATGGTATTGATTCAGGATATTTAAGAGTACCACTAACTGTTCATTACACTAAGACAGTACCAGGTAGTGGAGGCGATGGTGACAAAACTTGGACCGGTGAAGTATTAGCAGAACTGATGTCAAAACTAAATTACAGTACAGTATATAGACCAGTTGTACAACCAGTAAATGAATTAGAAGAGTCACAGGCAATAATTTATAAGTTCGACTTTGGTAATTTACCAGAAGATGCAAAAGTAAACGATCTAGATATAGAATTAAGATTTGATAGTTTTGCACCTGGTGACTTTGATATGATGTGGCTAACATCACCAGAAGGAAGACGTATTCCTCTTTTACAAACATTAGGAAAGTTTGGTAACACTGGTAGTTCTGATCAAGACGGTTTCTTAGATGGATATGATTACAATCAAAATGATACAACTCAAAGTTTTAAATTCTCATTATCATCTAATTCAACAGCAGAAACTGTACAATATGGTGGTGCAAATTTAAGAAACAATTCAAAAGTTAAGCCATGGATAGGTTCGCCTTTAAGACACCCAGACAACAAAGGTAAGCATTATGACAAAAACACAGGTAAACTATCTGTAGTAAATGCAAGTCATTATGAAGGTGCAACAACAGACTTATTCGGATTATACGGAATTAGATTTAACAAAACAGAAAATGTTTTAAGAAAGTTCTTAAGAGATGAAGAAGGTAACTTAAGAGGCATATTAGCAAAAGGTACATGGTTCCTTGAGTGGTCCAGAAGTGGAAGATGGCTCAATGAGTCAAACACATTCGGTGGAGTAGATAATCTGGGACCAAACAAAAAGACAAAAATTAGAACACCTAATATTAAATTACGATATAGTTCTGCTAGTGAAAACCCAGCATGGGATAATGCAGACAAAGACAGCATAGGTGATGTAGCAATTATACAAAAAGGTGGATTCCAGCCTGAGTTTGCAACAAGAAGATATATTGTTGTAGCAAAAGGAAGTAGCGGACAAGGATTTGAAGCAACAGCAACACTTAAGAAAGGTAAGTTAGTAGGAGAGGACAATCCAGATCTCAAGAGCCAACAAGCAATTTTTGAAGTTTTAAAAATTAACCAAGCAGGTAGTATTACAAAAATGAGAATACTGGATAGAGGAGTATATGAAATATTCCCATCAGAATTTGAAAGAGGTGTTCCATTAAAATATCTAGAAGGGGAAATGGACACAAAACAAATTTCTCAAAGACCATATGGTGAAGGCTATGGTGCTAGAGTACAATTGACAGCACGAAGTGTTATAAATTGTCAACAACCTCCTCGTGTTGTTGAAGATAATGCAGGTACTTCTAGACCAGCAACACCAGGCGAACTGTTAGCAGACTTAATTAATACTGTTGGAGGATTAGACGGCGGATTAACAGCAAGTTCATCTCCAATAAATCCGTCTGTGTTTGACTTGAAAATTACAACTGATGCTGACGGATTAACATTAGAAGATCTAGTACCAGGCACATTAGATGCATTGGGTATTGCACCAGGTGATTACGGACCAGGTGCTTTTGGATTTGGTGCTGGTGTTGGTGACGGCGGTGATGGGTTTGGATTAGGCGATAGTGGAATCAGAAAAGATAATCCATTTGACAAAGGTGATCCTGACAGTTTAATACTTTACAACGCATCTGTACCACCAGAATTTGAAGGCTTATCAAGTCAGAACTTTGGTAATGTTTACAGTTACGACATTGATAGAATAGGCGGCGGACAAGTATTAACCGATAAATTGCAAACAGAAATAGACGTATTGTATTTGAAATCTGCAAGGGTAAGAAGCAAATATGACCTCAAACCAAATATGCCAAAAGCATGGGTAGACAGTTATGATGTAAACGGATGGGCATATTTAGAAAATGGAAAAGTTGTTTACAGAAAAGACAAGTTAGTAGACAGTAGTAAAATTAAAAATGCATTGGTATATGACAATTATACAGGTGAAAGAGTTACTGATGTTTACTTAAACGACCCATTCAAGAATGTATTAATGCCTGAAGTAGAAAGAAACTTAACATATATTTCTGAAAGTGATCCTGTTTACTATGCAGATGACAGTAGTAACTTTAACAAAGACAACGTTGGTGAACTATGGTGGAACACATCTAGTATGAGAGTACGTTGGTATGAACAAGCAGATGATGATTATAGAAGAAAATACTGGGGTTCATATGTCGAAGGGTCAGAATTTGATGTTTATGAATGGATAGAGTCAACCGAAACTCCTTTAGAATATAGTGGAGAAGGCGTACCATTTGATATAGAAAACTATCTTATTGATCAAGTGTTTAATAGATTCACAGGAACCTATGAAAACAAATATTATTACTGGGTAAGAAATTTAACAACTGTACCAGGTTTAGACAGAACAGCAAGTGCATCTAGTGTAAGTCAGCAAATTGAATCACCTAAATTACAGAATATTCCAACGTTTGGTGCTATGTCAAATAATTCACTTGTACTAAACAATGTTAAAGGTTATCTAAGCGATGATGATCATGTATTCCAAATTAACTTTAGAAGAAGCGATAGCAAGTACACTAACAAACATGAATCATATATTCTACTAGGTGAAAACAATATATCAGATGATATTCCAGCAGAATTATTTAATAAACTTATAGATAGTTTAGTTGAAGAAGATGTGCTGGGCAAAGTTGTACCAGATCCATATCTTAACAAATTTGAAAAATATGGTATTTCTATAAGACCTAGACAGTCGATGTTTATGAAGCCTGCAAATGCTAGAAGAGAATTAGCATACTTCATTAACAAAGAACTTGAAAAAATTAAATTAACAGATGACAAATATAAAGGTTGGAACTCTAAAGTTGCAACAAGTACATATTATGAAATAATTGATTGGGTAGAAGCAGGATATAATACAAACAGTATTAAAGCAAGAGCAAATGTAAAATCTATCAAACAGATGAGAGGACTTACTGATATACCAGATGGTACCTTTGTAAGGTTAGCAGGCATTGGTGATAATCCAGATAAGTTCTATGAATATGATTCAACTATAGATGATTATAAACTTGTTAAAATTGTTGGCGGTACAGCAAAACTTAAAGACACAGTATTTGAAACAATAAATGCTGGACTTACTGCTGAACTTAGACAATTACTAGATGCATTTAGATACAATGTATTTAAGAATACAAACTTATCAAACAAATTGTTCTTCTCAATGCTAAACTATGTGCTAACAGAACAATACCAAACAGAGTGGTGTTTCAAAACAACTTACTTTAATATTAGACAAAGTGCTGAAAACTTAGTACAAACACCATCAACTAAGATTGATGCGTTTGATAGTGTTGTGAAAAGTATTAAGAACTACAAGCCATATACAAGTAAATTAAGAGACTTTGAGGATAGAAAGATTAGTATTGACTCATTGAACTCATTTGCAACAGACTTTGATAGACCACCATATCAGCCAGACTTGTCTGTAGAATCTAGAATATTACAAGACGGAAATAGTTCCGATGCAGTTATTTTAACAAATAATGCAGACTATGTCAACTGGACAAATAATTATAGTAATAATTCAACTAAGATTAGAACAATAACTGAAAAAATGTTCTTTGATAGAACAGCATCAGAAATATTGCCAATCAATAATAATGGTACAGTAACAATGGCAAGCGGATATAATCAGCCACAATCTAATACAAGTGCTGAAAGAATGTCGCAACTATCTAATACATCAAGTAATGCAACTCCAATAAATCATATTGAAAGAGTATTTACTTACAATACTGTGATTACAGACTTGACTAAGAAGATTGCAGATACTACGACATATTCGAGCGATGTTATTGCAGGATTTATTGCAACAAGAGATGCAACATTAAGAACATTAGCCTTTGCAGATTTTGTAGGTGAAGAACTTGATGCAAATTTATTTGCTAAAGCATATTTTGATAGTATTGGTAAAGAAATAATGTCCACAGCATTAGGTTATGACTTATTTGGATATGACAGTTCCGGCTTTGATTCCAGACAAGTTGTAAACAATTATACTGTAAATGCCGCAGTTCAAAGTGAACTAATTAGAGATACTTTAATATATCAAGGATTTGATAGCAGTACATTCTTTACAGGATTAACAGGACCTAACATACCGCCTGAACATGCAATATTTAAACCATTAGAAGGTTTGCAGTTAAATGTACAAACAAATACAACAATTGATGGCAATGCTTTAACATACGGAAGTGCAAATGTGTCATTTAAAATATTTGTTGGAATGAACGGTTCTACAGAGTATGTGAGACTAAGTGATGCTAACAAAACCACACTAGCGGCAAATATTACCGCTGACAGTTTAACAATAACATTAGCAGATGCAAGTGTAATTACACCACCTTATACAGGTAGTGCCGCAACTGCTGTATTCATTGGTGATGAAAGAATTACTTTTGAAGGAATAGATGGTAACACATTAACTGGTGTCACCAGAGGAACAAATGGAACGTCTGCAGAACCGCACACTACAGGAACAAAAGTGTACGATGCTACAGTAACAAATAATATAAATTCTAGTGCTTTTGCTTACGGAAGTAACTCAGATCCAGAATTTACTGTATGGAATGCTACAGGACAGTCATTAGCAAATGCTACAACATCTATAGCACAATTTATACAGGCAGGACCAGGATCATACTTTGGCTAGTAATTATAGCAGTAGTTTAAAAAAGAGATAAATACCTATATGAAAGAAGAAACCGCAACAAACGAAAATAAAGCAAATACTGAGCAAGTAGATACTACTATTGGCTTTAACGTATCTGGTCATATTCTAATCAGAGATAAAGAAACTGGCGAAGAAATTGTCAATAAAAGAAATGCTATTCACTATGGTAACTTAGGCTATTTGATTGCGAATTCAATAGGTAAAGGTTTAAGTGCTTCAACAGGTGTAGCACCAAATGACTATATACATTTTATGGCGTTTGGTAATGGTGCTTCTAGTGTTGATAGTGCAGGAAAAGTTTTATATAAGAGTACAAATACAAGCGAAACTAGAGAAACAGATGCTACTTTGTACAGAAAAACTTATGCAAAAGTAGTCAGTGATACAGACGCAAACACTGATAAGACTAATAACAAAATTGAAGTTATAGAAGGTGCTGGATTTACAGACTTAAAAGTAACTTGTACGTTAGGATTAAATGAGCCTGCAGGACAAGAAAACTTTGATACCAGTGCAAACAACGAAGGTGATTACATCTTTGATGAATTAGGATTGATGACATTTACAGCGGGGGGCAATGCCACCACAGCAAGTAGTAGTTCAGAACTACTAACACATGTGGTATTCCACCCAGTACAAAAATCATTTAACAGAATAATTGAAGTTGTCTATACTTTAAGAATACAAATGACATAGTAGGAAAATATGGCTTATACATTTTCAAATACACAAGGCGATAGGACGATTACGGTCAATGATAATCAACTTGACCAAACAACTTACTCGCTTACTTTATTAGGTAAAAACGTCACCAACTATGGCGAACGTATTGCTGAAAATACAATCAGACAATTAGAAAATTTTGCTGGACCTAACCAGCCAAACCCAACAGTTAAGTTAGTTGGGCAACTATGGTATGATAAAACAGGCGAACATTTAAGAGTTTACAGAGGCGATAATGCAGATAAAGGATTTCAAGAACTAGCATTTAGACCAAAATTATTAGGAACATCTCCAGCAGACAATGTACAAAATGGTGAAATGTATTACGATACAACATCAGGAGATTTATGTTTAAAGATTTATAATGGAACTGCTTGGGTTAATGTAATAGCAACCGAGCATATCCAAGATGTAGTAGGAGCAATGTTTAGTGGAAACACTGAAACTAATCTTACTGTAACATACGAAGACAGCGACGGAACAATAGACTTAGTACTGACCGACGCAACAATTAGAAGCAAATTTACAGGCGGTACTGGTGTAACTTATAATAGTAGCACCGGAGATATTGCAATAGGACAAGCAGTAGAAACAACCTCTAATGTTCAATTTAACAATTTAGTAGTTGATGGTAACTTAACTGTAAACGGTTCACAAACAATTTTAAATACTGAAACACTTACAGTTGACGATAATCTTATTGTATTAAACAATAATGAAACAGGTACTCCTAGTGCAAATGCAGGTATTGAAGTTGAAAGAGGAACATCAACTAATACATCATTAAGATGGAATGAAACTACTGATAGATGGCAGTTTTCAAATGATGGTTCTGCATACAATAATATTTTATTAAGAACAGATTTTAGTGCAACAGATTCAGGTGGTGACGGAAGTTTTTCATATGATAATTCAACAGGTGTATTTACATACACAGGTCCAAGTGCCGCAGAAGTAAGAGCACATTTTTCAGCAGGTACTAACACTACATATTCAGCAGGATCGTTTAGTATTTCTGATGCTACTATCAGAAGTAAATTCTCAGTAACTGATAGTGGCGGAGATGGAAGCCTATCATATAGTAATGGTGTGTTTACATACACAGGTCCTAGTGCCAGTGAAGTTAGAGCACATCTAAGTGGTAGCAGTGGTGTAAACTATAATAGTTCAACAGGTGCTATTACAGGCGATACAGCAGAAATCAGAGCCATGTTTAGTGCTGGCGGTGACCTAAGTTATAATAGTTCAACAGGACAATTTAGTTTTACAAACGATGCAGGTGACATTGAAAGTGTTACAGCAGGTGTAGGACTTAGTGGAGGCGGTACAAGTGGTGCAGTTACTTTAGCAGTAGATTTAAATGAACTATCAAGTGGCACATTAGATGTTACTAACGATCGTATTCCTTTTATTGACTCCACAGATCAAGGAACCAAAAAAGAA
>Ga0163109_10000691_pt1 | contig 26850 bp, 35 predicted proteins | sample CRUFie1St13metaG_FD_108704 | JGI IMG/M metagenome (GOLD analysis project Ga0163109, IMG submission 108704) | Marine microbial communities from the Costa Rica Dome - CRUD Field 142mm St13 metaG | ecosystem: Environmental > Aquatic > Marine > Oceanic > Photic zone | place: Costa Rica: the Eastern...
CTTCCGGCCTTTGAATTATCTGAGTCTGTCTCGTAGGATGACTTTAAAGAAAAATAGTAAGCGTGATGACCTGCTGGCTGAGCTGTGGCATCACTGTCATATGAGTTAGCGTCAAAATAAGAGGCGGCAATAGGATTCAGATCGAACTCTACGTACTCAACAGCGCTGTTCTGGACCGTGTTCAGCGTTTTAGAAGGACTTTGAGGCACAGTGTCAGCAAATATTGTTTGAGCTGATATCTGTACCGCACTACCAATTATCTCTTCATTGTCAGTAGCTGCATGAGAAGTGTGAGCCTTCGATAGAAGCTTCTTAGCAGAGAAATTAGTAAATGTTAAATTAGTTTTTCCAGCCATCTAGACAGTCCTTGATCCTCTTTGAATAAGTATTCAACATCTCAAAGATGATTAGTAACTTACGTCTATTCTAGAAACGTAACCAGTCCAGTTTTTGTGAGCCGTGATCTTAAGGACTATTTTTTCTGCACCAGTCCCAGTTCCGTTAACCGTCTGACCATTGAAAGTCAAGTTATTAGAAGCCCCTCCTGAGTCGACCACTTGATCGATATCTCCGTTAAGGCCTCCGTCACCATCAGACGTGTTTCCTGATCCTGCCGTAGCTCTTCCTAAATCGAGCCACCCGGTCTTTCCGGGAATCTTTCCTTCGATGTAAATGTTGTCATTCGCACCCAGGGAACCAGAAAGAGCTCCTTCTCGGCCTACAATATTTGCATCTCCAAATAGCTCCACATCTACATTGAAAACGTTGTTTACTGTGTTGTTTTCAAAAGATCTATAGTAGTGTCTGTGTGAAGAGCTAACAGTGGGCAAAGAAGAGTAGTTAACATTTCCAAGAGGAGAAATCAAATCAGAAGAACCTACGTCAAAATAAGATCTAAAGTCTCCGTTGCCCGGTAACCTCGAATCCTTAGGTGAAATAAGATTTCCATTATAGACAAGAAGTCCACTGTAGTAGTTTGTATTTCCGGAGTCGTTAATACTAAGAGTAGAATCCCAGTCGCCGGAAACTATGTCAGATTGAGCAGTGTAATTTCCACTAACAATTCTAAAATCTTCTCTGCTGAATCTCTCAGTGGTGAATCTGTTTGTGCTTCCGATAGAAGCACTAAACACCAGGAATTTCTTGTCAGAATTCCCACCAACATATATGTTACCAGAACTTTGTGTTCCGTCTAGAGGATGCTTGACATCTATCTTAGCTGCCGCAGAGTGTGAAGTTCCACCAATAGGAGAGCTCCCCGGGATTGAGGTGCTTTGATTGAATTCTATCGTTCCTGTAACAAAAATAGATCCCACGTTGACATCATATAGCGATGTATCTAGTGCTGGAAGTGCCACTTGTCTAGATGAAGCTCCCCCAAGAACTGTTTTGGAACCTGTGACCTGGGTAAAAGAGACAGGGCTAAAATTAGAAACGCTAGTGATTTCAATTGCATCAGAATCAGGAGAGTATACGCTAGAGTACGCGTGATTCACCTGTGACTTAAATGAACCTGTCGGGTCTTGAAAGTACTTGACACCGGACTGATAATAGAATCCTTCAGAGTTTGACTCTCCGAAAGATCCAAATTCAGAATTTGTTATGTTAAGAGCACTTGAGTCTGTATCTCTTACCCATTCTATGAAATTAGTGTCAACCCAGCTAGTTCCGTCGTATATTTGAATCTTAACGTAGTTGTGACCCGCAACCATGTCATCGAAACCAACGCCAAAATCACCAGTTCTATACCATTTAGTAAAATCAGGAACAAGCCCTGCACTGTCGGTTGGGTTGGCAGCTGCAGAAATATTTAGAAAACCTGAGTCTGATGTTTTGCTTTCACCTGTCGTCGATGCATTTGTAAGATTCATGGTATGATGATCAACACCGTTAAGAACCATTTTTATCCGTGTGTATGCAGGATCGGCAGAAAAAGCATCAGCCGGGTAGTTATTCCCATTACTTGCTACATCGTGGTTTAGAGACCCTGTTATTGAAACATCGCTTCCGATAACTCCGTATCTATTAGAAGCAACTGAGAATTCTTCGTTGATATCAACTGCCAGGCCTCCACCCGAGGTTGAAACGTTCGTAAATCCGGATAGAGACTTTGAAGAACCGAAGCTAAGCTTCGCAGCAACACCCGATACCTCTGAGTTTATAGCGTCTAGACCCGGGGCCTCTTGGAAAGCGCTTGAGTTTCCTGGAACAGTAAAAGTTATTCCCCCGATATCTCTTTCCAGAGAAGCATCTGCTTCTATTTTAACAACTAGATAATCATTGTTGGCCAGTGAACCCGTACCGAAAGTAAAGAAGTTGGAAGGTGAAGCGCTTGAGTCAAGAGAAGGGTTTGATCTACCTCCCGACCTGTTTCCTGTTTGACCTAAAGTAAATGTATTGCCCAGGTCAAGCCAACCAGATCCCGGTTCTCCCGGAAGTTTAGCAAAAACTCTTATGCTTGTTGAGCTAAGAGAGTCGGTTGAAGCTACGATAGAAGGAATAGTTGTGTTGCCAGCGTTAAGTTGAATCTTAAAGTTTGAAACAGAGCCTCCAGAAACATTTTTAACTGCTCTGTAAAAAGTTCTCAGTCCAGATTCTGAAGAATAGTCAGGTTGATTACTATAGATGTAGTCTATGCCAGTGCTATCTTGACCGAAATATCCGGAGCTTCCTAGGTCTGTGTCACTCTTGAAGTTTCCTCCGTTAATTGTCTCTAGTGGAGATATAAGAACCCCGTTGTAGAACTGAAGGCCGTCACTGTGGCCACCATTACTAGCAGTCATGTGCCTAGTAGAGTCCCAAGAATAAGAACCACTAAAATCAGTTTGAGCGTCAAAACTACCGCTCTGAATTCTGAAGTCTTCGTGACTAAATGATTCAAAAGTGTTAGTTGAAGAAAAAGTTCCGCTGTATATCAAGAACCTTCCTGAGTTAACGGAACCTGCACTCGACAAACCGGTCTTGGTTGGGTGAGTAACTGAGATCGTAGCTGTAGATCTAGCGCCAAGCATCGGAGTCGTAGTCGTTGCAAAAGAAGATGTTACATGAATTGACTTTGAATTATCTTCGCCAGGGCTAGAGATTGACGGAACAGTTCCCGGTGAAGGGGAAGTAGATCCACAATTGGAGATAGAAGTAGTTATAGAGTTCTGAGCATAGACATTTTTGTAATAGTTCTCTATTCTTACTCTGTGTTCTCCTGATCCTGTTACTGCATATCTCACGCCTGACATATCGTACCTGTTGGTACCGCCGTCCAGCTGATCAACGTAAAACTCTGACTGATTTGCGGTTATGGGACTAGCTGAATCAGTTCCGTCTTCGTCGTATACCCATTCTACAAAGTTAGTAGAAGTTGTTGTAGATCCTACTGTGTGCTTGACTTTTGCGTAGTTATATCCTTTTCTCTGAGAAGCTTCCGGTATAGTAAATTTACCTGTTCTATGTTGAAATATCGGAAATTCAGTATCGCTTTGGGTTCTTGCGCTACCTGTCTGAGAAAGCTGTATGAAACCAGTTGCCGAATGAATTGACGAGCCGTAATGATTTGCCGTACCAGAGCCAGGAACTCCATTTCCAGAAGCAGCATCAGTAAGATCAACAGAAACGATATCTGATCCGTTGATTTCCAGAGTAAGTGTACCTTGATCTGCATCCCCGAACGATTTTGCAACGTGGTTTGTTATCGCGCCTGAGTTGTAATCAGAAACAGCGACGTCTGAGTTGAGATCTCCAGTTATCGTAGTTGAAGAGTTATAGACAGCTAGCCGTAGATCTCCTGATGATCCTGTCACCACGCCATAGCTCTCATTAAGGGCAACCGATGAAAGCGAGCTCCCTTCCGGTATTTGTCCCTGAACGACGGTGTACCCTGACGGGACCACGCCTGTTCCGAAAGAAAGACGAGCTGCTATACCTTGAGCTCCGTCCGCGTCTACATTATCTAAGCCAGGGGCTGGAGAAGGTGCAAGAAACTTAAGAACTTCGTTAATCTTGTCAATGGCAGCACCAATTGTTGTCTGAGGTGTGAACGTGGTGAACAAACCGTCAGCGTAAGACCCATCCTCAGGGTTTCCTATAGTTCCGGTAAGGGCTGCAACTCCGGAGCCGTTATTGTTTAAGATTCCAGCTTCTGTGAAATCTATTTGAGTAACTGATCCGATCGAAGTAGAGCCAGATGCTGCGGTGACTGAGCCTCCGCCTCCACTTCCGATCGTATTTCCGGAGCCGTCATACAAAGTACCGCTAATTACAACATCACCGCCAAATATTGACGTACCTCTAACTGATGAATCTTTAGAACCTGATGAACCAGAAACAAAGAAATTGACATCTGCTCCCGTTTGCTCATCAGCAGAACTAGCAGCACCCCCTGATAGAATAAGAACTCGTCCGGTACCTGATAGTTTACTACCTGTCGCTACTAAGAAGTTTGACTGATGCCTGTCTGATATTGCTATTGCTTGATTTCCAGTATATTCAGAAGTAGTACCTCCTACTGAGAATATTAGAGAACCAGACTTTGCAGTTACCCAGTTTGCATAAGGACCGCCTAGCTGAAATGTGTTGTTTGGTCCATATTTTTGAATGGATAGCTCCGATCCGTCTCCTGTGCTGTAACCTGAAAAGCCTGCGACAAAAGTCTGAGAGATCGATCCTGCATTTCCAACATCAGCAGAAGCCTGATTAAGCATTAATCCGATGTGGTTGTTGTGAGCAGAGTTTCTTGTGATCTTAAGTGTACCACTAGTTGCTACGTCACCTCCGAAAAGTGTAGATCCTCTAGTTGCCTCATCCAGAGAATTAGAAGATCCTGAAAAGAAAATGGAAACATCAGCAGCCGATATCTCGTTAGGAGATGCAGCAGCACCTCCCGACATAAAAGTTATCCTAGGTTTTACAGCTTCGGCTCCATCCTCTCCTCCATCCTTCGGAAGAAAATGACCGGTCTTTGCTCCGCCAAAGCCATTTGATCCATCTCCGTTGAAACTAAGATAGTCAAATATGGTCTCTCCCCCAGAAGTTCTTCTTCCTTGTATTTTTGTGAAGCCTTCACTTGTAGAGCTTTGAGAGTTAAAAAGAGTTATGGTACTGTTGTTTAGAGTTCTTCCAAGCCCGCCCAGTACGGACCCCGGAGAATCGTATCTATTTAGAACGATGTCAGACCAGCCTACTACTGACTTTTCAGCGTGCAAGTTTCCAGAAACTACTATCTCTCCTCCAAAGACTGATCTCGAGTGGAAAAGATTCATGTCTTTTAAGCCCCGATCAGCTCTAGACATAGCACCCGATACGAATAAAAAGACGTCCGGTCCAGCTTGGTTGGTGTTGTAAGATATTCCATTCTCGCCAGCCAGCGACAGAGAAGAAGTCGTTACAAACGATGTGTTAGATGTATTGTCATCGGAGATGTTTAAGACTTCATTAAAAGATCCTGAAGTAACTGTTCCGGAGCCTCCTCCTCCACCGCTTCCAACCTCAGTCACACCGTCTGTGTTTTTAAAATAGAGTTTTGAAACTCCTCCATCATCAGCCACGTAGATAACAGCTTGATCAGCGACCACATCAGGTTCAGAACCTTTTTCCTGAAGATATAGTGCACCACTTATGTAATGATCTGAATTGACGCTAGTGTTAACTTCAGCTACAAGCTTCTCTGCAAAGAAAGTACCGCTAACAACCACGTCTCCACCGAAAAGAGTGACCTTTGATCTATCATTTCCCTGAACTGAAGAATTGTTTCCGGAAACAAAGAGGTAAACGTCAGAACCTACATTAGTAAGCATGTCTGACTTGTAACCTCCTGCGAAATTGGTAGCGTCCGAAGCACTGTATATTAAAAGTGCCGGCTTTCCTGACTCAGAACCGGAAATTACTATTTTTGAAGTTCTTATTTGATTTGCTTTAAAATCTTTTGCCATCTTAGTATCCTATTTTCCTGGCGCTACTATTAAAAAGTCACCGTTGACTTTCTCCATTGTTCCGCTCACTTGGCTGTGAATACCTTCAGCAGAAAGGGAGCCTGTTATTTGAAAACCTTCACCGGAGAAAGTTATTCCATCTTTGTCAATCAGTTTTCCAAAATTACAGCTTTTTGAGTCGGAAGAAACTCTAGCCGTAAAAGTACCGGGAAACGGACCGTCCGTCTTGAGCCCTGGCGTCGAAAAAGAACCCGTCAACGTCGACTGTGCAACACCCAGGGATACTTCTTTTGGAATGGCTTTTGTGTACATTACTTCATCAATAACCAAATTAGATTTGCTCGTTGAAGTACCTCCAAAAGAAATTATAATTTTCTCTCCGACGCTGTCTCTCGAAAGATTGACAGCGTCTCCAAACCCTGCAGCTGCTGTAACATTTACAATGCCGCCATCACTTCCGTTAATTGCGTCCGTTACTTCACTTCTCCAGTCATTGCCAGAAGAAATATCGTTAACGTTTATTTTTGAATCATTTCCAGAAGAATTTGTAAATTCTATTGTTCTAGAAGTACTTCCGGCTGAAATTGTTATCGTGGCTCCCACTACATCAGAAAGATCTCCCCCAGAGATATCAACGTGACTAGGCAATTGAAGGGTCGCCGAAGTCGCACCAGGCGGATCAGTTTTGTTAGAAACCTTTCCTGATATAAATGTAAAGCTACTTAATCTCATTAAACAATTCTTAGAACAACTATGTCAACTGTGCCTGTAAAAGGAGCACTTGCTTCTATTTTTACTTGACTTACCGTAGTTCCGATAGAGTCAACTGCTAGAGTAACCATGGCAGAGTCACCATCAGTAGTATCTCTTGGGCTTAACAAAATTCTGAGCTGGTCAACACTACCGGGAAAAGGAGCGTCGAACTGGACTGTTTTTGTCGACTCATTTTTAAACTTTGCTGAAAGTACTTCTACTTCCATTTCTGTTTCGCCGACAAAAGAATTAGCTTTTTTAGCCCTTATTAGAGGATACTTCTTAGTAAAGCGATTCCTGTCTATAATTTTTGATCTTATTTTTGCCACTTCACACCTCCCAGATAAATATGATCCTGTTACAATACCTTACTAGCATAAGTTGCCAAAGCCGATCTTTCCCCTCTTTCCAAGTAGACTTGTGCAGAAAGCTCACTTGACCTAAACCTGTCTATTGTAACAGAAAGCCCGTTCGATCTCTTATCGAGGTAGGGTGTATCGATCTGATCTGTGTCTCCCATCAAAACTATTTTGGAACCTTCCCCGATTCTCGTTATAATAGTTTTAAGCTCATGAATGCTAGCGTTTTGTGCCTCATCGACTATTATAAAAGCATTGTTAAAAGTTCTACCTCTTATAAAAGAAAGAGGGGCTATTTCTATTTGCCCTTTGTCTATCATTGCTTCAAAATATGTCTTATCTTTAAAGTGATGCCTAAAATTATCCATCAAAGGAGAAAGCCAAGGATCCATCTTTTCTTTAACGTCACCTGGCAAAAAACCGATATCTCTTCCCACGGGTTCTATGTTTCTTGTAACTACTATTCTTTCGTATCTGTCTGAAAGAAGTGCGTCAAGCCCTGCCATAAGAGTTAGAAAAGTCTTACCTGATCCTGCCCTCCCTGTAAGTGAAACTAAGGGAATTGAGTCATCGTTTAAAACAAACCATGCAAACTTTTGTTCTTTGTTACGAGGTTTGACGTCTGTTGAACCGCTAGAAGTATCTGGTATTGAACATAGGTTTCCATTTCTATGGTAAACCAGGGCTGATTTTCCTTGTGTGGTGCCCTGTGCTACAATAAATTCATTCTCATCAAACTCTGCTTCTGACTCAATAGATCCATCTTTATAGAGATTGTTGATTTGAGAGTCTGTCAGCTCTATCAATCTGTTTGATTCCTCGTATATTTTTTCACCCGTCAGGTGATCCTTGTAATAGTCTTCGGCTTCAAGGCCTAGGGCATCACACTTAACTCTTAGATTTATGTCTTTTGTGATTACTTTTACCACATTTTTGTCTGTCTTGAGACTAAGTGCCGCAGCAATAATCTGGTTGTCTCCTCTTTCATCATCAAGACCAGTGGAAACTTTTGGAGAAGTTATCAAGACTCTGACTGTCTGATTTTCCTCCTCTATCATGATACCTTGATCAAGTCTTCCCATGCCTCTAAGGAAATCTAAGAATCGGTTTACGTATCTAGCGTTCTCTCCGAGAAGACCTGGTTTTTCTTTGAATCTATCAAGTTCATCTAAAACGACAAGAGGTATTACTACGTCGTTGCCAGAAAAAGAATGAATAGATTCTTTGTCATATAGTAGAACAGAAGTATCTACTATTAGCGTTTTTCTTAAATTCATTGTAAATCTCCAGTAGAAGGACTAAATGTTATTTTAAGTAATGGAGTCATATGAGTAATCTAAAAGATTTTGTTTGTGTTAAAAAAGTAAAAAAATCCAACTCTCCCTGCGAAGAGAAGGATTGTAGACATCGCATTTCTTGTTCGAGCGATCTTAACTGTTCTATAATAGCTTCTGAGGCGGGACCTAAGACTTTGCAAGAAATAGGAGACTATTATGGTATTTCTAGGATGAGAGTGTGTCAAATTGAAAAAGCCCTCATGGAGAGGCTAAAGAACTCTAAGTTCTTCGAAGAGTTCAACCCTTCATCCTGACAGCATGCATATTGCAATTAGACCGGGAACTTTTTCCTTTATGTAGACGCCAGAGAACAAAGTGTCAGTTCTTCCTCCCACGTAAGAAAAAGCAGCTTCCAGATTTTTACTAATTTTGGGATCTGATGCCATTTCAGTGTTGGGTACTAAAAGAAGAGATCCTGTTTTAGTATGGGACGGAGGAGGAGGGCAAGGTGATGACTTTATACAGCCTGCCAAAACCTCAGAACCTAGGTCTCTTCTGTCAGTGTCTCTTATTACCGTGCTTCCGACTACGTGTCTACCCGGAGTAGACAAACATTTTTCCAAGTCCTTTGAATCAAATGTCTGAACATCAGAGTGTGTTGCAGCCAGCTTAAAGACCTGGGCAAGAAGTTTTGCAAAATTCTTATTTGCAACAGGAAGTAGATTTAGCATTCCTACTTTGTTTCTAAGAAGTGTTAGTTGTCTTTCATTGTCAATTACAATGTGAGGGTGTGGAGTCACGTCTCTTAAAAGCTCTTCAAAATTAGACTTTATCGTAGAGTTTAAAAGCTCCTGAGAGCTCGGTTTTGAAACTATGTAAAAAACCTTTCCTGATGCATTTATAGAAGTTAGATATCTATCCAGGCCTCCGTGCAAAACTGAGCAAGCACTTCCTGTTCCGCCTCCACCTCCTGCCAAGACAAAAATCCAGTCAGGGGCTCCAAGCCTTGCCCTGACAGCGTCTTCAACAAGAGTGCTGTTTTCTCCAAGTATTTTCTTTCCTAGAGTTACATCTTTTCCCACACCGTCAGCGCCCGGTATGAGTAGAAAGTTTTCTGACTCGACCCCATCAGGCTGATCTTTTTCGGTGGTGTTAACAAGTAGAGATCTACTAAAGCCTACATCTATAAAGGCTTTTGCTAGTTTTCCTCCGCCTCCACCGACTCCTATGAACGCACACTCGATGGCACTTTCAGCAGAATTTTCGGGTAAGAGTTCGGATGTGTCTTCTTTTACGTCCTCTGAATATGCGTCTACGAAATCAAATTCGTCTTCAAATTCACTCACTTCTTTACCTCCTTTTAAAGAAACTAAATCTTTCTTAAAAGACTCTTTTCTATTTTTTCTTTTTTTCTCAACAAGCTTTAATGATTTAGAAACAGAGCTTCCCATTTTATCTCATTTTCCTAGAGATAAATATGTTTGCTGAGAGGTTCTAAGAGGATTATTACTTTCTCTCTTTTTCTACAGATATTGTGGTCTTGACCAGTTCTGCTGACTTTGTCTTTAAAAGTCTCAATCCCCTTCTAGCTCTAACACCGGCAGAAGCGTTGCCTCCTGCATTCTTCATTACATCGAGATCAAGAGATTCAACGAGTGTTTTAATTTCGGCCCAAAGCTCACGTATATTCGATTCTGACATCTTATTTTCTCCTATAATTCTATCTTGTTTGTTGAAGTGTCTTCTTCATTTTCGGAGAAGATTTCACATATCTTCACCATTGCTTCTCTATCTTCTAGCTCTAGCGCTAGAAGCTTAATAATTTTCTTTTTTTGAAATTCATTGACCCCAAAGTTTAGAATTTCAAAAACGATTTCCCGAGCTTTTATACTGTCCAGGACATCTCTTTTTTCTTCTATTTCTTCTTTAGAAAGTTTATTCATTTAAAAACTCGTCCTTTGAGTGTATGACTCAATTCTAAATTTTTCCGGCCCAAGGAATCGAACAGACTTGCCTTGAATGTTTTCTTCCATCTCTTCTTTTGACAAGACTATAGTTGAATCCCACTCTTTGTTATCTATGATAAATTGAGCATATTCGTAGTCGCACAGCTCTCTTTGATATTGACCCAGGAGCTCGAACAAAGAGCTGGGTAGAGAAAATTTAAAATCATCTATCGAAAGTATTGATCTCATGTCTTCTTTTCCCGTCACAATCTCAGACTTGCAGACATCATAGACTCTGTGCGTCGCGCCGCAATTGTTACAAGTAGCATACTTGGAAACCACAGTATCGCTTTCATCGATTATTGAAAAGACAACAAACTTGTGAAAAACTGGATCTGAAGCATTCTTAAATTGAGGCAAAATACAGTGACACTGAACTAGGTGTTTTATGCCCTTTGTCTTAGAGTTCTTTTTCAATTCTAGAAACCAGGCTATCCATTTGTTGAAACAAAACCCCTTTTATAGACCTCATCACCTTTTCAACAGTCTCTTTGGACTCGCTCCCCAGGTTTTGAAAAACCTCAGTTGCAATACTTGATTCAATCACGTCTCTTGCTTCAAAAACAGATCTGAGTATTTTGTTTTTGTTTGAACTCATAAAATTTCTCCTTGATTTTATGCTATGATTAACTATTTAAAAAAACTAATTCTCTTGTAAAACTAGACAATTAGTATTATCTAAACTCTTTCTCAAAGAGCTAGCAGATCTCTTTGCTACTTTAAAGCACTTTGAAGAAAAAACACCTAGATCTTTTGAAAGAACACAAGAGCCGTAAAACCCAGTTTCTTTGGCATGGATCATTGAATAAGAAACTCTGTCTTCCAAAACACCTAGAACGGACTTTAAGTGAAAAGGAACCGACACTGAGATATCTCTTTCAGATGAATAAAGCCCAGTGATCGAAATCGTTCCTTGTCTTATTTTAACATCGTGACAAAAATCAAAAGACTCAGAGGTGAGGGTTCTCATTAAGACATGATTTTCTATGTTAAAAAAACCTTGGTGGTCTGAGAATCTTTCAAAGTACTCCAAATCTCCCTTAAGAACGATTGGAAAGACATACAGCCTTCTACTTGAATGATTTTCACTTAGGGTGTGAGAAACCTCGGGAGAAAACCCTCTTGCAAATATGACAAAATTCTTTTTATCTCGTGAGAGAGTTTGAAGTAAAGAGTCTATTTCACTTACTGACTCTAAAACACCATCCAAAAATATCACACCCGCTTCGGTGATTTCATTTTTCTTAGTAGAAAACATCTCTGATAGATGACCATTCAAGACAAGACTTGGTGATGACCTCACTACCGGTCGAAAAGCCATCTCAGAGGGCGAAACTTTAATCCTGGCATCAACTGAGCTCTTATCTAATATAGATCTTACTATCTTTGAAGAAACACCATTTCCGATCAAGTTTCTCATACTTTTGAAAATAGTTTCTTTTTCCACTCTGTGAAATGTCTCTTTAATCTCTATTGAATCTTTTTCGAAAAACATTTTAAGACAAAGAAAGCCTGCACCAGGAGAGATAGATTCCGAAGTCATCACAGCTTCCAGTATGATATTTCTTATTCCTATCTCTGCTTTATCTAAAAAAGACAAGTGGGACAAAACTCTGACTATGTCGGACTTTTGAGCCCTTACAGGCCGGCCGCCGTAATTAAAAGAAAGGCTTCCTTCTTCAAGCTTAGAGACAGTGCTGTATATTTTTCTAAGGACAGAGTTTTTATGAAGATCGATATCTTCTCTCACGATGCGAGAATTCAAAGCAAACCGTTATTCTTTTTCTTTTTCTAGAACGGTATTTCCGTACCATGTTGTGAATCTAAAGAATCCTGAAAATACTCCGACGCCTATCATTATCCAGCCCTCGGTTATTCTCCCAGCAGAAACCATATAAGTTCCTGCCAGGATCAGGGATTCGGAAATTCCAAATGAACACATTAGCTATCTCTCCACAAGTTGTTAGAAGCATAAGCCAGTATCTCTTCAGCGCTGTCGGCTGTGTAACCATATTCATCTATCATGGTCTGGACCATTTCACTATACTTCTTCTTTTGTTCTTCGTCCCTAGTCTTAGACTTAGTAACGATTCTTGCCATGTCTTTCACGGAAGAAATTAAGTAAGATTCTATTGCTTCTTTCAGCGGCTCATAACTTCTATAGTCGATCTTTGTGCCTCTTCTCATTTGAGCAAACATATAAGCAGTAACATCATGCCTGAAGCCATCTTTAGAAGATCCGGTAATTCCAATCTGCTCTTCAATAGATTTCATGTAATTCTCATCAGGATCTCTTTCTTCTTTTGTTACTCTATCTTTGAGAGTTTGATGGGTAACATAAGCTTCTGCATTATCAAGGTAAGAATCAAAAAGTGACTGAGCCTGTTCTTCGTATGCGCTGACGAACGCTTTTGCGATTTCATTCTCTAGGATCTTAAGATATTCTTCTCTTACGACCTGCTGAATGATCTGTAGGCATCTTGTCTTAAATTCTTCGTCAACAATTTGCTCCTTGACCATGTTTGTCAACGACTCCATGACACTTACCGGAGTGATAATGTCAGAGTCAGAATCAGTCAAAGCGTTATCAAGGGCCTTAGTGATGAATCTTGTTGAAATACCCGACATTCCCTCGTTAGTTGTTTCCTCTCGAAGGTCTTTGATGTCTACTTTCTTAACTCTTCCTTTTTCGATAACTTCTTCACCATTGTAAATCTTCATCTTGGTGAGAAGATCACACTTACCAGACTCCTTAAGACGACTCATGACTGAGAACATCGCAGCAACCTTGATTGTGTGAGGCGCTATATGAGCCTTGAAGTCAGAGAGACCCAACATTTTCTCGTAAATCCTGACCTCTTGATCAAGCTCGAGGCAGTAAGGTACGTTTACCTTAACAATTCTGTCTAAGATGGCTTCGTTTGTGTGCTCACTTTGGAATCGATTCCATTCTGCTTCGTTGCAGTGCGCTAAAATCACTCCATCAAAGTGAAGCATATCGCTCTTTCCCGGAGAGGGAATTCTCTTCTCTTGCGTAGCTGTAATGATTGTGTGCAAGAACTCAATTTCATTCTTAAAAACTTCAACGAGCTCTACAATTCCTCGGTTACCTACATTAAAAGCACCGTTTAGAGAAAGAGCTCTTGGGTCATCCTCTGCATATTCGTCAAGCTTTGAGATATCGACGCTACCAATGAGAACGGAAACATCCTGGCTATTTGCATCCATCGGAGGGACAGATGCTAGTCCTCTTCTTCCTCTTTGTGAGAAAGTAGTTTCTTTTACTGGGTAGTCCTCGTATCTTCCCTTGTAGTTTTCTATGAGGTCATATCGGACAACTGGGCTGATATCACCATCGATGTTGACACCAAGCTTGTCAGAAAAAGTCTCTCTCAAGCTCCTTGGAATCAACTGAAGTGGCTCGCCTCGTTGTGGGTCTCCTTCAAGGTGGTAATATGTTTCACCTTCCAAACCTCTCTTGATATGCTCCGTGAGAGCTGACTTACCTGCTCCAACCGGACCCATTAAAAGAAGTACCTGTCTGCTCTCTTCGCCTCTGTGTGCAGCAGACTTTAAGAATCTCATTATCTTCATAACTACTTTTTCCATTCCAAAGAAATGATCTTTAAAATAGTCGTAGACTTTTATATTGTCGTTATCGAAGATCCTTGATTTTCTAGGATCAGAATTTGGCATTGACTCAATGCCATGTTTTACCAAAGCGTCGTAAAGTCTCTGGTGGCCTGTCTTAACGAGTGAAGGATCGTTTTGAACTAACTCAAGATAGTCAAGGAAAGTTCCTTCAAACTTTTCTTTCTTCCCTGCTTCTCTCTGAGTTTTTATAACTTCTAGAAATTCTTGTTTGATACTCATGTTCTAATAATACTCCAAACCTAAATAGGCGTAATCTATATTTCCCACATTTCTTCTTCGATAAGAGTAAAAAGTTTTACCTCATCACCCCACAGAGTACGTATGTGCCGAACAACAGCATCGGCATGATCGAGTTCTAAATCTCTTCCATCGTGCTCATGGCGAACGATCAATGTATTGTCTTCTTCTATTTCGTCAATGTAAACCACGGGAATACCATTTGTTCCAATATTCGTGATCAAGTCATCTCTGATTCTCATCCATCCATCATCATCATGAATGTCATCTACTGTGAATCCTACTTTGTTCTTTTCTGAAAATGAAAAGAGTCCTAGTTTTTCACATAGTTCGTGGGTGAGGTATTGTCTTATAAAAGCGACATCATGAGAAGATTCTCTTGCAATAAAAGCTTCTTCGATACCGTGCTTCTCTATGATATCCTGAAAGATCACAAAGCCCAGATGATAAGGATTCAAGCCCCCTAGGTGAGGTCTAATTACCTGGTTGTGCATTTTGAGAAACGGTATGTGCCATTCTTGAGGTAGCTCTAGTTCGTGACACAATGTGTAGTGCCAGTAACTCGCCCAGCCTTCATTCATAATCTTTGTTTGAATTTGTGGAATGAAGTAACTGGCACCATCTCTTACGATATTAATAACATCTCTTTTCCATTCAGGCATGTTACGAGAGTGTTCTGAAATAAAACCAAGTAGATCGTATTCCGGCTCAAGAGGAATCTTATTCAAATCAAAATTCACGTATTCACCATCCTCATCTTCCTTGATCAGCTTGGTGTATTTCTTCACAAGTTGTGCCCGTGACTTCTTAACTCTTCCGTATCGATCTGTTTGAAACTGTATTGCGTGTGCAGCATCCAGAACCGCTTCGACTTCTTCAATCCCGATCGTAGGATCCTCTACGTAACCTTGAATTCTCTTTTTCGCACTGCGTAACCTACCTACGATTGTGCCTGGTCGCGTTTCTTTGAACATCCTATTATTCTTAAAGAAGTCAGAGTGACCAACACAGTGTGCCATTATCAGTATCTGAAGGTATGCCGGGTTTTCTCTCATCAAGTACGCGATCGAGGGATTACTGTTGATAATCAACTCGTAAGGCAAACCTTCCATGCCCAGGTTGTACATGGTTCTTGTTCTTTCGAAACTCTTTCCATAGGACCAGTGACCGTAGTGAGTTGGCATTCCGTGATAAGCCATGTGACCAATCATCGAATAGTAATCACAAACTTCGTAGGTGATGGGAAACCAATCTAAGCCTTTTTTCTTGGCCAGTTCGGATATCTTCTCATCCCATTCTTCTAATAGTTTAAAATCCCAATCCATCATTTACCTCCAAAGAACTTCTTGAAAGCGGGCCACACTTCTTTCTTGTTGTTCATGCGTGACATTTTTAATTTCTTGTCCGCATGCGGCTTATAAACGTTTGAAAGTTTACTCATGTCCCAAGAAGAAGCGCTCTCTTTGTACTCAACCTCGGGCCCGATTTCGCAGTAGCCGAACATCTGTGAAACGTTCTTAAGTTTCTCCAAGAGACCAAGCGTTTTCTCAGTATCGTCAGGCCAGTTATCTCCATCAGAACATTGAAAAACGTAGATGTTCCAAGAGTTTGGATGAAAACGTTTTCTAACGATCTCATCAACCAGACCCAAACCAGAAGAAACCATCGTACCGCCAGAATTTCCACGAGTAAAGAATTGATCTTCATTTACCTCGTATCCTGATGTGTCGTGAGAAACGAATACGATTTCAGTGTGGTTATACTTGGATCTGACGAAATGGTAGAGAAGAAAGAAGAAACTACGTGCGAGAAACTTCTTATTCCTGGTCATCGATCCTGAGATATCCATCACAAAAAAGATTACTGCGTTCGAACATTCCTTAATCGATCGCTTGTAATGATTGTAAACCAGATCTTGATCATGGAAAGAAAACTTCTCTTCTTCGTCAAAATTATCTCTTCGACTAGCAGCCTTTTTTCTCTTGATTCTTTGAATCGCAGTTTTCTTCTTGTTAAGACGAGGCAAGATACCTTGTGGGCGATATCCCTTCTTCTTGATCTTCTCTGACATGATCTTCTTGAGAGATTTTCTCTCAAGATCAGGAAGCTCTAGGTCTGCGAAAAGGTGATCTGCGAGTTCTTCAAGGGTGATTTCAACATCGTAGTACTCCTCACCCGCTTCTTGTCCCGGTTTGTCACCAGGCTGCTTTTGTTTCTGTTGACCTTCGCCGATCTTTTGTCCTCGACGCACTTCTTTACCGGGAGCAGAACCAACTCGTTTGTTGTTCTCGTTGTTACCGTAAACAAATCTGTATTCTTTGATCCCTCGGACAGGAATCTTGATTTTCTTCTTTCCATCCTGTCCGATAATTGATTCATCCGCAACGATGTTGTGAATCCCTTCTTTGATAGCACGGTCTATTTTCTGCTTGTGTCTTCTTCGATCCGAAGCAGATCGATCAGCAACGGTTTTATGTTCCCTAAAGATTGACATTCTCGAACCTCACCTCAGTTCTACGTTTCCTCACAGTAATTGTAGTACACAGCTGCGGAACGTTTCACTCTTATTTAAATAGGTTTATTCTACTCTATTTGATGCAGAGTTTAAAATCTGTTGGAAAAAGACCTGAATTGATACGGTAGAATCTACTCCAATCTGAATCTAAGATGTAGGTAACTGCAGTATCATCCTCTGAACGAATAGATCTACCAATTGACTGGATGATGGTTTTTGTGGTCTGGAAAGGATACCACCACTTCCATTTGTGCATGCGCTTCTTTACAAGCTTGTCGCCCAAGAAAGGATAGGGAATCTTACAAAGAACTTGGAATCTTGACGCATCGCCGGCCAGATCCACCCCTTCGGTCATTGACGGAGATACCAATACAGTTGCTTGTTTTGATCTCAGATGCTTTCGGAGTACTTCATCCCTGTTGTGGGATTCAGGGAAGAGTAATCGTTTAGACCTGACGTTTCTCTTAATGTAGTTTGATATTTTATAGGAGTGAGTGTGAATGATTCCCTTCTCACCCTTGTGTTGCTCAAGAATCTTTTTGACTGCCTCAACAACTGTAGGAAGTGTCTTGTCAATTTCAGCTGCGGTCATTCTGCCCATCGGAACGTGAAGAATAGGCCGATTCTTGGTCGGGAAAGGGGACGGCAAGGACATCGATCCTGCATTCTCGTTCTTCACACCTAGACTATGCATGAATTTTTCACCGTCCAAAAGAGTGGCGGACATGAAGAGAACTTTGTGACCCAATCGGAAAAGATACTGTTCAGCAAACTCAGAAACATCGATCGGCTTAAAGACGATCTTCTTCATCCCTTGAATTTGACTCTGCTCGATATCGAAGATCCAGTTCTCTTTTGTGTGAACAGACAGGAATTGCTTGATCTTCTTGTAATGACTTTCTGTCATTTGCAATTGTTTAGACAGGGAAACAAACTTGTCTAGGTTCGCCTTCACGCCCTGAAACTTATCCAACGTAATTTTCACATGCTTGCAGTAGGATTCCAGCTTTGGCCAGTAAACATCACGAATCCAAACATATGCCTGATGATGTGTTTTGATATCTGGAAAGGGTAACTTCAACATCGTCTTGCAGAACTTCTGAGAAACCGAAACCTCAATGAACTTCGACAGTTCTGTTTCTACGTTATGTGCCTCATCAATAATCAGCAGTTGACGCGGCTTAATGCCGCCGCTATAATTTGACTCTGTCATGAGATAAGGAAAGTTTGTCACTGAAAGCGACGAATCCAGGAAATCTCGTTTCGCATTCTTGTATGTGCAGCTAAAGGTACATGTTTTCCAGTATCGATCTTCTTTGTCAACAGTTCGAAGCTCTGCCTGTCCTACAGCACATGTATTTTGCTTTTTATATCTACACTGATAGTTAGAAGAACTCTTGATAGATTTCATGTTAAATTTACGGAAATCTTTTCCGTATTGGTCCTGTAACAGCTTTTGAGTGGTGACAAAAATTGCACCTGCTTCAAAACCTTCGGGAGGAATCTCTTCAAGCAATTTACGAGCTACAGTATAGCCAACTGCGCTCTTTCCGACCCCTGTCCCTGCTTCTAAGGCATAGAAACGTCTTTCCTTAAATGTTCTAAGGATATCATCAACAGCGGTCTCCTGCTGGTTTCTGGGTTCTTTATAAGGAAAGTACTTTTTCCAATCAGACATTTTGATTTCCTTTATACCAATGAGGAACGTTTCCTAATTTCCACTTAGCCATGTAGGCTTTGTACTTATTGTAGTAATTTCTGTATGACTGAACGGGATCACCTGGAACTTTACATTCAACTGGCATACAAAGAGGATGTGTTCCTTTCGTACCGTAGTTCATATTGACAGGCATGTTTTGTATTAACCAGTCATACACTTCTTCTGACTTGTGAATCTTCCCGTATCTTCGGGTGTATTCATCTAGAAGTGCTCGCATCAACTCTCCGTGCCAGACATAATTTCCCGTCACATTTGCAGTCCACACTGTACAGGGATGACGAACGTGTGACATACTCCAGGGAGGAATAAGTTTTGGATGAGTGTTTTTGAGAATGAACTCTTTTGCGTCCCGAACTCTTTTAAAATCTTTGAGTTTTTTTCGATGAAACCAGAGATTGTGGAGCCAGTGTGAGGTGCACATCATCTGGCCTGACTCCAAAATCATCTTTACAACATGTTTATCACAGTGAAATCTTGCTGCTTTTCTGGGATCTCTGTCTAAGACAAATATATTCAATGGTCCTTCTGTCGCTTAATCAATTCTGCCTGGTATACTCGCTCTCTAAGAGAGGATGTTGAGTACCCATGGTCACGAGAGTTAAACACAACATTGATAGGGAGGTCATGACCTGTGAAAGATTTTCCTTGCCAGTCTGCCCCTACAATCCTTACGTCGATATCTGTAGTTTTTAGCAGCTCATACAAGTCCTCCTCGGTGTCGTAATAAACAACTTCGTCGATCCATCTAATCGACCTAACCATTATATCACGTTCTTCGTAATCTTGCACAGGTTTATTTTTATCTTTTCGATCAATACTAGGATCTCTCTGCAGGCCTACTATAAGATAGTCACAATGATCTTTACACTCTTTTAGCATAAGCGCATGACCTGCATGAAGCAGATCAAAAGCGCCACACGTAAAACCTTTTGTTGGTTTGCTCATAGGATTTGATCAGCTAAGCCTTTTTTGACACAAGTTTCGGCGTTCAACCAAAGCTCGTGTTGAAGAAGATCTTCAAGCTCTTTCTTTTTAAATTTAGTGTTCTTAGTGTAGATTTCAATGATCCTGTCATAGAGCTCTTTTTGATTCTCTATTTCATCTCTAAAATCATCAAGCTTTCCATACCACTCTATCTGAGGCTGGTGAACAAGCATAAAGCTGCTTTGCCCCATGTAGCGATGACCTTTTTCTCCACAACAAGCTATAAGTGTCGCCGCGGAAGCAGCTGATCCGTCTATGTAAGTGTAAACAGGAGTTTTGCATGCTCTCATTGTGTCCACGATAGCAAGACCAGAAAAAAGAGAGCCTCCTGGGCTGTGTATGTGCAGATGAATCGGAACAGGAGGACAATCAAGCCTGTTCTGAAGATATTGCATCTCAACGTCTAGCCTTCGAAGAAGTCGATTTAATTCAAGTGCTTCCCTGTCTCCGATAGGGCAATAGAAGTAAATTCTATTCTCCTCAGTCTCAATCCCCCGAGGAGTTCTGTCAGGTGACATATCCATCATCTCAGTCATCATCTCTTCCGAGATCATTCCTTCTTGAGCTCCGTGATCTATTTGATTTCCGCTCATTTTGATCTTTTTAAATCTTCCGGATATCATTTTTCTTTTCATCCTATTTCCTTCTTAAACAGAGCTGTTTGAATCACAGCTTTTTTTATCTTAATCTCTTCTTTTTCCAAGAAAGTTTCTAAGTTCATTACAAGCAAGTCTATTTTTACTAGTATTTCCAAGAAATCGTTGTTGTTATCAAGTTCTCTAGAGTTGAAATTTGCCTCGGACAATAGAAATTTAGACAGTGCATCCTTTCCGTCGTCCTTTTCTTCTTTGTAATCAAATATCTTGTCAATGCAAGGATTGAGACCGGGATGTTTGCACCCAAAAAGACATGAGTATAAAATATCTGACAGTTTTTTTGCTGAATTTTTACATCTACTGACGCCTCGATCTGTAAAAGTACAATATGAAATTGTGATCTCTGTCACGTCTATTGGACTGAAAGCTTTTTTGTCCAGTAGGTTTCTAAGTTCTTTTTCCACGTCAATTGAAACTTCAGAATCAGTCATGTTACTTCTCTCTTTCCATACGTATAATAAATGTAAGAGGACACTATGAAAAATACAATTAGATTTCTGGCAAAACATTTTATAAAGAGCGCCGGGGCTGTTATAGCAGTTATCCTGTTCTCTCTGAGCGGATTCCTGAGCTGTTCATCAATACCTAATTCGATAGTAAGGACTGAATATCCTCGTTCTGATTCTATGCCTCCAGTAGATGCTTTTGGTTTCGTTATGGTTGAAGTTACATACACGGCAGATAAATGTCTACCTTCCCCTGAGATAGAGAATTGCGAATTAGTTATTGACAAGCTCCCGCCGATAACGCAGTCATCAATCGGAAGTGGTCTATTAGTAAGAGCGAAGTCTAAGACAATATTTCTAACTGCCGCGCATGTCTGCTCTCCCGATGAATCTGTTGCATACGAAAGGGACGGGATAAAGATAAAAATGAAGTCTGAGGTCGTTGTAAAGATAAGAACTCAGGACGGAGATCTTATAGATTCAGACATAGAGAAGCAAGATCACAAATCAGATTTGTGTGCACTTTCTCTTTCAAGAGTATATACAAAACCTGTTCACTGGTCTCGAGAAGAGCCGAAGCTAGGAGAGAAAGTGTACGCTCTTTCTGCGCCCATGGGAATAAATCATCCGACCATGACTTTAGTATTTTCAGGATATTATAGCGGACACATTTTCAGCATGCACCACTATACTATTCCGACGAGGCCAGGATCCAGCGGGTCAGTTGTCTTGGATAAAAACTTCAGAGGTGTAGGAATGCTTAATGCAGCTTATATAAACATGGAGTCAATAGGAATCGGCGCCGGATACTATTCGATAAAAAACTTTCTAGACTCTATTTAGTTTTTTTCTTTGGCGGAGGAGATTCTCTTTTTTTAGATATAAGGCTTTTGATTCTAAAAGACGTAGGTTTTTCTTCAAAAGAAGAACAGAGACCTAGCTGGAAATTTCCAAGGTTGCTATCTATTATGGAGGCACACATCCCCTCAGATGACATTGCAAACCATTTTATCTCTCCTACCGATATCTTGTTGTCGCTTACTCTTTTGTAGACAACTATATCATTTACCTTGAAGCCTTCGTGAGAAGAGAATCTTACAACTTCATCAATAAACTTCTTTTTAGGTGCTTTCTTGTCTGTTTTTTTCTTTCGAGCCATCATTCATCCTGGATACACGATGTTTATCGACGAACATCCGGGCTCCGTGATTTGCCTCTTGATGAGATCCAAATCTTTGGGTGGGAGCAATCTTCTTTCCGTCATAATAAACTGTTAAGAAAAATCCTCTTTCGGAGGATCCGTCTATTTGTATATCATAATCTTGGAAGTCTGCAAATGTATAAGGATCTGAGTTTATTGTGTGGAAATTTCTTCCCACTTCTTCTCTTATGACTTTTCTAAGTAGTTCAAGATCTTTCATGATCTTAAGTATTTAGTTTGAGGAAACAGAATCGACGATAACATCCCAGCATTCTGTGTTTTTGCAAGATTTTTCTTTTGATTTATCTTCGACTATGATCAATCTCATGTCTCTTTTTGCAAAAGTCTGGGTCTTCTCACTGCTTAGCAAGAGTCTCTCAATAGCTTCGGTGCTTTTTTCTGAATTCTGTTCATTTTCATTTCCCGACACAATGCTAGTAGAGCTTAGCATGAGAAACACTGCTACAAAAATTAGTTTCATTAATACATCCTGGAATAAATTCTATTTTCATAGAATTATCTATCAATCTCCCGAGCAAAATAAAACTTTTTTGAAATTAAGTTTCAGAATCGACGTGAAAAATAGCCCTTGTTGAAGCTTTGCTACCTTGATATTCGAGCTCAAGATTTCCTTCAAGTTTCTTATGTCTTCTAAATGGTATGATATTAGATCTAGATCTGGTTGTAGAAGATTTAGTGTTCTTGATGTTATAAACTTCTTGGTGAATTTTTGCTATGCTCTCGTTGGTCTTCTTTATATCCTTTTTCATCTTAGAAAGTTGAGTTAAAAAGAATTGGAAGACAATCCCTGTTGTAAGTGCCAGCATAGCAAAAAGAGCGTAATATGTAAATTCAGCTGACATGCTTTCTCCTGGGTGTCTATATATAAATATTCAGGGACAGCAGGATATTGAGATTAGTCTTCTTTTCCACCCTTTATCAGAACAAGCTCCGGACCTTTTCGTTTCTCTTCAAACTTTTCTATGACGGTGTCAAATATCTCAGGCCTAGCTAAAAAGAACTCTGTCATCCAATCGTTTCTAGAAAGCGCGTAGAATATAAATTCAGCTGTTGCCTTAAAGTTTACCGCAACTTCTTCTTCTATTTCTGCTTTTTCGTTTGCAAAAATAGTGATAGTTCCGTCCTCGAGAAAATCTAGGCTGCCTACTATTGGACTTTCGCTCATTGAACCTGTGGGTGTAGATATCATAACTCTCCTAAGGAAGGATAAGCAGGCTGGAATAACTGTTAAAAGAGGCCTAAGACTCTTGGGAGTAAAGGCCTTCTTCGATAAGTTGGTCCCTGACAGCTTCGGCAATCTTCTCAATGTCGATATCAGTTACTTCTACTTCACCGGTTCGAAGATCTTGAACCTCGACTCCTTCGACATTGGATTCGTCTGCAACCACATCGACATGATCGATATCATGGTGAAGGTTATCTCCTCCTGAAGTTGCATCCTCTCTAGGCTCGTAAAGCTTTTCGATAAACTCGGGATCTACTTCTTCGTTTACGTTGTTGACACCTGCTAGATCCATATATCGAAGCGCCATGGCCTCGGCTAAAACTTTTTTCTCGTCGCTCATTTTACCTCTCTTGTGAGTCGATTTGTACTCCTAATTATAGATCCGGGAGAAATAAAGTGAATAGACGTTTTCGAATGATATCTCTAATCTCAGAAGCCTTAGAACTAGAAATAGAAGAGGCGCTGGAGATGGACATTGAATACGAAGAGTTGTTTCGAAAAGATTTCTCAGAAGTCACACAGTTCTTGATGGAGAGGCAGCTTAAAAAAGATGAGCTGAAAATAGACAGAATAAGAAAAAGAGAAGACACTCGCGACAACACAAACCCATTTGAAATGAACAGCTCGACTGAAAGACCTGAAATCGACTCTCTTAAGAAGATATACAGGGCGCTAGCCATGAAGACTCACCCGGATATCGCAGGACCAGAGAAAGAAGAAGAATTTAAACAAATCCAAACTGCCTTTAATGAAGGGAAGGTCTCTAAGATTTTAAGCTCTGCTAATAAGAACGGGGTCACTGCAAACTTAACTGAAGAAGAGCTTGATGAGCTTAGACACTTTATAAAACTCCAGAAAGCTGAGCTGAAAGAGCTTAGAAAGACTGTCCGGTGGGCTTGGGCAAAATCTGAAAAGGATGAAGATACCCGAAGGCTGATAATGGTTTCAATGGGCGCCAACCCGAGCGAATTTTATTCTTGGAAAGAATCTAGGCGCATGCAAAGAATTATCAAAGAAAAAGAGATTCAAAGAGCACGGGCGGAAAAATTGGCTCAAGAATATCGCAAGGACAGAGCTGATAGAAAAAGAAGGCGCAAAGAAGGTCGAAAACAGGGTCCAAATCTGACCCGACAGAGGGATTTGAGGCGCGCTAAAGACAAAAAGACCAAAAGAAAGAACTGAGATAGAGACCTTCTTTGTCTCAATTACACCTTACATACACCTACACGCAAGAAAGGCCGCCACACCCAGCTTTAAGACGCTTGCGCCGAGCCGAAATTTGATTTCTATAACTAACCGCTTGCGGTTTCGCGCGCACTTTCTCCGGAGAAACGCATATTCTAGAACTCGGTGTTCATCGACAGACCTTTCTGTCTCTTCACACCTCGTTACCGAGGGGTTCATCGATCAAAATGTCGCCAGATTCGATGCATCGAAAGGGAGTCCATGCAATCTCTCCGGTACTCGTCCACAGGACGCGCGCACCTCGATGCCCATAGCAAGGCTTGATTTCAACAATTGTACCGAAAAAATTAGTGTCTATTAGGGTGACAACGTCACCGAGCTTGAACTTAGAGGGAGGAGATACGACGGGGGTCGACATGAACGACTTCACCGTTTACTAAGACTTCATAGGTGGCTTTTTCGTAGACATTGGAGGGCCAGTAGTCAACAACGACGCCAGTGTTAATGGTGAAAGTCCCTCGGTCCAGAACCGCAGGAGTCTTAATCTCAACCAGATCGCCCTTTTTGAAAGAAGTCCCACACCAGTGATCAAAATTGTTATTGCTCATCGCACACCTCCTCAGAATCAGGAAAGATATCGAAATCAGAGAGAGAAAAAGTCCTTCCGCTTACTTCAACCCGGTAGGAACCGGCAGGGGATCGATCGATAAAACGACCCTCAAGCAACATATCGCGACATCCTCGCACCCAGACCTTGTCTCCTTTTTGAAGACTCAAAAGATTAGACATGGTCCTCCCTCCGAGCCAAGGCGTCAGCAGCTGCTTCCCGTTCTTTTGCGCCATCGATAGCCTCCCGTAGTTCCCCCACCAGCACTTCAAAGTCTCGATCTCGCCAACCCCGATAGTGCGCACGGCGCACGGTTTCTTTTGCCCCGGGCTTGAGTGGTCCTCCATCCCATCCTCGAGACATGGCCTCGAAACGATCCACTTGCGCGAGGGCTTCCTCCCGCTTGTGTGTCACGTTCCAGAGATCTAGGGTAGCCCGCACGATCGCCTCACGGCGATCAGCACGACTTAGAGCCCGATTTCGAGTTGGGCCGGTACCCCGGCCGGTAATCTTGCGCCATAGCCAACCGATCATTTGGGTCGACCTCCTTTGCCGAAAAGCTTACCGAAGAAAGAACGCTCGCTTCCGAACCGAAGCTCCCATTCTTCATCGTCAATCACGGGTACTTCGCCGATCGCTTCGAGTAAGAGTTGAAAATCGCTATCCCGCCAGTTTTTAAAGTGCAGCTCACGAATGGTGAATTCCGAGTCTCGGAAGGGACCGCCGTCTCCGCCTCGAAGCATGTTATCATACTTTTGAACTTCCTTGGCGTATTCTTCGGCGTAAATCTTGTCCGCTTCTCGATTTCCACCCTCCTTGAGACGCCGCTGCATCCGTTGCAGGGTGGTGACCAGATGCTGTCTCTGTGTCTCAACTTGTTCTCTCATGATTGAAACTATGTCTCCTGTAACTAAATGATCCCAGAGGCTAAATATGAACGCCTCATCCATACTATAAGCGCGCCCATCCGAATGAACAAGCTTATTCTACGTCGACAGGGCTCGTCCAGATATCGACTTGCTGTTGTTCGGATCGAACGCGCTCAACAATGGGAGACCAGCGCATGCCTTCGGGTCTTCGCCCTGGGAAGATCACGACCAAGCTCGTCCCCTGAGGTATACGGCTAGCGATCTGCGTCCACTCAGAAGCGCCCCCGCGATTTATCCAATATTCCTTACAGCCCCGCAGACCCGATGTGTCCTCGTAGACCCCTGTCCAGATCTCCTTGTTAGTGTACATCGTAAGCTTCCTCCGGGCCCACCGGATCTTCCGTTTTAAGTGCCCTAATGGCTTTCTCGATCGTAGCACGCCCTTCGGGTGTGGTTTGAGTCGCAGCCAGGACCCATCTAAGGGTCCGACATAACGAGTCGCGTTCTTCTCTTGTAAGCGTATCAAACATGGTGATCTCCCTGTTCGTTAATTTTAAACTTTGCTTCTCTCTGGTAAAACCCTGGGACTTAATGGGCCCTCAATTTTTCTGTCCTCTTGCTCGTTCTGGATGTCCCTAATAGTTTGGTTACCCTCAAAGATCCCTGTTACGGGAATGATTCGACCCTCCCCGATGACAAAGAACTCATCTCGTCTGGGTACGACTCGTAGTGGCCCGCTCGTATCGAACCAATCTCCACCCTCACTTCTACGTAACCAATCCATTAAATCTCCTTTCACATCCATTATATAACAATTGTTGGGTTCTTGCACTAATATGTAACAAACTTGAAATAGTTTGAAAAAGTTTTCGAAAATTTTTCCGGAAATTTTTGTGAGATAGGGCCCTCTTCTGTTTTCGATATCGCTGCCTTTTTAGCTATAGTGAATCATAGCATAAAAAGCAATAGTATTTGAAATTGATTCCGGAAATTTTTGCACGGGGTCTTAGACCATCCCCCAGATAGGGCTCCCACTGAGTATGCAGAGGGCCCCCGCAGAGGGGGGTAAGAGCTGCTCCAGAGGCCCCGTATAGAGGCCCCCTCGACATGTCACTTGCAGGGCCCCCTTTTGTGGGGCCTAAGTCATTGAAATAGTTCACTTTTTTCTCTGTAGACCCGGGCCATCTCTTCCTGGGTCAAGCGCGCTTCGAAGC